>Ga0265313_10000116_pt1 | contig 80097 bp, 75 predicted proteins | sample 4123metaG_FD_203122 | JGI IMG/M metagenome (GOLD analysis project Ga0265313, IMG submission 203122) | Rhizosphere microbial communities from Carex aquatilis grown in University of Washington, Seatle, WA, United States - 4-1-23 metaG | ecosystem: Host-associated > Plants > Roots > Rhizosphere >... | reverse complement strand
ACCGGCCTGCACTGGGCCTATGGCATTGACGGCCCGAGCCAGGGCCATTTCTACGTCGACCCGTTCACCGGCGAGCTGACCAAATCGGCCTCGTCCTACGAGCACCCGCAGCCGCATGCCTGCTTCATCCAGGGCATCACCGACGACCTAGTCAACGAAGGCGGCATCATGGACCTGTGGGTGCGCGAAGCCCGCCTGTTCAAATACGGCTCCGGCACCGGCACCAATTTCTCGGCGCTGCGCGGCGAAGGCGAGAAGCTGTCGGGCGGCGGCCGCTCCTCCGGCCTGATGAGCTTCCTCAAGATCGGCGACCGCGCCGCCGGCGCCATCAAATCGGGCGGCACGACGCGCCGCGCCGCCAAGATGGTGATCGTCGACGTCGATCACCCGGATATCGAGACCTATATCGACTGGAAGGTGATGGAAGAGCAGAAGGTGGCGGCGCTGGTCACCGGCTCGAAGATCAACCAGAAGCACCTCAAGGCGATCCTCAAGGCCTGCATCAATTGCGAAGGCTCGGGCGACGATTGCTTCTCGCCCGACAAGAATCCCGCGCTCAAGCGCGAGATCAAGCTGGCCCGCAAGATGATGGTGCCGGACAACTCGATCAAGCGCGTGATCCAGTTCGCCAAGCAGGGCTACAAGGACATCAATTTCCCGACCTACGACACCGATTGGGACTCGGAGGCCTATCTCACCGTCTCCGGGCAGAATTCGAACAATTCGGTGCGCATCACCGACGGCTTCCTGAAGGCGGTCGAGGACGACAAGACTTGGGACCTGACCTATCGCAAGACCGGCAAGGTCGCGAAGTCGCTGAAGGCGCGCGAGCTGTGGGAGAAGATCGGCCACGCCGCCTGGGCCTCAGCCGATCCGGGCCTGCAATACCACACCACGGTGAACGACTGGCACACCTGCCCGGCCTCGGGGCCGATCCGCGCCTCCAATCCGTGCTCGGAATACATGTTCCTTGACGACACCGCCTGCAATCTCGCCTCGCTGAACCTGCTGACGTTCCGCGACGACAAGACCGGCACCTTCAATGTCGAATCCTACGAACACGCGGTGCGGCTGTGGACCGTGGTGCTGGAAATCTCGGTGATGATGGCGCAATTCCCGTCGCGCCAGATCGCCGAGCGCTCCTACGAATTCCGCACGCTGGGGCTTGGCTTCGCCAATATCGGCGGCCTGCTGATGACCTCCGGCATTCCCTATGACTCGGACTCCGGCCGCGCCATTGCCGGCGCGCTCAGCGCCATCATGACCGGCATCGCCTATGCCACCTCGGCTGAAATGGCGCAGAAGCTCGGGCCGTTCCCCGGTTACGAGAAGAACCGCGACCACATGCTGCGCGTCATGCGCAACCATTGCCGCGCCGCCTATGGCGAGGCCGCGGGCTACGAGCAGGTCGCGATCGCGCCGGTGCCGCTCGACCACGCCTCGCTCGACGCCGCTTCGCCGCACGGCACGACCTACCCGGCGCTGAAGAATTTCGCCGCGCTGTCGGCGCACGCCAGGACCGCCTGGAACCGCGCCATCAAGTTCGGCGAGCAATACGGCTATCGCAATGCGCAGGCCACCGTGATCGCGCCGACCGGCACGATCGGCCTGGTGATGGATTGCGACACCACCGGCATCGAGCCGGACTTCGCGCTGGTCAAGTTCAAGAAGCTCGCGGGCGGCGGCTATTGGAAGATCATCAACCGCGCCGTGCCGGCCGCGCTGCGCGCGCTCGGCTACAGCGAGGCGCAGATCGCCGAGATCGAGGTCTATGCCACCGGCCACGGCACGCTGGCGCAGGCCCCGGCCATCAACCACACCACGCTGAAGGCCAAGGGCTTCACCCCCGAGGCGATCGCCAAGATCGAGACGGCGCTGCCGACCGCGTTCGACATCAAGTTCGCCTTCAACAAATGGACGCTCGGCGAGGAGTTCTGCATCAAGCAGCTCGGCCTCGATCCGGTCGATCTCGCCTCGCCGACCTTCGACCTCCTGGCCGCGCTCGGATTCTCCAAGCGCGAGATCGAGGCCGCCAACATCCATGTCTGCGGCGCCATGACCATCGAAGGCGCGCCGCATCTCAAGGCCGAGCACTATGCGGTGTTCGACTGCGCCAATCCCTGCGGCAAGATCGGCAAGCGCTATCTCTCGGTCGAGAGCCACATCCGCATGATGGCGGCGGCGCAGCCCTTCATCTCCGGCGCCATCTCCAAGACCATCAACATGCCGAACGAGGCGACAGTCGAGGACTGCAAGGACGCCTACCTCTTGTCCTGGAAGCTCGCTTTGAAGGCCAACGCGCTCTACCGCGACGGCTCGAAGCTGTCGCAGCCGCTCAACTCGCAGCTGATCGCCGACGAGGACGACGAGGACGATACGGTCGAGGCCTTCCTCGAGAAGCCGCAGGCGGCGCGCGCCCAGGCCGCGGCGGAAAAAATCGTCGAGAAGATCGTCGAGCGCATCACCGTGCTGCGCGAGCGCGAGAAGATGCCGGACCGCCGCAAGGGCTACACCCAGAAGGCGGTGGTCGGCGGCCACAAGGTCTATCTGCGCACCGGCGAATATGACGATGGCCGTCTCGGCGAGATCTTCATCGACATGCACAAGGAAGGCGCGGCGCTGCGCTCGATCATCAACAATTTCGCGATCGCGATCTCGCTCGGCCTGCAATACGGCGTGCCGCTCGAGGAATATGTCGACGCCTTCACCTTCACCCGCTTCGAGCCGCAGGGCCCGGTGCAGGGCAACGACTCGATCAAGTTCGCGACCTCGATCCTCGACTACATCTTCCGCGAACTGGCGGTGTCGTATCTGTCGCGCTTCGACTTGGCCCATGTCGATCCGTCGGAAGGCGGCTTCGACGCGCTCGGCAAGGGCGAGAGCGAAGGCAAGGCGCCGGCGGCCTCGGCCTTCGTGTCGCGCGGCCTGACCAGGAACCGCACCGACAAGCTGTCGGTGGTGTCGGCCGATGCCGGGCACGGCGGCGGCGGGAATCCCTCCCCGTCTTTCGGGGAGGGTGGCGCGCGGAGCGCGCCGGGTGGGGCCAACGTCACCGCCCTGCACTCCTCGGGCGCGACGGCGCTCAAGTCGGAGCCGCAGGCCAAGCTGTCGCCGACGCAGCAGCTCGAATTGCGAACCGAGCCGGACGCCAAAGCGGTCGCCAAAGAGAAGCGCGCCGAGGCCAAGGCCAAGGGCTACGAAGGCGAAGCCTGCGGCGAATGCGGCAACTTCACTTTGGTGCGGAACGGCACCTGCATGAAATGCGATACGTGCGGGTCGACCACCGGCTGCTCGTAACACTCCGCCGTCATGGCCGGGCTTGATCCGGCCATCCAAGACCAATAAGGGCGGCGCGAAGCCGCCCTTTCATTCATTTCCATGCTAATTAAATCACTATCTCGGGAAAGTACCCTATGGCAGGCAATCATGGCTTTGCCGATGGGAATAAAAGAACAACTCTAATTTTGCTACACACGCTTGTTACTAATAGTGGGTACCAACTTGCCGCTCCCGCCGATGAGGATATCGAAGCAACGGTCGAAAATATAATCTTGAGAGCCGCAAGCTCGACAATAACAGTCCAAGAGCTATTTGATTGGTTTAAGCTTCGCATTGAAAAATGCTCCTAGAGCTAGAGCCGCAATCCTTAAACCTTTAATCTTACTTTAACCAAAAGCCCCCAATTTACGCCCCTTGCCGCGACAGGCTGGGCCCTCGCCACGTCGGTCGCCGTGTTGCGTGCGTTTTGGGCTGGGTATGGCGTATCGCGTAACCTCAGATGCCGCGAATGGCAGCCGGATCGGCGCGCGGCGACGCGGCGATGGCGCTCTCACCCGAAATGCAACGATCGCGGGCGTCACGCTCGCCTCCCTCAGCTTGCTGGCCGCCGGCGCGGCCCTGTTCGGCCACGACCGCGACGTCGGCTCGGTGCCCCGCTATGTCGCGAGCCACAGCGCGCTGAAGCTCGCGCTGGTTGACGCCGCTCCGCCGCCCTCCGCCCCTGCGCCGGTCAAGATCGCGGCGCGGATCGAGCCCGGCGCGGATGCGCCGCAAGACGATGCCGCGCCGGTCGAACGTCTGCGCAATTCCGATATTGTCCCGCTGCCGCAGGCCCGGCCGGTCATCAAAGTGGCGGCGATCCCGCTGCCGCGCGCGCGCGCCGCCGATACCGAGCCGACCGGCTCGCTCGGCACGCCGCCGCGCGAGGTAGCCATGGTGCAGCTGCCGGCGCTCGCACTGGCACCGATGCCGCTCACCCACGAGCCCGCGGCGATTCTGGCCATCGCCCCGGCAAAGCCGGCGCATGAAGCGGCCAGGACGGCCGCCAAGATTCCGGCCAAGCCGCGCCAGCTGACGCCGCACGACAAGCTCTATGGCCCGGTGCGGCTCGCTTCGCTGACGCCGTCGGACGGCATTCGAGACGACAGCTCCGGCATGCCGCGCGCGCCCTATGACCGGCAGACCGCGGTCTACGTCATCACCGACAAGACGGTTTACCTGCCGGACGGCCGCACGCTCGAAGCCCATTCCGGGCTCGGCGACAAGCTCGACGATCCGCGCTTCGTCAACCTGCGGATGCGCGGCGCGACGCCGCCGCACGTCTATGACCTGACGATGCGCGAAAGCCTGTTTCACGGCGTCGAGGCGCTGCGGATGACGCCGATCGGCGGCGAAAACGCGATCTTCGGCCGCGACGGCATCCTGGCGCACACCTACATGCTTGGTCCCAACGGCCAGTCGAATGGCTGCGTCTCGGTCAAGGACTACGATGCGTTCCTTGACGCGTTCAAGGCCGGCAAGATCTCGCGGCTCGCCGTCATCGCCCGGCTCGATTGACGCGCCGCTTCGCCGGCTAGTGCGCGACGCGTTGCACCCAGCCAACCAGCGTGACGAACACGCTGAGCTGACCCGGAAACGCCAGGAAATACGCGACCGTCGCGACCGGCGCCAAACCTAGTACCCATTCTCGCATGGGCTGCCTCCCAGCACGGTTGACGCGCCATTTGAACGCCGAACGTCTTTACGGTTCCCAAGCCCGGACGCGAAACACTGGCGAAAATTCGAGTCGAAGCTGACGATATGCTGCGGTTACGCGCGTCATGCTCGCATGCTCACGCCCGCTGCCGGTCATTGTCGATCGGGATCACCTGCCCGGAGATCGCCTTCGCCGCGTCGGAGGCGAGGAACACCGCCAGCGCCGCGATGTCTTTCGGGTCGACCATCGCCTTGATCGATTGCTCGGCCAGCCCCTTGGCGCGCTCCTGCGCATTGGTCAGGCCGCTGATCGCGGCTCGGCCGGCGAACACGCGCTCGATGCGCGGACCTTCGACCATGCCGGGCGCAATCGCGTTGGCGCGGATGCCCCACTCGCCGAGCTCGAGCGCCAAGGTCTTGGTGAAGCCGATCACCGCCCATTTGGTCGCGGCGTAAGGCGAGCGGTTGGCGAAGCCGAACCGGCCGGCGATCGACGACAGGTTGACGATGACGCCGGCCTTCGACTGCTTGAGGTGCGGGATGGCGAGCCGGGTGACGTCGAACATGCCGGTGAGGTTGATCGCGACGGTGCGGTCCCACTCGGCCGGCGGCATGTCCTCGACCGGCCTGGTCGGTCCGGCAATGCCGGCATTGTTGACCAGCACGTCGAGCCCGCCGAGCGCCTCGACCGCGGTCGGCACCATGCGCTCGATCTCGGCGCGGCTCGCCATGTCGCAGGGCCGAGTGATGACGCCCGGAATGGCGCGGGTCGCGGCTGCCAAGGCCTGGGTGTCGATGTCGCAGATGAAGATCTTGGCGCCGGTGGCGGCAAAGGCGCTCGCGATCTCGAAGCCGATGCCGGAGCCGCCGGCGGTGATCAGGACGCGTTGCATTCGATATTTCCCTACCCAACCATTTTTTTGGCGCGCATGCGCTGATGCGTCATGCCCGGCCTTGTGCCGGGCATCCACGCCTTGCTTGCTTCGAGACAGTAAAGGCGTGGATGGCCGGGACAAGTGCCACGACCGGGCCGGCGAAGCCGGACCCGGTTGCCCGGCCATGACGGTCATATCGGCAACGCCGCGCGCTACTCCTCCGGCTCGGTCGTGAAATACAGCGGATAGCCCGCCGCCTTGCCGAGCTCGGTTGCCTCCTTGGCCTTGGTGTCGGCGACGTCCTTGGTGAACACCGCGATCACGCAGGCACCCTTCCTGTGCGCGGTCATCATCACCTTGTAGGCCTCGTCCGCGGTCATGCGGAACACCGCCTTGAGCACCTGCACGACGAATTCGCGCGGCGTGAAATCGTCGTTGAGCAGGATCACCTTCCACAGCTTCGGCCGCTCGGTCTTGGGCTTCAGCTTGGTGCGCGGTGTGGTGAGGACTTTCTCGGCCATCGCGGACTCCTGCCCAATTATAACCCCGCAAACGCCCCTCGTCATTCCGGCGGTGGATGCTAGGGTGCGAAACAAAACCGGGGGGAATGATGGCGCGGATCCTATTGACTCACACGCCCCACATGCGCGCGAACTATTACGGCGAACGGGCGCTGGCGGAACTGCGCAAGCTCGGCGAGGTGCGGCTCAACGAGACCGATAACGTGCTCGACGCCGATGCGCTGGCGAAAGCCGCGCGCGGCTGCGAGATCGTCATCACCGACCGGCAGACGCCCGGCCCGGCGGAATTCTTCAAGCAGGCGCCGGACTGCGTCGCGTTCCTGCGCGTCGCGATCGATATCCGCAACATCGACGTTCCGGCGGCAAGCCGCGAGGGCATTCTGGTCACGCATGCGACCGCCGGCTTCATCCCCTCGGTCGCCGAAATGGCGATCGGCTACATGATCGATTGCGGCCGCCACATCTCGCGTTCGACCGCCGAATACCACGCCGGCAAGGAAGCCGAGCCGCGCATGGGCAAGCAGCTCAAAGGCGCCACGCTCGGCATCCTCGGCTATGGCGCGATCGGGCAATATCTGGCGCCGCTCGGCGTTGCGCTTGGCATGAAAGTGCTGGTGTATGACCCGTTCAAGACTATCGCCGAGCCGGGCATCACGCAGGCTGAGTTCGGCGACGTGCTGAAACAATCCGATTTCGTGGTCTGCCTGGTGATCGCCAATGAGCAGACCGAGAACCTGATCAACGCCGCGGCCTTCGCACAGATGAAGCGCGACGCCTATTTTCTCAATCTGTCGCGCGGCAATCTGGTCGACGAAGCGGCGCTCGCCGCCGCCCTCGACAACAAGCAGATCGCCGGCGCGGCAATGGATGTCGGGCGCGCGCCGGATCAGAAGCCGTCTCTGACGCTGGCGAAGCGGCCGGACATCATCGCCACGCCGCATAGCGCCGGGCTGACGCCGGAAGCGGCCGAGCATCAGGCCTTCGATACCGTCAACCAGACCAGGGAGCTTGTCGCCGGTCGCATGCCGCCCGGCGCCGCCAACCCGGAAGCGGCCAAACGCCTCAGCCGCCTGCGCTAGTACGAATGGAACTTTTTGATGCCTACACAGGTTGTCGAGAGGACCAGCTCAGGGGGCTTCCACATGGCCAACAGCCGAAATCTGCTGTTTCTGATCGTCGGCGCGCTCTGCGCCGTCGTCGCGATCCTCGCCTACAAGTCCTATGAGGACAATCGCCAACCCAAAGGTGTTCAGCTCAATATTGGGCCGAACGGCATCTCGGTCGACAAGAAATAGCCGCTAGATCAGCTGTTCGAGGCGATCGAGCAATTCGCATTGCGCCGGATTGATCTTCTCGTTCGCCTCCTCGAGCGTGAACCATTCGGCGCGATCGACCTCCGGGAAGCTTTGCATCTTTCCGCTTTTCGGCGGCCATTCGAGCTCGAACGTGTTGGAGCGAAGCGTCGCCACGTCGAAATCGCCCTCGAGCGCAAAGCCGGTGACAACCTTGCCGGCCTTCTGCCGAACCTCGCCGAGCGGCTCGAGGCGGCCCTGCGGCGCCACACCCAGCTCTTCCTTGAATTCGCGCTTGGCGGTGGCGATCGGGTCGTCGCCCGAGGCATATTCGCCTTTCGGGATCGACCAGGCCTCGCCATCCTTCTTGGCCCAGAGCGGGCCGCCGGGATGCACCAGCAGCACCCGCACCTCGCCCGCTTCGCGCTTCCACATCAGTATCCCGGCGCTGGTTTTGGCCATGGTTCTTCCTCAGAGGATTCGGCAATGCGCGGCGCGATTTTGGCGTAACGCAGAGCTTACGAACCGCTATCGCGGCGCTTACGCCATATCGCGTCGAGGCTCAACGGCCCTGCCCCGGCAACAGCGATATAGAAGAACACGAAGCAGTACAGGATCGCGCTGTCGCCGCGGTTGAGGATCGGAAAAAAGCTGTGCGGCGCGTGGCTGATGAAATAAGCCGCCGCCATCTCGCCCGACATGATCAACGCGGCGGCGCGCGTGAACAGCCCGCCCAGCAGCAGCAAGCCGCCGACCAATTCGATGGTGCCGGCAAACCAATACATCGTGAGGAACGGCGGCGTCGGCAACGGCGATGGAAAGCCGAACAGGCGCGACGTGCCGTGCTCGAGAAACAGCAGCGCCGCGACGATTCGCAAAATGCTCAGGATCTGAGGCGCAAAAGCGCCAACGCGCGCGCCGGCGCGTGACAGGGAAAATCCAGAACGCCGTTGCGAAGCGTATTGATCGAACTGCACAAAATGATCCTTCGCCGTTTGGTTGCGCGAGCGCGCAAGTTCCGCCGGTTGCAGTCGCGGTCATCGCCACCAATTGCGGCAATTTTGTCGCAAAAATTTCATCGCCTGGGTTGCGGTTATGTCAGCGTTGCTGCTTCACACCGGCGCCCGCGGCGATAAGCTGCGATCAGACTATGGGGATGGCGTCGGCTTCCGCTGGAGGACGCCCATGGAGCTACGGACACGCTATCAAGCCAGCTACCTGCGCTCGCGCCCGGTCATCGAATGTGCGCAATGCGGCGAGCGGCTTTTCATCCCGGAGTGGTCCGAATATGTCGACGACCGTCGCGCGCGCCATTTGTGGTGCTGCGAGGCCTGCGGCTACAGCTTCGAGACCACCGTGCGCTTCGCGGCGGCGTGAGGACAGGCGAACGCGCGCGCTCTCAGCCTCATGCCCTTGCCTCGAGCGCCAGCGCCCTTCTCCTGATCCCCGCGTCGCCGCGACGCACAATTCAAGGACGCCCTGTGGGCGTGCTCGTCAGGCCTTGTCCGGCTTGAAGTTCAGCGCCACGCCGTTGATGCAGTAGCGCAGCCCGGTCGGCGGCGGGCCGTCGGGGAAAACATGGCCGAGATGGCTGCCGCAGCGGCTGCAATGCACCTCGGTGCGCGTCATGCCGTAAGCGGTGTCGTCGGAGGTTTCGACCGCGCCGGGAAGCGGATCGTTAAAGCTCGGCCAGCCGGTGCCGCTCTCGAATTTCAGCGTCGACTTGAACAAAGGCTGCCCGCAGCCGGCGCATTCGAAGCTGCCGGCGCGCTTTTCGTAATTGAGCGCGCAGCTTCCCGGCCGCTCGGTGCCGTGCTCACGCATGATCTCGTATTGCTCGGGCGTCAGCAGACGGCGCCATTCGGCCTCGGTATGGGTCACCGGATAGTGCTTGGTCGCCGTCGTCGTGCTCATGGCGCGCTCCTTGCTGTCCCGGACCACACATGGCCCCGGCGACAAAGGCCGTCAAGGACCCGAAATTTAGAGGAAACGGCGCTCCGGCAGATGGATGATCTGGGCCGGAACGTCGGTCGCCCAATCCGCGGCATCCTGCACGCCGACGCGGACCCAGCGCGGAATGCGCTCGACGGTGGCGATCACCGAGCGCACGCGTTCAATGACCGGCCGCTTTGCCGGGGCCGGGGCGATCACCATCGTCGCCAATTGCAGCGGCGGACCTGGCGCCACAACGGGCTCGGGCTTGCCATGAGCCGGCGCACTGGCGAGCGCGACCTTGAGCGGCCGGCGCGGGGCGACGAGTTTCGCGGTGGGCTGCGCCGGTTCGGCCGCGTCTTGAGCGATTTGTGCCGCGACCGGCACGCGCGCGTCGGCATAGTCGCGATCAATAGCGGCGGCCGCGGCGCGATCGGCTTCCGCCTGCGCCCGCAAGTAGTCGCCGACGGCGGCATGGTCTTGGTCCACCAGTCGGGTCTCGGCCGCGCTGGCGACGCCGTCCATCGGCTGCGCCGCCGGCAGCGTCATGATCGTCACCAGCAGCGCGCCGAGCGCGCCGGCTGCGCTGACCAGCACCAGGGCCCACAGCGCGCGGGCGTTGTGCGCAACACCAATGAAAAATCCGGTTACCATGCGATATCCCCTCGCGGCCATGGCACCAAGAGTTCCAGGCCAAACCAAGGCGCAATCGGGGAAAGATGTTGGCCGGATCTACGTCGCCACTGTGGACAATCTTGCGAGTCCGCGGCCACCCGCAACGGCCAAGCCGGCGCTCTACGCCGATGAATTTACAGCTTTTATGGCCATCAACGCGCAGGCCGGCCAAATTCACACCATGGCATTGCCGCAACACTCGCCGCTCGATCGTCATCAGCCAGCAACATTCAAATTGACGAATCGGCGGCTGCGTGGCGAGGTTGTAAATGAGATTTGCACACGCGGGCCGGCGGCGTGGCTTAAGCCGACCCGTTCCGAGGTTCCTCCCGCGTGGCGTTCTTGACTTGGGCGGCCCAATTGGCCGCCCTTTTCATTGTCAGGCGGCGCCGAACCGGCTACGCGCCGACATGTAGCGCCGGGCCGCGCCCGCTACCTTGCCTTCCATCGACGCGGCCGGCATCGGATCGATGGCGTCGATCAACTGCAGGAAGGCGCTGCCCGGCAGCGGCGGCGCGAACACATAGCCCTGCGCCGAGCGGATGCCGAGTTCGCGCAGATGCATGACCTGCTCGAAATTCTCGACGCCTTCGGCAACGACATCCATGCGCATATTGTGCGCGAGGTCGATCAAGGTCTCGACGATGGTGGTCGAATTCCGGTCGGTGCCGATCGCATCGACGAACATCTTGTCGATCTTAATGATGTCGACGCCGAGCTTGAGCATGTAGGACAGCCCGCTATGGCCGGTGCCGACGTCGTCGATGGCGATCCGCACCCCGATGCCCTGCAGCGCTGCGATGACGCGGCGGGTCTCGGTCAGGTTGTCGATCGGATCGCGCTCGGTCAGTTCGATCACGACCTGCGTCAGATCGATCGGCGTGCCGGCGAAAATGTTGCGCACGTCCTTGACGATCGATTCATCGCGGAACAGCTGCGCGGCAAAGTTGAACGAAATCTTCAGGCCCGGCCGCCCGCCGATCGCCGCGCCGGCTTCGGCGCAGACCCTGCGCATCAGGTCGCGCGTCATCGGCCAGATCAGCCCGCTGCTTTCGGCGAGCGGAATGAACGAGCCGGGCAGGACCAGCGAGCCGTCGCTTTTGCGCCAGCGCACCAGCACCTCGGCGCCGCGCAATTGTCCGGAGCGGATGTCGACGATCGGCTGGTAATACGGAATGAATTCGCCGGCGGCCAGCGCGCGCTCAAGTTCGACCACCGGATTATTGGAATCACGCCGCGGCAGCAGCAGCGCAAATCCGACCAGGATCAGCGCCACGGCTACTTTCACGAACAGGCTCAGGCCATCGAGGTCGGAATGGTCGGTGGCGCTGCGAGGCAGCGAGGCCGTGACCAGGAAGCCGTATTTGTCGGAGCGGCGCTGCGCGGTCGCGACTGTGTCTTGAGGGTTTGCCGGCAGTCGACCGGCCTCACTGATGATCGCGCCGCCCGCTGTGACCATGCTCGCAGGCGTGCCGCTGCCGCCGCCCCTAGCCGCGATCTGCGGCACGAATAATTCGCTTGGCACCATGGCGGCTAGACTTTTTCCGCCGTCGAGTTGGCGGCGCAAGCAGACCATTTGCTCATTGCCGCCGAACTTGACGACGTGGATCGTGTAGCCCGGCGCACCGGGCAGCGGCTCCGACGACAGCACCTTGCGGGATTCCGCCGGGGTGCCGGCTTGCGCGCAGGCGAACTGGCCGTCCGCATCGAGCAGCGCGACTTCCTTGATCGGTGTCGTGACAAAGCTGGCCTGGTGCATCGCATTGAGGTGCTCAGGCGAGCAGGAATTGGCGCCGGCTTTGGCCAGATCATCAAGCGCCGCGATGACTTGGCCGACCCGCATCTCGCTCAAGGAAATCGCGCGCTTGGCCGAGAGCATGACCTCGTCGGCGGTCTGACGCTCGATCAGCCGCGAGATCCAATAGTCGAACGCAAACAAAGGCGCGCCGGCCAGCACGACGCCGAGCGACATCGCAACCAGATCCTTGCGTGTTAATCCGCGCACGCCTCACCCCGACCCGCCAACGAATAAGTGAGCCATGTTGTTGTTAAGGTCACGTTAAGCTTAAACCATCGGGCTTTCGCCCGGCGCCCGGCCCCACTAAGTTAATCGCCGGTAAAGACCCGAGGCCATTGCGGAGACCGAGGCATGAGTTTCTTTCCCGGCAAGGACCCCGCCGCCGGCGACAATTACGCCTGCGACGCCATCGCCAACGTGATCGTGCCGCGCACCGTCGACCTGGGCGACGGCTTTTCGGTGCGGCGCGCGCTGCCCTCGGCACGCACCCGCATGGTCGGGCCGTTCATCTTTTTTGACCATTTCGGGCCGGCGGAGTTCCGCGCCGGCGCCGGGCTCGACGTGCGGCCGCATCCGCATATCGGGCTGGCGACCGTCACTTACCTGTTCGACGGCGAGATCATGCATCGCGACAGCCTCGGCACCGCGGCCTCGATCCGGCCGGGCGAAGTCAACTGGATGACGGCGGGCCGCGGCATCGTCCACTCCGAGCGCACCGGACCGCAGCAGCGCGCCGCCGGCGGGCCGATCCACGGCCTGCAAATGTGGGTCGGGCTGCCGTCGGACAAGGAGGAGATGGCGCCGGGCTTCGCGCACCATGAGGCCCGGGAATTTCCGGTGGTCGCCGAGAACGGCAAGACTGTCCGCGTCGTGGTCGGCTCGCTCTATGGCGTCAGTTCGCCGGTGCCGACCGTGCACGAGACGATCTTCGCCGACGTTCATCTCAAGGCCGGCAGCACGCTGCCGCTCGACGCCGAACACGAGGAACGCGCGGTCTATGTCATTGACGGCGAGGTCGAGATTTCCGGCGATCGCTTCCCGGCCGGTCAATTGCTGGTGTTCAAGCCGGGCGACGCGGTGACGCTCACCGCGGCGCGGGACACGCATTTGGTCATTGCCGGCGGTGCGCCGATGGACGGCCCGCGCCACATCTGGTGGAATTTCGTGTCGTCGCGCCAGGAGCGCATCGAGCAGGCCAAGGCCGACTGGAAGGCCGGTCATTTCCAAAAGGTGCCGGGCGACGAGATCGAGTTCATTCCGTTGCCCGACAAATAATCAAGACGCGGGGCCGGGGGAAATGGATCAGGCGTTCGATTTTTCCGGCCAGACGGTGTTCGTTGCCGGCGGCACCAGCGGCATCAATCTCGGCATTGCCGAAGCCTTCGCGACAGCGGGAGCGAGCATCGCCGTCATTGGCCGGTCGCAGCAACGGCTCGACCAGGCGCTGACGCGACTGCGCGGCATCGGCAAAAGCGTCACCGGATTTTCCGCCGACGTGCGCGACCCGCCGGCGGTCGCGGCGGCGCTCAAGGCAACCCACGAGGCCTTTGGCGCGATCGACGTCGTCGTCTCCGGAGCGGCCGGAAATTTTCCAAGCCCGGCACTCGGCATGTCGCCCAATGGCTTCAAGGCAGTGGTCGACATCGACCTGATCGGCACCTTCAACGTGCTGCGTCTGGCCCATGAATTCCTGCGCAAGCCCGGCGCCAGCATCATCAACATCTCGGCGCCGCAGGCGGTGATCCCGATGGCGCAGCAGGCCCATGTCTGCGCCGCCAAGGCCGGCGTCGACATGCTGACGCGGGTGCTGGCGATCGAATGGGGTGGCGACGGCATTCGCGTCAATTCAATCATGCCGGGGCCGATCGAAGGCACCGAGGGCATGACGCGGCTCGCGCCGACGCCGGAGGCGGCGCACAATGTCGCGCGCGGCGTGCCGCTTGGTCGTTTCGGCGGCAAACAAGAGGTCGCCGATCTGGCGATGTTCCTCGCCTCGCCGCGCGCCGGCTATATCACCGGCGCGATCATCCCGGTCGATGGCGGCTGGAGCGCCAATGGCGCGGGCGGACTTGCGATGCCGGTGAAACCGTAAGCGTTATTTCTTCTCGGCCAGATCGAGCTTGATGTGCAGTTCCTTGAGCTGCTTCGGGCTGACTTCCGAGGGCGCGCCCATCATCAAGTCTTCGGCCTTCTGATTCATCGGGAACAGCACGATCTCGCGCAGGTTCTCTTCGCCGGCCAGCAGCATGACGATGCGGTCAATGCCGGGCGCGATGCCGCCGTGCGGCGGCGCGCCGTAGGACAGCGCGTTGAGCATGCCGCCGAACTTCTGCTCGAGCACGGCTTCGCTGTAGCCGGCGATACCGAAGGCCTTCTTCATGATGTCGGGGCGATGATTGCGGATCGCGCCCGAGGAGAGCTCGACGCCGTTGCAGACGATGTCGTACTGGATCGCCTTGATCGACAAAATCCTGTCCTGATCGTTGGGATCGAGCGCCAAAAATTCGTCTGCCGCCATGTTCGGCATCGAGAACGGGTTGTGCGAGAAGTCGATCTTCTTGTCTTCCTCGTGCCATTCGTACATCGGGAAGTCGACGATCCAGCACAGCTCGAAGCGGTCCTTGGCGATGAGGTTGAGCTCCTCGCCGACCTTGGTGCGCGCGCCGCCGGCGAATTTGACGAATGTCGATGGCTTGCCGGCAACGAAGAAGCAGGCGTCGCTGACGCCGAGACCGAGCTGGTCGGCGATCTGCTTGGTGCGCTCGGGGCCGAGATTCTTGGCGAGCGGGCCGGCGCCGCCCTCCTCGCCCTCGCGCCAGAAGATGTAGCCGAGCCCGGGCTGGCCCTCGCCCTGCGCCCAGGAATTCATGCGGTCGCAGAAGGCGCGGTTGCCGCCGCTCTTGGCCGGGATTGCCCAGACCGCGTTGCCATCCGTCTCAAGAATACGCGCGAAGATCTTGAAGCCCGAGCCGCGGAACGCATCGCTGACATCCTGCATCTCGATCGGATTGCGCAGGTCCGGCTTGTCGGTGCCGTATTTGCGCAACGCCTCGGCAAACGGAATCAGCGGGAATTTCGGCGTCACTGCCTTGCCGTTCGAAAATTCCTCGAACACACCGCGGATCACCGGCTCGACCGCATCGAACACGTCCTGCTGGGTGACGAAGCTCATTTCCAGATCGAGCTGGTAGAACTCGCCGGGCGAGCGGTCGGCGCGCGCGTCCTCGTCGCGGAAGCACGGCGCGATCTGGAAGTAGCGGTCGAAGCCCGCCACCATGATGAGCTGCTTGAACTGCTGCGGCGCCTGCGGCAGCGCATAGAACTTGCCGGGATGGATGCGCGAGGGCACCAGATAGTCGCGCGCGCCTTCGGGCGACGAGGCGGTCAGGATCGGCGTCTGGAATTCGAAGAAGCCGCTGTCCTTCATGCGGCGGCGGATCGAGTCGATGACGCGTCCACGCAGCATGATGTTGTCGTGGAGATGCTGGCGGCGCAGATCGAGAAACCGGTATTTGAGGCGAATGTCTTCCGGGTAATCCTGCTCGCCGAATACCGGCATCGGCAGTTCCGCGGCGGGGCCTAGCACCTCGATGGCGTTGACATAGACCTCGACGAGACCGGTCGGCAATTCCGGGTTCTCGGTGCCGTTCGGCCGCCGGCGCACCTTGCCGTCGATCCGCACCACCCATTCGGCGCGGAATTTCTCGACCTCGCGGAACGCCGGGCTGTCAGGGTCGGCGACCACCTGGGTCAGGCCGTAATGATCGCGCAGGTCGATGAACAGCACGCCGCCATGGTCGCGGATGCGGTGGCACCAGCCGGACAGCCGGACCTCCTCGCCGATGTCGGTCTCGCGCAACGCGCCGCAGGTATGGGTTCGATAGCGATGCATGAAAAATGTCCGGCGGCCGTGGCGCGCGACTTGGGAAAGCGCGCGAAAAACGCATGGGGGGTGCGCTTTGTCAAGCAAGCGGCTCAACGGAACGCGAATCGGGCTGCGACCCAGCGCCCTCGACAGCACCGCCGCGATCTGCACACTGGCTTTTCTCACGCCGGACTGCCCATGGCCAAAAATACGTCAGTGAAAGCCAAGCCGGAAAGCGGCGCGCGCGACCTGTCCACCGGGCAAGCGGTCGTCGAAACGCTGATCGCGCACGGCCTTGACGCGATCTACGCCCTGCCCGGCGTCCACAACGACCACTTTTTCGACGCCCTGCATGGCGCCTCCGATCGGATTCGCACCATCCACACCCGCCACGAACAGGGCGCGGCCTATATGGCGCTCGGTGCCGCGCTGGCGACCGGACGGCCGCAGGCCTATTCCGTCGTGCCCGGTCCGGGCCTCTTGAATTCCGGCGCGGCGCTGCTGACCGCCTATGGCATGAACGCCCAGGTGTTGGCGCTGATCGGTCAGATTCCCGCCGGCACCATCGGCAAAGGTTTCGGCCTGCTCCACGAAATCCGCGACCAGGCCGGCATCCTTTCGCGCCTCGTCGATTTTTCGGCGCACATCCACGGACCGGCCGAAGCCGGCCCGCTCGCCGCCAAGGCGTTCCGCGCCATGGCGAGCGGCCGGCGCGGCCCGGCGGCGCTCGAATGCGCGATCGACGTCTGGGGCAAGCGCGACAATGTCGCGCCGGTCTCGCTATTGCCGTTGCGCGAAAAGCCGATCGACGAGGATGCGCTGCGCAAGGCGGCGAAAATTCTTGGCACGGCGAAGCGGGTGCTGATCGTCTGCGGCGGCGGCGCGCAGGATGCCTCGCCCGAAGTGACGCAGCTCTCGGCGCTGCTGCAGGCGCCGGTGCTCGGCTATCGGCGCGGCCGCGGCGTGCTCGACAGCCGCGACCCGCTGAGCGTGACATTGCCGCTCGGCCGCGAGCTGTGGGGCGAGGCTGACGCGGTGCTCGGGGTCGGCACCCGCCTTTACAACCAGCAGAACCAATGGGGCGTCGCCAAATCGCTCAAGATCGTCCGCGTCGATTCCGATCCGGACGAGCCGGCGCGATTTCGCAAGCCCGCTGCGGCGCTGATCGGCGATGCTGCGCCGATCCTGCGCCGGCTGATCGGCGCGCTCGACAAGCACAATATCGTCCGCGCCTCGCGCCAGGACGAATTGCAGGAGCGGCAGGCCAAGATGCGCGGGAAGCTGCAGAAGCTGGCGCCGCAGCTCGGCTTCCTCGAGGCGATCCGCGCCGAACTGCCGGAGGACGGCATCTATGTCGACGACGTGACCCAGATCGGCTTCGCCGCCCGCCTCGCCTTCCCGGTCTACAAGCCGCGCACATTTCTGTCGCCCGGCTTCCAGGACAATCTCGGCTGGGGCTATGCGACCGCGCTCGGCGCCCAGCATGCCCGCCCCGACGTCCCGGTGGTCTCGATCAACGGCGACGGCGGCTTTCTCTACACCGCCAATGAGCTCGCCACCGCCATGCGCCATCGCATCCCGCTGGTCGCCATCGTGTTCGCCGACGGCGCGTTCGGCAATGTGCGGCGCATCCAGGAGCAGCAGTTCGGCAACCGCCTGATCGCCTGCGACCTCGCCAATCCCGATTTCGTCCGCTATGCCGAAAGCTTCGGCGCGGCGGCCGAGCGCGCCCGCAACCCCGATGAGCTGCGTTCCGCCCTCAAACGCGCCATAACCCGCCGCCAACCGAGCCTGATCGAGGTCCCGGTCGGGCCATTGCCGAGCCCCTGGGAATTCATCCATATGGGCCGCGTCCGTGGAGCCTGACAGAGCTTGCCAGAACCCGCCCGCATTGCATAAGCCTCAGGCCATGAAGCCGATCACGACCACCGCGGAGCTTGCCAAGATCTGCGCCCGCATGGCCGCGCATCCCTTCGTCACGGTCGACACCGAATTCCTGCGCGAAACCACCTATTACCCGCTGCTCTGCGTCGCCCAGCTCGCGACCGCCGACGATGCGGTGGTGATCGATGCGCTGGCGCCGGGGATCGACCTCGCGCCATTGTTCGACCTGATGGTCAACGAAGCCGTCGTCAAGGTGTTTCACGCGGCGCGCCAGGACATCGAAATCTTCTGGAACCTGGCGCGCAAGATTCCGCATCCGATCTTCGATACGCAGGTCGCCGCCATGGTGCTCGGCTATGGCGACTCGATCTCCTACGACCAGCTGGTGCAGCGCATCACCGGCGACACGCTCGACAAGTCCAACCGCTTCACCGACTGGACGCGGCGGCCGCTGACCGAGGCGCAACTGACCTATGCGATCTCCGACGTGACGCATCTGCGCGACGTCTATCTGAAGCTGTCGGCCGACATCGCGGCGCGCGGCCGCACCGAATGGGTCAAGGCCGAGATGGACGTTCTGACGTCGCCGGAAACCTACCGGATGGACCCCGACAGCGCCTGGGAGCGCCTGAAGAACCGCGTGCGCAAGCCGAAGGAGCTGGCGGTGCTGATGGAGATCGCGGCCTGGCGCGAACGCGAGGCGCAGACCCGCGACGTGCCGCGCGGCCGCGTCCTCAAGGACGACGTGGTCGGCGATATCGCCGTGCAGGCGCCGAGCACGGTCGAGCAGTTGTCGCAGTTGCGGTCGTTGCCGAAGGGCTTCGAGCGTTCGCGCTGGGGCGACGCCATTGTCGACGCGGTCAAGCGCGGGCTGGCGCGCGACCCGAAGACCTTGCCGCGCTTCGACCGCTTCCGCCCGGCGCCGAACGGCGCGGCGACCGTGGAGCTCCTCAAGGTGCTGCTGCGCATGACCGCGGAGCGGCACGGCGTCGCCGCCAAGGTGGTCGCCACCGTCGACGATCTCGACCGCATCGCCGCCGATGACGAGGCCGACGTGCCGGCGCTCAAAGGCTGGCGGCGCGAGCTGTTCGGCGAAAAGGCGCTGGCGCTCAAGCACGGCCGGCTGGCGCTCGCGGTCGAAAAGGGCCGCGTCGTCACGGTCGAGAAGGCCTAGCGCAATTTACGACACGATCTCCGGCTCGCGGCCGATCAGGCGCGCCAGCTGCCGCAACCGGCTGAACACCCGGTCGCTCGCAAGCCGCGCATAACGGCCGGGCAGCTGCAAGACCAACTTGCCGCGCTTCACCTGCATCGGTGTTTTCGGCAGCACGCCGCCTTGTCCGGCGGTGATGAGATAGGCAACGCGCATCGCCGCGCCGAGCACGCGGGCGCGGTCGAGCATGCGCGTGGTCGCAAGCTCGCGCAGCCGCGGCGACAGTTCTTCCTCGCTCAGTCCGGCATGGCGGAAGAACACGGTCAGCGCCAGGAACGCCCGGCCCGGATGGTCGATGCCGACAAAGGCGCCGTGGGCGATGATGTTCATCGACTGCTCGCCGCGGTAATCCGGATGCGCCCGCCAGCCAATATCGCCGAGCAGGCAGGCCGCGTGCCGCAGCCGCTGCTCCTCGGCGTCCTCATCGAGCCCGGAGGAGGCAAAGAACCGGTCGGTCCAGCCGATCAGTTCCTCGCCGTGGCGCGGCGAGCGCGAGCGCAGCAGGTTGAGGTCGCTGGCGGCGGCGATCAGCGGATCGCGCCTGCGCTCCTTGGCGCTGAGCAACGAATAAAGCAGGCCCTCGCGCACGCCGAGCACCGAGATGATGACTTCCTTCGGCCTGATCTCACGAACGAGATCTTCCATCACTAGCGCCGCGTAGGACAGCAGCGGCCGGCGGGCCTCGTTGACGACGTCGATCTGCGACAGCGTCTCGGCATCGACCCGATGCACCAGCCGCGAGAACTCCAGGGCCTCGCGCGCCGAGATGCGATAGCCGTGCATCACATGGAACGGATAGCCGGTCTGCCACATGTGCAGCCGCGCCAGCGCGCGCCAGGTGCCGCCGACCGCGTAGAGTGTGCGGTCTTCGCCGTGCCTGAGCATTTTGACGCCGTTGAGCGCCCTTTCGACGACCCGTTCGGCCTTCTTGATCGAGCGCTCGGCAATGTCCTGCAACGCCAAGCCGCCAAGTGGCAAGGTCAGTTCGCCGCGTATCCGGGATCCCTTGACGTCAACCAGTTCGAGCGAGCCGCCACCGAGGTCGCCGACAATGCCGTCAGGACGGTGAATGCCGGAGATCACGCCGAGCGCGGTAAGATGCGCCTCGCGACGGCCGGACAGCACCGAAATACGGGTGCGGCAGATACGCTCTGCCTCGGCGATGAAAGCGCGCCCATTGCGGGCGTCGCGGCAGGCCGCGGTCGCGATCGCCCAGACGCGGCGCACCTGCAGCGTGTCGCACAAGGCGCGGAACCGCTTGAGGGCCTGCAAGGCCCTGGCCATCGCATCGGCTGCCAATAGCCCGGTCGATTGCACCTCGCGGCCAAGGCCGGCGAGCACCTTTTCGTTGAAGATCGGAGTGAGGCTGCGGCTGAGCCCCTCGTAGATGACGAGACGCACCGAGTTCGAGCCGATGTCGATGACCGCGATCGGCGGCCCGTGATCGAGCCGGCCTTTGGCTGGAGCGTGCACCGAGACAGTCCGACGCGCCTTACGAGGCGCTTTCAAGCCGGCGGAGGAGACTGCGCGGCGAGTCTTTGAACGCTTTGCCACGGCCCGACAGGCTCGGATTGGTCATGAAATATTTGTGGGCGTTGAAGGGTTCTTCGCCCGGCGCGGCCTTTATGCGCGTCGAACTGCCGTCCGGCAAGAGCTTCCAGCTTTGCTCGTTGTCCATGAGATTTGCCACCATGATCTGGCCGAGCACCTGCTCGTGCACGGTGGGATTGAGAATCGGGCACAACACCTCGACGCGGCGATCGAGATTGCGCGGCATCATGTCGGCGGAGGCGATATAGATCGCGGCCTTCGCATGCGGCAGCGGGTGGCCCGCACCGAAGCAGTAGATGCGGCCATGCTCGAGGAACCGTCCGACAATCGACTTGACCCGGATATTCTCCGATAGGCCCGGCACGCCGGGCCGCAGGCAGCAAATGCCGCGCACGATCAGATCGACCGGAACGCCGGCCGCCGAGGCGTCGTACAGCGCGTCGATGATGCCGGGATCGACCAGCGCGTTCATCTTCATCCAGATCGCCGCGGGCTTGCCGGCCTTTGCATTCGCAGTTTCCTGCGCGATACGACTGAGGATGCGGCTGCGCAGATTGATCGGCGACACCGCCATTTTCTTGAGCTCATCCGGTTCGGCATAGCCGGTGATGTAGTTGAACACGCAGTTGACGTCGTGCGCGATGTCCGGATCGGCGGTGAAGAACGACAGATCGGTGTAGATGCGCGCCGTGACCGGATGATAATTGCCGGTGCCGACATGCACATAATTCGTCAGCGACCCGGATTCGCGGCGCACCACCGATGACAGCTTGGCGTGGGTCTTCAATTCGATGAAGCCGAACACGACCTGCGCGCCGGCGCGCTCGAGGTCGCGCGCCCAGCGGATATTGGCTTCCTCGTCGAAGCGCGCCTTGAGCTCGACCAGCGCGGTGACCGACTTTCCGGCTTCGGCGGCTTCGACCAGTGTCTTGATGATCGGGGATTCGGCCGAGGTGCGGTACAGCGTCTGCTTGATGGCGACGACGTTAGGGTCGCGCGCCGCCTGTTGCAGGAATTGCACCACGACGTCGAACGATTCATACGGGTGATGAACGACAAGGTCCTTTTCCCGGATCGCTGCGAAGCAATCGCCGCCGTGATCGCGGATGCGTTCGGGGTATCTCGGATTGTACGGCACGAATTCGAGATCGGGCCGGTCCAGCCGGGTCAATTGCGACAGCTCGTTGAGCGCCAGCACGCCGTCGACCATGAACACCTCATCGTCGGCAACGGCGAGCGCCTGTTGCACGAACCGATGCAGCTCCGGCGGAATATGCGCGTCGAATTCGAGCCGGATCACCGAGCCGCGGCGGCGGCGCTTGAGCGCCGTCTCGAACAGCCGCATCAGATCCTCCGCCTCTTCCTCGACTTCCAGATCGGAGTCGCGGATGACGCGGAACACGCCCTGCCCCTTGACGGTGTAGCCGGGAAACAGACGCCCGATGAACAGCGAGGTCGCGGTTTCGAGCGCGACGACGCGGATCGTGCCGTCGCCGCCGCCGGGCAGGCGGATGAAACGATCGATCTTCTGCGGCATGCGGATCAGCGCATCCATCGACTTGCCGTCTTTCTGGCGCGACAGCCGCAGCGCGATGGAAAAGCCGAGATTAGGAATGAACGGAAACGGATGCGCCGGGTCGATGGCGAGCGGCGTCAGCAGCGGGAACATTTGGGTCAGGAAATGGTCCTCGAGCCAGCTGCGCTCGGATTTTTTCAGGTCGCCACCTTCAATCAGGACCATCCCGGCCGCGGCCAGCGCCGGCCGCAGTTCGAGCCAGCGCTTTTGCTGATCGCTGGCAAGCTGCGACACCGCTTCGCGGATCCGCGACAGCTGCTCGCTCGGCGTCAGCCCGTCAGGGCTTTGCGTGAGCACGCCTTCGCGGATCTGCGCCTTGATGCCGGCGACCCGCACCATGAAGAATTCGTCGAGATTGTTGGCGGAGATCGAAAGGAACCGGACCCGCTCGAGCAGCGGATGGTTTTCGTTGCCCGACTCGTCGAGCACCCGGCGGTTGAAATGCAGCCAGGACAGCTCGCGATTGATGAAGCGCGCCGGCAAATCGCGAATCACCGCTTCTGCCTCCGCCGCCATTGCTGCTGCAGGCGGCGAGACAGCCGTAATTTCATCAGACAATACAGTTGCTTGCGCGAGATCGGCCATGGCGGAACGCTAATCTTAGAAAATGACGGCTGGATGACAGTTCGCGCCCGAACCGGGCCGCAGGTCAAGCTGCCCCGTCGCGGAACAGTTCCGCCGCCAGCGCCCTGGTGACCGGGCGATGCTGGCGCATGGCCTCGCGGTCGAGCCGGTCGATCGCGGCCTTGGCGCCGGCAAACGAGCGCTCCACCCGGTGCGACAAATAGCGCAGCAGCACGTCATCCAATGCGATCTGGCGGTCGGCGGCCAATTTGGCGATCACGGTCTCGAGCAATGCGTCATCGGGCGGCGCGACCGCAACGACCGGCAATGCCCGCAGCCGCGAGACCAGATCGGGCAACGCCAATGTCCAGCTTGACGGAGCGCTGCGCGAGGTCAGCAGCACATAGGTGTGGTGCTCGCGCGCGAGGTTGAGGAGATGGAACAGGGCAAGCTCGTCGACCCGCGGACTGACATCCTCGACCACCAGCGCGCCGGTCGAGAGCGCCTCCGGCAGATCGGCGTAACCGAGCGCGCGGCCGGACAAGAAGCGCGCGCCTGCCTTGTCGGCCCACACCATGGCGAGATGGCTCTTGCCTGCCCCCTCCGGCCCGGCAAGAACGACGAGCCGGTCGGGCCAATCCGGCCAGCGGTCGATCAGCGAGAGCGCCGCGGCATTTGACGGACCGGCGATGAAGTCCTCGCGCGCGAAGCTTTCGGCATGGCCGAGCGCAAGCACAAGCTGAACCGAATTGACTTCACTCATGCTTGACCCAAATGCCGATCAATCCGGCACGCCGGTGTAGAGCGAACTCGCCAGATAGCGCTTGAGCGCAAAACGCGCCAGCACGCCGATGGTTGCCGCCAGCGGCACCGCCACCAGCAATCCGACGAAGCCGAACAGATAGCCGAATGCCAGTAGCGCGAACATCACCCAGACCGGATGCAGGCCGACGCTTTCGCCGACCAGCTTGGGCGACAGCACGTTGCCTTCGATAAACTGGCCGACCAGGAAAATCGCCAAGACGGTAACGATAGAAGTCCACTCCGGCCAGAATTGCGCGACCGCCACCGCGACCGAGACAACAAGCCCGGTCATCGAGCCGACATAGGGAATGAAGGTGATCAGGCCGGACACCAAACCGATCAGCAGGCCGAAATTAAGGCCGCTCAGCGTCAGTGCGACCGCATAGAACGAGCCGAGGATCATGCAGACCGCGGTCTGGCCGCGGACGAAGCCGGCGATCGCGGCATCGACCTCGCGCGCCAGCTGGCGAACCGTGGCGCGCTGGTGCAGCGGAATCCAGCCGTCGACTTTGCGGACGATGCGGTGCCAGTCGTAGATCAGATAGAACGACACCACCGGCGCCACCACCACCAGCGAGAACAGCGATACCAAAGCGCGACTACCCGACCACAGCGACTGCAGGAATGTCGTGATCCAGCCGACGCCTTGGGTGACGAGGTCGCTGATCGACTTGTCGGTGTTGAAGCTGCCGCCGACGATTTTTTGCAGCCATGGCCGGCTCGGATCGCTGATCAGCGATTGCAGCCGCGTGATGTAGCCGGGGACATTGTCGATGAACGAGGCGAGTTGGCCGCCCAGCAGCGGCGCCACGAGGAATATGACCCAGACAAAGGCCAGCACCACGAACGTGATGAGGAGCAGCGCCGCCGCCAGCCGATTGACGCCATATCCTTCGAGGCGGTCGGCCAAGGGTGTCAGCAGATAGGCGATGGCAAGGCCGACGATGAACGGCAGCAGGATCTCGCTCAGCAGCCATAGCGCCAGGACGACGACCACCAGCGCGGCCAGCCAAAATATCATCTGGCGCTGAAAGCCGCCGGCATCGGCGGCGCGCGCGCGACGTTGCGGGCGGCGGCTCACGGCCTCGCCGCGACCGAATTCATGTGGCGGACCCATTCGGCGACATAGGCCGCGATCGACAGCAGCGACAGCACGGCAACGGCACCCATCAGGACCACGATCAAACCGTCGGCACGCAAATTGAAGCCGAGCGAGCCGAGCACCACGCAGGCGAAGACGATCTGCGCCACGGTATTGAGCTTGGAGACCAACAGCGGCTTCACCTTGAGCGGCCGCCCCATCAGCCAGGACAACATCACCGCTCCGACGATGATGATGTCACGGGACACCACCAGAATGACCAGCCAGCGCGGAATAATCCCTGCAATCCCCAGCGTCAGGTAAATCGAGACGATCAGCGCCTTGTCGGCGACCGGGTCGAGATAGGCGCCAAGCTCAGAGGTCATGTTGAAGCGCTTGGCGATAAAGCCGTCGACGCCGTCGCTGACCCCGGCGGCAAGAAACAACACGAAGGCGATCCACATCTGGCCATAGGCGATGGCCCAGACCACGACCGGGACCAATAGAATACGCCCCAAGGTGATGAGGTTCGGCAGATTCACTGATAGGTGCCCCGGCTGGCCGGCGCGTGCGAACGCGCCACTTTCGGAAGCCGAGTATAACGGTCTCCACGCCATTGCACACACTGCGTTTTTTACGTAGGACCGCCGCAAACGAGGGCCACCATGGCAGAACAGCGGCGCGGCCTGACCTATGCGCAGGCCGGAGTCGACATCGACGCCGGCAACCGGATGGTCGAGCTGATCAAGCCGCTGGTGCGGGCCACCGCGCGCCGCGGCGCCGATGCCGAAATCGGCGGATTCGGCGGTCTGTTCGACCTCAAACGGGCCGGCTTCAAGGATCCGGTGCTGGTGGCAGCGACCGACGGCGTCGGCACCAAGGTCAAGATCGCCATCGAAACCGGCCGCCATTCCACCATCGGCATCGATCTGGTCGCCATGTCGGTCAACGATCTGGTGGTGCAGGGCGCAGAGCCGCTATTCTTTCTCGACTACTTTGCCTGCGGCAAGCTCGACCCGGAACTGGCTGCCGCCGTGGTCAAGGGCGTCAGCGATGGCTGCCGGCTTGCCGGCTGCGCACTGATCGGCGGCGAAACCGCCGAGATGCCGGGGCTCTATCAAGGCGGCGATTACGATCTTGCCGGCTTTGCAGTCGGCGCGGCCGAGCGCGGCGAAATCCTGCCTCGCGGCGATATTGCCGCCGGCGATGTGCTGATCGGGCTGGCCTCGTCCGGCGTGCATTCGAACGGCTATTCGCTGGTGCGCAAGGTCGTCGAGAGATCCGGACTGACATGGGACGCGGCCGCCCCTTTCGCGCCCGGCCAGACGCTCGGCGAGGCGGTGCTGACGCCGACGCGGATTTATGTGAAGTCATGTCTCGCTGCGATCCGCGACACCAAGGCGGTGAAGGCGCTCTGTCACATCACCGGCGGCGGATTTCCCGACAATATTCCGCGCGTGCTGCCGGACGGTCTCGGCGCGCTTGTCGATCTGGCGCGCGTTCCCGTGCTGCCGGTGTTCCAATGGCTGGCGCAGACCGGCGGCATCGCGCAAAGCGAAATGCTGCGCACGTTCAATTGCGGGGTCGGCATGATCGCGGTCGCGGCGGCAAGCGATGCCGACAAGGTCATGGCCGCCTTCACGCAGGCCGGCGAGCAGGCCTTCGCGCTCGGGACCCTTGTGGCCGCCGGCAGCGGCGCGGGGGTGACGTATGACGGCAAGCTCAATCTCGGCGGCTGATCCATGAGCCGCAAGCGCGTCGCCGTTCTCATTTCCGGCCGCGGCTCGAACATGGCGGCGCTGATCGAGGCGGCAAAGGACAAGAATTATCCGGCGGAGATTTCGCTGGTCGTGTCCAATCGCGCCGATGCCGGCGGGCGCGTCACCGCAAAAGCCGCCGGCATCGCGACCGCGACCGTCGATCACACCATGTTCGGCAAGGACCGCGAAGCGTTCGAGCGCGCGTTGCAGGCGGTGCTCGAGCGCCACGGCATCGAGATCGTCTGCCTCGCCGGTTTCATGCGATTGCTGACGCCGTGGTTCATCGGCCAATGGCCGGAGCGTCTGCTCAACATCCACCCTGCGCTGTTGCCGGCCTTCAAAGGCCTCGACACCCACAAGCGCGCACTGGACGCGGGCGTCAAAATTCATGGCGCCAGCGTGCATTTCGTGGTGCCGGAGATGGACTCCGGGCCGATCATCATGCAGGGCGCGGCGAGGGTGAAGGACGGCGACAGCGAGGCATCACTCGCTGCGCGTGTGCTCGCGGTCGAGCACCGCATCTATCCGCTGGCCTTGAGGCTCGTGGCGGAAGGCCGGGTGCGCGTCGCGAACGGCATCTGCTTGATCGATGGCGTCCAGGTTCCCGACGCTGGAGAGCTCGTTCCCGTGCTTTGACGTGGATAATCCCGCCGTCAACACGGCGATGTGAATAAGCCGGCTTTGGCCGGTGTTATCTATTCTGCCGCCGGCAACGCCACCGCAGCAGTGGCGCCGCAACAAAGGGGATCGTCATGTTTGGATCATCGGGACCGCGTCTGATTTTTCCGGGACTCGCCGGCTTTTACGCCAGCATGGCGCCCGTCGCTTATGCCATCTTCCGTGTCGTGATCGGGCTCATCGTCTTCGTGCACGGCTGGGGCAAAATATCGGCCGGCGCTGCTGGCGTGATTGGATTTTTCACCAAAGTCGGTTTGCCGGCGCCTGCGCTTTTCGCCTATTGCGCGATGTTCCTCGAAACCGTCGGCGCGGCCTGTGTGCTGGTCGGGTTGTTCACGCGGTTCTTTTCCGCCGCGCTCGCAATCGAGATGCTGATCGCATTGCTGACTGTGCATCTGGCGAAGGGCTTCAGCGCCAGCGCCGGCGGTTATGAATACGTGCTGCTGATCGGCATCGGGATGTTCTACGTCGCGATCCGCGGCGGCGGTCCCTATTCGGTCGACGCCAAGCTCGGCAAGGAGCTTTGAGCCGCGTCAGGCGGCGCGCTTGATCCACACCTTGTTGTCGTGGAACGCCGCGCCGCCATAAGGCGCGATCGAATCCGCGCCGGTCAGCGTGTTGATGCCGCGCCCGTCCGGATAGGCGGCGTTCGGCCAGATCGATTCCGCGATCAGCACGCCGCGCTGCACGCCCTCGAACAGCCGGGCGTGCAGCCGCACCTCGCCGCGCGAATTGCCGAGAATGACCGCGCTGCCGTCGCCGATATCGAGCGCGGCGGCGTCATCCGGGTGGATCATCACGCTCGGGCGCTTTTCCTGCGTCAGCGAGGTCGGCGTCTCGGTGAAGGTCGAGTTGAGGAAGCCGCGCGCCGGCGAGGTCGCCAGCCGGAACGGATGCGCCTCGTCGGTTTCCTCAATACTGCGCCAGTGATCTGGCAATGCCGGCATGTCGGCGACCGGACCGCCATGATAGGCGCTGCGGAACGGCACGTTGGGCCAATCCGGCTTGAAGCGGAATTTCTTGTCGGGCCAATTGAAGCCGTCGAGATAATGCGCGCGCTCGAACGGCGGCTGGCAATCGATCCAGCGACTGCTTTCAAGTTCCGCCAAAGTGCCCCAGCCGGATTTCTGCAGCGTCCAGTCGATCAATTCGCGCGGGTTCATGTCGAAGCCGGGATGGTTGGCGCCGACGCGCCGCGCCAGCGCGACGATCACCTCGTGATTGTTGCGGCATTCGCCCGGCGGCTCGACCAGTTTCGGCCCGTTGATGATGTATTGATGGCCGCCACCCTGGTAGAAATCGTCGTGCTCGAGGAAGGTCGTGGCCGGCAGCACGACATCCGCCATCTTCGCGGTCTCGGTCATGAACTGCTCGTGGACGCAGACGAACAGATCGTCGCGCGCGAAACCGGCCTTGACCTTGGTCTGATCGGGCGCCACCGAAACCGGATTGGTGTTCTGGATCAGCATTGCCGTGACCGGCGGCCCGCCGGACAAGGCCTCGTCATCGCCGGTGAGGATCGCGCCGATCCGCGATTGATCCAGCATGCGCACCTTCGGGTCGCGCACGTCGTGACCTTCGATCATTGACTTGTTCCAGTGATAGATGTCGGCATTGTTGTGGAAGGCACCGCCGCCTTCGTATTTCCAGGCGCCGGTCACCGCGGCGATGCAGCTCGCCGCATGCATGTTGGCCGCGCCATTTCGCGAGCGGGAGAAGCCGTAGCCGAGGCGGAAATAAGCGCGCTTGCGCTCGCCGACCAGCCGGGCGAATTCCTCAATGGTCTCGATCGGCGTGCCGGTGATCGCGGATGCCCAGGCCGGGTCGCGGCTGCGCAGATGCGCCTCAAGCTCACGCGGCGCATCGGTCATGCGCTCGAGATAGTCCCAATCCGCCTTGCCGTCGCGGAACAGGCAATGCATCACGGCGCAGGCCAGCGCGCCGTCGGTGCCCGGTTTCAACAGCACCGGAAGATCGGCCTGCTCCATCGTGCCGTTCATGTAGACGTCGACGGCGACGATCTTGGCGCCGCGCTCGCGGCGGGCGCGGGTCGCGTGGGTCATGACGTTGATCTGGGTGTTCACCGCATTGGTGCCCCAGATCACCAGCAGATCGGTCCTGGCCATTTCGCGCGGGTCGGGACCTGCAATGCGCCCGGTGCCGGCGGCAAAGCCGCTATAGGCGGGATTGACGCAGATGGTGGAATGGAAACCGGAATATTTCTTGGCGTGACGCAACCGGTTGATGCCGTCGCGCATCACCAGGCCCATGGTGCCGGCATAGTAATAGGGCCAGACCGCTTCCGCACCGTAACGCGCTTCCGCCTCGAGGAATTTCGCGGCGACGATGTCGAGCACGGCGTCCCATGAGATCGGCTCGAACGCGCCCTCGCCTTTGGCGCCAACGCGGCGAAGCGGCTGCATGAGCCGTTGCGGATGATGCTCACGCTCGGCGTAGCGGGCCACCTTCGCGCAGACGACGCCTGCGGTGTAGCCGTTATCCTCGGCACCGCGCACGCGGCCGATGCGGCCGTCGTCGAGCAGTTCGACGTCGAGCGCGCAGGTCGACGGGCAATCGTGCGGGCAAGCCGAATACCCGACACGCACTGCTTTGGGAGGCCGGACCGCTTGATTCATCGTCGCCACTATAGCGGCTTGTCAAAGGCGCGTCAGACCTCGCTCTCGACCGGCACTTTGGAGCGCCGCCACATGTAGCCGAAGCCGATCACGAACAAGGTGCCGGCGATCTGCGCCGTAAGATCGACGGTTTCCGGCGAGAAATCGCTGAAAAGCCCGAGAATGACGGGGTCGCTGGCGAAGATGTCCCCGGCGACCCAGCCGAGGATCGCGGCGCCGCCCCAGACCAGGATCGGAAAGCGCTCAAGCAGAGCGAGGATGAGCGCGCTGCCCGCGATCACCATCGGAATGCTCACAGCCAAGCCGAAGGCGAGCAACACGTACTGGCCCTTGGCGACCGCAGCGACTGCGAGGACGTTGTCGAGGCTCATGACGATGTCGGCGATGACGACGATGCGCACCGCGCGCCACAGATCCTCCGCGGCCTCGGGCGTGCCTTCCGGATCATGTTCCTGCGGCATCAGCAGCTTGATCGCGATCCACAGCAACAGCATCGCCCCAATCAGCTTGAGATAGGGCAATGTCAGGAGCACCGAGATCAGGCCGGTGAAAGCAATCAGCAGCAGCGAGGCGAAGCCTGCGCCGATGATCATGCCCCACATGCGTTCGCGCGGCGGCAAGCCGCGGCACGCCAGCGCAATGACGACGGCGTTATCGCCCGACAGCAGGATATTGATCCAGATGACCTGCAGGACGGAAAGCCAGAACGTCGGCTCGCCCATCGAGGCAACCACAGCATCCATCCAGAGCACCCCGGTCTGTCGGCTCGTCGCCCGGCCTATTTACGCAGATTTTATGCTGTACTGAAAAACGCGACGAGCGCCAAGGGGCAGCGCCACCCATCAGATTTCCTCTTTCGCCCTCAGCGCCCGTCCTCGCAGCAGCAAGCCGCCGCCAATGGTCGCGCTGACCCCGAAAACAGACGATGCCAGTCGAAACTTGTCCTGCTCGCTGCCGGACAATGTTCCGGTCTTGGCGGCCACCACGGGATCCGTCGCGATCATGTCGCCGGCAATCCAGCCAAGCAACGCGGCACCGGCCCAGATCAGCAATGGAAAATAGTTCAGCAAGGCCATGATCACGGTGGAACCGGCGACGATCGCCGGCACGCTGATGCCGAGACCAAAAATAAGCAGCGCCTGATTGCCTGCGGCCGCGCCGGCGACCGCGATCACGTTGTCGAGGCTCATCACCACGTCGGCCAGCGCGATCAGCCGCACCGCGCGCCACAGACTGTCGTTTGCATGGATGTTCGCGTTGTCCTGGGGATGGTCCGACACCAGCAGTCTCACCGCGATCCAGAGCAGCGCGATGCCGCCGGCGATCTTGATGTAAGGAAACAGCATCAGCGACGAAACGACGCCGGCGAAGATCAGTCGCAGCAGCAACGCAACGGCAGTGCCGATGATCATGCCGCCGAGACGCTGCTTTGGCGGCAGGTTGCGGCAGGCCAGCGCAATCACGATCGCGTTGTCGCCCGACAACAGGACGTTGATCCAGATGATCTCGACCACCGCCACCCAGAAATGCGGTTCGGTAAATTCGTGCATGCCGGCGAACAGGCTGTCCATGTTGGTCCGGGTCTAGCGGCGCGGGCGCTGCTGGCGCCGGCTCGCTTGCCACGAACTCAACAATACGCTGCCGGTCCCGGCCGCGCCGATGACGACAAAGGGCCATTCAAGCACCGTCGCGGCCGCAGCCAACTCGACATCGATGGCCTCGAGCAGCGCGAAATAGGACGAGCCCCACATCCCGATCAGGGCCGACCACGACTCCAAGACGTGTTTTGGCGACGGGATCATCAACGGCGTCCGGCCTCCAAGGCCCAGTTCGAGCCGTAGATGGCACATTCGGCAGGCGTTCGGCCCGCGACAAATTGTCTGAGCAATGGAACTTCGGCCGCTCGTTCGCCGTCAGCCGACGATCTCGTTTTCGGCAAAGAATTGCGCGATTTCGCGCGCCGCGGTGTCCGGCGCGTCGGAACCGTGCACCGAGTTCTCGCCGATCGATTTGGCGTGGGTCTTGCGAATGGTGCCGGCAGCGGCCTTGGCCGGATCGGTCGCGCCCATGACGTCGCGATATTTCGCGATCGCGCCCTCGCCCTCGAGCACCTGCACCACCACCGGGCCGGAGATCATGAACTCGACCAGTTCGCCAAAGAACGGCCGCTCGCGGTGGACTGAATAAAACCGCTCGGCGTGCTCGCGCGAAATGCGCACGCGTTTTTGCGCGACGATGCGCAAGCCGGCTTTCTCGATCATCGCATTGATCGCGCCCGTGAGGTTGCGCTCAGTCGCGTCGGGTTTGAGGATCGAAAAAGTCCGCTCCATCGCCATCACTATCGTCCTTTCCGGCAAGACAAAAAGTTGCCGCGGCTTATACCGGCGCCCTTCGCAGGCGGCAAGCGCAGCGGCATACTGCCGGCGCGAATCGATCGGAGGCTGCGATGAAAGCGCGGTATGAGATGTTCGCGGGCTACAACACCTGGTGCAATGAGCGGCTCTATGCCGCGGCCGCGCGGCTGACCGATCGCGACTATCGGGCGAACCGCGGCGCCTATTTCAAGTCTGTGCACGGCACGCTCAATCATCTCCTGGTCGGCGACCGAGTGTGGATGCGGCGCTTCACCGGTGACGGCGAGACGCCGGCGAGTCTCGATGCCATCTTGTTTGACGATTTCGCGGATCTGTGCGAGGCCCGACGGATCGAAGACCATCGCATTAGCCGGTACGTCGGCGCCCTCACCGACCGGGACTTTGCGACCCCGCTGCGCTATCGCACCGTGGTCAAGCCGGTTACGATCGAACAGGACCTCGCGCCGGCGCTGGACCACTTCTTCAATCACCAGACCCATCACCGCGGCCAGGCCCATTGCCTGCTCACCGCCATCACGGGCGATGCGCCCTCTTTCGACCTGATCATCTATCAGCGCGAAACCGGAGCCGAGGCTTTGCGAACGATCGGCTAAGCAAGCCGCGCGAACGCGGCCCGATTTGCCAAAACTCCCTTGCGCCTTCGCGCCGGCTCGTCCAAAAGGCGCGCATGGTCATCATCGAAGATCTTTCCGTCCGCGTTGCCGGCCGGCTTCTCATCGACCGCGCCGACGTGCGGATTCCGGCCGGCGCCCGTGTCGGCCTGATCGGCCGCAATGGCAGCGGCAAGTCGACATTGTTCAATGTAATCGCCGGCGAGCATCCGTCCGAGCAAGGCCACGTCGAATTGCCATCGCGGTGGCGAACCGGGCGGCTTGCCCAAGAAGCGCCGAACGGACCGGACGCACTGATCGAGGTCGTGCTCAAGGCCGATGCCGAGCGGACCGCCTTGTTGGCCGAGGCCGAGACCGCACACGATCCCCAGCGCATTGCCGATATCCAGATGCGGCTCGCCGACATCGGCGCCTATGCCGCGCCGGCCCGCGCCGCCTCGATCCTGGCCGGGCTCGGATTTTCCGCCGCCGATCAGCAGCGTCCCTGCTCCGAATTCTCCGGCGGCTGGCGGATGCGGGTCGCGCTCGCCGCGGTGCTGTTCGCCCAGCCCGATCTGCTGCTGCTCGACGAGCCGACCAACTATCTCGACCTCGAAGGCACGCTGTGGCTGCAGGATCATCTGGCGCGCTATCCGCATACGCTGATCATCATCAGCCATGACCGCGACCTGCTCGACACCTCGGTCAATTACATCCTGTCGCTCGAGGCCACCAAGCTGAAGCTTTACCGCGGCGACTACACCAATTTCGAGCGGGTGCGCCAGGAGCGCATCGTGCTCGACCAGAAGCTGGTCAAGAAGCAGGACGCGCAGCGCAAGCACCTGCAGGCTTTCGTCGACCGCTTCCGCGCCAAGGCCAGCAAGGCCAGCCAGGCGCAGTCGCGCATCAAGATGCTGGAAAAGCTCAAGCCGATCGCCGCGCTGATGACCGACGAGGTGCGCCCGATCGTGATCCCGGAGCCTGACAAGCTATTGTCGCCGCCGATCATCGCGCTCGACGAGGTGTCGGTCGGCTACGAGCCGGGCCATCCGGTGCTGCACGACCTCTCGGCACGCATCGACAATGACGACCGCATCGCGCTGCTCGGCTCGAACGGCAACGGCAAGTCGACCCTTGTGAAATTGATCGCGTCGCGGCTCGCGCCGTTCAGCGGCACGATTACGCGGGCCGAAAAGCTGAAGGTCGCCTATTTCGCGCAGCACCAGCTCGACGAGCTCGATCCGCAGGGATCGCCCTATACTCACGTGCGCGAATTGATGCCCGAGGCGCCGGAGGCCAAGGTCCGCTCGCGGGTCGGCGCCATCGGCTTCTCCGGCCAGACCGCCGACACCGTCGTCACCAAGCTGTCCGGCGGCGAGAAAGCGCGGCTGATGCTGGCCCTCGCCACCTTTCATGGGCCGCATCTGCTGATCCTCGACGAGCCGACCAATCATCTCGACATTGACAGCCGCGCCGCGTTGATCGAGGCGCTCAATGATTTCTCCGGCGCGGTGATCCTGGTATCGCATGACCGGCATTTGCTCGCCGCCTGCGCCGACCGGCTCTGGCTGGTAGCGGGCGGCGAGGTTCATCCATTCAATGGCGATCTCGACGATTATCGCCGCCGCGTCCTGTCCGACCGGGGTGACGACGAGGGCGAGAAGCGCCGGCCGAAATTCATCCCTCCCGCTGACCGCGCCGATACCCGGCGCGCCGCGGCCGGCAAACGGTCGGAAACCGCGCCGTTGCGGGCGCGGGTCACGCGCGCCGATGCGGCGATCAAGACGATCAGCACCGAGCTCGAACGGATTGATAAGGCATTGGCCGAAGGCACATTGTTCACGCGTGATCCGAAGCGCGCGGCTGCGCTCGCCAAGGAGCGCGCCGATTGCGCGCGCAAGCTGGCCCAGGCGGAAGAGGAATGGCTGGCGGCAAGTGCCGCGGTCGATGCAGTGATGGCTTGAGCGTCAGCCGGCCGCGGCCGCGGGCTTTTTCGGCTTAACTTTTTTCTTCACCGGCTTCACCGGCTCAGGCGCCGCGACACGATCGACGACGGTGAGCCGGCCATTGGTGAACGTGTAGATGCCGGGCCAGGGTCCGCTCTGATAGGTCAACACCACCTTGCGGTCGGAATTCTCGTTGGCGCCGATATCGACCTGACCAGGCTGCCCGGCATGCTGCGCGACCTGGCATTCGGTCATGCCGAGCGCGACGCCGCCGGGGAGCAGCGGCTGCGCGGTGGCGACCGGTGCGGCAGACGCAGAGGCAAGATCGCCGGCAACGGTCCCGACCGCGGGCTCCGCCGGCGCCGCCGTGGCGACGCTCGACGCGCAGCGGCCGCTGGCATCGATGAATTCTTCCGGCGCGACCGGCCCGGCAGTGTTGAGATCGGCGGTCTGGACCTTGGCCCCACCGCTCCATGTCGGCGTCGAGAAGATCTTGACGCTGCTCGGAAACAGTTTGGTGTCGGACGACAAGATGTCGCCGCCGCAGCCGGACAGCAACGCGGATGCCAGCATCAGCGGCACAACCAATTTCAATCTACGCGACACAGTCTGTATCCCCGGCGCTCCCACGGACATCTTAGCACGCAATTTTGCGCCGGCTGAATAGGCGCGGCACAAGCCGCGTGCGCCAATTGATCCAATGGACCTGCGCCAATGGCCCTGAGCCAATGGCCGATACCAGGGATGTTAGCCTTTTTGCTGCCAGCGGCCGGCTTCGTCGGGCTGCCAGTAACTGGCGGGCAGACCGCGTGCCTTGGCGTCATTCCAGTGCGTCCGCGCCGCGGCCACCGCCTCATCGTCGGCGCCGTCGAACACCAGGACGATCCGTTCGTAGGCTTCGGCATCGGCGGGCATCGGCGCGCCGTCGATCAGGAAGCGGACCGACGCGCTGTTCGGATTGCCATCATTTGGCGTCAGCAGCACCGGCTGCATCGCCGCCTCCGGCTCGCGCGACGTACCGTGCGGCAGGAAGCCGTCATCACGATAGGTCCACAAATGGGCGTCGAGCGCTTCGAGGCGCTCTTCCGAGCCGCCCTGCACCACGACGCGCCAGCCGCGCTCGATGGATTTTTCGAGCAGCGTCGGCAATACGCTTTCGAGCTTCTGGCCTTGCAGATGATAGAAGCGGATTTCGGTCATTGGTGTTTTCTGGCGTTAGCCTTCGTAATGATCGGCGACCAGGCGATCGAGCAGCCGCACGCCCCAGCCCGATCCCCAGCTTTTGTTGATCTCGGTCTGCCGCGAGTCGAAAGCGGTGCCGGCGATGTCGAGGTGCGCCCAGGCCGTCTTGTCGGCGACAAACCGCTGGAGGAACTGCGCCGCCGTGATCGCGCCACCCCAGCGGCCGGCGCCGGTGTTCTTCAGGTCGGCAAATTTTGAATCGATCAGCTTGTCGTATTCCTTGGCGAGCGGCATCCGCCAGACCAGCTCGCCGGTCTCGCGGCCGGCGTCAGTCAGCCGTTTCGCCAGGTCGTCGTCGTTCGAGAACAGGCCGGCATTCTCGTGGCCGAGCGCGACGATGATCGCGCCGGTCAAGGTCGCGAGGTCGACCATGAATTTCGGCTTGAATCTGGTGGCCGTGTACCAGAGCGCATCGGCGAGAACGAGCCGGCCCTCGGCATCGGTATTGATGATTTCGATGGTCTGTCCCGACATCGAGGTGACAATATCGCCCGGCCGTTGGGCATTGCCGTCCGGCATGTTCTCGACCAGGCCGATCACGCCGACCGCATTGACCTTGGCCTTGCGGCGGGCGAGCGCATACATGAGACCGACGACGCAGGCGGCGCCGGCCATATCGCCCTTCATGTCCTCCATGCCGCTGGCCGGCTTGATCGAAATGCCGCCGGTATCGAAGCACACGCCCTTGCCGACGAAGCCGACCGGCGCGGCACCCTTCTTGCCGCCGTTCCAGCGCATCACGACGAGCCGGCTGTCGTGCCGCGATCCCTGGCCGACACCGAGCAGCGCGTTCATGCCGAGCTTCTTCATCGCGGCGACGTCGAGCACCTCGACCGCGACGCGTTGCTTCTTCAATTCGGCAGCGCGGCGGGCGAACTCCTTGGGATAAAGAACATTGGCGGGCTCATTGACGAGATCGCGCGCCATCACGATGCCTTCGGCCAGCGCTTCGCGCGCCGCAAAGGCCTTGCGCGTGGCGGCGACATCGGCCACGGCGATCGAGATTTTTTTCGATGCCGGCTTTTCCTCGCCCTCCTTTGCTTTCGTCTTGTAGCGATCGAAACTATAGGCGCGCAGCTGGATGCCGAGGCCGAGATCGGCCGCCTGCTCGGCGTCGAGAGTGCGGCCCGGCAGTTCGGCGAAAATCGAGACATCGCGGGCCGCATTCGGCACCTTGCCCATGGCCGTTCCGCCGAGATTGACGAATTCGCCAGGCTCGCCTTTTCCGGTCTTTCCCAGGCCGACCACAACCAGCCGCGCGATCGAAAGCCCGTGCGGCACCGGCAAGCCCAGGACGGTGCCGCGCTTGCCGGTGAAGCCTTCGGCTTTGGCCGCCCGCCTCACCAAATCGCCCGCCCCGGCCACTGCCTTTGCGGTTTGGCTGCCGAAATTCAGCTGATCGTCGCAGAACACGACGAGAACACCGGCGCTGGGAGCCGCGAAGGACACAAAACCTAGTTTGACGTCAGTCATAAGCAGTCCTGATCCTCAAGGTTGGGCGACCCATATGGACCGCCAAACCGTGCCCCGCAACGCCCGCGATGGCCGGTTTCCGGCCTTCCACGGTGGCGTGTCTGCCCTTTGGTGCCCTATCGCGCCCAGCCGGCCGCGAATCTGGCGCAGGCCGCACCCAAAACCGACCGCGGCGGCCGCCGCGGTTTAAGTTTTTATTGTTCATATTCAATGGGTTTGCCTTGGCCCAGCCATTTTGTCGACAGATCAAGCTATATCTGAAGGACTGCCAAGGCCCTGACTGAGGCAATTCGGCATGGGGAGCCGGCTGTCGGGGATGTAACGCCGCCATCGGGGACGACGGAGCGGATGGGGTCAATCGCTCGTTATATTTTTCGCACCACGACAACCGCGTTTGTCGTGGTGTTGGTCAGTTTGACCGCCGTGATCTGGGTGACCCAGGCGCTGCGCGATATCGACATCATGACCAATCGCGGTCAGTCGATTTTCGTCTTCGTCGGCATTACCGGCCTGCTGGTCCCGCTGCTCGTCCTGATCATCGCGCCGATCGCGCTGTTCATCGCGGTCGCCTATGTGCTCAACAAGCTTTCCAACGATTCCGAAATCATCGTCATGAACGCCGCCGGCATGTCGCCCTGGCTGCTGTTTCGCGCCTTCGTCCCGGTGATCGTGCTGGTGTCGGTCCTGGTGGCGGCGACTGCCGCGTATATCGCGCCCAAGGGCCTGCGCACGCTGCGCGATTGGGTCACCGAGGTAAACGCCAATGTGGTGAGCACGATCGTTCAGCCGGGACGCTTCGTTACCATCATCAGCGATGTCACGATCCATATCGGCGCCCGTGAGCCGAACGGGCAATTGCGCGGTGTGTTCGTGGACGATCGGCGCAATCCGGACGAGCGCCTCACCGTGATCGGCGATCGCGGCGATCTGGTCGAAAACCAGCAAGGCACGTATCTCGTGCTGCGCAACGGGACAATTCAGCGGCAAGAAACCAACCGCCGCGACCCGACCATCGTCACCTTCGAGCGCTACGCGCTCGACCTCGCGCAGTTTTCCCGCAGCGCATCCATCATCACCTATTCGATGCACGAACGTTATCTCTGGGAATTGATGTTTCCGAGTCCCGGCGATGCCGCCGCCAAGCAACGCGGCGGCGAAATGCGGGCGGAACTGTTGGATCGCCTGATTGCGCCGATTTATCCGTTCGCCTTCGCCATCATCGCGTTTGCCTATCTCGGCGCACCGCGAACGACCCGCCAGAGCCGCGCCATGTCGCTTGCCGGTGCGGTCAGCGCCATTCTCATTGTGCGGATGATCGGCTTCATCTCGACCATCTTCGGCGTCAACTATCCGACCTTCCTGTCCGCGCAGTTTGTCGCCGTCGCCGTCGCGATCGCCGCGGGCCTCTACGTGATCCGGCGCGGCATCGTTCTTGAGCCGCCGGCTTTCATCGCCAATGGATTGAGTTTCGTGACCGAACGCGTTTCGCGCCGGTTTGCCCCGGGCTAATGCAACGATGCAGATAGTCACCGGAACCCTTGCGCGTTATTTCGGCCTGCGCTTCCTCAGCGCCACGCTTGCGATCTTCATCGGCATTATCGCGCTGACGGCCCTGATCGACTATGTCGAGATGATGCGCCGGGCGACCGATATCCCCAACGCGTCGCCGATCCTCATCGCCAAAGTATCGCTGTTTCGCGTGCCGCAGATCGGCGAAAGGTTGATGCCGTTCTGTGTGCTGATCGGCGCGATGTCCTGCTATCTGAACCTGTCGCGTCGCAACGAACTGGTGGTGGCGCGCGCGGCCGGGGTTTCGGCCTGGCAATTCGTCGCGCCGGCGGTCGCCGTCGCCTTTCTGCTCGGCGCGCTCGCCAGCATGCTTTACAACCCGGTTTCGGCGATGTTGCAGGAGCAATCCAAGCGGCTGGAAAACGAGCTATTCGGCTCGAGCCCGACCAAGCTCGCCGTCAATACCGGCACGTTCTGGATCGGCCAGCGAACCGGCGATGGCGAAGCCATCATCAACGCCGGCTCGAGTCGCGATCAGGGCGCGGAACTGAGTGCCGTCACGATCTTCAGGTTCGATAAAGCCGGGGCCTTCGTCGAGCGCATCGATGCGCGGTCGGCGACGCTCGGAGCGCGTGCCTGGCAACTTGCGGAGGTGCGGGGCTATCCACTCGGCCAGAGGCCCTATAGTCGCCCCAGTGGCGAACTTCCAACCAATCTGACGCGCGCCCAGGTCAGCGAAAATGTCGCCACGCCTGAATCGGTGTCATTTTGGGAATTGCCCCAGTATATCAACACCGCCGAACATGTCGGGCTCGCGGCATCAGGCTATCGGCTGCAGTTCCAGAAGCTTTTGGCACGGCCGTTCTTGCTCGCCGCGGTGGTTCTACTTGCCGCTTCCGTGAGTTTACGATTTTTCCGGTTTGGCGGCGTCCAAAAAATGGTTTTAAGTGGCGTTTTGGCGGGCTTTCTGCTCTATGTCCTGTCGAAAGTCACCGACGACATGACGAAGGCCGGGCTGATGCATCCCGTTGCAGCAGCATGGCTTGGCGTCCTGGTCGCCGGAGTCGTAGGTGTGACGGCGCTGCTGTACCAGGAGGACGGGTGATGGCTGGGTTGCCGACCGATCCTCTCGTCCAATATTGCGTGCGCCGCCTCGCCCTGATCGCCCTTTGCATCGGGGTCATCGGCGCCGCTTGCGTTGCACCGTCGCTTGCCCAGACGCCACCCAATACGCCGGCACCCACGCAGCCGGGCGTGCCGACCAGCAAAAGCAAATCAACCTTGTCCTTCCCGACTGTGCCGCCAAGGCCCACGCGCGCCAAATTGCCGCAAAACAAGGGCAAGGATCAAATGCTCGTGCAGGCGCGGCGCATCGATTACGACTACAACAATCATCGCGTTTCGGCCGTCGGCAATGTCCAGATCTATTACTCGGGCTCTACGCTCGAAGCCGATCGCGTCATTTACGACGAGAACACCAAGCGGCTGCATGCGGAGGGAAATGCGCGGCTCACCGACTCGGACGGCAACGTCACCTATGGCCAGGTGATGGATCTGTCGGACGACTATCGCGACGGCTTTATCGATTCCCTTCACCTCGAGCGCACCGACCGGACAAGTCTGGCGGCGGCGCGCGCCAATCGCACGGCCGGCACTTTCACGGTGTTCGACAGCGCGGTTTACACCGCCTGCCTGCCGTGCCGCGACAATCCGAAACGGCCGCCGCTCTGGCAGGTCAAGGCGGCGCGCATCATTCACGACCAAAACGAGAAGATGGTCTATTTCGAAGATGCGCATATCGAGTTCTTCGGCACCCCGATCGCTTACGTTCCGTATTTTTCGGCACCGGACCCGACCGTGAAGCGCAAGACCGGCTTCCTGATTCCCAACACCACGATGACCACGATCTACGGCGGCGGTCTCGAAATACCTTACTACTTTGCGCTGGCGCCGAATTACGATGCGACGCTCGCGCCGGTCATCACGACGCGGCAGGGACCGCTGCTCACGGGCGAATTTCGCGAACGCTTCATGGACGGCGCCTATGCGATCCGCGCCGCCGGAATCTATCAACTCGACACAGGTGCGTTTGCCGCCGGCTCCCCCGGCGACCGCAACTTCCGCGGCAGCATCGAGAGCACCGGGCAGTTTGCCCTGAACGAGAAATGGGTGTGGGGCTGGGACGCGATCGCCATGACGGATCGCTCGTTTTTGCAGGACTACCGGCCGCGACTGTCATCGTTCAGCAGCGGATTTGATCCAAATCACGTCGGATCGCCGGGCAACAGCGAAGCCGTTTCACAGGTTTATTTGACCGGCAGAGGCAACCGCAGCTATTTCGATATTCGCTCGATCTACTACACCGGCTTTTCGAGCCAGGATCAGCAGAGCCAGCTTCCGGTCATCCATCCGGTGCTCGACTGGGACTATACGATTAACCATCCGGTTCTTGGTGGCGAACTTAGCTTCAAAACCAATTTCATCAGCCTGACTCGCCAAAGCGCGGACTTTGAACCGATTACACAGGCCGGACAAAATATCGGTAGCTGCGGAGCGAACCCTAATAAATATATCCTGGCAGACTGCCTGCTGCGCGGCATTCCCGGCGACTATAACCGTCTTTCGGAAAAAGTCAGCTGGCGCGCAAGCTTCACCGATGCAGCCGGCCAGGTCTGGACCCCGTTCGCGTCGGTCCGTGCCGACGTCGCCGCGCTGTCGATCACGAGTCAGCCGGGCGTGTCCAATTATTTGCCGGTCGGCAATAGCGATCTTGTGCGCGCCATGCCGACCGTCGGGCTCGAATATCGCTACCCATTCATCAGCGTGCAGCCATGGGGTACGCAAACGATCGAGCCGATCGCGCAGGTCATCGCACGGCCGAATGAGACACAAATTGGCCGCTGGCCGAACGAAGACGCGCAAAGCTTCACGTTCGACGACGCCAATCTGTTCTCGGTCGACAAATTCTCCGGCTGGGATCGCGTCGAAGGCGGCGGCCGCGCCAATGTCGGCGTTCAGTATACCGCGCAGTTCAATCAGGGTGGTTCGCTCAACGCGCTGTTCGGGCAATCCTATCAGCTGTTTGGCAAGAACTCGTTTGCCCAGCCGAGCATCGTCAATGCCGGACTGGACAGCGGCCTCGACACCAACATCTCTGACTATGTCGCCAGGCTGCAATTCCAGCCCAACAAGACCTATGTCTTTACCTCGCGCTATCGCTTCGACCACGACACGATGTCGCTACAACGCCTCGAACTCGAAGCCCGCGCTATTTACGACCGCTGGAGCTTTGCCCTCACTTACGGCGATTATGCCGCCCAGCCTGATCTCGGCGTCCTGAGCCGCCAGCAGGGCCTGCTTGGCAGTGCGAGTTACAAGCTCGACTCCAATTGGGTGGTGTACGGTAATGCGCTGTATGATCTCGGCGCCGGCAAGTTTTCCCAGGCCGGCCTTGGCATCGGTTACATCGATGACTGCTTTAGTATGTCGCTCAATTACGTCTACGGCTATTCCTACGATGTTCCGGGTGGCACAGCACCCGTCCCGGGCGTGCCGCTTGCACCTCCGACAGTTGCGAACGCTATTATGTTCCAGATCGGGCTGCGCACCTTGGGCGAGACCGCACTGAGCCAAAGCGTGACCTCGCCGATCCATTGATGGTTTATCATGCAGCCGGCCTGCCGCATTTCCGCCGCTGTGACGGCCGATTTGGAGAGCGAAGCTCAAAGATGATTGCACCATGACCGCACGCCTCAGTTCCGTGCCTTTCTCTGTTCGCCGCCTGACGGTAGCGGGTGCGGCCGTTTTTATTGCCGTCTTGACCGTGCTGCTCCAGCCTGCGCAGGCGCAGGTCGTGGCGCTGGTCAATGGGGCGCCAATCACCGAACTCGACATTGCCCAACGCAGCAAGTTGTTGCAGCTATCGACGAACAAGACCTTGCCCCGCAAGGAAGTGCTTGATCAGCTGATCGACGATCACCTCAAGATCTTCATCGGCAAGCGTTACGGTCTCGATGTATCCAACACGGAGGTCGAGAACGCCTTCAACAGCATGGCGCAGCGCTCGCACGTGACACCGCAGCAATTCGAGCAATCGCTGACGGCCCGCGGTGTCACCGCCGCGACAGTGAAATTCAAGATCCGCGCCGACCTCGGCTGGGGCCAGTTGGTCCGCGGGCGCTATCAGTCATCGTTGGAAGTCAACGACGTCGACATCCGCACTGCGCTACAATCCCAGACGAATGACGACAAGAACGCCACCGCCTATATCTATACGGTGTACCCGATCACATTCATCGTGCCGCGCGGTTCGGAAGGCGCAGCGAACAGGGCGCGCGAGGCGGAAAACCTCCGCAGCAGGTTCCAATCCTGCGCCGAGGGCCTCAAGCTGGTTCGCGTGCTGCGTGATGTCGTGGTGCGCGAACCGGTGCTGCGCGCGTCCGCCGACCTTGCTCCGCCATTGCGCGAAATGCTGAACAAAATGGAGATCGGGAAACTCACGCCTCCGGAGGTAACCGAGCAAGGCATCCAGATGTTCGCGCTTTGCGACCGCAAGGAAAGCACGTCCGACACTCCGGCGCAGCGCGCAATGCGTGAAGAGCTTTTCAGCAAGCGCTTCGAAAAGGAAAGCAAGAAGTTTCTCGCCGAAGTCAGGCGCCAGGCCATGATCGAATATCGATGACGCCTGCGGCGACCCGGGATGGACCATGTCTCGCCCTGACCTTCGGTGAGCCCGCCGGGATTGGTTGCGACATCACCTTGATGGCCTGGCAACAGCGCCGCGAGCGCGGTCTGCCGTCATTCTATCTGATTGCCGAAGCCGGCTATCTGGCCGAGCGCGCCAAACTGTTGCGCCTCGATGTTCCGATCGTCGACGCTGAACCGAATTCCGCCGCCGGGATATTCGACCGCGCCCTTCCAGTCGTCCCACTCGGCATGGCGGTCCACGCCCAGCCCGGTCATCCTGACTCAACCAGCGGCCCGGCGGCCATCGCCTCGATCCGGCGCGCCGTCGGCGACGCCTTGACGGGCCGCTGCACGGCTGTCGTGACCAATCCCGTGGCCAAAAGCGTGCTGTACGGCTCAGGCTTTACCGATCCGGGCCATACCGAGTTTCTCGCCAAGCTGGCGACGGAAACGACCGGTAAGCCCGTGCAGCCGGTGATGATGCTGTGGTCGCGCGACCTCGCCGTGATCCCGGTCACCATCCACATTCCGCTGAAAGACGTCCCGGCGCGCCTCACCACCGCGCTGATCGTCGAAACCGGCCGCATCGCCGCGCGCGATCTCAGGACAAAATTCGGCATCGCGAGGCCGCGGCTCGCTTTGTCCGGGCTCAATCCGCACGCCGGGGAAAGCGGATCGCTCGGCGAAGAAGAACGCACGATCATCGCGCCTGCAATCGCGCAGCTCGCGGCCGACGGACTGGACGTGCGCGGTCCGTTGCCCGCCGACACGATGTTTCATGAATCGGCGCGTACCGGCTATGACGTCGCTCTCTGCATGTATCACGATCAGGCTTTGATCCCGATCAAGATGCTTGCGTTCGAGAGTGCGGTGAATGTGACGCTGGGACTTCCCTTCGTGCGCACCTCACCCGACCATGGCACCGCCTTCGACATCGCCGGCAGCGGACGCGCCGACCCCAGCAGCCTGTGCGCCGCGCTGACGCTTGCGGCCCGCCTGGCGGCGAAGACTCCGGCGCCCGTGCCGGCCAAATAATGGCGCAGATCGACGACCTGCCGCCGCTGCGCGATGTGATCCGCCGGCACGACTTGCGCGCAAAAAAATCTCTCGGCCAGAACTTCCTGCTCGACCTCAACTTGACCGCGCGCATCGCGCGCGCCGCGGGGCCCCTTGAGGATGCGATGGTCATCGAGGTCGGGCCGGGACCGGGCGGATTGACGCGCGCCTTGCTGGCGGAAGGCGCGAGGCGCGTGATCGCCATCGAACGCGACGCGCGCGCGATCGCCGCGCTGGACGAAATAGCAAAGCGCTATCCGGGGCGCCTGACCGTGATCGAGGGCGATGCGCTCGCCTTCGATCCACGCCCCTATCTTGACGGCAAGCCCGCACGCATCGTCGCCAATCTGCCCTACAATATCGCGACGGCGCTGCTGATCGGCTGGCTGACCGCCGAGCCGTGGCCGCCCTGGTACGACCAGATGGTGTTGATGTTCCAGCGCGAGGTGGCCGAACGCATCGTCGCCGCGCCGGGCAGCAAGACCTATGGCCGGCTTTCGGTACTCGCCGGCTGGCGGACCGAGGCAAAAATCCTGTTCGATATCGCGCCGTCGGCCTTCGTGCCGCCGCCGACGGTCACGTCGTCCGTGGTACAATTCGTTTCGCGCCAAACGCCGCTGGCCTGCGACGCCACGCTGCTGCAACGGGTGACGGAAGCCGCGTTCGGCCAGCGCCGCAAGATGCTGCGGCAAAGCCTGAAATCGCTGGGCGCCGACCCGCTGGCCTTGCTGACGGCCGCGGGCATCGAACCGACCGCCCGCGCCGAGGAAATTCCGGTCGAAGGATTCGTGGCTCTCGCCAACGCCTTTGCGAACTTCAATCAATCCTAGGGCGCGAGCTTTTTCAGGCCGGCGAGCAGCCGATCGGCAAATTTTGCGATGTCAGGCTGCTTGACGCGCTTGAGCCGCTCGGCGGTGAGGACGGCGCGCAAGCGCGCAAAACTCTTGTCGAGATCGCGATTGACCAGCACGTAGTCGTATTCGCGCCAATGCGAGATTTCCTCGATCGCGCTATGCATCCGCTGCGCGATGATCTCGGTGCTGTCCTGCGCACGCCGCTCAAGCCGCGCCTTGAGCTCCGCGGCCGACGGCGGCAGCACGAAAATGCTGACCACATCGCTGCGCATCTTGTCGTAGAGCTGCTGGGTGCCCTGCCAATCGATGTCGAACAGCACATCGCGGCCCTCTTTCAGCGCGCTCTCGACCGGTTCGCGCGGCGTGCCGTAGAAGTTGCCATGGACCTGCGCCCATTCCAGCAATTCGCCGCCATCGCGCATCGCCTCGAAGCGCAGCTTGCTGACGAAATGGTAGTGGACGCCATCGATCTCGCTGGGGCGGCGGGGCCTTGTAGTGACCGAAATCGACAGCGCGACATTGGTTTCTTCTCCGAGCAGATTGCGCGTCAAGGTGGTCTTGCCGGCGCCCGAGGGTGACGACAGCACCAGCATGATGCCGCGGCGGGCTATGTCGCCGTTGTCGCTCATTCCAGATTCTGCACCTGCTCGCGGAATTGCTCGACGACGCTCTTGAGCTCGAGCCCGATATTGGTGAGCTCGACGTCGTTCGCCTTGGCGCACAGCGTATTCGATTCGCGGTTGAGCTCCTGCGACAGAAAATCGAGCCGGCGCCCGACCGCGCCGACGTCGGCGATCAGTTTCCTGGCCTGGGCGATGTGAGCCGCGAGCCGGTCGAGCTCCTCGCGAATGTCGGCTTTGCTCGCCAGCAAAATCGCCTCCTGATGCAGGCGATCGGGGTCGAAGCGCTCGCTGGCCGACAGCAGCGTTGCGATCTGCTCGGCGAGCCGCGCCTTGACGGCGGCCGGCTGGCGGCCGGGCACCGCCTCGGCGCGCGCGGCCAATGCTGCGATCTCGCCGAGGCGTGAGGTCAATATCCGCTCAAGGGCGGCGCCTTCCTCGCGCCGGGCGGCGACGAGGCCGGTAAGCGCCTTGGCGAAGCCGGCAATGATGGCTGTTTCGGCGGCGGCACGCTCGTCGGCATTTTCCTCCTGCTCGCTGACGTCGAAAACCCCTTTGAGCCCGAGGATGCCCTCGACGCTCGATGGCGCGGCGGCAATGCGAGGCTTGATGCGGTCGATGGCATCAAGGATGGCGCTCAGCACGGCTTCGTTGATGTTGACGGTCGGCACGACACCCTGACGCTCGACCGTCAGATTACCGTACACCGTTCCGCGCGCGAGCTGTTCGGCGGCGCGGGCCCGCACCGGCGCCTCCACCGCGTCCCAGCCCGGCGGCAGGCGCAGCCGCAAGTCGAGCCCCTTGGCATTGACCGATTTCAGTTCCCACGCCCAAGCATATGAGCCGCTGACCCCTTGGCCGCGAGCGAAACCGGTCATGCTCGACAAGGCCATTGGCGACATATCCCGATGCTGTTGAAGAAAGAGGCGCGGCGAACCTTAACGGCGCGGCAAAGTGCTCACAAGGCGCTATTGCCTGGTGCCGGAGCGGCGTGCATTGCCGGGCAGCTTCAAGGTCGGATCCGGCGCGGCTGGCGCTGAAGGTGGCGCTGCCGCCGTCGTGGCGGCCGGTTCGGCCTGACCACCTTCAATGGAGCGCAACCGGGCGACATTCTTTTGATGCTGCTCGTATGTCTCCGCGAAGACGTGACCGCCAGTGCCGTCGGCGACAAAATAGATTTCCTTGGTGCGCGCCGGATTGGCGGCCGCCTCGAGTGAGGCAACACCCGGATTGGCGATCGGGCCCGGCGGCAAGCCATCAATGATGTAAGTGTTGTAAGGCGTCGGTTGCTCGATCTCGCTCTTCATGATCGGCCGCCCCAGCGAGCCTTTGCCGCCAGTGAGGCCATAGATAATCGTCGGGTCCGACTGCAGCCGCATCTTCTGCTTGATGCGGTTGACGAAGACCGCGGCGACCCGCGTGCGCTCATCGGGCTTGCCGGTTTCCTTCTCCACGATCGATGCCAGCGTCAGAAGTTGCTCGGGCGTTTTCAGCGGCAGATCGCTCGAGTGGTGCTGCCAGACCTCTTGCAGGATGCGCTGACTGGCCTGCTGCATGCGTTGGATGATGACATCGCGCGACGTGCCACGAGTGAACTTATAGGTCTCCGGCAACAGCGTGCCTTCCCGCGGAATTTCCCTGATCGGGCCGGCCAAGGCGTCGTTCTGCAACAGCCTGGCAACGATCTGCTCGGAGGTCAGCCCTTCCGGAACCGTCATCGCATGCTGCACCACCTTACCGTCGGTGATGGTGTCGACAACGTCGCGCAGGCTGGCGTGTTTGGGGAACTGGTATTCGCCGTATTTGAGGCCTTCGCGTGCCTTGAGCACGAGCACGCCGCCGATGAAGACCCAAGGCTGGTCGATGACGCCTTCGCGCACCAGCAAGTCGGCAATGTCGCGCGTGCCGAGGCCGCGCGGGATATTGACGATCTTCTCCTCCGACAGCGGACCTGGCTCTTCAAACCGGTTCTTGCCGATGAACAATCCGCCGCCGATCACGAGCGACAGCAAAACCAGAAAAGTGAAGACCGCATTGCCGGCGACCACCACCGGGTGGCGGGCCCGGCGTGACCGTCGCGTCGGCGACGGCACGCGCTCGGGCTCAAGCGCCAGGCGCGGACTGCGTGGCGAGATGCGGCGGCCATTGTCGGCCGGCGGCACTGGACGATTGTCCACAGCCGCTTTCTCGGACCCATTCGGCGACGGCACCGGGCGCGGTCCATTGGAGCCCGCCGAAACCCGACCGGCTGTCGGAGAAACCGGAGGCGGCATTTCGCCGCCTTGCGGCCGGGATGCGTTTGCCCCTTGCGCCAGGTCCGGGCGCTGATATGCGCGTCCGTTTCCGTCCGGCGGCGGATTGGCGCTCATGACAATGTCACTTGGATGACGGGCACGCGGTAGGGCTCTCCAGTCCGCAGCAAGAGCTGCGCGATTCATGCGACCATGTTCTAGCGCGCCGGCGCGGCCCGCGAAACGCGAAAAGTCGAGAAGTTCACGACGGTCAAGGACGAATGTGGCGAAAGCTGGAACGCCGTTTCAGCCATCAGGGCTAGTTGGTATAGCGGCGGAAGATCAGCGAAGCATTGGTGCCGCCGAAGCCGAACGAATTCGACAGTACGATATCGATGTCGCGCTCGCGCGCCTGATGCGGGACGAGGTCGATCGGCGTCTCGACCGACGGATTGTCGAGATTGATGGTCGGAGGCGCCACCCGGTCGCGAATCGCGAGAATCGAGAAGATCGCTTCGACCGCCCCCGCAGCCCCCAGCAGATGGCCGACGCAGGACTTCGTCGACGACATCGAAACGCGCCCGGCCGCGTTGCCGACGAGCTTCTGCACCGCATTGAGCTCGATCTCGTCGCCCATCGGCGTCGAGGTGCCGTGCGCGTTAATGTAATCGATGTCGCCGGCAGTGATCCCGGCGCGCTTGATCGCCATATTCATGCAGCGCTGCGCGCCGTCGCCGTCCGGCGCCGGCGCGGTGATGTGATAGGCGTCGCCCGATAATCCGTAACCGATCACCTCGGCATGAATGGTGGCGCCGCGCGCCTTGGCATGCTCGAGCGATTCCAGCACGACAACGCCGGCGCCTTCACCCATGACAAATCCATCGCGATCCTTGTCATAGGGACGCGAGGCGCGCTGCGGCTCATCGTTGAACCCGGTCGACAGTGCGCGCAAAGCGGAGAAGCCGGCCATCGAAATGCGGTTGACCGGCGATTCCGCGCCGCCCGCCAGCATGACCTCGGCATCGCCGAGTGCGATCATGCGCGCCGCGTCGCCGATTGCATGGGCGCCGGTCGAGCAGGCGGTGACCACCGCATGGTTCGGCCCCTTGAGGCCGAATTCGATCGAAACATAGCCGGAGGCGAGATTGATGATGCGGCCGGGAATGAAGAACGGCGAAACGCGGCGCGGGCCGCGCTCGTGTAAGGTGATCGCGGTCGAAGCAATGCCCTCAATGCCGCCGATCCCCGATCCGATCAGAACGCCCGTGCTGATCTGATCTTCGTAGCTGACCGGCCGCCAGCCCGCATTATCGAGCGCCTGGCGCGCCGCGCACATCGCGAAAATGATGAAGTCATCGACCTTGCGTTGCTCCTGCGGCGTCATCCACTGGTCGGGATTGTAGCTGCCGTCGCTGCCGTCGCCGCGCGGCACCGAGCCGGCAACCTTGCACGGCAGATCGGCAACGTTGAATTTTTCGATTCTGCGAATGCCGCTTTGGCCCTTGATCAGCTTTTGCCATGTCGGCTCGACGCCGCAGGCCAGCGGCGTCACCATTCCCATCCCGGTAATCACGACACGGTTCATGGGCAGGCTCCGGGGCGACAATAATCGCCCCTATGCTCCCCGGCGCCGGGCATAGCTCGCATCAGTACGAGACAAAGGGCTTGCAGGAGCCGCGGCGACCGGCGTTCAGCTTTTCGCGTTCTTCTCGAGAAATTTGACCGCATCGCCGACCGTCAAAATGGTCTCGGCGGCATCGTCGGGTATTTCGCAGCCGAACTCTTCCTCGAAAGCCATCACCAGTTCGACGGTATCGAGACTGTCGGCGCCGAGATCGTCAATGAAACTTGCGCCTTCCGTGACCTTATCGGGCTCGACGCCCAGATGCTCCACGACGATCTTCTTAACCCGCTCGCCAATGTCACTCATCGTTCCGTCCTCGTGCGTTTTGATTGGGCCGCTCTCGCGCCAGCGATAACGACCATCGCGGTTCCGCCCTCGTCGTGGTGACGTGGTGAGACGTACGCCGATCGCCTTGTTCTTGACGAACAATCGCAATCGGGCCGCCCCAGCCGGGCCAAATTTCGGTTACCACACTTCAAATCCGTTGACCAGCATCGCCCTGATTAGCCGCTTGTTGTCTGCAAAGCCAGATTATTCAATCAGATCATCGCCATGCCGCCGTTGACATGCAACGTCTGTCCGGTGACGTAGCCGGCTTCATTGGAGGCGAGATAGACCGCGGCCGCCGCGATTTCCTCAGGGCCGCCGAGGCGCGCGGCCGGAACCCGCGCCAGAATGGCTTCGCGCTGCTTCTCATTGAGCTTGTCGGTCATGGCCGTGGCGATAAAGCCCGGGGCGATGCAATTGGCGGTGACGCCGCGCTTGGCATATTCCGCGCCCAGCGTCTTGATCATGCCGATCATGCCGGCCTTGGCCGCCGTATAATTGCCCTGCCCGGGATTGCCGGTGACGCCGACCACCGAGGTAATGCCGATCACGCGGCCAAACCGGCGCCGCATCATGCCTTTGACCGCGGCCCGCGCCAGCCGGAAGGTCGCGGTCAGATTGACGGCGATGACGAGGTCCCAATCCTCGTCCTTGAGCTGAACGAACAGGTTGTCCCGGGTTATCCCGGCATTGGCGACCAGGATATCGAGCCCTTCCATCTTTTCTTCGGCCGACGGCACGAGCTTTTCGACCGCCTCCTTATCGGCGAGGTCGCAAGGCAGCACATGCACGCGGTCGCCGAGACTTGCGGCGAGCGTGTCGAGCGCCTCACGCCGCGTGCCGGAGATCGCAACCGTCGCGCCTTGCCCATGCAACGCGCGGGCAATCGACCCGCCGATGCCGCCGCTGGCGCCGGTGACGAGCGCGGTCTTCCCGGTGAGATCGAACATGGCCATCCCTTCTTGTTTAGGTTCGTGACGCCTTGAACGCCGCGATGTCGTCGGGTGATCCGATCGCCGTCGCATTCGCGCCCGCCGCGATCCGCTTGACCAAGCCGCTGAGTACCTTGCCGGCGCCGACCTCGTAGAAGGTCGTCACCCCGGCTTGTGCCATGAATTCGATCGATTCCCGCCAGCGCACGGTGCCGGTCACCTGCGCCACCAATGCGCCGACGATCTCGGCCGGGTCGGTGAGCGGGCGGACCGCTACGTTGGAGATAACCGGGACAACAGGCGACTTGACCTTCACCGCGGCGAACGCCTGCGCCATCACATCGGCCGCCGGCTGCATCAAGGCGCAATGGAACGGTGCGGACACCTGCAACAGCATCGCTCGCTTGGCGCCCCTGGCTTTGGCCAGTTCGACGGCGCGCTCGACCGCGGCCTTGTGGCCAGAGACCACGACCTGACCAGCGCCATTGTCATTTGCCGCCTGACATACCCCATTTTGCGCGGCCTCGCGTGCGATCTCGCCAACTTGTGCGAAATCCATCCCAATCAGCGCCGCCATCGCGCCGGTTCCGACCGGTACCGCCTTCTGCATCGCGCGCCCGCGCGTGCGCAGCAGCCGCGCGGCGTCGCTGACGCTGAATGCACCGGCTGCGGCCAGCGCGGAATATTCACCGAGCGAATGGCCGGCGACGAATTGCGCGTCGCGCTTGAGATCGACGCCGGCTTCGGCCTCGAGCACACGCATCACCGCGAGAGAGACCGCCATCAGTGCCGGCTGGGCATTTTCCGTGAGCGTCAGCGTTTCGCCCGGGCCCTCGAAAATGATGGTGCTGAGTTTTTCGCCCAGCGCAGCATCGACCTCGTCAAAGACGGCCCGCGCGGCGGCGAATGTGTCCGCCAGAGCCTTGCCCATACCCACGGTTTGGCTGCCTTGACCGGGAAATATGAAAGCAACGCCCATTTTCGATCCTTATTTCCGATTAGGGGCGAAAAACACCGTGCTTTCTGGCCTGTCAAGCCAACCTAGCAGCAGTAACAAAGCAACAAGGTTATGTCGGCTACTATGCTGACTTATCGAGAGCGTAGCCGATGAGTGACCTGGTAACCGAGGACGATCTGACGCGTGCGCGCCAGGACCCCGAATTTCGCCAGCGTTACTATGCCGACCATCTCGACCGGCTGCTCGAAAAGCTCAACGAGATGCGCAAGGGCGGCAGCGACGACCCGGTTCGGGCCCGCATGATCAAGGAAGGCGTCGATCTGGCGGTGCAGCTCGCCGACCGCCTCAATACCAAGGCGAATCTCGCGAAAAAGGCGGATTCCGAAGCCGCTTGAGGCCTCTGCTGCCTTGCCTTCTGCACAATTTCGAGCAATAACCCGCGCGCTCCGTTGATCCCGGCTGGGAGCTGAACGGACGGCCATTCGTGCGCAAGCAGGAGCGGTAGGACCTCTGGTCCGGCGTCCCGTGTTCCCACCTTCAGAGCATTCGAGCCTTTCCCGAAGGGCTCGAGGGGCTTGGCGCCGGTATCAACGACATTGGGACCATAGGAAAGGCTATCCATGCCGCTATACGAACACGTCTATCTCGCGCGCCAGGATCTGAGCGCGCAACAGGTCGAGGAATTGACCACCCAGCTGGCCGCCGTCATCACCGGGATGGGCGGCAAGATCGCCAAGACCGAATACTGGGGCGTGAAGTCGCTGACGTACCGCATCCGTAAAAATCGCAAAGCGCATCTGACGATGTTCAATCTTGATGCGCCGCCCGCGGCGATCAATGAGATCGAACGCCAGGAACGTCTCAACGAAGACGTGCTGCGCTATCTCACCATTCGCGTCGAAGAGCTCGAGGAAGGGCCGTCGGCGATGCTGCGCAAGTCCGATCGCGACCGTGACGATCGCGGCGATCGAGGTGATCGTGGCGACCGCGGCGATCGTGGCGGCCGCTTCCGGGACGACCGTCCGCCCCGCCGCGCGCGAGACGATGGCGACGACGCCGATGCGCCGGCCGCAGCGGTGGAGGAATAGACCATGGCATTTTCAGCACAAGGCGGCGCGCGCCGGCCGTTCTTCCGCCGTCGCAAGACCTGCCCGTTCTCGGGCGCCAACGCGCCGAAGATCGATTACAAGGACGTCAAGCTGCTGCAGCGTTACGTGTCCGAACGCGGCAAGATCGTGCCGAGCCGGATCACCGCGGTGTCGGCGAAGAAGCAGCGTGAGCTCGCGCAGGCCATCAAGCGGTCGCGCTTTCTCGGCCTGCTGCCTTACGTGATCAAGTAAGCTCGTTACACAAACGAGGTCCGCGGGGTCGCTCGCGGGCCGATGGTTGGGGCAAATGCCTCTAACCGCTCGAAGGGAGCGGGACAGCTCGCCATGATACAGAACGGTCTCATTGGCATTGGTGCGGGCGCCGCGTCGGCATTGCTGTTCGCGTCGGTGACGTCCGGCTCGCTGCTGTCGATATTCCTGTTCTACATCGCGCCGCTGCCGATTCTGATCGCCGTGCTCGGCTGGAGCCACTGGGCCGGCATGATCGCGGCGATTGGCGCAGCGACCGGGCTCGCGGCGATTTTCGGCGGCGTGTTTTTCCTCGCTTTCATGGCCGGCACCGGCCTGCCGGCCTGGTGGCTTGGCTATCTCGCCATGCTGGCACGTCCTGCAGCGACCGGCGCGCTGCACGGTTCGGCACAAAACGCGCCGGCCGCACTCGAATGGTATCCGGCGGGCCGCCTGGTGTTGTGGGCCTCGGCCTTTGCCGCGCTCGTCGTCATCATCGGCGTCCTCAATCTCGGCACCGACTTCGAGAGCTATCGCGCCGCGTTACACCAAGCGCTCGACCGCATCATCCGGTTCACCGGTGACGACGGCGAACAGACGGCGCCGTCAACCCATGCGGCGCTGATCGATTTTCTGGTGCTCGCGATCCCACCCGCCGGCGCCGTGCTGGCGACGATTACCAATGTCACCAATCTCTGGCTCGCCGGACGGATCGTCAAATTCTCCGGCCGATTGCAGCGCCCCTGGCCGGAGCTTCCGGCATTGTCGTTCCCGCGTCCCGCAGCCCTCGCCTTCGTGGCGGCGGTCGCGTTGTCCTTCGTCGGCGGCCTGACCGGCGTTCTCGCCGGCGTGACGGCCTCAAGCCTGCTGATCGCCTTCGGCATCCTCGGCTTCGCGGTGCTGCATTCGCTGACGCGCGGCATGAAGGGCCGCCCGCTGGTGCTCAGCGCCAGCTATGCCTCGGTCGCGATATTTGGCTGGCCCATTCTGGCGCTGTGCCTGCTTGGATTGGCGGAGGCCGTCGCCGATGTGCGGGCGCGATCCGCACGCAAACGCGGCCCGCCCGCGACAACCTGACACTCTGGATTTCACTTTCGATCATACAAGGGAGACCGAACATGGAAGTCATTCTACTGGAGCGCATCGGCCGGCTCGGCCAGATGGGCGACGTCGTACGCGTCAAGGATGGTTACGCCCGCAATTTCCTGCTGCCGAAGGGCAAGGCGTTGCGCGCCAGCAAGGAGAACCGCACCCGCTTCGACTCGATGCGGGGCGAACTCGAGGCCAAGAACAAAACTCTCATCGGCGAGGCCAATACCGTCGCCGCCAAGCTCGAAGGCAAAGTTCTGGTCGCGTTGCGCCAAGCCGCCGAGACCGGACAATTGTTCGGCTCGGTCACGCCGCGCGACATTGCCAGCATGATCGAAGCCGACGGCATCCCGGTGACCCGATCGCAAGTTGCACTCAATGCGCCGATCAAGAGCATCGGCCAATACAAGGTGCCGATCGCGCTGCATCCGGAAGTCGAGGTGATCATCACCGTCAATGTCGCGCGCAGCGCCGATGAAGCCGAGCGGCTCAATCGCGGCGAGAACATCACCGTGCGGCGCGAACAAGGTGACGATGAAGCCGCCGCCGAGGAAGCCAAGAAGGCGGCCGAGGCGATGTTCGACCCGGAGGCAAAAGCGCAGGCCGACGCCGAGCAGCAGGCCGCGCCCGTCGAAGAGCCGGCCGCCGAGTCGAAGCCTGCGCGCGGCAAGAAGAAGAAAGCGGCCGCGGACCAGGAGTGAGTTCAGTTTGACTTGTCGGCGGGCTTTGCCGCCGACGCGTCGCTCGGCTTGTTGTCGGGCGGCTTGTTGTCGGGCGGCTTGGCATCGGAGCCCTTGGGCTCCGATGCTTTGGTGTCTGACGGCTTCGGTGCGGCGACCTTGTCGCCGGATTTCATGTCGACCTTGGTTTCTGTGCCGCCCTTGGCATTGGCGCGGGTGCCGGCCGGTGTCGCTTTGTCGGAACTCTTGCGGCTCGTATCGGATCCTTTTGCCTGCCCCTCGCCTTTGCGGCGCTTGGCGCTGGGCGGCGAGGGCGCCTGAGCCGCGTCGATTGTCCTCAGATAGCTGGCGATCATCCCCGCAGCCTGCGCGCTGGCGGAATAGTGGTCGCGCAGAAACAGCTTTAGCCCAATCCCTCCGAGACCTTTTGCAAGTCCGACGGGACTCTTGTGGCAAATGCCACAATTCGAGGCAAACATTTGAGGCGGCGTTTTGCCGGCGTCGTAATTATTGGGATCGCTCTGTGCGGCCGCCGGCATGGCCGGCCAAAGCACGGTCGCCATCAGAAGAAGTGCAGGCACGCATTTAAGAATTCTGGTCCGCGTTTTTTGCATTTCCGCCTGGCCCAACCGGCGCCGCCCACGTCTTGAAGCGATTTCATACTCCAATTCGAGGGGCTTGTGAGCCACGGCAGCAGGCATTTTTGCCGCTGAAAACGAAGGGATTGATGGCCTCCGCGACTTTTGATTAGATTGCAGGGTCGATTTCCTGCCGTTATGTCGGGTAGCGGGCGGTTAATCGAGTGCAGGACTGCGAGGCTGCACGGGCTGATAGCGTTGAGCGGAAATGGAGGCGGCCGGTGGATCGGTTGCTTCAGATTTTACTGAGGAAGTTCGTCCGCCGCGGAAATCTCCGCGTCACGACCTCGCGCGGCACCACATTCACCTTGGGCGACGGTACCGGCACACCGGCGGCGATGCGATTCGTCACCCGCAGCGCTGAATGGGCCATCTTGCGCGACCCAGAACTGCATTTCGGCGAAATCTATATGGACGGCTCGCTGGTGGTCGAACAGGGCACCATCGCGGACGTGCTGGCGATCGTGCTCAGTCAGCCGGCGGAGGCACCGCACTGGAGCCGGCCGCAATGGCTGATACGGTTCATCCGCCGCCGCATCCAGCAGTTCAACCCGCGTCATCGCTCGCGAAAAAATGTGGCGCATCATTACGACCTCGACGGCCGGCTCTATTCGTTGTTCCTCGACGCCGACCGGCAATACAGCTGTGGCTATTTCGAGAGCCCGGAGCAGTCGCTCGACGACGCCCAACTCGCCAAGAAGCGGCATTTGGCCGCGAAGCTGCTGGTGCAGCCCGGTCAAAAACTGCTGGACATCGGCTGCGGCTGGGGCGGCCTCGGGCTCTATCTCGCCGAGCTTGCCGGGGCAAAGGTGACCGGCATCACGCTGTCACAGGAACAGCTCGCGATCGCCAATGCGCGGGCCAGCGAAAAAAATCTCGCCGACAAAGCGAGTTTCCGGCTGGAGGACTATCGCGACGTCCGGGAACGCTTCGATCGCATCGTTTCGGTCGGCATGTTCGAACACGTCGGCGTCGTCCATTACAACACCTTTTTCCGCAAATGCGCCGAACTGCTCGATGATGACGGCGTCATGGTGCTGCACTCGATCGGCCGCTCGGAAGGGCCCGGAATCACCAATCCGTGGATCGCCAAATACATCTTCCCCGGCGGCTATATTCCGGCGCTGTCGGAAGTGCTGCCGGCCATTGAGCGCGCCGGCCTGCTGGTCACCGACATTGAAATTCTGCGCCTGCACTATGCCGAGACCCTCAAGGCCTGGCGCGAGCGTTTCCTCGCCCACCGCGACGAGGTGGTTCGCATCTACGACCAACGCTTTGTACGGATGTGGGAATTCTACCTGGCCTCATCCGAAATGTCGTTCCGCGAGCAGAACATGATGGTGCTTCAGGTGCAGCTCACCAAGCGCCAGGGCATCGTGCCGATGACGCGTGACTATATCGGCCGCGAGGAAAACCGGTTGCGCGGTGCCGAACAGAAGAGCTATCCGCCATTGCGGCTCGCCGGCGAGTAATTGGTCAAGCGATTGTTCACCGTTCAATTTCGCTTGTGAATTGCGGGACAACCGCGTCGACCAAGCTTCGCGGCCGGAAGCATCGTGGTAAGCCAATTTCCCGACACGGTTTCCCTTAGTCTGGACATTATGGCTCCCGCTGATTCGGCGCTCCGCAAGCAGGCCCAAGAACCTGCGACGACCTTCCGTTCCGCTCCTCACAATATCGAGGCGGAACAGGCGCTGCTTGGCGCCATCCTGGTCAATAACGAGGCCTTTTACCGCGTCTCGGACTTCCTCGAGCCGCAGCACATGTTCGAGCCGATCCACCAGAAGATTTTGGAGATCACCCGCGACCTGATCCGCGCCGGCAAGGTGGCGACGCCGGTCACCCTCAAGACCTTCCTCGACGCCAATGCCGATCTTGGCGGCATCACCGTGAGCCAATATCTCGCCCGCCTCGCGGCCGAAGCCACCACCATCATCAATGCCGAAGACTATGGCCGCACGATCTACGACCTGTTCACGCGCCGGCAGCTCATCATGGTCGGCGAGGACATGGTCAACCTCGCCTATGACGCGTCGGTCGATTCCGCGCCGCGCGCGCAGATCGAGGAAGCCGAGCGCCGGCTTTACGAACTGGCCGAGACCGGCCGCTACGACGGCGGCTTCCAGCGCTTCGCCAATGCACTGACCACCGCGATCGACATGGCGGCGCACGCCTATCAGCGCGACGGCAAGCTCTCCGGACTTGCCACCGGCCTCGACGATCTCGACCGCATGATGGGCGGCTTGCAACAATCCGATCTGATCATCCTCGCCGGCCGCCCCGGCATGGGCAAGAGCGCGCTGGCGACCAACATCGCCTACAACGTGGCACGCGCCTGGCGCGGCGAGGTGCGGCCCGATGGCCATACCGTCACCGCCAATGGCGGCATCGTCGGCTTCTTCTCGCTCGAAATGTCGGCGGAGCAATTGGCGACCCGCGTGATCGCCGAGCAGACCGGAATTTCATCCAGCCAGATTCGCCGCGGCGGGATTTCGGAAGCCGACTTCGAAACCATCAAGGATCACTCGATCGAGCTTCAGAGCCTGCCGTTTTATGTCGACGAGACCGGCGGCCTGTCGGTCGCGCAATTGGCGGCGCGCGCGCGACGGCTCAAGCGTCAGCGCGGTCTCGATCTGGTGGTGATCGATTACCTGCAACTCTTGTCCGGCTCGACGCGCCGCTCGGCGGAAAACCGCGTCCAGGAGATCACCGAGATCACCACCAAGCTCAAGGCGCTGGCGAAGGAGCTCAACGTGCCGGTGCTGGCGCTGTCGCAGCTATCGCGGCAGGTGGAAAGCCGCGACGACAAGAAGCCGCAGCTCTCGGATTTGCGCGAGTCCGGCTCGATCGAGCAGGACGCCGACGTTGTCCTCTTCGTGTTTCGCGAAGAGTACTATCATCAGATGCGAAAGCCGCTGGAAAACAACCGCGAGAAATTCGCCGAGTGGATGGCGGAAGGCGACAAGGTGCACGGCAAGGCCGAGGTCATCATCGGCAAGCAGCGCCACGGTCCGACCGGCACGGTCGAGTTGCAATTCGACGCCGCGGTGACGCGCTTCTCTTCGCTGGCGCGCGAGGAGCGGCTGCCGGACCACCCGCAGCAATGACCGGGTGCGCCCAAGCGTAGCCACTTTACGCGCCGTCATGCCGGGGCCATAACGGGATCATGTCGGCGACCGAATCCATTGTACCGGCCGAGCCGCTGCCGCTGGAAAAAGTCACGACCGCGGGTCCGCCCGCGGCCGAAGCCGGCGGCACGCTGACCATCGACCTCACCGCGATCGAAGCCAATTGGCGCGCGCTGGCCCGCCGCGCCATGCCGACGGAATGCGCCGCCGTCATCAAGGCCGACGCCTATGGCTGCGGCATCGAGCCGGTCGCAACCGTGCTCGCCAAGGCCGGATGCCGCACGTTTTTCGTCGCCGACCTGTTCGAGGCGCGGCGGGTGCGCGCGGTGACGCCGGAGCCGGCGGTCTACGTGCTTAACGGGCTGATGCCCGGCACCGCTTCGGTCTATGCCGACCTTCACGTGCGGCCGGTGATCGGCGGCATGACCGAGCTCGCCGAATGGGATGCGTTCTGTTCCGGCAGCGGCTGGCGCGGCGGCGCGGCGCTGCATGTCGACACCGGCATGAACCGGCTCGGCATTTCCGCGACCGAGGCGGCGGCGCTGGCGCCGCGCATCCGCTCGGAAAATCACGGCATCACCTTGCTGATGAGTCATCTCGCCTGCGCTGAATTGCCGGAGCATCCGCTCAACGAGCAGCAGATCAAGCTGTTTCGCGAGGTGCGAATTCTCTATCGCGGTATTCCCTCCTCGCTCGCCAATTCATCCGGCGTGTTTCTCGGCCAAGCCGCGCATTGCGACCTAGTGCGGCCGGGCGCGGCGCTGTTCGGCGTCAATCCGACGCCGGGCCGCAACAATCCGATGCGCGCAGTGGTCGAGCTGCGCGGCCGCATCGTCGCGCTGCGTCAGCTCAACCGCGGCGAAACCGTCGGCTATGACGCGGCCTGGACCGCCAAGCGCGCCACCACGCTCGCGGTCGTCGCGGTCGGATATGCCGACGGGTTTCTGCGCGCCGCCAGCGCCTCCGACACCGTGCGCGGCGGCGAGGCCATTGTCGCCGGCAAGCGCTGCACGCTCGCGGGCCGGGTATCGATGGACCTGCTCACGATCGACATCACCGACCTGCCGGAAGGCATGGCCAAGCGCGGCGACATGGTGACGCTGATCGGCGACGAGATTTCGGTCGACGACCTGGCCGCCACCGCCGGTACGATCGGCTACGAAGTGCTCACCAGCCTCGGCAAGCGCTATCACCGTATTTACCGGGTCGGCTGACCCCTCCGGGCGGCCGGTTTATCCCCGCCATCTGACCTCAGCCGGCAGCAATGTTCTTGTAATGTTCTCATGTTACTTTTAAGGTCGACTTGGCCCTTTGACCTTGAGTCTCATCATGTCCCGCCGGACCCTGTCGTTCATCTGCCAAAACTGTGGCGCCGCCTTTAACCGCTGGCAGGGCAAATGCGAGGCCTGCGGCGAGTGGAATACCCTGACCGAGGAAGGCGCCACCGCGGACGCCCGCGGTCCCGGCCGCAAGCCGGGCAAAGGCCGCCTGTTCGCGCTGGAGCCGCTTACTGGCGAGGCGCACGAGGCCCCTCGCCTGCCCTGCGGCGTCGCCGAGCTCGATCGCGTCACCGGCGGCGGTTTCGTGCGCGGCTCTGTGCTGCTGATGGCCGGCGACCCCGGCATCGGCAAATCGACGCTTCTGATCCAAGCCGCCGCCGCCATGGCCCAAGCCGGCCACCGCGCCGTCTATATTTCCGGCGAGGAAGCGGTGGCCCAGGTGCGGCTGCGCGCCGAGCGGCTCGGACTTGGCAAGGCGCCGGTCGAACTCGCCGCCGAAACATCCGTTGAAGATATCGTCGCGACGCTGTCGCAGGGCCATATCCCGCGCCTCATCGTCATCGATTCAATCCAGACCATGTGGACCGAGACGGTGGAATCGGCCCCCGGCACGGTGACGCAGGTGCGCGGCAGCGCCCAGGCGCTGATCCGTTTCGCCAAGCGCTCCGGCGCCGCCGTGATCCTCGTTGGCCATGTGACCAAGGACGGCCAAATCGCCGGCCCGCGCGTGGTCGAGCACATGGTCGACGCGGTGCTATCCTTTGAAGGCGAAGGCTCGCATCAGTTCCGCATTCTACGCGCGGTGAAGAACCGCTTCGGACCGACCGACGAAATCGGCGTGTTCGAAATGACCGGCTCGGGCCTGCGCGAGGTCGCCAACCCGTCTGAATTGTTCCTGTCAGAGCGCGATCTGGGTCAACCGGGCACCGCGGTTTTTGCCGGCATTGAAGGCACCCGGCCCCTGCTGGTCGAGATTCAGGCGCTGGTGGCGCCGACGTCGCTGGGCACGCCAAGACGCGCCGTGGTCGGTTGGGACCCGAGCCGGCTGTCCATGGTGCTCGCGGTGCTTGAGGCGCATTGCGGCGTCCGCCTCGGCAGCCACGACGTCTATCTCAACGTCGCCGGCGGCTTGCGCATTCAGGAGCCGGCCGCTGACCTCGCCGCGGCAGCAGCTTTGGTGTCGTCGCTCGCCAATGCGCCGCTGCCGGCCGATGCGGTCTATTTCGGCGAAGTGTCACTGTCCGGCGCGGTGCGCCCGGTGGCGCAGCAGGCGGCGCGTCTCAAGGAGGCGGCCAAGCTTGGCTTCACACGCGCGGTCGCGCCTGACGCGGCCCGCGCCGATGCTCCGGACGCGATCCGGCTCACCGAGGTCGGCAGCCTGGCGAGCCTAGTGGCCGATATCGCGGCGCGCGGAACCCGCCTCAAATCGGTGTCCTGACGGCGAAAACACCGGTTATTGGCGTCACAAAGGCGGGTGACTGTGGCAATTTGCCCGGCTATACACAGGGCGCTTTCGCGGCCGGGATCGTGTCTGGCGCGTCGTCACAATCGCGCGAGAATTGGTTTCGTTTCAAAGGCTTGAAAGATAGCTGCCGGCCTGGCCGGTGAATCGCATTTCTTGCAACAGCGCAGAGCTAGACAGGCCCGATGCCGATTACGCTTCTCGATATTGTGCTGCTGGTGGTGATGCTGATCTCGGGCTTGCTCGCCATGATTCGCGGCTTCATGCGCGAAGTCCTGTCGATCGCCGCCTGGGGCGTCGCCGCGCTGGCGACGCTGTACGCCTATTCGCGGCTGCTCCCGACGGTGAAGCAATACGTCAACAGCGACATCGTCGCCGCGGCCATCACCGTTATCGGTGTATTTCTGGTCACGCTGCTGGTGATTTCGATCATCACCGTGCGAATCTCCGACATGATTCTCGACAGTCGCGTCGGCGCGCTCGACCGCACCATGGGTTTCCTGTTCGGGCTCGGCCGAGGCCTCGTCATTATGGTGGTCGCCTATCTGTTTTTCGCATGGCTGGTGCCGGATCGCAGCCAGCCGGACTGGGTCAAATCGGCCAAATCGAAGGTGGTTTTGCAGAGTACCGGGCAATGGCTGGTGTCGATGTTGCCGGAAGACCCCGAGACTACCATCTTAAAGCGGTTGAAACGGCCGAAGCCCGAAGATCAGGACGTTCCCGAAGCACCCGAACGGCGCACCGAAGCGCCGGCGCGGGCACAATAGGACGATGAAGCCGATGCAGGATCCGCAGCCGCACGCGCTCGACGAATTCGACGGCGATACGTTGCGGGAGGAATGCGGCGTCTTTGGAATTTTCGGCCATCCCGATGCCGCCGCCATCACCGCGCTCGGCCTGCACGCGCTCCAGCATCGCGGCCAGGAGGCCGCCGGCATCGTGTCCTATGACGGCAAGCGGTTCTATTCGGAGCGCCGCCTCGGCCTTGTCGGCGACGCCTTCGCCAAGCGCGAGGTGATCGACAGGCTGCCGGGCACCACCGCCATCGGACATGTGCGCTATTCGACCACCGGCGAGACGGTGCTGCGCAACGTGCAGCCGCTGTTCGCCGAGCTTGAAGGCGGCGGTTTCGCCATCGGCCATAACGGCAATCTGACCAACGGCCTCACGGTGCGACGCGAACTTGTGCGCGAAGGCGCCATGATGCAATCGACCACCGACACCGAGGTGATCCTGCATCTGGTCGCACGCGCCCGCCGTAATCGCTTCGTCGACCGTTTCATCGAAGGCCTGCGCCAGCTCGAAGGCGCCTATGCATTCGTCGGCATGACCAACAAGAAGCTGGTCGGCGCCCGCGACCCGCTCGGCATCCGCCCGCTGGTGATCGGCAAGCTCGACGGCTGCCCGATCCTCGCCTCGGAAACCTGCGCGCTCGACATCATCGGCGCGCACTATGTGCGCGACGTCGAGAACGGCGAGGTCGTGATCTTCGACGAAGACGGCGCGCATTCGCACAAGCCGTTTCCGCCAATGGCGGCGCGGCCCTGCATCTTCGAATACGTTTATTTCTCGCGACCGGATTCGATCGTCGGCGGCAAGTCGGTTTACGACATCCGCAAGGCGATGGGTGCCGAGCTCGCGAAGGAAGCGAGGACCGACGCCGACGTGATCGTGCCGATTCCGGATTCCGGCGTTCCGGCGGCGATCGGCTTCGCCCAGGCTTCCGGCATTCCCTTCGAGCTCGGCATCATCCGTAATCACTATGTCGGCCGCACCTTCATCCAGCCCACGCAATCGATCCGCGATCACGGCGTGCGCATGAAGCATTCGGCCAATCGCTCGGTCGTGTCCGGCAAGCGCATCGTGCTGGTCGATGACTCGATCGTGCGCGGCACCACCTCGCGCAAGATCGTGCAGATGATGCGCGACGCCGGCGCCAAGGAAGTGCATTTCCGCGTCGCCTGTCCGCCCATCAAGTATCCGGACTATTACGGCATCGATACGCCCGAGCGCGACAAGCTGCTCGCCGCCACCCACGATCTCGAGGGCATGCGCAAGTTCATCGGCGCCGACAGCATTGCCTTCCTGTCGGTCGACGGCATTTACCGCGCCACCGGATTGCCGGGCCGCGATCCGATCCGCCCGCAATTCACCGACCATTGCTTCACCGGCGAGTACCCGACCGGGCTGACCGACCAGACCGGGGCGCAGCATTCGCCGCGGCAATTGTCGCTGCTCGCCGAAGCCGGCTGAGGCTTCTTGTCATGGCCGGGCTTGTCCTGGCCATCCACGCCTTCTAAACGTTGCAAACACAAACAAGGCGTGGATGCGCGGCACAAGGCCGGGCATGACGGACGGAAATGGCCGAAAATCCTAAACCTCTTATCGACAGGATCGCACTTGTCACCGGCGCGTCGCGCGGCATCGGCGCGGCGCTGGCGCTCGAACTGGCCAGGGCCGGTGCGCACGTTGTCGCGACGGCACGCACCGTCGGCGGCCTCGAGGAGCTCGACGACAAGATCAAGGCCGAAGGCGGCGGCGCCACTCTGGTGCCGCTGGACATGAAGGACCTGGATGGCATCGCGCGGCTCGCGCTGGCGCTCAACGAACGCTACCAGCGCGTCGACGTCCTGGTCGGCAATGCCGGAATTCTCGCCACGCCGTCGCCGCTCGGCCACATCGAGCCGAAAATCTGGGACGATGTGATGGCGATCAATGTCACCGCCAACTGGCAATTGATCCGGACGTTCGATGCGCTGCTGCAGCGCTCAGAGGCCGGCCGAGCGGTATTCATTACGTCGGGTCTTGCGAGCATGGCGCGCCCCTATTTCGGCGCCTACGCGACGTCGAAGGCCGCGCTCGACGCGCTGGTGCGCACCTATGCGGGTGAATGCGCCAGCACCAAGGTGCGCGCCAATCTGTTCAGCCCCGGACAAACCCGGACTCGCATGATGGCGACGGCGTTTCCCGGCGTCGATCCGCAGACGCTGCCGATTTCGGAAGATGTAGCGAAGGCGATCGTTCCGCTGTGCCTGCCAGGCTGCACGGAGAACGGCAGGCTGTACGATTTCCGCGCCGGGACATTTCTCGACTTCCGGCCACCGGCCTAGAACGGCATGCAGTTGCGAGGCGGCGACGTCCCCGGCAATGCGATCGCGAGGGTCTTGAGATCCTCGTATTTTTTTGGCTGCCAGGCCGCGGCCTGGCGCTTGGCTTCTTCGAGCTGAGCCGTCGTCATCTTCGGCTCGATCCCCGAGCGAATTTGAGAATTGTTGTGATACGGGCTCTGCGCCGCCAGCCGAAACCACACGTCGGCCTGGATGAGGTCGACCGGTATGACGTTGCCGCGATCGTCCTTCTCGCCATCCGACAAGACCGAGCTGAGCTTTTCCTGCGCGGCCTTGTCGTTGAGTAAAGCCGCCCGCACGATCCAGCAATAGCCTTCGGCGACGTCTTTCCCGGTGTTCCGCGCACCGATCGGCATCGTCATCGACATGTAGCCCAGGCTGTACATCGCGTCGGCATTGCCGTGCCGCGCCGATATTGCCAGCCATCGCATCGCCTCGGGCCGATCCGGCGGCACGTCCGGGGCGCCATTGAGATAAAGCTGGAACAGGTCCTTCTCGGCCTCGGTCGATCCCGTCGCGGCGGCGCGCTTGAGCATGGCCAGCCCGGCCGGCGGGTCCTGCGCGGCGCCACGGCCGCGCATCAGCATCGGCGCCAAAGCGCGCATCGAGTCGGCGTCGCCAGCCGCCGCCTGCGGCTTGAGCGCATTGGCGACCTTGGTTTCATCGATGTCGATGGCCTCGCCGTTGCGCATCCGGCCGGCAATCATGCGTGCCGCAGAAGGCTCGCCCTGCTCGGCCGCGCGCACGACCCACAGCGTGCCGGAGCGGCGGTCCATCGGCATATCGGTGCCGACCAGGAGATTGAGCCCGAGCAGATATTCCGCCGAGCGGTCGTGCTTGATGGCGCGCTGGATCAGGTTGCGGACGTTCGTGCTGACCGGACAGGTCGCCTGGATCATGCAGGCCCAACCGAACGCTTTATCCGTCTTTTCGATATTTTCCGGGGCGTAGGGACCTGCGTCGTCGGCCAGCGCCGCGCTCGCCAGGGTCAACAGCGACGCCGCCGCAAACCCACATCGCAACAGCTTTGTCACATGCATCGTGGCCCCCACCATTGCGGTGACCATACACGATATCCGCGCGCGGCCGATCAGTGTTTGCGCTTGGCCCGGCCCTTGAATGGATTGTCCTTCTCGCGGAGCGTCAGCCGGATCGGCGTCCCAGGCAGTTCGAACGTCTCGCGCAAGCCGTTGACGAGATATCGCTTGTAAGAATCCGGCACGGCATCGGCGCGGGTGCAGAACAGCACGAAGGTTGGCGGCCGCGCCTTCGGCTGGGTGATATAGCTGAAGGCGAGCCGCCGTCCCGACACCGCCGGCGGCCCATGCGCCGACAGCGCGGCATCGAGCCAGCGGTTGAGCGCATTGGTCGGCACCCGCTTGTTCCAGACCGCATAGGCGTCGAGGATCGCCTGCATCAGCCGGTCAAGACCCTCGCCGGTGAGGCCCGACACCGCGACCAGCGGCACGTCCTTGAGCTGCATCAGCTTCTCTTCGGCCTGGATGCGCAAGCGGCTGATCGCGCCCGGCTGCGCTTCGGCGAGATCCCATTTGCCGAGCGCCAGCACGATGGCGCGGCCTTCCCGCTCGACCAGATCGGCGATGCGCTGCTCCTGCTCTTCGAAGGCCTGCTGTGAATCGATCAAGATGACGACGACCTCGGCAAAGCGGATCGCATTGAGCGCATCGGCAACCGACAATTTCTCCAGCTTCTCCTCGATGCGCGACTTGCGGCGCATCCCGGCGGTATCGAACAGCTTGAAGACCTGGCCGTGCCAGTTGAAATCGACCGCAATCGAATCGCGCGTCAGCCCGGCTTCCGGACCGGTCAGCAGACGCTCTTCGCCGACCAGCCGGTTGATCAGCGTCGATTTTCCGGAATTGGGCCGGCCGATAATGGCGACGCGGATCGCACGCGCCTCGTCCGGCGCCGGCGCTTCGTCCTCATCGCCGGTCACGGCATCGTCGGGCGCCAGCGCGCGCAGCGCGTCGTAAAGGTCCGACATGCCTTCGTTATGTTCGGCCGAAATCGGGATCGGTTCGCCAAATCCGAGTGCATAGGCCTCGATCCGGCCGGATTCGCCGGCGGTGCCTTCGCTCTTGTTGCCGACCACGACCATGGGCTTGCCGGACTTTCGGATCAGTTCGGCGAAGGCGCGGTCGGCGGGCAATAAACCGGCGCGCGCGTCGAGCAGGAACAGCACCGCGTCGGCTTCGGCGATCGCGGTCTCGGTCTGCGCCCGCATGCGGCCGCTGAGGCTCGCCGGGGCCGATTCTTCGAGGCCCGCAGTGTCGACCACCTTGAATTCGAGATCGCCAAGCCGCGCTTCGCCTTCGCGCCGGTCGCGGGTGACGCCGGGCCGGTCGTCGACCAATGCGAGCCGCCGTCCCACCAGACGGTTGAACAGGGTCGATTTGCCGACATTCGGCCGGCCGACGATGGCAACGGTGAAGCTCATGCCCGCTCTATAGCAGCGATTGGCCGCTCAGCGCTGGAAAGTGCCGGACGCCGGAGGCGCCGGCCATGGCGAGGGCGAAGTCTGCTGCGTGGTCGCCGGCCAGGGCGATTGGGCGCCGTTGGGCTGAGCCTGCTGCTGGGGAGCGGGCCAAGGCGATTGCGCCTGTTGCGGCGGCTGTTGCTGGGCCGGCGCGGGCTGCTGCTGGCTGGGCGGTTGCTGATTTTGGCCGGGCTGTACGGTGATGCGTGTTGCCGGCGGTCCCGGTATCGCCTGCTTGGCGACGCGCGGCTTCAGCTTCGGCTTGGGCATTTCCCCCTGTTCAATTTTCGGCGGCTCGGCCTCGGCCGCTTGTGGCGGCGGCTGGTAGCCCTTGACCAGATCGGGTGGGACGCCGTTTGCGACCCCGGGCACGCCCTCCGGGAACAAAGGCTTACGTTCGCCGGGCAGCTTCTTCTTCTCATTGATATGGAAGAAGTCGAGCTTATCGGCGTCGAAGTCCGCGCAGGCGCCCAAAAGCGGCGCGGCCACGGCGAACGCGACGACAAGCCGGACCAGTTTTGCGCGCCGCATGGTCAGCTCTTTCCACCGGCGACGAGAGCGGCGAGGACCTCGATGCGCGAGCGCGTGCCTTGCGGCGTCTCGGCGTCGTTATTGATCATCTCGATATAGCGCTTGGCCGACGCCGCATCGCCATTGCGCCAGGCCGAGAGAGCCAGCATTTCACGCGCGGTATGGCGGAAGGTGCGCGTTGGCTCGGTCATCGGCTCGAGCCTGAGGCGCAAATCTGAAAATGGCGCGGTGTCAACCAACAGCATGGCGGCGCGCAGCGAAGCCGCGTCCTGCAGGCTGAGGCCAACCGAACTGTCCGCCGCGATCTGGTCGTACGCGGCGACCGCGGCCTTCACGTCGCTATTGGCAAGCTCGGACGCCGCGCGCAGTCGCGCCAGCGTGCGGTAGCCGGCCGGTGCCTCCGCTGCAATCTTGGCGAAGGCGGTTTCGGCTTCGCTGTGCTTGCCCTGCTCGCTGAGCGTCGCCGCCTGCTCGAACTGGGCGCCTGCTTCCGCCGATTTCTTCGCTTCCCAATATTGATAGAAACGCCAGCCGCCGACCGCAGCGATGACCAGCACCGCGAGTACGATCAGGTGGATGCCGTAGCGATCCCACAGCTTTTTGAGCTGTTCGCGGCGGACTTCCTCGTCAACTTCTTGAAAAATATCGGCCACGAAGGGCGGCTCCGGTCATCGCTTGCAGTGATCCTTGGCTCGTCCCCGAGCCGAGCGCCGCGTAACCTATCGATATGGCGCGGGCAAGGCAAAAATGATCCACAACCGTGAAAGATCAGGGCTTTAGGGCTTTTTGGTCCGCATCCCATAGGCGTGCTCGGGCGCCGGAAAACGGCGATCGCGCACCTCGGCGGCATAATCGGCCACCGCCTTTTCGATCGAGGGGCCGAGTTCGGCATAGCGTTTAACGAATTTCGGCACCCACGCCGACAGACCGAGCATGTCTTCGAGCACCAGGATCTGTCCGTCGCAGGCCGGGCTTGCCCCGATGCCGATGGTCGGGATCGCGACGCTGCCGGTCAGCTTGCGGCCGAGCGGCTCGGCGACCGCCTCGATCACCACCGAGAACGCGCCCGCGGCGGCGACCGCGAGCGCGTCTTCCTCGATGCGCGGCCAGTCGGATTCGTCGCGCCCCTGCGCGCGAAACGATCCGATCGTGTTGATCGACTGCGGGGTCAAGCCGACATGCGCCATCACCGGCACGCCGCGCTCGGTCAGGAAGGCGATGGTCTCCGCCATCCGCTTGCCGCCCTCGAGCTTGATCGCGCCGCAGCCGGTCTCTTTCAAAACGCGTACCGCGCTGAGGAACGCCTGCTCCTTCGACGCCTCATAGCTGCCGAACGGCATGTCGACGACCACCAGTGCGCGCTGCGAGCCGCGCATCACGGCGCGGCCCTGCAGGATCATCATGTCGAGCGTCACCGGCACGGTGGTCTCCATGCCGTGCATCACCATGCCGAGCGAATCCCCGACCAGAATGACGTCGCAATATTTGTCCATCAGCCGCGCGGTGTGGGCGTGGTAGGACGTCAGGCACACGATCGGCGTGCCGCCCTTGCGGGCCAGAATGTCGGGGGCGGTGAGCCGCTTGATGTCCTGCTGCACTGACATGGACTATTCCTGTTTGCGCATGATCTTATCCGAAAACCGGTTCCCATCCCCGATCGCTGTCGAGGACATGCTTTTCGGGATCATGCGCGCTAACCCCCAAACACCGGCACGCCGATGATCACCGGGTGGAAAACATAGCCGAGCGAGAGATAAAGCACAGTGCCAAGCCCGATCGTCACGGCGTCATTGGTCCAGCCGGGTTCGACAATGATGTTACTCAATTCACCGGCGGCGTCCCGGCGCTTGACTGCGATCCGCGCGTAGATCACCCAGGCCAGGAACGAGCCGAACAGCAGGATCGAACCGAGATCGCCGTTCGAGAGCAGGTGCGCGAAGGCCCAGATCTTGATGCCTGCCAGCAGCGGCTGCTTGGTCCACGTCTTGATATGACCCGGGAGATAAGCGGCTGTCGCCAGAATAACCGAGAACCACATCAGGCCGATGGTGATGGGACGCATGAAAGCCGGCGGATACCAGATATCGATCCAGCCGGTCCGCCGGTACAGCGCAAAGCCCCACACGATCAGCGCCAGCCCGACGATTGCCGATAGGCCGAACAGCAGCCAATAGGCCATGCCGAGACGCGCCCGCGCGGCGGCCCGCGCGCCGCGCGCGCTGACGAATAGATGCGCGCCAAGAAACACGATCAGTCCCACGATGAGGACGACAACGCCCATACTAAACCCGAACTTTGAAATTCGTCGCTCGTCTCGCGGCGGCGCAGTAGAGGCGATGGCGGCAGGCAATGCAAGCACGCGGCGCGCGACGATAGGCAATAACTGCGGCGCGTTCTTGCGTCACCGCACCGGCGCCTTGACATCCTTGATGTCGGTGAACACGACGCCAGGCGCCCGCTCGCGGGTGTAGTCGAGGATGAACTGGTTGCGCGCCATGAAGACGCGGTCGCCGTCGAGATCCTCAGCGCAACTCGAGTAATTCGTCTCGACGAACTGCTCGACGATCTTGCGGTCTGCCGCGGCGATCCAGCGCGCCAGCTGGAATTCCGGCGTCTCGTAATCGATGTCCAGGCCGTATTCGGCGGCGAGCCGCGCCTTGAGCACGTCGAGCTGCAGCGGTCCGACGACGCCGACCAGCGCCGGCGCACCATCGAGCGGCCGGAACACCTGCACGACGCCCTCTTCCGCCATCTGCTGCAAGGCCTCCTTCAGCTTTTTCGCCTTCATCGGGTCGGCAAGTCGCACCCGCTTCAGTATTTCCGGCGCGAAATTCGGCACGCCGAGAAATTTGATCTCCTCGCCCTCGGTCAGCGTGTCGCCGATGCGTAACGTGCCGTGATTGGGAATGCCGACGACGTCGCCGGCGAACGCCTCGTCGGCCACCGAGCGGTCCTGCGCAAAGAAGAACTGCGGCGCCGACAGGGTCATCGGCTTGCCGGTGCGGATCAGCTTCGCCTTCATGCCGCGCTTGAGCTTGCCGGAGCAGAGCCGCGCGAAGGCGATACGGTCGCGATGGTTCGGATCCATGTTGGCCTGAATTTTGAAGACGAAGGCGGTCATGTTCGGCTCGGTGGCTTCGACCGTGCGCTCGCTGGCTTTTTGCGCCCGCGGCGGTGGCGCATAATGGCCGAGCGCGTCGAGAAGGTCGCCGACGCCGAAATTCTTCAAGGCCGAGCCGAAAAACACCGGCGTCAGATGGCCCTCGCGGAACGCGGCGAGATCGAAACTGGTGCAGGCCTGTTTCGCGAGTTCGAGCTCGTCCTTGAGCGCGCCGGCGTCGAGCATCAGGCTGAGCCGGGCGATGTTGTCGAGCGACATCTTCTGCGCCGCGCCGGTCTTCGGGCCGTCGCCTTCGATGAGCCGCACCCGGCCGGTTTCGAGCTCATAGGTGCCGACGAAATCGCGGCCGCGGCCGAGCGGCCAGGTCACCGGCGCGGTGTCGAGCGCCAGAGTCTTCTCGATCTCGTCGAGCAATTCCAGCGGATCGCGGCTCTCGCGGTCCATCTTGTTGATGAAGGTGACGATCGGGATGTCGCGCAGGCGGCACACTTCGAACAGCTTGCGGGTTCGCGCCTCGATGCCCTTGGCGGCGTCGATCACCATGACGGCGCTGTCGACCGCGGTCAGGGTCCGGTAGGTGTCCTCGGAAAAGTCCTCGTGGCCCGGCGTGTCGAGCAGGTTGAAGACATGGTCGCCGAACTCGAAGGTCATCACCGACGTGACCACCGAAATGCCGCGCTCGCGCTCGATCGCCATCCAGTCCGAGCGGGTTGAGCGGCGGTCGCGCTTGGCCTTGACCTGGCCGGCGAGATTGATGGCGCCGCCGAACAGCAGCAGCTTTTCGGTCAAGGTGGTCTTGCCGGCATCGGGGTGCGAGATGATCGCGAAGGTGCGGCGCCGCTCGATTTCGGCGGCAAGCGGCGACGGTTTTTCGGCGACTCTGAGCGGCTCATGCATCAGGCGCATGTGGCAAGAAAACCCCGCAAAATCAAGGCGTATCGGCGCATACTGAACTTTCCGGCCGCTTCGGGCTTATCGCGGAGCCGGATAAGCGAAAGCGGCGGATCAAGCTCCCATGTTGGACTGTCTTATCATCGGCGCCGGCCCAGCCGGCCTTACCGCCGCGATCTACCTGGCGCGGTTCCGGCGCAACATCCTCGTCGTCGACGCGGGCAAGAGTCGCGCGCGGCTCATTCCGGTGAGCCACAATTATCCGGGCTTCCTCGGCGTGTCCGGCGAAGAACTGTTGCGGCGATTGCATGAGCAGGCCGGGCGCTACGGCACGCCGTTTCGCGCCGGCACCGTGACGAAGCTGACACGCAATGGGGACGGCACGTTCGCGGCGCAGTGCGAGGATGAAACGCTCCAGGCGAAGCGCGTTCTCTTGGCGACCGGCATCATCGACGGAAGCCCGCCGGTGCCGGGTCTGCGCGACGCGATCTATCGCGGCGCGCTGCGCTATTGCCCGATCTGCGACGGCTACGAAGCAACCGATCAGCGCATCGGCGTTCTCGGCACATTCAGCAATGCCGCGTCGAAGGCGCTGTTCCTGCGCACGTATAGCCGCGACGTCAGTTTGCTGGCGATCGACCGCGCCAAAAACGCCGATCGAGAGATACTCGAGGAACTGACCAAAGCCGGCGTCAAGCAATTCGACGAGCCGGTCGCCGATATTGTTCGCGACGGCGAAAAACTGTCAGCAGTGCTCGCCGGCGGCAAGCTGGTCGAGCTCGATATTCTTTATCCGGCGCTGGGCTGCGATGTGCGATCGTCGCTGGCGCTCGATTTAGGAGCCGCGGCGACCGCCATCGGCAATCTTCGCGTCGATGACAGGCAGCAGACCTCGATTGAAGCTCTTTATGCTGCTGGCGACGTCGTTACCGATCTGCATCAGATTGGCGTCGCCGCCGGCCACGCCGCGATCGCGGCAACGGCGATCCACAATGCGTTGCCGCGCAATTTCCGCTGACGGCTGGCAGCCAGTGCATTTGGTCAATCGCCGCGGCCATGAAACGCTTATCCGGATACCACCCACTTTTCTATAATTGAGCCGAAATAATCTGCATTAATGTTCGTTCCGTCTTAACTCAGCTTAGACCTTCTGCCGTCCCGCCCCGTGCAACTTCTGATCGCATCGCCGAGTTAGCCACCCGGCGAGCAGCGCATTCGGACATCGCCATAACAAGAACGGGATCGATCGATGCTCAACGCTTGTCTGCGTATGGCTCTGTTTGCAGGTCTGCTATTGCCCAGCGCTGCCATAGCTGAGCCGATCAAGCTCAAGCTGTCGTTTTTCACTTCTGACCGCTCGATCATTTATCAATCCTCGATAAAGCCATTTGTCGACGCCGTTAATGCCGAGGGCAAGGATATCGTCGAGATCGAAGTCTATTTCAGCGGCGCCATCACCAAGGTACAGGCCGCGCAGCCGCAATTGGTGATGGACGGCACCGCCGATCTGGCGATCGTCATTCCGGCGCAATCGCCCGAACTGTTCGGCGACAACGCGATTTTGGAATTGCCGGGCCTGTATCGCGGCCCGCAAGAAGCGACCGATATCTACCGGCGGCTGATCGCTGCCAAAGCGCTGCAAGGCTACGACGACTTCGTCGTGATCGGTGCGTTCATGTCGCCAGGTGAGAACATTCATAGCCGCAAGCCGATTGCGTCAAACGCCGACCTGAAAAACCTGGTCATTCGCACCAACAACAGGACCGAAAGCACAACACTCGAAAAGCTCGGTGCGATCCCGGTGCAAATCGCGATCAACCAAACGACGGGAGCGGTCATCCACGGCAACATCGACGCCGCAACCTTTCCGCCGTCGCTGGTGTTCGAGTTCGGTCTGGCGCGCGTCACCAGCAACCACTACATGTTGCAGCTTGGCGGCGTTCCAGCGGCGCTGGTCATGAATAGAAGCAAGTTCGAAAACCTGCCGACCCAGGCGCAAGATATTATCCGCAAATATAGCGGCAAGTGGCTGGGCGACCAGTCGGTGGCGAGCTATCTGGTTCTGGACGGCGACGCCGCGACAAAGCTGGAAAACGATCCGCTGCGCAAGGTCACCCAGCCCTCGCCGAAGGACCAAGCGGAGGCCGAAAGCATCTTCGAATCTGTCGATGCGAGTTGGGCTGCGCAAAGCCAGCACAACCGTGCGCTCCTTGCATTGGTGAAAGCGGACCTCGTAAAAATTCGCGCCGGCAACTGAGATTGCAGACGATGTCTTACCTCTCTGAAATCTCATACCGCCGCGGCCTGGTTCTTTTTGCGTTGGTGCTGACAATTCTCATTGGCGGCACCTGGCTGACGGTGAAGGCCACCACCGATTATTTGCTGAATCAGGACGCCGCCAGCACCGCGAGGGATTGGGCGGCCTATCTGGTAAAGAGCGTCCCGGACCTCAATCTCATCGCAGGCGGCGAGCAGCCCTCGTCCGCCAGCATGGCATTCTTCGATGCGACGCGAAAATCGAACCAGGTCTTTCGCTATGTCATTTTCAACCGTGACGGCTATTCGCAACTGGTTTCCGACCGCAACAAGGTCGCACTCGTCGACCTTTCCGAGTTCAGCGCTGATGCCGCTCGTTCCGCCGCCACGCTGACGCCCTTCACTGACGTGATCGAGGGCAACACGGCTGATGTGCCGGCCTATTTTGCCCGGGCCTATGTCGCCGCCATCGTCGATGACAAGCCGATCGCTGTGGTCGCGGCCTATGTCGACGAGACCGAGCAGCGCGACATTTTTTACCGGACCTTCCTGATGGCCGCGGCGGCGCTGTGCGGATTGACCGCGCTTTCGTTCGGCATACCCGCCATCGCCTGGTACCGCCGCACGCGGGAAAAACAACGAGCCGACCGGCGAATTCACTACCTCGCCCATCACGATCCGCTGACCGGCCTCTACAATCGATCCCGACTGACCGGGCAACTCGAACGCCTGTTGATCGCGAGGACGCCGGGGGCCAGCAGTGTCGCCGTTCATTTCATCGACATCGATTATTTCAAGACCGTGAACGACTCGCTCGGCCACGATGGTGGCGACTTCTTTCTCAAAACGATCGCCGGGCGGCTGCGGGCCATCATCCGGCGCGACGACATTGTTGCGCGACTCGGCGGCGATGAGTTTGTCGTGATTCAGGCCTATGTCGAAACAAAAGACGAGGCCGCAGACTTCGCCAATCGCCTGCTCGCTACGGTGAAAACGCCGGTGCAATTCAACGGCAATGCGATCATATCGACGATGAGCATCGGCATAGCCTTGGCCCCATCGGACGGCAACAATCCCGAGCGATTGCTGAAATGCGCGGATCTGGCGCTCTACAAGGCAAAGAACGACGGGCGCAATTGCTTCCGGTTCTTTCGAGCCGACATGGACAGCGAGCTGCAGGCTCGCATCGCCCTCGAAAAGCTCATTCGCAACACCGCCGCGAAAGACGGCTTTGTCCTGCACTTTCAGCCGGTCTACGAAATGGCCGACCGGCACCTCATCGGCTTCGAAGCGCTGTTGCGGCTGCCTCGACCGGACGGCACGTTGATCGCGCCGGCCGATTTCATTTCGGTCGCCGAGAACATGCAGTTGATCGACAAGATCGGTGCCTGGGTGTTGCGGGAGGCGTGCCGCACAGCGGCGACGTGGCCGAAACACCTGACCGTCGCTGTCAACCTGTCTCCGGCGCAGTTCACAAATGGCGATATCTGCGCAATCGTCGCCGATGCGCTAAAGGTCGCCGGGCTCGAGCCGCGTCGGCTCGAGCTTGAAATCACCGAAAATCTGCTGCTCGGCCACAGCGACGTTGTGCTCGCCGAACTGCGCAAGCTCAAGGACATCGGCGTGGCAATCGTGATGGACGATTTTGGCACCGGCTATTCGAGCTTGAGTTACCTGTGGCGCTTTCCGTTCGACAAGATCAAGATCGATCGCAGTTTCATGCAGGGCTTCAACAATTCGGGGCACGATGCCGAAACAGTGGTGAAGACCATCATTGGGCTGGGACGCCAGTTGAACATGCGAGTCACGGTCGAAGGCGTCGAGACTGCGGAACAGGCGGCATTTCTCGACGGCGCCGACGCCGATCAGGTGCAGGGATATTTCTTCGGCCGTCCGGTGCCGGCATCGGACATTTTCGCCGGCGGTCTCCCGGGATTCGGCAAGGCGCCGCCGATCGCTCCCCTGCTTCGTGCCGCCAGTCCGATCGCCGCGCCGGCGAAGTAGAGCTTTGCGGCCTCGCTACGCCGCGGGCATTCCTGCACGGAACCATGTCAACCGTATAACCGGCTCGTAAACGACTTCCCCCTTGGCAATGGCGCGCAATACGCCGAAGCTTGCCGGGGCTAAACAAGCGGGGACAAGTCAAAATGCCGGAGCCCCGATGAACCACACTGTGATTCGACCCCGGCCGGGGCTCGGTTTGGCTTTGCTGTTAGCAACTGCACTACTTGCCGGAAGCCCGATAGGTGCGGCTGCCGGCGAACCGGCCCTGCAGATCGATCACGACCAAGCAACCGACGCGATGCGGGTGCGCGCGACGATCGATATAGCCGCGCCGCCCGCCATTGTCTGGGCGGTGCTGGCTGATTGCGACCGCGCACCGAAAATCATCCCCAACATGGAAAGCTGCCGCGTCGTCCAGCGCGATCCGGCCGGCAAGTGGGAACTGCGGGAAACCGTGCTTGCCGTGATGCTGTTGCCGCGCATCCGGTCAGTGGTGCGCAATGAAATGGAACCGGGCCGCCGGCTGGTCTTCAAGCGCGTCGGCGGCGACATGCGCATCTCGGACGGTGAATTGCGGATCGAACCGCTGGCGAAGGGCAAGGCCACGCGGGTTCACTACGAGGCGTTGTTCGCCACCAGCATGATCGTGCCGCAGTTCCTGATCGACCAGGCCGCGGCGCGGGACTTCCCCACCTTCTTCCGCAACATCGAGCGTGAGAGCCTGGCCGACGCGGCGAAGAAATGACGGTCGACGTTTTCAGCCGTCATGGCCGGGCTTGTCCCGGCCATGACGGTCACCTTAACGCCGCGTAGTCCTCGGGCTTGAAGCCGACCAGGATCTTGCCGCCGCCCAATTCCAGCACCGGCCGCTTGATCATCGAGGGCTGCGCCAGCATCAGCGCGATCGCCTTCTTCTCGGTCAGGCCGTCTTTGTCCTTGTCGGGCAATTTGCGGAACGTGGTGCCGGCGCGGTTGAGCAAGGTCTCCCAGCCGGCTTTCTTCGCCCAGCCTTCAAGTTTGGCGCGCTCGATGCCCTTCGCCTGGTAGTCGTGGAAGTCGTAGGCGGCGCCCTTCTTGTCGAGCAAAGCGCGCGCCTTCTTCATGGTGTCGCAGTTCTTGATGCCGTAGATGGTGATGGGCATCGGGATCACTCCCACTCGATCGTCCCCGGCGGCTTCGAGGTCACGTCGTAGACGACGCGGTTGACGCCCTTGACTTCGTTGATGATCCGGGTGGCGACGTGGCCGATGAACGCCATCTCGAACGGATAGAAGTCGGCGGTCATGCCGTCGGTCGAGGTGACGGCGCGCAGCCCGACGACATAATCGTAAGTGCGGCCGTCGCCCATGACGCCGACGGTCTTGACCGGCAGCAGCACGGCGAAGGCCTGCCAGATGTCGTCATAGAGCCCGGCGCGGCGAATCTCCTCAATGTAGATTTCGTCGGCGAGCTGCAGGATCGCGACCTTCTGCGGCGTCACCGGACCCGGAATGCGGATGGCGAGGCCTGGTCCCGGGAACGGATGGCGGCCAACGAAGGCTTCCGGCAGGCCGAGTTCGCGGCCGAGCGCCCTCACCTCGTCCTTGAACAACTCGCGAAGCGGTTCGACCAGCTTCATGTTCATGCGTTCCGGCAGCCCGCCGACATTGTGATGCGACTTGATCGTGACCGACGGCCCGCCGGTGAACGACACGCTTTCGATCACGTCGGGATAGAGCGTGCCCTGCGCAAGGAATTGCGCGCCGCCTATTTTCTTGGCCTCGGCTTCGAACACGTCGATGAACAGGCCGCCGATGATCTTGCGCTTGCGCTCCGGGTCGTCGACGCCATCGAGCGCCTTGAGAAAGGTCGCCGACGCGTCGACATGGACCAGTGGAATATTGTAGCTGTCGCGAAACAAGGTCACGACCTTCTTCGCCTCGGCGAGCCGCAACAGGCCGTGATCGACGAACACGCAGGTGAGCTGTTCGCCGATCGCTTCGTGGATCAGCACCGCCGCGACCGCGCTGTCGACGCCGCCGGACAGTCCACAGATCACTCGACCCTTGCCGACCTGCTTGCGAATTTTCTCGATCGCCTCGTCCTTGAAGGCGCGCATGGTCCAGTCGCCGCGCGCGCCGACGATGTTGCGGACGAAATTGCGCAGGATCGCCGCGCCGTTCGGCGTGTGCATCACCTCAAGATGGAACTGCACGGCGTAGAATTTGCGCTCGTCATCACCGATCATCGCAATCGGCGCATTGGCCGAAGTGCCGAGCACGCGGAAGCCCTCCGGCAATCGGGTGACGCGGTCGCCATGGCTCATCCACACCGGATACTTCTCGCCCTTGGCCCAGACGCCTTCAAAGATCGGCGAGTCGGATGTGACCTCGACCTCGGCGCGGCCGAACTCGCGGTGATGGCCGCCCTCGACCGCGCCGCCGAGTTGCATGGCCATGGCCTGCTCGCCGTAACAGATGCCGAGCACGGGAACGCCAGCACTGTAGATCGATGGCGGCGCCAGCGGCGCGTCTTTGTCGAGCACCGAGGCCGGGCCGCCGGAGAGGATCACGCCTTTCGGCCGCATCCGCAGGAAGGCCTCCTCCGCCTTCTGGAACGGCACGATTTCGCAATAGACCTTGTCCTCGCGCACCCGGCGCGCGATGAGCTGGGTGACCTGCGAGCCGAAATCGACGATCAGAATCTTGTCGTGCAAATCCTGGAACCTGGCGTTCGGCCGCTCCGCTGCCGCACTGGACGGCGGAATCGGCTCGATCTGAGACCGGTTTGTGGGGTTGGCGGCGGGTGGGGTCAAGTTGGTCCCTCGAGGCTCACGTCCGGTTAACTAAGCCAATCAGATAACCCTCCGTTAGGCCGGATGTGAGAGACAAGTCGCCGGATTTTTGCCCTGTCCACACGTTTGGAGCCGGCTTTGGCCTTTCTTGCCGACAATATCGGCACCTTCGTCCGCCCCGCGGCCGGTCGGCGCGCGGCGCTGTTTCGCGAACGGCCGCTGAACACGCTGACGCGCTGGGCGCTCGGCAGCGTCTGGGCGATCAAGAAAGGCGGCGTCGCCGGCCTTGGCGGTCTTGCACGCGTCGGGCTCGAGGAACTGATGGCGCCCGATTTCGCGCTGCCCGATCCCGAAGCGGCGCTCGCCCATCCGCCGGGCCTCGCCGGCATCGTCCACGATCTCTCGGTCGAGACCTTGGTCGCTGCCTATAGCTGCGGACTGTTTCCGTTCTCGCATCTGCCGCCGCTGAAATGGTGGTCGCCGCCGAGCCGCGCCGTATTATTTTTCGAAGACCATCATTTCTCCCGGACCATCCGCGCCAAGATGAGGGAGCCACGCTACACCGTCACCTTCGATCGGGACTTCGAAGGCGTGATCGTCGCCTGCGCCGGCCGCCGCGCCGGGCGCTGGCCGCTGACCTGGATCACGCCGCGCATCATGCGCGCCTATGCCGATCTGTTCGACGCCGGCTACGCTCACAGCTTCGAAGTCTGGAACAAGGCCGGCGAATTGGTCGGTGGCGGCTACGGCGTCGCGGTCGGCGCGTCGTTCAGCGGCGAGTCGCAGTTCTCGCTCGAGAACAACACGTCGAAGATCGGGCTGACCGCGCTCAATTATCATCTCGCGCGCTGGGGCTATCATTTCGACGACGGCAAGATCAACACGCCGACGACCCATGCCATGGGATTTCGCGAAATTCCGCGCACCGATTATCTGTCACGGCTGTCACGCGCCGTGGCCGCGCCCGGCAAGAACGGCCGCTGGCAGGTTGAGGCCGATTTACCGGAGATTGCGAACTGGCAGCTGCGGCCGTCCTGTGGACATTAACCACAGTTGAGATTTGGGCGAGACGGCGCGCGGCTTCCGGATCATTCTTCAATCACGTCATGGCTGGCCGACGCCAGCCATCCGCACCTTGGCGTGTATCGAGTCGAAGGTCGGGTGCCCGCGTGACGAGCGC
>Ga0265313_10000115_pt1 | contig 81365 bp, 75 predicted proteins | sample 4123metaG_FD_203122 | JGI IMG/M metagenome (GOLD analysis project Ga0265313, IMG submission 203122) | Rhizosphere microbial communities from Carex aquatilis grown in University of Washington, Seatle, WA, United States - 4-1-23 metaG | ecosystem: Host-associated > Plants > Roots > Rhizosphere >... | reverse complement strand
TTTCCACCAGGACCGCGAGGCCATGTGGCGAAGCTGCGTAAAGTTGCCCGAGCATGCTTTCGGGAACGGGGCAGGCCTCTTCATTGAGTCGATGGCTTAACATGGCGTACTCCAAGCCTCCCCCCGAAGGCTCCCTGCAATTGCCCGTAAAATGTTAACAATTCGGAAAGCTTGCTGGCCTTGCGCCGGAATGTTCGCGCCGGACCAGCGAGATGTGACACCCGAGCATCAATTGCAAATAGGGGCGTTGGGATCGCAGGAGCGAGACCGCCGCCTGCGCAGAAAGGCTTCGATCTGATGGTCGCCGCGGCTTTCACTGTTATGGTCGCGTGAGGCGCCAGTCTCAGCAGCCAGGTTCGCCAGTCAATGTAACGATGGTGAGCGCGATGGGACTCGAACCCATGACCACCTGATTAAAAGGTTCCTGTCTCTCAGGAGGCCTCCGGTAGCCTCCGGTACTCTCCCGTGCCCTCCGGTACTCTCCGGTACTCTCAGGTACCATTACCGCCGCCGTGAGGCGGGAAGGGGCCTGACCGAACTATGGAGCTTGGGAAGGCTCTTAATGCGTTCATCGCGCCCACGACCCCAGAGCATGAAGTACTCACTCATCTGGCTGTCGGCTTTGGAGAGATTCATGCGGTCATCCAACAACTTTGCCGCTATTTGGCGCATACAGGCCACCACCATGCCATTCCTGGCCATGCCTTGTTGGGTGTCAGGCCATTCATCACCTGGCATTTCCTCAAAAAAGACGTTGCCCAGCGCCGCCCTAACCGTGGTCTCGTTCCAGCCGCCTTCCTCATGAGCCTTCGCAAGATCACGGATCACTCTAGGAATGTCTTCGGGCCGACCACCGCCCGCCGCGATACGTAGCAATGCTGCTGTAAGGACCTTAAGCGCAAGTTCTGAATCGATGGCCATAGATCAGACTTTAGCGCCGGCACGACGAGGACGACAGCGCAATCTCATCCTCTGGTGTCGGTTGCACAAGGGGAACGGGGCAACCAGTATTGTCAGAGGACGAAAATAAATGGAAAACAGAAATAGCTAAGTGGTCTGTCGGCGCTTCGATATCCCTCCGAGCGACATGGAATTTGCATGGCCAAACGATCTGACGTCCTCGTAATTACCGGGATGATTTCCGGCACCTACGTGACAAAGTCCCTGCTTACAAATTTCAACTTAGACGAGTATCATACCATCATTTGGAATCTGGCAAGCTTCGCTGGTGAATTACGGCTAGCGCCCGGCACGGATTATGTGCCCGCGAAAAATGCTCAGGGTGCGCAGTCACGTTTGAAGGAATTGGAGGCTTGGGTCGCTGAAGGACATAACTTGATAATGGTACTTACCGAATTTTCGTCGGTTAAGGTATTTGGCGATTCAAAATATCAAAAGCCCCTTGACCTGCGAACGGAGTCACTCCTCACGCCCATCAGGCTAGTTCCCCGGGCCGGCGAGCGCGTGGAATATGTAGGGCCGGATTTTCCAGTTCTAAAAGCGTTCGCTGAGCAATTTCGGTATCAGTTTGTATTATTAGGGGACGGTGGGATTCCTCTTCTTCGGGTTGCGCGAAGTGCCGCTGGCCCTGAGCAAATTGTCGGACTGGCACGACAAGTTGGAAAGGGTCGCATTTTTCTCATGCCGCCTGTCGCGTCCACCGGCGTGAACCAATATCCCGAACTACTCGTCAGCCTTTCAGAGAATATACCGATCCGGGCTAACTCGGTCTTGCCGGAGTGGGTGAACGAATATCACGGTCCTCGCGAATTAAAGGCCTCTGCTACGATTTCGAATCGAACAAGAGAGATAGCCGACCTCCAGGTTGACATAGATGCAGCTCGCGACGTTCTTGCGGCTTCAGCTTGGACAAAAGAGCTCTTTGCAGGTTCAGGAGATGCTTTTGTAGAAGCGGTCTCTCGGGCGTTGGATGAAATGGGATTGCGTATTGCACCCGGTCCCCATCCTCGCGGTGATCTTCTGATCCGAAACGCAGACAAAATTGCTGTTGCAGAGGTGAAGGGATTAGATGGAATCACGCGGGAAGCTAACTTGCGTCAGGCGCAACGTTGGGTCGCGGATGTAAATTCAACACTGGCGGCGTCCGCAGAGGAGCGAACCGCTGACCCGCATTTACGAAGCTATGGTGAGCAACTTACAGCATTAGATATCAAACTCGATCAAGAATATCCGGCCGATTGCAAGGGTATAATGGTCATCGGGACTTTCCGGAAAGTGCCGCCCGAAGAACGCACTGAAAAGGATTTCCCCGACGATGTGCTTCGTATCGCTGAAAGAGATGATTTATGTTGCATAACGGGCCTGGACTTACTGGTGTGGGTTCTTTCATGTCAGGCTAATGAAAGCCTGAAGGACGAATTCCGTACCAAACTATTCTCGACGAGAGGGCGTCTCGCCGCTCCGGTTGAGTGGAAATCGCAGTTAAAAAAACAATGACACCCTAACTGGATATTATTGCTTCCTACGGCGACCACCCCGAAGCGGCTTTGGCGGGCGCGCGCCACGCGGGGGTACTTTAAAAAATTCTGCTATCGGAACCGATAGCGCGGCGGCCAGCCGATCAAGCAATTTTACAGTCGGGTTCTCTAGCCCGCGCTCCAAACGACCAACGTAAGTGCGGTCAACGCCGGCGTCGACGCCGAGTGACTCTTGGGACAAATCCCGCCGCACCCGCCATCTGCGTATGTTCCACGCCGCAAGTTCTCGCCCGTTCATGCCCCAACGCGAACATGTGGCGTATTGTTAAACCACGGACTACAGTCACCATATTATTCATCATCGGCACATAGGCGTGAATTGAGGGGATTTATGGAAACAGCAACGATGGCATCAACCTTTAAGCTGCTGAGTTATAAAGATTTGAAGGCGGTCAAGGGGATTCCCTTTAGTCGACGGCACCTACTGAGCCTCGAGTTTCAGGGTCAATTTCCCAAAAGAATTTCGGTTGGGGTTCGTCTCGTGGCGTGGGTGGAGTCGGAAATCGACGCTTACATCGCCGCTCGGATGGCCAACCGCGATAAATCAGATGAGTTCGTCACCGACCAGCGTTCAAAGGGGAAGGTGCGCGCAAAGCGCATAGGTGTTGCAACTCCGAGTAGGAAAAAATGATTGTTGTCTGCTGCCCCGTTTGCTGCCCCGTCCAGTTTTTGCAAATTAGGGTTCAGACAGAAAGCAAGAAACCCCTGGTACTGTTGGTGAGCGCGATGGGACTCGAACCCATGACCACCTGATTAAAAGTCAGGTGCTCTACCAGCTGAGCTACGCGCTCGCTCGCGGCTGTGTAAGGGTGGTCATCCGCCCGGTCAATAGCCGGAAAAGCCGAACTTGGCGCGTTGAACTCGCTTCGCGGCCAAGATTTGATAGATTTGTGCGCTTCCGCCACGGAAGCAAGAGGACCGTACCATGCCGATCGTCAACCGTGTCGCCGATTTGCACCGTGAGATCGCCGAATGGCGCCACGACCTGCATGCCCATCCTGAGCTGCTCTACGATGTGCACCGCACGGCCGCGAGCGTCGCCGACAAGCTCAAGGCCTTCGGTTGCGACGAGGTCGTGACCGGCATCGGTAGGACCGGTGTGGTCGGCGTGATCCGCGGCCGCACCGCGGCGCCCGGCAAGGTCATCGGCCTGCGCGCCGATATGGACGCGCTGCCGATCGACGAGGCCAACGACTTGCCGTACAAATCAACGGTCGCCGGCAAGATGCACGCCTGCGGCCATGACGGCCACACGGCGATGCTGCTCGGCGCGGCGCGCTACCTGGCCGAGACGCGGAATTTCGCCGGCACCGCCGTGGTCATTTTTCAGCCGGCCGAGGAGGGCGGCGCCGGCGGCAAGGCGATGGTCGAGGACGGCATGATGGACCGCTTCGGCATCAAGCAGGTCTATGGCATGCACAATTATCCCGGCATGCCGGTCGGGCAGTTTGGCATTCGTCCCGGCCCGATCATGGCCGCGACGGACCTCATCGAAATCGAGATTGAAGGCCGCGGCGGCCACGCCGCACGGCCGCACCTTGCGATCGACGCGGTTCTTACCGGCGCGCAGATCATCAACAACCTCCAGACCATCGTTGCTCGTAACGTCGATCCGCTCAAATCCGCGGTGGTTTCGATCTGTGTGTTTCGCGCCGGTAGCGCCGATAACGTGCTGCCGCAGACGGTGACTTTGCGCGGCACGGCGCGCAGCTTCGACCCGGAGGTGCGCAAGCTGATCGAGAAGCGCATGCACGAGGTAGTCGAAGGCACGGCAATGGCGCAGGGCGCCAAAGCCAAGCTGAGTTTCATCCGCGGCTATCCGGTTCTCGTCAATCACGAGGGCGAAACCGATTTTGCGGCAAGCGTCGCCAGAGAAATTGCCGGAACCGACCGGGTCGATACCGATCTGCCGCCGATGATGGGGGCTGAAGATTTTTCCTACATGCTCAATGCGCGCCCCGGCGCCTTCATATTCATCGGCAATGGCGAGAGCGCCGGTCTTCACCACCCGGCGTACAACTTCAACGACGACGTGATCCCATACGGCACGTCCTATTGGGTGAAGCTTGTCGAGACCGCGCAGCCGGCCTGACCGCGGCGATTACGCGGCCGTCACTTCGCTCTGACTGGTAGCAGGCGTGGCCACCGGCACGGCCACGGCGGCGGTTGGCGCAGACGGTGGTGCCGCGGAGATCGCCGCCGGGACATCGGTGGCGATCTGTGTCCGCCGCGGCAGCAATTGTCCGCGTTGCGGGATCAGATCGGCAATGCGAGCCGTAGCGGTCCGCCAGAAGATGTAATCATTCAGGCGCGACTGCTCGACGAAAGCGAGACAGGCGGCGGCGATGAACGGGATGCTTTGAATCAGCAGGACGGCCGCGAACAAATAGATTTCGCGTACTTGCTTGTAGTTCGTCAGGTAGAGCGTGATCGCGCCGAGAATGAGCAGACCGGCAATAACCGCCTCGGATGTCGCGTGGAAGTCGCTGCCGCGCCGTGGCCCGCCTTTGGCGGTACGGGCGAAGGCGAGGTGATCCTTGATCACGCCGTGGCCGACCGCGCGGGCGACCGTCCACTGCACCGACATCGCTGCAAACACCGCGCCGAACAGGTCGCGCACCGGGATGGCGACGCGCAGCCGGTACAGGCTGACGAAATGGAGCATCGACACCAGGAAGCTCGCTATGATCGGCAGCGTGAGCACGCGGTCCGGAACCGAGATGTCGAGGAATGCGACAAACGGCACCCAGATGATATTGAGCAATGCGACGGCGACGCCCAGGCTTTCGGCGCCCAGCCAGTTCAGCCAGCCGAGCAGGAATTCCCGCTTCTGGTCGCCGGTCAGGCGGCTCGCGCCCGGCAGGAAGTACCGCCAGTGCTTCTTGATGATCTGGAACCCGCCATAGGCCCAGCGGTGACGCTGCTGCTTGTAGGCATGGAAGCTGTCCGGCAGCAGCCCGTGTCCGTAGCGCTTCTTGGTGTATTGCGCCTGCCAGCCGAGCTCGAGGATGGTGAGGCCGAGGTCGGTGTCTTCGCAAATCGTATCGCTCGACCAGCCACCCGCCTCAACCAGTGCCGCGCGCCGGACCAGGCACATCGTTCCGTGAACGATAATGGCGTTGTATTCGTTCCGCTGCACCATGCCGATGTCGAAGAAACCGGCATATTCAGTGTTGAGAGCGGTGTGCAGCACGCTGCGGTCGCCGTCGCGATGATCCTGCGGCGCTTGCACCAGACCGATCGTCGGATCGGCAAAGGCCGGCACCAGATCCTTCAGCCAGTCCGGCCGAACGACATAATCGGCGTCGATGACGCCGATTATCTCTGCGTCAGGCGCCGTTTGCTCGAGGGCAAGACGCAACGCCGCCGCCTTGAAGCCGATGAGGCCGTCGACGTTGATGAATTTGAAGCGTTCGCCCAACCCCAGGCAATACTCTTCGATCGGGCGCCAATAGGTCGGGTCAGGGGTGTTGTTGATAATGACCAAACACTCGAAATTCGGATAGTCCAGGCGGGCGACCGCGTCGAGCGTTTGCCGCAGCATCTCCGGCGGCTCGCGATAGGCCGGGATGTGAATCGAAACCTTTGGTGCGCCGGCCTGCGGAACCAGCGGGGGGGCACCGAGTAGCCGTTGCGGTTTGCGGCCGAAGGCGATCTGCGCGATCTCCTCGATGCGCGCCATCGCAATGACGACCAGCGGGATGAGCAGGATCACGCCAAGGCCATAGGCGAAGGCGGCGCCCGGCACGAAATAGTGGCCGGTCCAGAAGGCGAACATATTGGCGGCCCAGGCGCCGACCACGTTGGCGGCGGCCGCGAGCATCAGCGCCTGTGCCGCGCTCACCGCGGTCATGCCGAGGATCGGCAGCGAGAGCAGCAGACCCAGCAGAAGTGCGATGCCACCGAGCTTCCAGTGTTCGGGATTGGTGATCGTCCCGCTCCACTCGAACTTGGCGTTGCGCGAAGCGTCGAACATGCCCCAATAAGGGCCGACGCCGCCTTCGAACGTTTTCCACGGCTGGTCGATCGCCTCGACAATGTTGTAGTCGATGCCGTAGGCCTCGGCACGGGTGACGAATTCGCGCATCACTTGGGCTTGCTCGATGCGACCGGGGTTCGAGCGCTGAAAATTGTAGCCCGCACTCGGCCAGCCGAATTCGGCAATCACGATCGGCTTGCCCGGATAAGCCTGCCGCAATTTTTCATAAATCAGGATCGCCTGATCGACCGCCTGCTCGGCGGGCAAGCCTTCCCAGTAGGGCAGGATATGCGCGGCGATGTAGTCGACCTGCGACACCAATTCGGGGTGATCGATCCAGACGTGCCAGATCTCTCCGGTCGTCACCGGCACCGGACTCTGGCGCTTGACGCGCTGGATCAGCTTGATGAGCTCCGGCACTTTCAGGTCGTCACGATAAATCGTTTCGTTGCCGACGACGATGCTCTTCACATTGCTGTGGCGCCGCGCGAGCTCGATGACAGATTTGATCTCGCGCTCGTTGCGATCCTGAAATTTGTCGAGCCATGCGCCGGCCGTGACGCGCAAGCCAAATTCCTGGGCGATGCCGGGAACGAGTTCGACGCCGCCAGTCGATGAATATGTGCGGATCGCTCTGGTGTATGGCGCGATCTTTCTCAGGTCGGCACGGATCTGTTCTTCGCGCGGCAACTCCCCGGTATCCGGATGTGATGAGTTCGCGAACGGCGCGTAAGACAGACTGCTCAGCTGCCCGTCGAAACTAGGTGCGGCAACTTGCTCACGCGTGAGTGCCCAGAATCCGGCATGCGCGCACGCCACAAGGGCGATCACGGCAAGGGCGGAGCGCATACGCACGACCAAAAGGGGCTGAAGTTAAAAACCGCGAACCCGTCCCCTGGGCTCGACCGATCAGGCTTATCCGGCGAGCAAAGGTAGCCCGTCGACTGGCACAAACTCAAGTATGAATCCGTCATGGCAAATCCAAGGCGAAAGCATACCGCTAACGAGATTTCGCGGGCCGACGCCGTAGCAAAACAACGCGGCTACTTGGCCTCGGTTCCCGCCTGGTTGGCCGGCTGGTTGTCCGGCGGCGCTTGCGCCGAGGTGGCGGATGCCGGCAGATCGGGGTCGATCCAGCAGCCGTGAATGCGGCCATTGAGGCTTTCAGGCGCCTTCGGATCGATGTTGCCCTGGCGGACCAGGCAGCGGAAGGTGACCTGAATGTGGCCGCTCGGGCAGCCGAACCGATCATAAAGGTCGAGATGGCGGAACGCCGTGTCGAGATCGTCGCGCCAAAGTAGGCTGACCACGCGCCGGCCAAGCCAGATGCACTCGGGATTGCCGGCAGGGCCGGTCAGAAGCCGGCGCGCCTCGGCGATCTCATTGATCTTCTTCTGGCTGTCCTTGCTCTGGACATCCTTAGGATTTTCCGCGGCTGACTTGTTCTCGGGCGGGTTGGTGGCGCCGCCACTCTGGGCGAAGCCGGGCTGGCTCGCCGCCAGCACAAGAGCGACCGCACCCACAAGGGCGCAAAGATCACGCAAACTGAGAATACGCATCATTCCCGCGGATTTCGATGAAAAACAGCCGTTCCCTTTGTCCAACTGGATTGAGACGGCAATACGGCGCCCGCCCGGCCAGTCGGCCCACGCATAACTTTGGCCTTAAGCGGAGAAACTTGTCCAGAGATTCCATCGCGAAAGGTTGACGGCGGCGCATTCATGACTCGGCGGCGGAGGGATTTGCAGCCTTGGCTTGGCCCTGACGACGGTCCGGGTTATCGAATGAATTCGCCAGCCATGCTCCAAGGTCAGCCGATGCGCCCCGTCATTGCCCTTTTCGCGCTTTCGGCCATGGCTATTGGCGCTCTCTGGGCTTGGTTGGGGGCGCCGGTCGGCATGCCCGAAAGACCGCTCGGCCGCGGCGAAAAGCTCTATTGCGTCTCATACGCCCCTTTCCGCGACTGGCAGAGCCCACTCGACCCCAACATCCACATCGATCCGGCCCAGATCGAGGATGATCTTAGCCGCCTCGCCAAGCTAACCGGTTGCGTGCGCACCTATTCGATCGACCAAGGTCTCGACCGCGTCCCCGAGATTGCCGGCCGCCACGGTCTCCAGGTCATCCTCGGCATCTGGCTGGGCGGCAAGCCGGAGAAAAACCAGGTCGAGATCGACAGAGCGGTGACGGTCGCTAACCAGTATCCCGGCGTGGTTCGCGCCATCGTGGCGGGCAACGAGGTGCTGTTGCGCGGCGAACTCGGGGCAGCAGATCTCGCGGCGCTGATCCGTTCAGTCAAAGCGCGCGTTCCGATGCCGGTCACCTATGCCGATGTCTGGGAATTCTGGTTGCAAAACCCCGCACTGGCGCAGGCCGTCGACTTCATCACGATCCATATCCTTCCGTATTGGGAGGACTTCCCGATTCCAGCGCGCATTGCCGCCGATCATGTCGATTCAATCCGCGCCCGCGTCGCCCAGGCTTTTGCCGGCAAGGAGGTTCTGATCGGCGAGGTTGGCTGGCCGAGCGCGGGGCGGATGCGCGAGGGCGCTTTGCCATCGCCGGTTAACCAGGCGCGCGTGCTCCAGGAGGTGCTGGCGGCATCGAAGCGCGGACAATACCGCGTCAATCTCATCGAAGCTTTCGATCAACCGTGGAAGCGCGCGCTCGAAGGCACCGTTGGGGGACACTGGGGATTGTTCGACAACAAGACGCGCGATTTCAAATTTATCTGGGGCGAGCCGGTGTCAAACCACCCGCAATGGCTCTGGCAGGCTGCTGGCGGAATCGCATTCGCGGGCTTGATATTTCTGTGCGCCTTTTCGGCGCGTCGCGGCCAAGCGCCATTAGCGGCGTGGATCGCGGTGGCGGTGATCGCGGGCCTGAGCGGAGCAACAATCGGCTGGACGATCGAAAACATTCCACGCGAAAGCCTCGGCGTCGGCGGCTGGATGAGATCGCTGGCGCAATGCGCGGCGGCGTTCGCCGCCGGGCCGCTCGCGGCATTCGCGCTGGCATCGGGGCGGGCCGTCGAACGATTTTCATACGTGCTCGGCGACGCGCGCGCGCCGAACCGCGATCCCGTCATGCTGGCGCTCACCGGTTCATTGATCGCGGTGACAATTCTCGCCCTGATGGCCGCGCTCGGGCTAACCTTCGATCCGCGCTACAAGGACTTCCCGTTCGCGCCGCTGACCGGCGGCGTAGTGCCGTTTTTCATTCTGTGTATTTTCGGAGCTCCTGCAAAAGGCGTGCACGGTGTGGCGGAATTGGTGTCCGCAGCGTTGCTGGCTGTTTGTGTGGCCTATATCGCGATCAACGAAAGCTTCGCCAACTGGCAGTCGCTTTGGCTTTGCGGCGTGCTGGCGGGCCTGGCGGTCACTCTGCTGTGTGTGCGGGGCGAGCAAGACTCATGATCAAAAGCGCGACCGCCAGCGACGCCAGCACGACATTATAAAGCACAATGCCGAGGCTCGCCGCGATCAACGCCACGGCAAAGCCCGGCAGCGACGGCCGGAGGAAGTTGATCAGCGCCAGACCGACCGCAACGATGCCAAAGACCGAATGCTCGTAAAGCATGACCGCGGTGCGGCGCGACAGGCAAAGCCAAGTGTCGAGGCCGGCCTGGCAAGCGAGGCCGACCGGCGTGTTTTCGATCCCGAAATAGCGCAGGTAGAGCGCATAACCGAGCGAGCAGAAGCCCACGATCAGCAGGACGTTGGTTGCACGCGCGCTCGGAAGAAACAGTCTCATCGCCGTCCTCGCCGCGCGATTATGGCGCGGCACCGAGGGCTCGACAATCGCTACGGCTCGGTGAGTTGTTCGACATTAAAAAAGCCGGCGCGGCAGGCGATGCGGCTGATCGCCATTTTGGCACATAGACGTAGCGCCGCCGCACTATTGGCGAGCGGGCCGAGCACTAAGCGGTAGTCGGTCGCGCCCGAAACCTTGTGTCGAAGCGTGAAACCGGGTTTGAGACCGATCAAGTCCGGGCCGCTGTTCGCTTTAATCGCCGCCCATTGTGCGCGCAACGCCTCTAAGCTGAGTGCGCCGCCGAGGTCGATGCCGATTTGGCGGGTGACGACCGGTATCGTCTCCGGCGGTGCCTCAGGCGTCGCGCTGGCGATACGGGACGGCGGCAACGGAACCGGCGCAGAGATGGCGGCAGCGCTCGCAGCTGCGGGCGATGGCACCGAAGCGGTCGCCTCCGGCGCAGGGGCGGAGCGGGATTTTTCGGCCTGAGGAGGTGCGGTCGCGGTAATGGTTGGCGGCGCGGTAATCACCGGCGGCGACGGCGCGGCAGCCACCGGCGCTGGCGGCGCGAGATTGGGTCTGGCCGTCTCTTTCGGCTGATCCTTGATCGCTGCCACCTGCTTTTTAATGGCACCGGTGATGTCTTCGACGCCCTGCTCGAGAAGCGCAACGCGGCCCTTCAGCCGGTCGCGGTCGGCGGTCAATTCGCGCACCGCCTGCATGAGTTGGCGCGTCTGGTCCTCGAGCTTGACCACCTGCTGGGTGGAAACAGTGGCGGCGGGTGTCGGATCCGGCGTCCTGACCGGTTCAATGACGGAGGCGATCGCTTGCCTCAATCGCTCGGCGCCGACATCGCTGAAGGCGGTGCCGGCAACCAGTGCCACGGCGCCGGCGGCGGAGGCGCCCCAGAACAGCATCCGAGCAAGCGCGCGCAGGTCGAAGCGTCTGAGCTTGATTACTTCCCGCACGGACTCGACTGGTTCTTGGCTGGCGTCGTAGGGCATGGACCGGCTCCGCGAATCATTGAAAACACTAGCAGAATCCGGGCACTCTGACTCGCGCCGCAAAGCGAGAGCAAACATCGATGCGGCCTTTTGCATGCAGGCCCGCTCGGTTAAGAGTGCGTCCCGAAACTGGAGAAACGATGAAAGAACGAACTTGCCTTGCGATTGTGCTCGCGGCCGGCGAAGGCACCCGCATGAGTTCGGGGCGGGCGAAGGTGTTGCATGAGATCGGTAGAACGACGTTGCTTGGGCATGTGTTGCGTGCGATCGCGCAGACCGGCATCGAGCGGGTCGCAGTCGTCGCCGGACCTGCGCAACAGCCGGTTGCCGATGAGGCGAGGCGGATCGTGCCGGGCGTCGAGATTTTTGAGCAGACCGAACGGCGCGGCACCGCGCACGCCGTTCTTGCGGCGCGAGCCGCGATCGAGCGGGGCGCCGAAGACATTCTGATCCTATTTGGCGACACCCCACTCATACGCGCCGAGATTCTGGAACGCCTGCGCGGTGCACTGGCCGCCGGTGCCTCGGTCGCCTTGCTGGGTTTTCGCCCTGCCAATCCGGCCGGCTACGGGCGTTTGCTGGTGGGCGACGATGGGCTTACTGGGATTCGTGAAGATCGCGATGCAACTGCTGCGGAAAAGGCGATCACGCTCTGCAACGCCGGCCTGATGGCGTTTGCGGGCGACAAGGCGCTGGCCATCCTCGACCGCATTGGCAATGCGAACAGCAAGGGCGAATTTTATCTCACTGACGCGGTCGCCATTGCCCGCAACATGGGCTTGAAGGCGGTCGCCATAGACGCCGAGGAGGATGACGTGCGCGGCATCAACACCAAAGGCCAACTCGCCGAGGCGGAAGCTGTCCTGCAAAAGCGACTGCGCATGGCGGCGATGGAGGCGGGCGTGACACTGATCGCACCGGAGACGGTGTTCCTGTCACAAGACACGAAATTCGGCGCCGACGTGACCGTCGAGCCGCACGTCGTGTTCGGCAAAGGTGTCGTGGTCGATGATGGTGCGGTGATCCGCTCGTTCAGCCATCTTGAAGGCGCCCATGTCGGCAAGGGCGCGCGCGTCGGCCCCTATGCAAGGCTGCGTCCGGGAGCGGATCTCGGTATCAACGTCCACATCGGCAACTTCGTCGAGGTCAAGGCCGCGACGATCGGCGAGGGCGCCAAGGCCAATCATCTCGCCTATATCGGCGACGCCAAGGTCGGCGCGGGCAGCAATATCGGAGCTGGCACCATCACCTGCAACTATGACGGCGTTGCCAAGCACGTCACCGATATCGGCCAGAACGTTTTTATCGGCTCCAATGCAGCGCTGGTGGCTCCGATCAAGATCGGCGATGGCGCTTATGTCGGCTCCGGCTCGGTCATCACACGGGACGTTCCGGCCGATGCGCTGGCACTGGAGCGCAGCGAGCAGACCGTCAAACCGGGCTGGGCCAAGCGCTTGCGCGAGTTCAAAACCATCACAAATAAGAAGCCTTAACCATTGCCGAGCCGAACCGCTCGCTTTGCCTTTGTTATGACGCGAAATGCTTTTTGATTACCGTTTCTTTGCTGCGGGCGGCTAAAGCAAAGCTTCAACAGGCGCAAAATAGGGCGCCGGACGGGGACCATCCGGACGGATGTGTGGAATTGTCGGAATCATCGGGCGTGAGCCGGTCGCCGGTCAGCTAGTCGATGCGCTCAGGCGCCTCGAATACCGCGGCTATGACTCCGCCGGCATCGCAACGCTCGAGCATGGCACGCTGACCCGCCGACGCGCGGAAGGAAAACTTGTCGCGCTCGAGAACCGGCTCGAACGCGAGCCGCTCGAGGGCTACATCGGCATTGGCCACACCCGCTGGGCAACCCACGGTCGCCCGACTGAGAAGAACGCCCACCCGCACGCCACCGCCAATGTCGCGGTGGTGCATAACGGCATCATCGAGAACTTCCGCGAATTGCGCGAGCGGCTGGCCAAGACCGGCTCGAAATTCGACAGCGAAACCGACACCGAAGTGGTGGCTCATCTCGTCAGCGACCAGATGAAGCACGGCAAATCGCCCGCAGCCGCCGTTGGGGCGACGCTCAAGCAGCTGCGCGGCGCGTTCGCGCTCGCCTTCCTGTTCGAGGGCGAGGACAATCTGATGATCGGCGCGCGCAAGGGCTCGCCTTTGGCGGTCGGCTATGGCGATGGCGAGATGTATCTCGGCTCGGACGCGATTGCGCTCGCGCCTTTTACCGACCGCATTACCTATCTCGAGGATGGCGACTGGGCGGTGATGAGCCATGACGGCGTCGAGATCTTCGACGAGCACGACCACACGGTCGTGCGCGACGTGATCAAGTCGAACGCCTCGGCGACCACGGTCGATAAGGCCAATCACAAGCACTTCATGGGCAAGGAAATCCACGAGCAGCCGGAAGTGGTCGGCCACACGCTGGCGCATTACATCGACATGGGCACCGAGCGCATCGCCTTGCCGTTCGACCTGCCGTTCGATTTCAAGAAGCTCAAGCGGCTGTCGATCTCCGCCTGCGGCACCGCCTTTTATGCCGGCCTCGTCGCCAAATACTGGTTCGAGCGGCTGGCACGTCTGCCGGTCGAAATCGATATCGCCTCCGAATTCCGCTACCGCGGCGCGCCACTCGAGGAGGGCGATCTTGCGATTCTGATCTCGCAGTCGGGGGAAACTGCCGACACGCTGGCGACCTTGCGTTACGCCAAGGAACACAAGCAAAGCATTCTGTCGGTCGTGAACGTGCCGACCTCAACCATCGCCCGCGAAAGCGACGTTGTGATGCCGACACTCGCCGGCCCCGAGATCGGCGTCGCCTCAACCAAGGCCTTTACCTGTCAGCTCGCTGCGCTCGCCTGTCTCGCCATTGCCGCCGGGCGGGCCCGCGGCGTGTTGTCGGAAACCGACGAGCAAAAACTCGTGCATGCTTTGATCGAGGTGCCGCGTCACATGGCAAAGGCGCTGCTGCTCGAGCCGCAAATCGAGGCGCTTGCCGCCCAGCTCAGCAAGGTCCGCGACGTGCTTTATCTCGGGCGCGGCACCAGCTATCCGCTCGCGCTCGAAGGCGCGCTCAAGCTCAAGGAAATCTCCTATATCCACGCCGAAGGCTATGCCGCCGGCGAGCTCAAGCATGGCCCGATCGCGTTGATCGACGAGACCATGCCGGTCATCGTGATCGCGCCGCACGATCGCGTGTTCGACAAGACCGCATCGAACATGCAGGAGGTCATTGCGCGGGGCGGACGCATCATTCTGCTGACTGATCCGAAGGGCGCCAAGGAAGCCGCGGTCGATTCGATGATGACGCTGATCCTGCCGGAATTGGCCTCGTTCGTGACGCCGCTGGTCTACGCCGTTCCGGTGCAACTCATCGCCTATCACACGGCGGCGGCGCTAGGCACCGACGTCGACCAGCCGCGCAATCTCGCAAAGTCGGTCACCGTGGAATAGAATGGCCGATCATGCCGATGCCAATTGATAATAGCGCGACTTCGCCACTGTCGGACCCGCCAAGGAGCGCGGCGCAAACCGGCGTGATGGCGCGGCTGCGCAATTATTTTCTCACCGGGCTGATCGTCGCCGGGCCTGTGGCGATCACGATCTGGCTGATCTGGTCGTTCATCACCTGGGTCGACAATGTGGTGCGGCCGGTGATTCCGCCGGCGTTCCGGCCGGAGACCTATCTGCCGGTGCCGATCCCTGGCACCGGGCTGATCATCGTGCTGGTGACGTTGACGTTGCTTGGTTTTCTTACCGCCAATTTGGTCGGCCGCAAGCTGGTGGCGTTCGGCGAAAGCTTGCTCAACCACATGCCGATTGTGCGGCCGGTCTACAAGATGATGAAGCAGATCTTCGCGACCCTGTTCGCGAAGGACGGCTCGAGCTTCCGCAAGGTTGCGCTGGTTGAGTTTCCCGCACCCGGGATGTGGTCGCTGGTTTTCATCTCGCAGGAGCCAAGCGAGGAGATCGCGGCGCGCCTGCCGGCGAAGGACCATGTCTCGGCCTTCATGCCGTGCACGCCGAACCCGACCACCGGCTTCTTCTTCTATGTGCCGCGCAAGGATCTGATTGAGCTCGATCTGCCTGTGGAGGCGGCGATGACGCTGCTGATCTCGGCCGGCATGGTGCAGCCGAACACCTCCGCGCAGAGCAAGCTCGCGGCATTGGCAACGACGGCCCGCGCAGCCCAGGCAGCACGCACGACCGAAACGGTGCCCTGACTTCCGTTAGCCGGCGCGAATGAGCCGGATCGCGTCGTCTTTTTCGAACATATACAGCAGATTGCGCAACGCCTCGCCGCGCGGCGAGGTCAGGGCCGGGTCACGGTTGAGAATCAGCGCTGCGTCGTCGCGCGCCGCGCCGAGATATTTGCCGTGCACTTCGAGCCGGGCGAGCCGGAAGCCGGGCGAACCGCTTTGCCGGGTCCCGAGCAACTCGCCTTCGCCACGCAACCGCAGGTCTTCCTGGGCGATGCGGAAGCCATCTTCGGTCTCGCGCAGGATGGCGAGACGAGCCTTGGCGGTCTCGCCAAGCGGCGCCTTGTAGAGCAGGAGACAGCTTGATCGTCCGGTGCCGCGGCCGACCCGGCCGCGTAACTGGTGCAGTTGCGCAAGGCCGAACCGCTCGGCGTGCTCGATCACCATGATTGTCGCCTCCGGCACATCGACGCCAACCTCGATCACGGTGGTGGCGATCAGGAGCGAGGTTTCGCCGCGCGCGAACCGCCCCATGGCCCTATCCTTCTCGGTGCCCTTCATGCGGCCGTGGACCAGATCGACGGCGTCGCCGAAGCGCGCTTTGAGTTCCCTGAAGCGGTCTTCCGCTGCGGCGAGGTCGCTCTTTTCCGACTCCTCGACCAGCGGGCAGACCCAATAGACCCGCTGGCCTTCGGCGAGCGCGCGGCCGGCGGCTTCCTCGACTTCGCCCAATCGCGACAGCGGAATGGTGCGGGTGTCGATCGGCTGGCGTCCAGCCGGCTTCTCTCGCAATTCGGAAATATCCATGTCGCCGAAATAGGTCAGCACTAGAGTGCGCGGGATCGGTGTTGCGGTCAGGATCAGCATATCGACGGCATTACCCTTTTGCGCCAACGCCAGCCGCTGGTGCACGCCGAACCGATGCTGCTCGTCGACAATGGCGAGGGCGAGATCGCGAAACGCAACATCGTCCTGAAACAGCGCATGGGTGCCGACGAGCAGATCGACCTCGCCGAGCGCCAGCCGATTGAGCAGATCCTCGCGCTCCCGCCCGCGCTCGCGCCCGGTCAACAGGGCGACGCGCAGGTCCGCCGCCTTCGCGAGCGGCGCAATGGTATTGAGATGCTGCCGCGCCAGAATTTCGGTCGGCGCCATGAAGGCGGCCTGGCGGCCGGCTTCGATCACCGCGGCGGCCGCGATTAGTGCGACCACGGTCTTGCCGGAGCCGACGTCGCCTTGCAGCAGCCGCAACATGCGCTGCGGCCGGGCGAGATCGGTGATGATGTCGTCCACCGCCTTCTGCTGCGAATGCGTCAGCGAGTAGGGGAGTGACTTGAGAATTTGCGCGGCTTTCGATCCTTCGCTGGCGCTGCCGCGGCCGGCAAGCTTGCGCAAGTGCGTGCGCACCAAAGCCAGTGCGAGCTGGCCGGCAAGCAATTCATCATAGGCGAGGCGTATCCAGGCAAGACTTTCCGGCGAGACGTCGCCGGGGTCGGCCGGGCGATGCAGATGCCGCAACGCATCGCTGAATGCGGGCAACCGTTCGCGTGATACCCAGGCCTCGTCCTGCCATTCCGGCAGGTCCGGCAATTTCGCCAAGGCCGATTCCATCGCGCGGCGCACATTGCCGAGGGCGAGCCCTTCGGTCAGCGGATAGACCGGCTCGACCAGCGGCAGCCGCGCGAAGCCGGCCTCGTCGACGACGCGGTCGGGGTGGACCATTTGCAGCATGCCGTCATAGATTTCGGCGGTGCCGGAGACGTAACGCAACGAGCCCTCGGGCAGCAGCTTCTCGAGGTAATCGCGACGCGCGCTGAAATAGGTCAGCGTGATGTCGCCGGTGTCGTCCTGCGCATAGACGCGGTAGGGCGCACGCGGCCGGTTCGGCGGCGAGGGCCGGTGCTGCCCGATCATGACAGCGACCGTTACGACGGTGCCCGGAACGACGTCACGAAGCTTCGGCCGCGCCCGCCGGTCAATCGCCCCGGAGGGCAGATGAAACAGCAGATCGATGAGCTTCGGCGCCTCACGCTCCAGCAGATGCGCATAGAGCTTGTCGAGCTTCGGCCCGATGCCGGGCAGGCTGGTCAGCGCGGCGAACAGCGGATTGAGGAGCGGCGGGCGCATGTCTCGTTATCTCACCTCTCTCCGTCCGCGGGGAGAGGGGAAGCGGGCTGACATCGCGCCGCTTCGCCTCTATATAAAGCCGCGCCCGGCTCGTCCGGGCTATTGGTATTTGGAGATTGCGGTGACGGGACGGTCGAGCGAAGGCCTAGATGTACGGCGCCGGCGCCTGCTGTTTCGCTCCTGGCATCGCGGCATCCGCGAGGTCGACCTAATCCTCGGCCGCTTTGCCGATGCCGCGCTGGGGACGATGAGTGCTCCGGAACTTGACGACTACGAACGCCTTCTCGACGTGCCGACGCCTGAATTGCTGGCATTCGTCATGGGCGAGGTGCCGATACCCGATGACGAGACCGGACCGCTACTGCGCCGGATGATCGATTTCCATTCGAGCCTAAAGACTTGAAAGCCAAGACCGCAGAATGACCTTACTGACCAAATCGCCTGTGGACCTGCTGCTCCCCGGACAATCGCTGACGCTGTCGCAGGTCGCCGACGGCGCCGAAGGCCTAGTGCTGGCCGATCTGGCCCGCGCGAGTGCCGCGCGACCCAATGCGCCGGCGATCAGCCTCTCCGTCATCTGCCGCGACGGGCCGCGCATGGCGGCGCTGGCGCGGGCCCTGCGCTTCTTCGCGCCGGAAATGGTGCTGCTGGAATTTCCGGCCTGGGACTGCCTGCCCTATGACCGCGTTTCCCCTAACGCCTCGGTGCTGGCACAGCGCATGCTGACTTTGTCGCGGCTCAACCACGTCAAGGGCCGCGACAAGCCGTCGATCCTGCTGACCACGGTCAACGCGGCCCTGCAGCGCGTACCAGCCATGGATTTCGTCGCGCGGCAGGCGCTCTCGGTCGCTCCCGGCAACGTACTCGGCATGGCCGGGGTGATCTCATGGCTCGAACTCAATGGCTTCATGCGCGCCTCGACCGTGCGCGAGCCCGGCGACTACGCGGTACGCGGCGGCATTCTCGATCTCTACGCCCCGGGCATGGACCTGCCGGTGCGGCTGGATTTCTTCGGCGACACGCTGGAGACCATCCGCAGTTTCGATCCGCAGACCCAGATCAGCGAAGGCCAGTTGCGGGCACTCGATCTGGTGCCGGTGGCGGAATTCCAACTGGTCACCGACACGATCCGCCGCTTCCGCACCGGTTACGTCGCGCAATTCGGCGCCGCAACGCCGGACGATCTGCTCTATGAGGCGGTCAGCGAGGGCCGGCGCTATCCGGGCATCGAGCATTGGCTGCCGCTGTTCCATCAGAAGCTCGACACGTTGTTCGATTATCTGCCAGGGACGCCCGTGGCGACCGAACCTTTGGCCGAGGATGCGGCGCGCGAACGGCTGACGCAGATCGCCGATTATTATGACGCGCGCAAACATGCGCTGAGCCAGGGCGTGACGCCGCCATACAAGCCGTTGCCACCCGACCGGCTCTACTTGTCGGACAGCCAATGGCACGCAATGCTCGAGCGCGCGGCGCTGGCGCGGGTGACGCCGTTTGCGGTGCCGCCATCGTCCAATGTCATCGATGTCGGCGCTCATATCGGCCACAACTTCGCGGCCGAGCGTGCTGAAGCGGGCGCCAATGTGTTCGAGGCGGTCGCGCGCCAGGTCGCCGCGTTGCAGGGTGCAGGCAAGCGTGTGATCATCGCGCTGTGGAGCGACGGCGCGCGCGAGCGCATGGCGCATGTGCTGGCCGATCACAAATTGCACAATCTGAGCCCGGTCGAGAACTGGCCGCAGGTTTTGGCGCTGCCGAAGCCGTCGATCGCGCTGGCCGTGCTGGGCATCGAGTCCGGCTTCGAGGCCGGCGGTTTCGCCATCATCAGCGAGCAGGATATTCTCGGCGACCGCTTGGTGCGGCCGCGGCGGTCGGCTCGGCGCGCCGAGAACTTCATCGCCGAGGCGACCTCACTCGCTATCGGCGATCTCGTGGTCCATGTCGACCACGGCATCGGGCGCTTTGCCGGCCTGCAGGCGATCCAGGCCGCCGGCGCGCCGCATGACTGCCTTGAGATCCACTACGCCGACGACACCAAATTGTTCTTGCCGGTCGAGAACATCGACCTGCTGTCGCGCTACGGCTCGGAAGACTCTGTCGTCGAGCTTGACCGGCTCGGCGGCGGCAACTGGCAGGCCCGCAAGGCGCGGATGAAGAGCCGCATCCGCGAGATCGCGGGCGAGCTCATCAAGATTGCGGCTGAGCGGCTGCTGCATGAAGCGCCGCGGCTGACGGTCGCGCCTGGCGCCTATGACGAATTCGCCGCCGGCTTTCCCTATGAGGAGACCGAGGACCAGCAGGCCGCGATCGACGCCACGCTGTCCGATCTCGCCTCCGGACGTCCGATGGACCGGCTGATTTGCGGCGATGTCGGCTTCGGCAAGACCGAGGTGGCGCTACGCGCGGCTTTCGTCACGGCGCTGAGCGGCAGCCAGGTCGCGGTGGTGGTGCCGACGACATTGCTAGCGCGCCAGCATTTCAAGACATTCTCCGAGCGGTTCCGCGGCTTCCCGGTGCAGGTGGCGCAGATGTCGCGGCTGGTGCCGCAGGTGCAGATCAACAAGGTCAAGCAAGGTCTCGCAGACGGCACGGTCGATATCGTCATTGGGACCCATGCGCTGCTCGGCAAGGGCATCAAGTTTCGGGATCTCGCCTTGCTGGTCGTCGATGAGGAGCAGCATTTCGGCGTCTCGCACAAGGAAAAGCTCAAGCAGCTGCGCGCCCAGGTCCATGTGCTCACGCTGACCGCGACGCCGATTCCGCGCACGCTGCAGCTGGCGCTGACCGGCGTGCGTGACCTCTCGATCATCGCCTCGCCGCCGGTCGATCGACTGGCGGTGCGGACCTTCGTCTCGCCGTTCGATCCACTGGTGGTGCGCGAGGCTCTGCTGCGCGAGCGCTATCGCGGTGGGCAGTCATTTTATGTCTGCCCGCGCATCGAGGACCTCGCCGGCGCCAAGGACTTCCTCGACAAGAACGTGCCCGAAATCCGCGTCACGGTCGCGCACGGCCAGATGCCGCCGGGCCAGCTCGACGACATCATGACGGCGTTCTATGACGGCAAATACGATGTACTGCTCTCGACTACGATCATCGAATCCGGCCTCGACATTCCCACCGCCAACACGTTGATCGTGCATCGTGCCGACCGTTTCGGCCTGTCGCAACTCTATCAGCTGCGCGGCCGGGTCGGCCGGGCCAAGTTGCGGGCCTACGCGCTGTTCACGCTGCCGGCGCAGGCGAAGATCACCTTGCAGGCCGAGCGGCGACTCAAGGTTCTGCAATCGCTCGATACGCTCGGCGCCGGCTTCCAGCTTGCCTCGCACGATCTCGACATTCGCGGCGCCGGCAATCTGCTCGGCGAGGAGCAGTCCGGCCACATCAAGGAGGTCGGCTTCGAGCTGTACCAGCAGATGCTGCAGGAGGCGGTCACCAGCCTGAAGGCCGGCATCACCGCGCCGACCGCCGACCACTGGTCGCCGCAAATCACCATCGGCACGCCGGTGCTGATTCCTGATGATTATGTCGCTGATCTGTCGGTGCGGCTTGCGCTGTATCGCCGGCTCGCCGAGCTCGACGACGAGCGCGACATCGATGCCTTCGCGGCCGAGCTGGTCGACCGCTTCGGCAAATTGCCGGTCGAAGTCGACCATCTGCTGCAGGTCGTCGGCATCAAGACACTGTGCCTGCGTGCCAATGTCGACAAAGTCGACGCCGGGCCGAAGGGCGCGGTGCTGTCGTTCCGTGACAACAATTTCGCCAATCCGGACGGGCTGATCGCGTTCATCCGCGAGCGTGGCAGCGAGGCGCGGATTCGTAACGACAAGTCGGGGCAAAAGCTTGTTTTTCTCGAAGACTGGGAGCAGCCGGAAGATCGCCTGACGGGGACAGCTTCGATCCTGCGCCGGCTCGCCACCATCGGCGAGCGGGCCAAGGCGGCTTGATCAACGCGGCATGCGCAGCACCGGCTTGATGGTCCGGCCGCTCGATGACTCCGCCGCGGCGCGGTTAATGTCGGCCAGGTCGAAAAACGTGACCACGCGCTCGACCGGGAAGCGCCCGGCCATGATGAAATCGACCAGTTTCGGGATGAACTGCTGCGGCACGCTGTCGCCCTGGATGACGCCGCGCAAGGTCCGGCCGTTCTGCACGAACGGTGTTTCCAGCGACACTTCCGTACCGGCGCGGGCACTTCCAAGCAGGACGCAGGTGCCGCCCGGCATCAGACATTCGAACGCCTCGCGCAGCACCGAAGCCAAGGCCGACGTTTCCAACGAATAGCGCACACCGACACCTGTGAGCTTGCGAATTTGCGCCACCACATCGTCGCGCCCGCCATGGTTGATTATATGCGTCGCGCCCAATTCGCGAGCCAGTCTGAGCCGATGCTCGTGCACATCGACGGCGATGATCGGATCGCAACCAGCGATTTTCGCCGCCATCAGCCCGGCAAGGCCGACCGCGCCGGTGCCGAACACGGCAAAACTGTCGCCGGGCTTCGGCGCCATCACATTGAGCACAGCGCCGGCGCCGGTCTGGCCGCCGCACGCGAGCGGGCCAAGAAGCTCGAGCGGCGCGTCGGCGCGAACCTTCACCGCCCAGCGTTGATTGGCGATCGTGAAGGTGCCGAACGAGGATTGCTGGAAGAAGGCGCTGTAGACCGGCTTGCCGTCCTTGGCATGCAGGGTCGAGCCGTCGGCGCGGGTGCCGTTCATTTTCAACGGAAAGGCATCGACGCAATAGCTTTGCATCTGTGCGCGGCAATTCGGGCAGTGGCCGCACCACGGATACGACATCACGACGTGATCGCCCGACTTGAAGTCGCCTACGGCGTTGCCGATCGCGCGCACGATGCCGGCGCCTTCGTGGCCGAAGATTGCCGGGTAGGGCGTGGTGTAATAGCCGTCGCGACCGTGCAGGTCGGTCTGGCACATGCCGCTTGCCACCACCTCGACCAGCAGTTCGTCGTCGCGGGGCTCGGTAAGGTCGATCGTATCGATCACGAACGGCGCCGACCTTGCGGCCACGACGGCGGCGGTAATCTTCACGGACCTTCCTATTCGGCGGCGTCGGACTGGGTGTCGCCGTCCTGCGCAGCACGTCCGATCGCTTGCGCCAGATATTCCGGCGTCTGCGCGCCCGACACGGCAAATTTGCCGCCGAAGATGAACATCGGCACACCCTGAATGCCGGCATCCTTGGCGGACTGTGCTTCACCTTCAACTGCGGCAACGTCCTCGTCGCTGGCGAGCGCTTCGCGCATACTTTCGGCATCGAGGCCGATATCGGCGGCGGCCTTGACCAGTACGGCGCGGTCGGTGAGGTCGGCGCCCTCGGTAAAATACAGATCCATCAGCTTTTGCTTCATCTCGGCGGCCTTGCCGATGCCGCCGGCCCAGCGGATCAGGCGATGGGCGTCGGTCGTGTTGGGCTGGCGGCTGATTTTGTCGATCGCATAAGTGAGGCCTTCCTCGCTGGCGGCGTCGGCGACGCGCTGCGCGATGCCCTTGTAGCGGTCGACCGAGCCGAACTTCTTGGTGAGATAATCCGCCCGTGAAATGCCTTCGCGCGGAATCCAATCGTTCAGGAAATAGGGCCGCCAATGCAGTTCGACCGGGATGTCCGGCTGCAAGGCCAACGCCTTCTCCAGCCGCCTTTTGCCGATGAAGCACCACGGACACACGACGTCGGAGACGATGTCGATCCGGACAGGTTTCTGATCGGGCATGTGCGGCTCCTTTGTCGGGAGCCTAAGCCGCCGCCTATTCCGCGGCAACCACCTCGCCGCCATGGACCCGCTGCAGCAGCGAATCCAGCGTGTCGGTGCCCTTGAGCGTGGCCAGGATCACATGGGCGTCGACCGGGCCGGGGCGTCTCGGCACCATGCCGTTCTTCAGCGCGGCGGCAATACGGCGTGCGACCAGATGGGCGCTGCGCAGGTCGGTCTGGCCAAACGCGAGCAGCAGCGTGCCGTCGTCGTCCAGGCAAGCGAAGTCGCTGGCGCGGTTAAGGCGCGCCAAAAGCCGTGCGCCGTCCTTGGTCGCGCGATCCGGTAGATCGCCGTCGAACGAGAAGCGCCCGATCGACAGCGCATGGCCTTGCTGGCCGCTGTCGTGAATCGCTTTCTTGAGTTCTTGCCAGAAGTGATGACGAGTGAGAAGGCCGGTCTCCGGATCGATGATGCCGTCGCTGTCCAGCGAGGCAAGCATCCGTTTCAGACGGGCCTCGAAGGCGTGCAACCGCACTTGCGGTGTCATGCGCGCGACCAGACGTTTAGGATCGGCGTCGCTGCAATCGACATTCGGCAAGCGCTCGGCGAGATCGGCCGGCACTTCGCCAATGACCGAAACAGGAATGTGACGAAACCGCTCGTCTTGAGTCAGCAATGTGAGAAAAGCTTCGATCATCAACTGGCCGAAGCTATCGCCGATAACGATGCCGTCGATGGCACGCGAATTGAGATGCCGCGCCGCGGTGTCGACGCTCAGTGCGCCGAGGAGACCGAAACGCTCGCCGATCGCCGCGATCAGCGCGGGGTAGAGCGGACCGCGGCCGACGATCATCACCGTGGCGTCTTGCAGCGGATCGCCGACCGGTAATTCCGGCAACTTGCCATGCTCGGAGCCAAAGCTTTCGATGCGGCGGAGCACGGTCGAGTGCAAGGCGCGCACCCGCAGTGCGGCGCGCAGCCGTGCAATCACGTGCTCGGCTGGTAATTCGGAATCGACGGCGAGGGCGATCGGAACCGGCAGGTCTCTATCGGCCAAGGTGCGCGCAATGACCGGCACCATCGGTCCGGCCGCGGTCGCGATCTGCAAGCAGAGCATGCGTGCGTTGGCTTCGCTCGGCGGCGGGCCCGGATCGGCGATCACAATGGCGCACGGCTTGACCGACACGAATGCCGTCGGCGCGTCCGCCCAGGTGGATTCAATGACCGGGAAGGCCCCGGCGGCGCCCAACGCTTCGACAAGATCGCCGGACGGCGTGTCGGCGACGACGATAATCGGACCTTGCAGAGACATTGGGGGAGGCCGCACGCGGGTTACAGAGTGTGCGCAGCCTAGAGCGCCAAGATTAATGCACGGTCAACGAAGTCCGTACATTTGTCAGGACGCCGCGGCAGAGGGTGTGAATGCACCGGCGAGCAAAGGGTTGGCGCCGCTGGCCATAAGCTGGGCTTTTGCGGCGGCGGGATCGACGGCACGGCCTTTGAGACGCTGGCCGGTCAACGCGTCGGGCAGTGCGGCAATGACGCTGTCGGGCGGCAAGCTGGCGCACACTGCGTCGATTTCGCTGCGCGCGAGCCGATAGCCGGTAATCCCGATCATGCCAGCCTGCGGTGCGGTGATGACGGGCCTGCCGTCATCGATCCGGCAGGGATAGAAGGTGTCGACGAATCCGTCGACGACGGCGAGACCGGGCGTATCAGCGCGTTCGGGCCCCGGCAGGCCAAAGCTTGCCACCATCGCGCCGCGAAGTGCGAGGGTGCCAGCCGCCGTGCGTTTCCCGTCGATCGTCACATTGGAGCATGACGTGCCGAACGGCAACGGCGCCATGAGGTCGCCGGGGCCACGCCGTGACGCGACCAAGCCGAACTCGCCGAATACCGTGACGTCGCAAAGCGGAGTGCGTCCCCGCCATTGCGCGCGATCCGGACGCTCCGGCGCCCGCCACAACGCCAACATGGTCATTGCCTCAATGTCGTCGAAGCGGCCGGCCTCATTGAGGGCCGCAGCAAGAGGACCAGGCACGACGACGGCGTTGCATTGCCATGCACGCTGCTGCCCAAAAAATAGGTCGGCATCGAAAGGCTGATGCAAAACCAATGTGCTGCCGCTCAAGAGCCATGGCAGAAGCGTCACGGAGATGCCGGCAAACGATGAGATCGGGGTCGCCGACAGCAACGCGTCGCCCTGAGTAAAGACACATTGGTCAAGCACCGCCGTTCCCCCGGCGATGAGTTGCGTGTGATTGCGGACGACCGGCTGAATGCCGCGCGTCGCCGGCTCAAAGGTTATGACGGCGTCATGTCCGGCGGGATTGTTATCGCGTTGCAGCGTCGGCGGCAGGTCGCAGCGATCACCGGCAAACACGTCTTGCAGCGAAACGACGCCGTCGGGCAAAGCGTCGCCAAAGCCACCGACATGCCTGACGGAGAACAATTCGGCCGCGACTTGCATCGCGATGTCCCAATGATCGGCGTCGCCAATACGTGCCGTCGTCACCAGCGCCTTCGCCCCAACGGTCGAGAGCGCAGCAACGATCTCGTTTTTGCGCCATAACATCGGCAGCGGCGCCGCGATCAGCCCCGCCCGCAAAATGCCCAGCAGTAACAGGACACTTTCGACGGTGTTCGGCAGTTGAAATGCAACCACACTATCGGTCTGCAAGCCGAGTGCCCGCAAGCGCGCTGCAATGGCCCAGATCGCACGGTCAGCCTGCGCATAAGTCAGGTGGCGCGGCTCGCCATCCGTGAAACTCGCGCGATTGTCGGGATCTGCGAGGGCGACCGCATCGGGATTGCGCACGGCGGCGCGGCGGAACAGGTCGTCAAGCGTCACTCGCCCGGTCGCGCCTGCCTGCTCGAGGTCGACAATCATAGAGTCGGGTTCACGTCGTTTTCGCCGCCCACCAGGTTTCCGGTAGATAACCGAACAGCGAAGTCTGCTTCGGATGCTCGATTCGGGTCCAGCGCGCCACCCATTGTTGCGGCAAATGAAAAAGCGGCACCACATAGAAGCCGGAGAGCAACAGGCGGTCGAGCGCGCGGGTCGCGGCGACAAAGTCGGGCCGGTCATGGGCCTTCAGCATGGCGGCGATCATGGCGTCGATGCCTTTTGAGCGGATGCCCATGTAATTGCGGCTGCCCTCCTGATCGGCCGCGGCCGACCCCCAATAGAACATCTGCTCGTTTCCAGGGGAGAGCGACTGTTCCCAGCGGTATTGCATCATGTCGAAATCGAATGAGATGCGGCGACGCTCGAATTGGGTGGCGTCGACCACACGGACATCCATCTGGATGCCGGCGCGCTTGAGATTGCGCGCGAACGCCAGAGCCAGCCGCTCCTCGACGCGACTGGTGGCGAGAAATTCGAAGTTGAATGCTTGCCCGCTCGCGGTGTGGACCAGATCGGTGCCTTTGAGCTGGTAGCCGGCCGCCTCGAACAATTCCAGAGCCCGGGTGAGTTGCTTGCGGTCGCGGCCGGAGCCGTCATTGACGGGCGGCGACCAGCGGCCGTCCATGACATCGGCGCGGACCTCATTGGCGTAAGGCTTGAGCAGCTCGCGCTCGCGGGCGTCGGCCGGGCGGTCATGCGCCGACAGATCGCAATCGTCGAAATAGCTCGCGGTGCGCTGATACTGGTCGAAGAAGAAATTGTGATTGACCCATTCGAAGTCGAACAGGTGCAGCATGGCCTCGCGAACGCGGATATCGGAAAAAAGTTGGCGGCGGATGTTGAAGACCAGACCGATCATGCCTTTCGGCAGACCGTATGGAAACGACTCCATGACGACGCGGCCGTCGCGTCGCGCCGGAAAATCGTAGCCGGTCTTCCAGCGCCCCGGATCGGTCTCGGCGCGGACGTCGTAGAGGCCCTTCTTGAAAGCTTCGAAATGAGTGTTGGCGTCGCGAAAATAGTCGAAGCGGACCTCGTCGAAATTCCATAGCCCACGATTGATGGCCAGGTCGCGACCCCAATAGTTCGGATCGTGCTTGAGCGTCACGCTGTCGCCCGGGCGCACGTCGCTGACCAGATAAGGTCCGCTGCCGGTCGGCAGCGTGAACGAAGTATCCTCGAACGTGACTGGATCGATGGCGTGCTGCGGCAGGATCGGCATCAGGCCCAGGATCAGCGGCAGTTCGCGATCGTCAGAGCCTGCAAGGTAGAACTTGACGCGGTCCGAGTCGAGCTTCTCAGCTTTTACGACCTTGACGTAGTAGGTGCGGTAGTTCGGCCGGCCGTGGTCGCGCAATAACCGCCAGGAAAAGATCACATCTTCCGGTGTAATGTTCTGGCCGTCGGAAAACGTCGCCGCCGGATCGATGGTAAACGTGACATAACTTCGCTCAGCGTCGGTTTCCACACCATTTGCGATCAGCGCATAGAGAGTGAATGGCTCGTCATATCCGCGTGCCAGCAGGCTTTCGAACACATAGCCGCGCAGATTCTGCGCCGGCAGTCCTTTGACGATGAAAGGATTGAGACTATCGAACGTTCCAAGCACGCCTTGCGTGAGGCGTCCGCCCTTTGGCGCATCGGCGCGCGCGTAGCTTGGATGCGTGAAATTAGCCGGCCATTGCGGCTCACCATGCATGGCCAGCCCGTAATGCGCACTGGCAGCGCGCACTGGCGTATCGATCCGGCATGCGAGCGCCGACGCCGCGCCCGCTGCAAATGTTCGGCGGGACATCGCAAAGAGCGGGGCGGCACGGGCGCCGGTTGGATGCGCGGGCACTGATTTCATCGATTCGCGCTGGGTTTCCCACGTATTTAACACAACCCGTGCCTCGATCGGTGATTCCCGGCTTTATCGCGCTTTGATAATCCGGTAATCAGTCGGGCCGACCACGTCACGCTCTCGCCCCAATTGCGGTCACAACGAGAGCCGATGACGGGCGATTGGCGGCGACCGGCATGCGCCGCAGTCCGCGAGACAAGGAACACATTCTGATGCAGCAACGAATTTCACCGGCCTATCGCTCGGGCCGCATACTTGCCGGCTTGCTGGCTGCGACTCTGGCGTGTGCTATGGCTATGGCTCCGGCGGCATTCGCGCAGACGCCTGCGGCAAAGCCAGCGGAGAAAAAGCCGGCTCCGAAACCGGCAGCGCCAAAGCCCGCGCAAGCACAAGATCAACAACCCGCTCCGGTGCCTGCGCCGAACGCTGCCGAACAGGCGGCCGCCGGCCAAGGCCAGCAACAGCCGGATTTGATGTATTCGCCCTGGATCAAAATCTGCAACAAGGCCAACAATGAGCCGAATGCCAAACAGATTTGCGTCACCGCCAAGGACGGTCGGTTGGAAAACGGGATGCCGGTCGCGGCGGTCGCATTGATCGAGCCGCAAGGCGAGCCGCGCAAGCTGATCCGCATCACCGTGCCGCTGGGAATGCAGCTGCAACACGGCACTCGCATGGTCATCGATCAGGATCAGCCGGCGCAGGCTCCGTACTTCATGTGCTTTCCCAACGGCTGCATGGCCGATTACGAAGCGACTGCCGACATGATCGCACACATGAAGAAGGGCAAGACGCTGACCCTGCAGGCCATCAACATGCAGGGCCAGGCTATCAGCCTGCCGCTGCCGCTTGCCGATTTCGCCAAGGCCTATGACGGGCCGGCGACGGACCCGAAAGTTTTCGAGGAGCAGCAGCAGAAACTGCAGGAGGAACTGCAGAAGAAAGCGGAAGAGGCGCGCAAGAAACTCGAGGCGCAACAGCCCGCCGCACCTGCCTCACCGCCAAAACAGTAAACAGTCGACGGCAACACAAAAAGAAAGGCGCGACTCAGGCCGCGCCTTTTCGCATTTTAGCCCGGCTCGCTTTAGTTCATCCGCGCATTGCGCGGGCGATAGGCTCCGCTGTCATCGCGCTCGAACGTCTCGGCCACCTGCGGATGACGCAGCGGCGTGTCTGATGTGTCGGGCAGCAGATTTTGCTCTGAGACATAGGCGACATATTCGGTTTCCGCGTTCTCGGCGTACAGGTGATAAAACGGCTGGTCTTTCCTGGGGCGAACGTCGGCTGGAATTGCCTGCCACCATTCCTCGGTATTGTTGAACACGGGGTCGATATCGAACACGACGCCGCGAAACGGAAACAGGCGGTGCTTGACCACTTGTCCGATCTGGAATTTGGCGGTGCGCATCTTGATCTCGTCGTGTTTCATGCGATTGACCTAGTTCCCGATTGCGGCAAATTCCAGAGCTAAAGCCCGTAACGCCCGGCCATCGCCGAATCCTTGGCGCCGACCAGCCTGGCGAGGTCCAGCAGCACCTTGGCCTGCTTCCAGGTGGCGTTGTCCTGCATCTTGCCATCGATCATGACCGCTCCGGCGCCATCCGGCATGGCATCCAAAATCTTTTTGGCAAAAGCGACCTCTGCCGGATCGGGCGAGAAAACCCGCTTGGCAATTTCGATCTGCGTCGGGTGCAGCGACCAGGCCCCGACACACCCCATCAGGAACGCATTGCGAAACTGCACTTCGCACGCGGCCGGATCGGAGAAGTCGCCGAACGGACCGTAGAACGGCTTGATGCCGGCCGCGGCACACGCATCGACCATTTTGGCAATCGTGTAATGCCACAGATCCTGTTGCGCGCCGGCGCGATGAGCGTCAGGCGATTTCGGGTCAGCGTCGGCGAGGACTTTGTAATCAGGATGGCCACCGCCGACCCGAGTCGTCTTCATCGCGCGCGAGGCAGCGAGATCGGCCGGGCCGAGGCTCATGCCATGCATGCGCGGTGAGGCGGTGGCGATGGCTTCGACATTATTGACGCCTTGCGCCGTCTCGAGAATGGCGTGAATCAGGATCGGCTTTTTTGCGCCGTGGCGCGCTTCGAGTTGCGCGAGCAGTTGATCGAGGTAGTGAATATCCCAAGGACCATCGACTTTCGGCAGCATGACGACATCGAGCTTGCTGCCTAGCGCGGCGACCAGCTCGGTCACGTCGTCGAGCGCCCAAGGAGAATTAAGGGCGTTGATCCGCGTCCACAGCCCGGTCGGGCCGAAATCGGTCGCTTTTGCCATCTCGATGAAACCGCGCCGCGCGGCCTCCTTGGCTTCGATCGGAATGGCATCCTCGAGATTGCCCAGGACGACGTCGACCTGCTTGGCCAGTTCAGGCACTTTGGCCCGCATTTTTTCGACGTGCGGCGGCACGAAATGGATCATGCGCTCGAGCCGCGCCGGCAATTCCCGCAGCGGCGCGGGCGCTCCGATGGCAAGCGGCTGAAAGAACTGTCGCGGCGCCTTCATGGCGGACCTTCCAAAATGGCAGACAGGCCTTTAGAGCAATGCAAAGGCCGCGCCAAGTAGCCGGATCGGCTCCAAACGTAAATGGTCGAAAAACGCCGGATCGCTGGAAAAGCTGATGCTCGACGTCATCAATCTGGCGCTGCCTTATTTCGGATTGATCTTCGTCGGTTACGCCTGCGGCAGATTCAACAAGGAGTGCCATGGGAAGTGCCAATCCTCGCATTCGTCAAACTCGTCATTCATCTCGTGATATTGTTGGTCTTGCTGTCGGCAATGGGAGTTGCGGACCAGATGTGGATCGACACGGCTTTACTATTGTCGGTTGCGACGCTGACCACCGTGATGTGGATGGTCAAAACCGGCCACGTGCCGCAACTGTTGTTCCGTTGACATGCAGCCGCTGGCTGGCCTTCTTGTTCTCGACTTCTCCACGCTGCTGCCGGGGCCGCTGGCAAGCCTGATGCTCGCGGAAGCCGGCGCCGAAGTCATCAAGATCGAACGTCCCGGCGGTGAGGAGATGCGGCAATTCCCACCACTCTGGGAAGGCGAAAGCGCGGCTTTCGCGCTGCTCAACCGCGGCAAAAAGGTGCTGGCGCTCGATCTCAAGAACCCGAAGGATCGCGCCACGCTCGAGCCGCTGATCGCGCACGCCGACATCGTCATCGAGCAGTTCCGGCCCGGCGTGATGGAAAGGCTCGAACTGGGCTATGAGGCACTTCGCCAAATCAATCCGCGGCTGATTTATTGCTCGATCAGCGGTTACGGGCAAAGCGGACCGCGCGCCGGCGAGGCCGGCCACGACATCAATTACATCGGCAATACCGGCCTTCTGGATCTGCAGCCCGGACCAATCTCAAACCCGGTCGTGCCGCCCATGCTGGTTGCTGATATCGCCGGCGGCAGCTTCCCGGCGGTCATCAATATCCTGCTGGCGCTGCGAACTCGCGATCAGAGTGGGCAGGGCGCCTATATCGATATCGCCATGACCGACGCCATGTTCAGCTTTGCGTGGTACGCGTTGGCGATCGGGCAGGCGCGCGGGCAATTCCCTGCGCCAGGCGAATTGACATTGGTCGGCGGCTCGCCGCGCTATCATATCTATCCGACCCGGGACGGCAAGCTGGTGGCCTGTGGCGCGCTTGAGCAGAAATTCTGGCTCGCATTCTGCGCCGCGATTGGACTGGCCGATGAATTCGTCGACGACCGTTACGATTCCGGCGCGACGCGCGGCGCGGTCGCGGAATTGATCGCCGCGCGCAGCGCAACCGAATGGCGACCCGTATTCGCGGCGGCCAATTGCTGCGTAACGATTGTCGAACCGCTATCGGAAGCGATGCGCGATCCGCATTTTGTCGGGCGAGGGCTGTTTGACCATCGGCTCGCGGCGCAAACCGGAGCCACGATGCCGGCTTTGCCGGTGCCGATTGCCAGAGCGTTTCGCGAGCCGCCCGGCACACCGAAGAAGGCGCCGCCGCTCGACCAACATTAAAGCGCGTGGCCGCGCATCAGCCGCGGCTGGCTGGCGGCGGGCGCAACGCCTTCCCGCATCAAAGCGCGACGCAGCGGTCCGATGCGATCGATCAAATAGAGGCCGAGCCCGCGGGCACCCTGCACCGGCAAAAAGTCCGAAAGCAACGAGCGATTGAGAAGGTCAATGGCGAAAGCGCGGCTGCCGACGTCGGCGCGCCGCTGCCTGTCATAGTCGGCGAGCAAACGATCCGCACCAGGGTCGCGGCGCCCGCGCCAGGCATCGACGACCAATTCCCCGATGGAGGCCGCATCGCGCAAACCGAGATTCAGGCCTTGGGCCCCGATCGGGGGAATGACGTGGGCGGCTTCGCCAATGAGCGCGATCCGATTGTCCGCGAAGCGTTGCGCCCGCGTCATCGTCAGCGGAAACAAACCCCGCCCGGGATCGACCTTGATCTTTCCCAGGATGGCCTGAGATTGCCGCTCGATGTCCGTCGCCAGTTCATCGTCGTTCAGATCTGCTATAGTCTCGGCGCGAGCCGGATCCATCACCCAGACGAGACTCGACCGTTGCCCAGGCAGCGGCACCAATGTGAAGGGCCCGTTGGCGGTATGGATTTCGGTTGAGATGTCGTGGTGCGGGCGGCCGTGCGACAGGCAAACGGTGAGGGCGGATTGCGGATAACGATGCGTTTCGACCGGAATGCCGGCCGCCGACCGGCACAGCGAGTTTCGGCCATCGGCCCCGATCACGAGTGGCACAGCGAAAGCCTTGCCGTCAGCGAACGTTACGGTCGCGCCGTATGAATCCGTGGCGACAGACTCCACGCGATCCTCGATCCAGGTGAGGTCCTTCAGTGTGCGCGCCTGTTCGGCGAGACCCGCCAGCAAATGCCGGTTTTCGATATTTTGACCGAACGCATCGAGCCCGATTTCCGTGGCGTCGAATTTGACCTCGGGCGCGCGAAGCAGGCGGCCGGTGTCGTCGACAATCCGCATGGTCCGAAGAGGTGCGGCATGGTCCGCGCAGTACGGCCACACGCCAAGCGTCTCGAGCGCAGTCACCGATCCGGCAAGCAACGCGGTAGTCCGGTTATCGCCGGGCCGCTGGCCGGCGAGCACGGTCGGAACCCCGGCCGCGGCGAGAGTGATCGCGGCGGTCAGGCCCGCCGGGCCGGCGCCAACCACGGCCACAGCCGGTGATCGGGCAGATACGGTGTTCGTTTCCGGCATCGATAGCCTTGCGGTCCTTCCCGCCTCATCGCCTAGCATGCAGGGCTTTTGCGGCAAACCGTAGGGGCGCAGCGAATTCCGTTTGTGGGCGCAATAAGCTAAGTCTGGAGAGCGATGAGCGAGATCACCGATCAGAGCTTGGACCATTTGTCCCTGGCGGCGGCCCGACTTGGCTTTGTCGCGGCCCGGCCGCGGGCCGTTGCAGTGACATGCGTTGTTGCGTTGACGGCTCTTGGCTGGCTCTACATCGGAATCGTGCAGGGCGAGCGCGGCAACCTTTTTGCAGCATTGTGCGAACCGCTCTCCGGTGCCGGGACCATCGAACCCGGTGGCACGATATTGGCACTGGCGATGTGGTGCGCCATGGTTCTGGCGATGATGCTGCCGAGCGCCGCACCGATGATCCTGACTTATGCCGAAATTGCCGACACCGCGGCACGCAAGCACGCGCCGGTCGTTTCGCCGTTCGTTCTCACCGCGGGTTACGCCGCGGTTTGGTTCGGCTTCGCGCTGGCGGCGACGGCGTTTCAGATCGTGCTGGCTCGCGCGCCGCTGCTCGACGTGGCCGCGCCGGCCGGCTGGCTTGTTTCCGGTGCACTATTCGTCGCCGCCGGACTCTATCAATTCTCCACGCTCAAGCAGGCCTGCCTGCGGCAATGCCGCAGCCCGTTTCCGTTTTTCTTCACCAACTGGGCAACGACGACGCGCGGCGTGTTCCGGCTCGGCATCAAGCAAGGTCTTTACTGTCTCGGCTGCTGCTGGGCGGCGATGCTGCTGATGCTCGCGCTCGGCGCGATGAACGTGTTGTGGATGACGATCCTGGCTGTCGTTATGACGCTTGAGAAACTCGTCAGCGGAACGCGGTTCAGCTACGCAATCGGCGCGGTCTTTATCGTCATCGGCCTGGTATTCGTGGTATCCGCTTTTGCGCCGATCTGGCTAGGGCGGTTCATCTGAGTGCTTTTGGGAGTGGAATTTGGCTGAAGCGTGGACCCTGAAAGGCGAAATGGCGCTGTCGTGCAGCTGCACGGTGTTCTGTCCCTGCGTGCTGTCGCTCGGCGATCATCCGCCGACCGAGGGCCGCTGCCAGACCTGGGCCGGCATTCGCATCGATTCCGGCAATTTCGACAATATCGATCTTGGCGGCATCAATGTCGGCCTGATGATGGATCTGCCGGGGATCATGTCGCGCGGCAACTGGACTGCCGCGCTATTCGTCGATGACAAGGCTGCGGCACAAGCCGTCAAGGGCCTCACGCGGATTTTCACCGGCCGCGTCGGCGGTACCACGCATTTGCTGTCGATCCTCGTCGGCCAGTTCCTTGGCGTGCGGCAAGTCCCGATCAGTTACGAGACCAAGGATGAGACGCGTCACGTTCACATCAAGGATTATGTCGAGGGCGCGATCACGCCGGTCCGCGGCAAGGACAAGGGCGAGAACGTCACCATCCGCAACAGCCAATACTGGATCGCCCCCGACGTGATCGTCGCGCGCGCCGACAAGTCGCGCTTCCGCGGCTTCGGGCGCAACTGGAACTTGGCGGGCAGGTCGAGCGAGATCTGCCAGCTCGACTGGGGCAATCAGTAGGAGCCAAGACCATCGCGCGCGTCCGGGCCTTTGCAGTCCACATTTTAACCGCGAGTGGCGCGGCGTTGGCATTTCTGGCGCTGATCTTCGCCGTCGGCGGACAATGGGCCGCGATGTTTCTGTGCCTTGGTTTCGCGTTGGTCGTTGACGGAATCGACGGACCGCTGGCCCGACAGTTCGAGGTGGCCAAGGTTCTGCCGCGCTGGTCGGGTGACACCCTCGATCTCGTCGTCGATTTCCTGACCTATGTTTTCGTGCCGGCGTTCGCAATCGCGGCGAGCGGCCTCCTGCCGCCGGCCCTGACGATCATCTGCGGCGTTGTCGTCGTCATCACCGGCGCGCTGTATTTCGCGGACCGCAACATGAAAACCACCGATAACTATTTCCGCGGTTTCCCAGCGGTGTGGAATCTGGTGGCGTTCTATCTGTATGTGCTGCAACCGGCGCCATGGATCAGCGCGGCGATGGTTGCAGCCTTCGCGATCCTGACATTCGTGCCGGTAAAATTCGTCCATCCGCTGCGCGTAAAGCAGCTGCGCCCGCTCAATATCGGGCTGCTGGCGCTCTGGACGCTGCTGGCAGCGGCGGCACTCGCTTATGATCTTTCGCCGCCAATCGCGATTACCGCCACGCTTGGTGCCATTGCGCTGTACTTCCTGGTAGCCGGACTTGCCGCGAGGACTGCATGAGCTGGATAGAGCCGTTCCTGACCGCGAGCGGCTGGGCGGCGTTGGTTACGTTGACGACGCTCGAGATCGTGCTCGGCATCGACAATCTCGTCTTCATTTCGGTACTGACAGCCCGGCTCGGCCGCGCCGACGCCAAGAAGGCCCGCGCCATCGGCCTGTCGCTCGCTTTCCTGTTTCGTATCGTGCTGCTGGCGTCTTTGAGTTTCATCATGACCCTGACGACGCCGATCCTGACGGTCGGGCCGCAGGCGTTTTCGTGGCGCGACGCCATTCTGATCGGGGGCGGGCTGTTCCTGATCGCCAAAGGCACGCACGAGATCCATAGCGAGGTGGAGGCCGACGATGACGAAACCTCGGCGGCCGGCAATCGGCGCAATCTGCTCGCGGTCATCGCACAACTGGTGGTGATCGACCTAGTGTTCTCGGTCGACTCGATCGTCACCGCCATCGGCCTCGCCGACGATCTCGAAGTCATGGTGGCGGCGGTGTCGATCGCCATGATCGTGATGTATTTCGCCGCCGGCCCGGTCGGTGCTTTCATTGCCGCGCACCCGACCACCAAGATGCTGGCTTTGTCGTTTCTGCTGCTGATCGGGCTGGCCTTGCTCGCCGACGGCTTCCATTTTCACATCCCGCGCGGCTATATCTATTTCGCCATGGCCTTTGCGACTGTGGTCGAAGTATTCAATGTGCTGGCGCACCGCAACCGGCGCAAACGCCCGCGCTGACGATCTGGGAGAATCCGCATGACAAGACCGGTGCTGCTCGTCGCCGGCGGCAGCCGCGGGATCGGCGCCGCAATCGCCAAATTGGCCGGTGCCAGCGGCTATGACGTCGCGGTCAATTATAGAAATAACGAGAAAGCCGCGCAGGAGGTCGTCGCTGCCGTCAATGCCGCCGGCGGGCAGGCTTTGGCAATCAAGGGCGATATGGGGGATGAGGGCGACATAGAAAGAGTGTTCAAGGCTGCCGAAACGCTCGGCTCGATCACGCATTTCGTCCATAGCTCCGGCATCACTGGTAACGCCTCCCGGCTCGACGCGGTCAGCGCTGCGACCGTGCGCGAGGTGCTCGATGTCAATACGTTCGGCGCCATCTGGTGCCTGCGCGCCGCTTTGCTGCGCATGTCAACGAAGAACGATGGCAAGGGCGGCGCAATCGTGATGATCACATCGATGGCGGCGACGATCGGCGGCGCCGGCGAGTACACCTGGTATGCCGCCGCCAAGGGCGCGGTGAACACGCTGGTGGTGGGCGCGGCGCGCGAGGTCGCCAAAGAAGGCGTGCGGATCAATGGCGTCTCCCCGGGTTTGATCGATACAGAAATTCACGCGCCGGGCCGCCTCGAGCGCGTCACGCCTTTCATCCCGATGGGCAGGCCGGGCAGCGCCGGCGAAGTGGCGCAAACGGTGATGTTTCTGCTGTCGGACGCGGCGTCCTACATTACCGGCTCGATCATCAACGTGTCAGGCGCGCGCTGATCGGGTTTCATGCCGCTAAATCTTGCCCACCGTCCTGGCAAGGCAGGACCGTCTTGTCTTCGCCGCGTGGCTCCCTATGATCGCGCCGCTATTCAATTGGCTTTTCGATCAACGCGTGTTGAAGGAGTTACGTCATGGTTGCAGCAGTGCGCGTGCATAAGCACGGCGGTCCGGAAGTTCTGACTTTCGAAGATATCGAAATTCCGGCGCCCGGGCAGGGCCAGGTTAAGATCAAGCAGCATGCTAGCGGCGTCAATTTCATCGACACCTATTTCCGCATGGGCATGTATCCCTCGCCAGTCGGCATGCCGTTCGTGTCCGGCAACGAAGGCGCCGGCGAAGTTATCGCAGTGGGGCCGGGGGTCACCGATCTCAAAGTCGGCGATCGCGTCGGCTACGTTGTCGGGCTTGGCGGTTATGCGGCCGAACGCCTGTTGCCGGCCGAACGCGCCGTGAAACTTCCGGACAACATCACCTATGAGCAGGCAGCCGGCATGATGCTCAAGGGCATGACAGTGCAATATCTGCTCAACCGAACCTACAAGGTCGGCAAGGGTACCATCTGCCTGATCCATGCCGCGGCGGGCGGCGTCGGTCTGATCGCCTGCCAGTGGGCGAATTATCTCGGCGCCACGGTAATCGGCACCGTCGGCTCGAAGGAGAAGGCCGCTCTTGCCAAGAAGAACGGCGCCCACCACACGATTCTCTATCGCGACGAGGACTTCGTCGCCAAGGTCAAGGAGATCACCAGCGGCAAGCTGTGCGACGTGGTCTATGACGGCATCGGCAAAACCACGTTTCCGGCCTCGCTCGATTGCCTGCGGCCGCTCGGCTATTTTGTTTCATTCGGCAGTGCCTCCGGCCAAATCGAAGCCTTCAACATCAATATCCTGCAGCAGAAGGGATCGCTGTTCGCGACGCGGCCGACGCTTAACACCTACGCGGCGAAGCGCGAGGACTTGGTGGCGATCGCGAACGATCTGTTCAAGGTGGTTAGCTCCGGCGCGGTCAAGATCCCGGTCAATCAGAAATATGCCTTGAAGGACGCCAGAAAAGCGCACGAGGATCTCGAAGGCCGTGACACCACGGGTTCTTCGATCCTCATTCCGTAACCGGCATTGCACACAGAAAATGTAATGCCCGGCCAGCGCGCCGGGCACTGCTTCGTCTCTAAATCAATCTGGCGAGTTGCGCGAAGGCCGGGTGCTCGGTGAGACCGCCGGGCAGCCGCGGCAGCCCAATCACCTCGATGCCGTTGGCGAAATGACGGATGCTGTCAACGGCGTCGTCAAGCGGAACGTGTGCGCGCTCGCTTTCGCTGACGACGATAGCCGCGATATCGCGCTTGCGTTGCGCCAGAACATGCAGCGCGGTCAGGGTGTGACTGATCGTGCCGAGATAACTGCCGACCACAAGCAGCACCGGCACGCGTAATGTCGTCATCCAGTCGAGCACGGTGCGCCGGGCGTCGAGCGGCACCATGATGCCGCCAATGCCCTCGATGAACAAAACACCGCGCGCGTTGTCGACCGCGCGCTGGGTAAAGGCGCTGAGCGTCGAAAAATCGAGACTGCGATTTTCGCGTGCGGCCGCGATGTCGGGCGACAACGGCGCGCGAAACCGCCATGGCGACATTCGCTCGATTTCCTCGGCGCTGACCGGACGGCCGAGGGCTTTCAGCAGGACCGCGGGATCGCTGGTCTCGACCACCGAAGGGTCATAGCCGGTGACGACGGGCTTGAGCGCGTCAACTGTAACGCCCTGGTCGCGCAACAGCCGGATCAGGCCCGCCGTCACAAACGTCTTGCCGACATCGGCGCCGCTGGCTGTGACGAAAATCGCGCTCACGGTCTAAAGGAAGCGCCAAACGCTTGGCAATGCCAGCAAAAAAGTCTTCCCGATCACGATCGCTACAGAACAGGCGGAAATTCAGCACATTGAGACCGTAACGCCCAGCCCCGCGTGATCAGAAGCCGACTGCCGTTCCATGGAGATCGTATTCGTCGGCGCGATCGATCTTTACAGTGGCGATCTCGCCGACTCGCAATGGGCGGCGGCTTGCCACGTAAACCGCGCCGTCGATCTCGGGCGCGTCCGCCATCGAACGGCCTTTCGCCACACTTGGGCCCGCCTCATCAATGATGACCTGCTGACGCGTGCCGACCTTGCGCTTGAGGCGTTGCGCCGAGATTTTCTGTTGTCGCGCCATGAAGCGATGCCAGCGGTCTTCCTTGACGTCGTCCGGCACCATGGCGCCGAGATCATTGGAGGCCGCGCCACGGACCGGCTCGTAGCGGAAGCAGCCGACGCGGTCGAGCGCGGCCTCGTCGAGCCAGTCGAGCAGAAATTTAAAATCGGCCTCGGTCTCACCGGGAAAGCCGACGATGAAGGTCGAGCGCAGCGTTAGGTCTGGGCAGACGTCGCGCCATTTGCGGATGCGCTCGAGCGTCTTCTCCTGCGCGGCCGGGCGTTTCATGCGCTTGAGCACGTCCGGGCTGGCATGCTGGAACGGGATGTCGAGATAAGGCAGCACCTTGCGCTCGGCCATCAGCGGGATGACGTCATCGACGTGCGGGTAGGGATAGACGTAATGCAACCGCACCCAGATGCCGAGCTCGCCGAGCGCGCTCGCCAGATCCAGAAATTTCGCCCGCACCTCTCGATCTTGTCCTTGGCGGTCGCGCCATTTGCTGGCGGCATATTTGATATCGACGCCATAGGCCGACGTGTCCTGCGAAATGACCAGCAGCTCCTTGACGCCCGCGGTGACGAGCTTCTCGGCTTCGCGCAGCACGTCGCCGGCCGGCCGCGAGACGAGGTCGCCACGCAGCCGCGGAATGATACAGAACGAGCAGCGGTTGTTGCAGCCTTCGGAAATCTTGAGATAGGCATAGTGCCGCGGCGTCAGCTTAATTCCTTCGGGCGGCACCAGATCGAGAAACGGATCGTGGCGCGGCGGCGAGGCGCGATGCACGGCGTCGAGCACGCTCTCATATTGTTGCGGGCCGGTGATCGACAGTACCTGCGGAAACTTTTCGACGATCTGCTCCGGCTCGGCGCCCATGCATCCGGTGACGATGACCTTGCCGTTCTCATTGAGCGCCTTGCCGATGGCGCGGAGCGATTCTTCCTTGGCGCTGTCGAGAAAGCCGCAGGTATTGACGATGACCAGGTCGGCGCCGGGATGCTGGCGCGCCAGCTCATAGCCTTCGGCGCGCAGACGCGTAATGATGCGCTCGCTGTCGACCAGCGCCTTGGGGCAGCCGAGCGAGACAAAGCTCACCTTGGGCGCGGCGGTATTTTGTTCTTTGGAATCCGTTTGCGACATTCCGGTGTCACCGCCCGCGCAAGCGGGCGATCCCGTACTCAAATGATTCATGGCTTTTTCTGAAAGCCGCGATGACTGGATGCCCCGCTTTCGCGGGGCATGACAGCATATTGGGGACGCCGTCAACTATTCCTTAGCGCCTCTGCCTGCGCGTAGAAGCGCTGCTCCCATTTCTTCTGGTTTTCGGTGCCTTCGCGGATGAACGGCGTGAAGATCGCCAGCTTCAGTAGCAGCCAGTTGAAGAACCGCGCCGGCATCCGCAGCGGCTTGACGAAATCGACGAACAGCACGACCCGGGTATGCGGCGTGCGGTTCCAGGCCTCATGTTCATAGGCGTCGTCGAAGATGACGACCTTGCCTTCCTCCCAGCGGTAAACATCGCTGCCGACCCGGATGCCGAGCTCGCTGCGCGGCTCCGGAACGATCAGGCCGAGATGGAGGCGAAGCACGCCGTTATAAGGTCCGCGATGGGCCGGCAGGTGCTTGCCCGGCTCAAGGATCGAGAACATCACCGTCAAAAGGCCGGGTATCTTCTGGCAGATACGCCAGGTCTCCGGACAGGTTGCGATGTTCTTCTCCGAGGTGAGCCCGTAACCGGCGAGCATGAAGGTCTTCCAGCCGCGATCTTGGCTCGTCGTCATCACGTCGGTGGAAATTTCGTGGAAGCCGGGCAGCTCGTCTTTGCGCACCAAGACCCTGTCGAGCTCGGCACGGATCGCGCGCCATTCGGCCTCGATGCCCTTGGCCCAGGGAAACGTCGCATTATCGTAGATCGCCGGATTGCCGACCTTGCTGTATCTGAGGTTGAGGCCTTCGACAGAAGCGACAACCGCCATGAAGCTGCGCACCAGCGCGCTTGGCCGCCCCATCGGCTTGACGCCTGTGGTGCCAAATTTCTGATCTAGATCGTCGCCGCCGGTCGTGGTGGCCTCGGTCGTACTGGTCACTGCTCACTCCTTGAGGCTGGTCCCGGGCGCAGGTCTGAAACGATAGCAATCGATGCGATCGAGTGAAAGTTCATGGCGCTTGCGTTTGTGGGTGCAATTGCGGCGCGGCGATGGCGCGGCCTGCATCGCTTTGCTAGGCTCGGGCCAGTCCTGGGAATTGCCGATGCGCTCTCTTCTCCGCGACGTATTGCTGGGCGGCTTGCTCGTCGGATTGCTTGCCGTGCCCTTCTGCCCACGCGCCGATGCCGCAGATGCGGCGGTTTGGCGTCCCAGCCTGCGGGTCCATCAGTTGCCGTTCCCGCGTGGCGAACGCGCACAAGCGATCTGGAACGAAAGGTCCTGCTGGAGTGAATGTGGGTCGCATTGCGCGTGGGGCATGTCCGACTGCCTCGCGCACGATGCGCAGGGGCTTTGCCTCAAACGTGCCGATCGCTGCGACCGCTATTGCCAGCGCGAATGCCGAACCAGCGGCGGGCCGCTCTTGGGGTTCGTCGATTGACTGGCGGAAGGGGTGGCGTCAAAAGTCCTGTCCAAGGCGTCGACACCGCACGCAACAGCGTAGCGAATATCTCTATAGGCGGTATGGACGCTCTGGAATGTGGGTTCCACCCACGAACAGGGCAGCGCCATGGCACGCTTGATCGACCGCCTCACCGAATCCAAAATCAGAACGCTAACCGAGCCGGGTTTCTATCCCGATGGCCGCGGCCTCTATGTGCAGGTGCGACCAGGCGGCGCCTGCTCCTGGATCTTCCGGTTCACGCTGAACAAACGCACCCGTGACATGGGCCTAGGTGCGCTCGCCGACGTGAGCCTCGTCGCAGCCCGTAGGAAGGCCGCAGAGGGCAGGGCGCTGTGCGCGAAAGAAATCGATCCAATCAAGCATGAGCGGGCCGCGCGGGGCGCCCTGAGGGCCGCGGCAGGCCTTCCGGCCCAACCTTTCGCGAGTTCGCCGACACCTGCATTGACGGCTGGGCGGTCGATTGGAAGAACGCGAAGCACGCCACTCAGTGGCGGACGACGATGGCGAAATACGTCTACCCCATCATCGGTGACCTGCCGATCCCTGCAATCGAGACGAAAGACGTTCTAGCGGTCCTCAAACCGCACTGGCGCGAAAAGTCCGAGACCATGAGCCGGGTCCGCGGCCGCATCGAGCGCCTGCTGGCAGCGGCGTCCGTTGAAGGGTTGCGAACTGGAAACCCGGCCGTCTGGAAAGGTCACCTGAAAGAGGCGAGGCTCGGCAAAAAGCGGAAGTCCATCCCGTATCGCGCCCTTGGCTATCTAGAGTTGCCCGCCTTCCTTGTGGAACTGCGCGCCCTCAAAGGCGTCACGCCACGCGCACTTGAGTTTCTTATTCTGACCACGGCGCGCACCACCGAGACCATCGAAGCGCGCTGGTCGGAAATCGACGAAGTTGCGCGGGTGTGGAACGTGCCGGCCGAGCGCATGAAGGCGGGGCGGCCGCACGAGGTTCCGTTGTCTGCGCGCGCCCTCGAAATTCTCGCGGGAATGAAACCGCTCCGCGACCTCAGTGCGGGTTTTATCTTTCCCGGGCGTGAGCTCGGGCGCCCGCTCAGCAATATGGCCATGCTCGAACTGTTGAAGCGGATGGGTTACGCCGCGACGGTTCACGGCTTTAGGTCCGCTTTTAAGACCTGGGCCGAGGAAGAAAGCGACCATGCCAAATCAGTGATCGAGGCGTCGCACGCCCATGTCATCGCCGATAAGACCGAGCGCAGTTACATGCGCGGGACTTGGAGCAAAAAGCGCCGTGCACTCATCGAGCAGTGGGCCGACTACTGCATGTCGGCGCCCGTCGATACCGTCGTCGAATTGCGAGGCAAGATTCCGGCATGAGCCGGATGTAAACGGCTGGCCGCGCCGTACCAGCGTCGCAGCCAGCCTAACCCCCAACGTGGAGTTACCCATGTCGAAGGCTGGAAAAGTGAATATCACACGCCGCATGACCGACAACATCATCGCATTCGCACCGCGGCAACCGGCGAAGACCATGCACGGTCTCGCAACACCCGCCACAGTCCTCTCGGACCAAAATACCGCAGATGATCCGCCGTGTGCGGCGAACTTGTTCTACGTTCACTCGCGCTCGCTGCTCGCGCTACCGTTCGTCACGCTCCCCTTGAAGGAATGCAAGGATTGGGGTGAATTTTGGAGGCGCACAACGATGTGGAACGACGAGCCGCGTGGCAGAGGGCATGGTGACTATTCGCGCGGCCGTCAGTATGCCCGAGAAGCGGTTGCCGCGATAAACAGTGACGGTGCACAATCGCACGGCCTCAAGATGGTGATCGATGCGATCCTCGAACGTAGTTTTTCCCGTCGCGGCCCCGGAGGGCGCCTCTGTCGCCAGCTTTCCTCGGCTGAGGAAGGCTTCTTGCATGAGATTTGTAAGGTTGCTGTTGAGAAGCACCAGGCTGCCTTGGCGGGGCAGTCATGAAACGAGCGAGCAAAACTCCGGCGCGCGTCACCAAGATAGAGCCGCCGATCAAAGGCGGAACGCTCTACAGCGGATTCGCTGAATATCGGTCGAAGCGATATTCGTGGTGCGCTGGCAAGGGTGAAATCCCCAAGCACGTATTCGTCGAATATCCCGGATACGCACCCCCGGGACAAACGTGCTGGCTCACCGGGCCGATGCCTCGCGAGGTTGCCCGGGCGATCAAGGCTGCGATCTTGAAGAAAGCGGGATAGAATCCCCACCGCGCGCGGCCGGCCGACGGGCCGTGCTGGACATCGCCGCCGTCCAGCTTCGCCGCGCGCGACTTCCCTGGCGGTTGGCGGTGGCGTCATGGCGAAGAAGAAATCATCGAAGCCCCATATATTTACCGGCACCATATTTGACGTACTTCGCCGGGCCGACGAGCTGTTCGCGCGCTACAATATCAAAGACACCAACGACTCGAAGTGGATGCTTCTGGCGGTGCAGCTAGCGGCAAAATATGAGCCCGGCTTCAAGTTGCCGAAATTTCGGCTTCCTCGCGCGAAAGACAGTCGCTTTAAATTGATTATGGCTGTAGAGCGGCCCGTGCTCGAGGACGGCATAAGCGAAGCCCAAAGCCTCCACGCCTTTGCATCGGCCCAAGGCCGCCATACCGCCTCCATCGTTTCGCGTTATTACGAATACAGAAAGGAAATAGAGGCTGATCCAATTCTCTCGGTAGTCCTTACCGCTTGGCGAGAAGAAACGCCGGGAGGGCGCGCCCGACTTCAAGAGGACTTCGACGCGGTTTTTCCCATGTGGGAGAACATTTTGAGGATCGACCGGTTTAGCGAGGAGCGAGAATCCAAGAGCCCCTTTCGGATACGAATAAAGCGAACGACATAGGCAGCACTACGAAAATCAATTTTCTTGTATGTCGTAATAGCGACGCAGGCGCCCACCCGAATATCCAATATGCACGCAATGCTTTCATATTGGAGACGAGAATGGTGCCCCAAACCGATACCTCTGGACTGCCGATCCGAGAGCGCGCCGCGGTCACCGCACAAGTTGCGGCACAGTTCACCGGCATTTCCCGATCGCGAATATACGAACTGATGCGTGACGGCATTCTGGACGGTCGCATTATCCATGGCCGCCGGGTTGTGATGGTGGAGAGCTTGCTCCGCTTGGTAGGTGAAGCACCAACCGCGAAGCGCGCCGCATGAACACGAACGCCCATTCCTCGGAGGAGGAACGGGCGCCGGGCACAAAAGAAAGCGATCAGGGACAGATCGCCTTTACCACCCCGCCGCCATCTTCCGCACCGCACCGACTGGTCGAAGCCTGGGCTGCGAACGTGATTGCGCTGGCGATCGCCACGGCGCACGGCGAAATCGCGAAATGTGATGCCGTTGACCATCTTCAAGCCGAGGCCGAGCTCGCCGGCCTGGTCCAGACCTTCGGGCAAGACGAAATACAGGCGGCCCTGTCGTTGGCATTCGGCGCGGTATGGGCGCCGCGGCCGGCGGAAAACGAGTTGCGTCATGTCGCGTGAGGCAACCGCCCATGAGCCTTGGTTGACCGATCCGGCGTACGGCGGCATGTCGCCGGCCGCTGCGCGCGCGTCATGGGAAGCTGAGCAGCTCCGGCCGGTCCTGCATGTCGTGCCCAAGCCGCCAGAGGGCGCCGAGCCGCCGCCGGTTGACGCCATTCCCGACTGCCCGCTGGGCGACGGCAGCGACCAGATGATCCAGCCGCCAACGAAGACATCGGCACAGCCGATGATGAAGTCGAGCGCTGAATTCATCGCCGGCTTCACCCCGCCCGATTACCTGTTGGACGGCATTTTACAGCGCCGCTTTATCTATTCCCTCACGGGGCGAACCGGGAGCGGCAAGTCGGCACTGTTGCTGTTGCTTACGTCATCGGTGGCACTTGAGCGCTCGATCGGCGCACACCAAGCCCAGATTGGTCGTGTGCTGTATCTCGCCGGGGAGAACCCGGACGACATCCGCATGCGATGGATAGCGATGTCGGAGCGCTTCGACTTCAATATCGACTCGATCAACGTCCACTTCATTCCCGGCACCTTCAAGATTTCCGAGATGTTCGCCCGCATTCAAGCGGAAGCCGAGCGCCTGGGACCGTTCGCCTTGGTCGTGGTGGACACCAGCGCGGCATTCTTCGAGGGCGACGACGAAAACAGCAATGCGCAGCAAGGCGCCCATGCCCGACGCCGCCGAAGCCTCGTAACGCTCTCAGGCGGGCCCTGTGTGATCGTGGCGGCCCATCCGCCCAAGAATGTGCAGGCCGACAACCTTCAACCCCGCGGTGGCGGCGCCTTCATTGCTGAAATGGACGGCAATCTGACCGCCGGCAAAGAGGACGGTACTGTCGAATTGTATTGGCAGGGCAAGTTTCGCGGCCCGGACTTCGCCCCGATCGCTTTCAAGCTGGAAACCGTCACGCACGACCGGCTTAGGGACACGAAAGGCCGGATGATCCCTACGGTGGTCGCCAGCTTCCTTTCGGAAGCTGCCCAGGACGACATCACCGCGGCGGCCCGTACCAATGAGAACAAGGTGCTCACCGCCTACGCGGCGACCCCCGGCGCCTCGCTGGCCGCCATCGCGCGCGGCTTAGGCTGGGCGCTGAGGTCCGGCGACCCGGACAAGATGAAAGTGAAACGAGCGGTGAAGAAGCTGAAGGACGCCAAACTGATCACCGTCGAGCGCGACGAGACGAAGGTGACGGACAAGGGCAAGGCGCAGATCGACCGTGCTACGGCCCAGACATCACGACGCACAGGATCAGACAAGCGTAGCATCGCTACGGACGAGTGATACGACGATGGAAAAGCTCAACAGTGACGGGCGTAACACCTGCTACGGCAACCTGATACGTGCTGCTTCAGAGCACGGATATCAGGTCGTAGCGTAACACCTCTTTCCCCTAGGGGCGGATGCTACGGCAATGGAAAACAAACTACCGGCGAAGCGCACTGATCGGCCACCAGCGAGCCCGAGGAAGCGACGAACGCCCGGCGTCTCGCGCAAGGTGCTGGCCGCACTAGAGGCCATACGTCGCCCTCGCAATGTCACGGCCGCATTCCGACATGACTTTTTTGTCCAGCCAACGATTGCAGAGATAGACCGGCGCCGCCGAGTCCCTTTGCCCAAACGCGCAGGGATCTCATGTCCGCTCGATCGCTCGCCTTTCTCGCCGGCGTCATGCTTCTTGCAACAGCCGCGGTGACCCCCGGCCAAGCCGCCACGGTCGTCGCCATCACCGACGCAACCATCGCCAGCGGCAAGCTGACGGTGACAGGAACGACCACCCACGCCAATCAGCAGGTCACGCTCGACAGTCAGTTCACCGCGAACACCGATTCGACCAAGACCTTCACCTTCAGCATCAACGACTATCACCCGGCGGATTGCGTGGTGGAGGTCCGAGCCGGCGGCACGGTCGCGACCGGCGTGGTCGCCAATTGCGGCACCAGCGGATTGACGTTGCGCGGCAGGTGGCTCGCGAGCCGCAACTATGCGATCGACGACGTCGTGACATATCTCGGCGCGGCCTGGTGGGCCAAGACCGCGAGCATCAACGTCCCGCCGGTGCTGAATTCGGCCGATTGGTCGCTGTTCGTTGCCAGGGGCCTGACCGGCGCGGCCGGCGAAACCGGCACCACGGGAGCGGCCGGCACCACCGGTGCGGCGGGACCGACAGGAACAACCGGCGCCACCGGCCCGGCTGGGACCACCGGCTCACCGGGCGCAACCGGCGCGTCAGGATCGCCAGGCGCAACAGGCGCGACCGGGCTCACCGGCAACCCGGGCCAAACCGGAGCGACGGGAGCAAGCGGCGCGACCGGACAGACCGGCGCCAAGGGCACCGTGCTGGCTTTTGCGGACTTCTACTCGCAGATGCCGCCCGACGATGCCGTGGTCCTTGCCCCCTTGGACTCTCTTGCCTTCTCGCAAAACGGCCCATCGTCAGGCAGCGATATCGTCCGTTCCACCGGCAACAGCTTCATGTTCGCCACCGGCGGCACTTATCTCGTCATGTTTGGCGCGAGCGTCACCGAGGCGGCGCAGATGGCGCTGTCCCTGGACGGCACTGTGATTCCATCATCGGTTGTTGGACGAGCAACCGGCACATCTCTCGTCAACGGCACAACGATGGTGACCGTGCAAGCCGGCGCCATTCTGGATGTCGTCAATGCGTCCGCCGGGGCAATGACGCTCACTCCGTTTGCGGGTGGCCCGAATTCGGCATCGGCCCATCTGACGATCCTGCGCCTTCTGTAACAGCGGGCTCGGCTCGCGCAGTTTTTTGTTTCACCGATATGAAAAACTGCGCGAGCCACCTTCGGTTGCCTCTCTTGGCAACGCTGGGAATGCGACAACTTCTCGCGATCTGGTCTGGCCGAAGGGGGTTTCTAGTGAAGAATACCGAGTGTTGCGTCTGCGGCGACCAGGTCGTTCAGATTCGCTCGACGATCGACAGCGGAGCGGCGTGTACCGCGACTTGGATTCACTGTCATAAGTGCGAGCACTTCACCTGGCATGTTCCCGCTGGGTGTGCCGACGCGAAAGGCGCTTCGGAGGCTTCCGCTTCGCGGCTCTAAAGACGCGGACATGTCATCGGAAAGCGGCCGGCTAGCGAGGCCAACTATCCGCGGCCGGCCATGGCCATCGCAGCGAGGACAGCGTAGATCGCGCAACGCTACTCGGATTGAAGCTTCGGGGTCGCGCGGCTTCACGCGCAAGTATAAATCCACGACGGTCCCGCAACTGTCGCAAGCGATCACAAGCCACGGGTGTTTGGCCGCGAGTGCGGTGCTGATCATTGGCCAGAAGCCGGCAACCCGCTCACCCGAAAGGCGCGCGTTGAAATATCGGACGACCAACAGGGCGTCCTGCTCGGCTTTACGTGTTGTCGCAACACTTAGGCCACACGTCCGTAAAGACTACGGAGATTTACTTGGCTTATCTGTCTGCCGAGGAAAAACAGGCGGTCATGTTTGGTCGTGCCGCTTGAGTGGCTACGATAATGGCTACCAAGCACGTTTATTATTTTGGCCGCAGCCGAAAACAGTTTATATCCTCAACGACTTGGAAGGGTGGCCGAGTGGTTTAAGGCACCGGTCTTGAAAACCGGCGTGCCCGCAAGGGTACCGTGAGTTCGAATCTCACCCCTTCCGCCAGTCAAGTTGTTTTTTCAGAATTATTTCGCTTTTTGTGGAGCGTACCCACAAGCCAGAACCCATGTTCTCACAGTGACGCTGGAAAAACGGAAACATCTGATGGCACGTCGCGACCAAACCACTAACCCCATGACGCTCGGTAACATGCGAGAGAACGGCGTCCGCACGTTAGCGCGTGGTGCATGGCCCGGGGTTGTCACGGCCACCTGGCGCGAAGGTGCGGTCGAACTGGAACGAGGCGGCTAGGGTTAACCGCTCGGTGCGCGGCAGATGACGCCGTTTCAACCGGTCATATTAAGCTCGATCGTGCGGCCGGTCTTCGCCGCTATCTCAATCGCCACTGTTGTGAGGAACCGGGCCAAGCCGCTGTCCCCGCGATCGCGGGCTTCCCGCACTCCAGCGCGCGCGATTTCGTAAGCACGATCGCCAAAGTCTGAAATGAGCGTGGCCGCTTCCGCTTCGATATCCTCTTGCGACATACGCGCCTCACCAACGCCCGCCACTTCGTTCGCCATTCTAAGCGGCACTCCCTAGGAGCGCTAGTATTCACGGTTCCCCAAAGCCGCAGTCGGCCTTTCTTGCGAGCGCCTTCGGGAACGCTTCGTCTTGCTGAGTGTTAGGTCGGCGCGCCCCGTCTCCTCCCCCCAAAGGGGCACCATAAGATTGGCAAAGGCCGCTTCTCCCGAACCAAGAGGCGGCTTTTGCTATTGGGGCGACGCGCCAGGGGTTTGACGCCTGAACTGTTTCGTACGGTGAGCCTTTTTGATCAGACAAGCAGTCGGTTCAGGGCGCAAGCTCACCCAATGAAATACTTCTTTCATCTTGAAGACGGAGCCTGCATCCGCGATCCGAAGGGCGAAGAATTTGCCGATGACGCCGCAGCCTTGTGTGAGGCTGTGGTTGTCGCCCTCGAACTCTCCAAGCTTGGAATACACAACCCCGATGATTGGCGGGTCGTGGTCAAGAACGCAGACGGCCTTCGCATCGGTTCAGTGCCACTGATGCCGGGCGCTGCCGCTCCTGCCGAAGGCGTTTCTATTTCCCCTAGTGCAATTCACTAGTTCATCGTCAACGGCTCGCCTTCAGGGTCTGTTATCCGGACCACAAGCCCGTGGGTTAGGCGGGACGAAACGCCGCAGGCCTGCACGATTTCGTGATCCACCGTAACGAGTGTGAGGCTTACAATACAACCGAATCATATACGGGGAAGCCGACATGGCCTTGCACTTCATTGTGGACGAAAGCTGTCCGAAGTGCTGCGGATCAGTGAAGCTAGCCGTAATCGAGCTTCATCCCGAACTCAGTGAAACAGCCGTCCATACTCTGAAATGCTCGTTTTGCGGATTTGAAAAGACCAAGACCTTTTCGATCAAAGCAGAGCTTCCTAAATCTGCGCCCGCCGCATAGGCCGCCTCAGTTGGCGGCCTCTTTCATTTAGCAGGCCGCTGAACGCGGGCCACAGTAAGTCTTTTGATTGACCCTCTGAGCAATGTAACCTGAAATGACGTGCCGCCGGCCAATCAACAATAATGGCGGGACGTATGCCGATGTTTTGGTGCAGGCCGTCAAACGAGAGTGACGCAACAAAAGCAAACAATGCCTGAGCAATACCGTCGCCCTTCGTGGCACGAAGCAAATCAGCGTGTTGAACGGATGCGGCTCGCCCGCGAATGCTGGCCGGTCGTCCGTCCGCTAGCGGCGTCTTCAAATAGTTTACCGCATAACAGTGCCGCAAGTGATGAAACGGGAAGGCGACCGCTGCCTATTCCGCCTAACGGCGGGATTCAAAATCGAATTCAAATGGGGCAGGGCGTGAACAAAGACTCTTTTTAGTCGCACGGGCCGTAGCCACTATCGTAGCCACTAGACCCGTTTTGTTCGCGCTAGCTGCGTTGTTGGCGTCTAACTGGAAATGAAAAAGCCCAATAGTAACGCCGCTATCTCAAATTCAGAACAAAACGAGACAGGCCCGATTGGGATTTCAAGACCGGTGCCTTAAACCACTCGGCCACCCTTCCGAACTGCGCTCAACGGCGCAACTCATCAACAGCACGCGTCAGATGCAGGGACTCGGCCGCCATTGCAAGCGTTCCAAAGGTCGTTTAAGGGGTCTTTCGCGCCGCGCTACAAGCAAAAGATGCAGCGGAACCAAAAGTTTACCACGCGTTTGCGCTTTGCTTTCTTAAAATGCGCGGCTCGGCTAATGTGGTGCGCGTCGAGCAAGGAATCGGTTGGGATGGGCTTTCACGGGCGCAGGGACCGGTTGATCCGGCTTGGAAGCCTTGTCGGCGTCGGCTGCGTCTGCCTTGCACTCGCCAATTGTTCCAACAGCAAATTCGGCAGCGTGGATCCGAAATATGGCGTCTCGGCCAGCGCGCGCGTCGTCGAACCCGGCGCGCCGGTGCCGAAAGGCGGCGGCAATTACCGGGTCGGTAAGCCTTACGTGGTCGGCGGCCGCGTCTACGTTCCGGAAGAGAACGTCAATTATAGTCAGATCGGGATGGCGTCGTGGTACGGCGATGACTTTCACGGCCGTTACACCGCCAACGGCGAAATCTTCGACATGAATTCGATCTCGGCCGCGCATCCGACGCTGCCGATGCCGTCTTACGTGCGCGTCACCAATCTGAAAAACCGCAAGTCGATCGTTGTGCGCGTCAATGATCGCGGGCCTTATGCCAATAACCGCCTGATCGACGTCTCGGTGCGCACCGCCCAACTGCTCGGCTTTTACGGCCACGGCCTGGCCCAGGTGAAGGTCGAATATGTTGGCCGCGCGCCGATCGCCGGTTCCGACGATCGCAAATTGGTCGCGACATTACGTGACGGCGACACGCCGAAAGGCCGCGACTCGGTTGTTCTGGCCTCGGCCGACCCTGACGCGACGGCCTTCTTCGATTCACGTCGGCTCAGCCAGACCGCCCCGTTTGCGCGGGTGCCGGCGCCGCCGGATCGGCCCTATTCGCAGGATGCCGAGGCGCAGACCGAGGAATTGGCGGCAAACCAGCGGGAAGAACCGGTGCAGTCCAGCCGCGTACAACGCGCGGCGCTCCGGCAGCCAGTCTTTGCCTCGCAGTCCGCACCGCTGACGTCGCCGGTTTCCGCCTATGCCCCGGTGCGCTATGATGCTCCTGCGGGCTTTTTGAGCGGTCGCGGCCTTTACTGAGCCGCAATTCAATCTCACATCGCCAGCGGCAATTCGACGATAAACGCCGGGACGAGCGTTGAGGATGACCTTCCGCAGACTTTCGGCATCGGTCACGGCCCTGGCCGTGGCCTTCGTTGTGATGTCCGGTATTGTCCACGCCCAGAAATCGATGACGGGCGTGCCGAAAAAAGACGACCCCAACATCACGGCGCCGCACGCCATTCTGATCGAGGCCGAGAACGGCAGCGTGCTGTTCGAGCGTTCCGCCGACGAGCTGATATTTCCGGCGAGCCTCGGCAAGCTGATGACCGCCGAATACGTGTTCAACGAAATCAAGCAGGGCCGGGTGAAGCTGACCGACGAATATCCGGTCAGCGAAAATGCATGGCGCAAGGGTGGCGCGCCGTCGCATGGCTCGACCATGTTCGCGGCGTTGCACAGCCGCATTTCGGTCGATGATCTTTTGCACGGCATGATCATCCAGTCCGCCAACGACGCGTGCATCGTTCTGGCCGAGGGGCTTGCCGGCAATGAGGCCGAATTCGGCGCCAGGCTGACGAAGCGCGCACGCGACATCGGCCTGGAGAAATCCGTCTTCACCAATTCCAACGGCTTGCCCGACCCCAACGAAAAGGTCACGACGCGCGAGCTCGGACTGCTCGCGCGTCACATCATTCTTCAGTATCCCGATTTTTATAAACTGTTCGGTCAAGCGGACTTCACCTGGAACAAGATACGGCAGCCCAATCGCAACCCGCTGCTCGCCTCGACGGTCGGCGCCGACGGGCTCAAGACCGGATTCACCAAAGACGCGGGCTACGGCCTGGTTGGGTCGGCGGTGCAGGACGGTCTGCGCATGGTCGTCGTGGTCAACGGGCTCAAGACCGCCAAAGAGCGAGCCGATGAGGCGAAGAAGCTGCTCGAATGGGGCTTCCGCAACTTCGAGACCCGCGTGCTGTTCGCCGAAGGCCAGACCTTGGGGGCGGCAAAACTTTACGGTGGTGAAAAAGGCAGCGTCCCGCTCATCCCGGCCGCTCCGGTGCGCATTATGGTACCGAAAAGCGGTGGTGAGAAACTGATCGCCCGCATTGTCTATTCGGGCCCGATTGCAGCACCGGTCACACAGGGCCAACAGATCGGCACGTTGAAAATCTGGCGCGACGCCAATCTGGTCCTGCAGGTCCCGCTCAAGAGCACGGAAAGCGTCGCCAAGGGCACGTTGTCGCAGCGCGCGCTCGACGGCGCCAGCGAGTTGATGATCAATCTGTTCCGTGCCGGCGCACAGCGGCTCTGAGTGATGCGCGGACGCTTCATTACGTTTGAAGGCGGCGAGGGTGGCGGCAAGTCCACCCAGACAAAACTATTGGCGGCGCGGTTGACCGAACAAAACATCGACGTCGTCGTGACCCGCGAGCCGGGCGGCTCGCCCGGCGCTGAAATCATCCGCCACGTTTTGTTGTCGGGTGCGGCTAAGCCGTTGGGCGCAGAAACGGAGGCGATCCTGTTCGCCGCTGCGCGCGACGACCACGTGCGCACCACGATCGCGCCCGCGCTCGCCGCCAGCAAATGGGTCATTTGCGACCGGTTCATGGATTCAACCCGCGTCTATCAGGGAATTCTGGGGCACGTCGATGCCCGTGTGATCCGCGGGCTTGAGCGCGTCACGATCGGCTCGCTGATACCGGACCTCACCTTCATCATGGACGTTCCGGCGGAAATCGGACTGGCACGCGCCAAGAGCCGCCGCGGTGCCGATCACGCCGACCGCTTCGAGGCGGAAGCTCTGGAATTTCACGAGCATTTACGGCGCGCCTTCGCCACCCTCGCCAAGCTTGATCCGGATCGCTGCATCCTGATCGACGCAACACAGCCGATTGAAACGGTTCAGACGAAAATCTGGCAGATCGTCGGCGAACGGCTTGCGCCCAACAGCGCCGAACCGCTAGGGGCCAACGCACCATGAGCGCCGCTGATGACGAAGGTCCGGCGTCGCATCCACGGCAAACCAATATGCTGCTCGGCCAAGCTGAAGCCGAGCGCACTCTGCTCGAGAGCTATCGCACCGGGCGCATTCCGCACGCCTGGCTGATCGGCGGACCTCGCAGCATCGGCAAGGCGACATTGGCCTATCGCATGGCGCGCTTCGTGCTGGCCAATCCGGACCCATTGGCGGCATCGGCGCAAGCCGCGACGTCGCTCGACGTGCCGCCCGACCAGCCCGTGGCGCGGCGCATCGCCAGCGAGTCGCACAGCGATTTGCTGGTGCTTGAGCGCGTGATCGGCGACACCGGCAAATTGAATCGCACGATCCGGGTCGATCAGGTCCGCCGCACCGTTTCGTTTTTCGGCTCGACCGCCGGCGAGGGCGGCTGGCGCATTGCGATCGTTGATGCCGTCGATGAGCTTCAAGGCGGCGGCGAGAACGCGCTTCTGAAAGTGCTGGAAGAGCCGCCGCCGCGTTCGTTGCTCCTGCTGGTGAGCCACGCGCCGGGACGGATACTTCCGACGATCAGGTCGCGCTGTCGATACCTGGCGCTGCGGCCATTGCCGGCGCCGGAGGTTGCGAAGATCGCCGCGACCGCGCTTGGCCGCACACCTGACGAGGCCGATATCATCGAAGCCGCCAACGCGGCCGATGGCAGCGTCGAGCGAGCGCTCAGCCTGATGGATGGCCCGATGCTAGCCTTGCGGCAAAAGCTCTTGGCAGTGCTGGACCAACTGCCCAATCCCGATCCGCAGGCGATGCACGCGATCGGCGACGCCATATCGGGCAGCGAAGCCGCGCCGTTGGCCACGTTCATCGACATCGTCAATCGCTGGCTGTCGCAGCGCCTCGACCACGGCGAACCGCAAAAGCAGCGAATGGCGCAAGTGGCCAAGATTTGGGACCAGATCAACGGCGCCGCGCGCGATGCGGAAACCTATAATCTGGAACGCAAACCGCTGGTGTTCGCGATATTCGGTTTGCTGGCGCAAGCCGCGAGATAGCCCGCCGCCCGGCGAAAAAGTGGGCTTGCCTAAGTCACCGATGACCGGCACAACGCCTGCCGAATGACCTCAACCACGACGCAAATGCCGGCCAAGCAGCCCTTTTACATCACCACCGCGATCTCATATCCGAACGGGCCGCCGCATATCGGCCACGCCTATGAGGTGATCGCGACCGACGCCATCGCCCGCTTCATGCGGCTTGACGGCTATGACGTCTATTTTCTCACCGGCACCGACGAGCACGGACAGAAGATCCAGCAGACGGCGACGCGGGAAGGCATCACCGCCAAGGAACTGGTCGATCGCAACGTCAAGCTGTTTCAGGCCATGGTCAAGCGGCTCGGCACGTCGAACGACGACTTCATCCGTACCACGCAAGAGCGCCATCATAGATCGTCAGCCGGCATTTGGGCGGCGATGGAAAAGAACGGCGACATCTATCTCGACAAATACGCCGGCTGGTACTCGGTGCGCGATGAAGCCTATTACGCCGAGGACGAGACCGCGCTCAACGAGCAGAAGGTGCGGATCTCGACCAAGACCGGGACGCCGGTCGAGTGGGTCGAGGAGGAGAGCTATTTCTTCAGGCTCTCGGCCTATCAGGACAAGCTTCTGAAGCTTTATGCCGACGTGCCGGATTTCGTCTTGCCGCGCGAACGGCTCAATGAAGTCGCGAGCTTCGTCAAAGGCGGGCTGCAGGACCTCTCGATTTCGCGCACCACATTCGACTGGGGCATCCGCGTGCCGGGCAACGACAAGCACATCATGTATGTGTGGGTCGATGCGCTGACCAATTACATCACTGCGGTCGGCTATCCCGACACGCAAAGCGACATGTTCAACCGCTATTGGCCAGCGGCGTTGCATGTCATCGGCAAGGACATCGTGCGCTTCCACGCGGTGTACTGGCCGGCGTTCCTGATGTCGGCCGGGGTTGCGGTTCCGAAGCGGATTTTCTCGCACGGCTTTCTGTTCAACCGCGGCGAGAAAATGTCGAAGTCGGTCGGCAACGTCATCGACCCGTTCACGCTGACCGATGCCTATGGCGTCGATCAACTGCGCTATTTCTTCCTGCGCGAGGTGCCGTTCGGCCAGGACGGTAATTACAGCCACGAAGCGATCATCAATCGCATCAATGCCGATTTGTCCAACGACCTCGGCAATCTGGCGCAGCGTTCGCTGACCATGGTCGCCAAGCAGTTCGGCGGCATATTGCCGAAACCCGGCGCGTTTTCGGAAACCGACAAGACCATTCTTGCCGCCGCCGATGGCATGATCGAAACCGCGCGCACGCACATGAAGACGCAACAACTCCACCAAGTGCTCAACGCAGTGTGGGCGGTGGTCGCCGACGCCAACCGTTATTTTGCCGGCGAGGCGCCTTGGGCACTGGCGAAAACCGATCCGGCGCGGCAGGGAACCGTGCTTTACGTTACTGCCGAGGTGCTCCGTCAAGTCGCGATCCTCGCGCAGCCGTATATGCCGACGGCGGCGGCGAAACTGCTCGCGCTTCTCGGCGTATCGCCCGAGCATCGCAGCTTCTCGGAGCTTAATGGCACCACCCGCATCGCGCCGGGCACCACGCTGCCGCCGCCCGCGGGGGTGTTCCCGCGCTACGTCGAACCCGCTGCAAGTGTCTGACAATGCTGGTCGATAGCCATTGCCATCTCGATTTTCCGGACTTTGCCAGCGAACTGGACGCGGTCGTTGCTCGCGCCCGTGCCGCCGACATTGGCCGCATCGTCACGATTTCGACCCGCGTCAAAAAACTCGGACAGCTGCTTTCAATCACGGACAGATTCCCTGACATCTATTGCTCGGTCGGCACCCATCCGCATCAAGCCGACGAGGAACGCGGCATTCCCGCGGCCGAATTGGTTGAGAAATCGCGCCACCCAAAAGTTGTCGCGATCGGCGAGGCCGGACTCGATTATCACTACGACAAGTCGTCGCGCGAAGCGCAGGAACAAGGTTTCCGTACCCATATCGCCGCCGCGCGACAGACCGGACTGCCGCTGGTGATCCATTCGCGCGAAGCCGACGACGACATGGCCCGCATTCTCGAGGAGGAAAGCGGGAAGGGCGCCTTCCCAGCCGTGCTGCATTGCTTCACCGGCGGTCGGGATCTCGCCATGCGCGCGGTCGCGCTCGGCCATTATGTGTCGTTCACCGGCATTCTGACGTTCAAGAATTCGCAGCCGCTGCGCGACATTGCCGCGGACTTACCGGCCGACCGGGTGATGGTCGAAACCGATGCGCCGTTTCTGGCGCCGTTGCCGTTTCGCGGCAAACGCTGCGAGCCGTCCTATGTCGCGGAAACCGCCAAGGTGCTGGCGCAGGCGCGCAAATCGAACTTGTCGGACATCGCGCGCCAGACGACAGACAATTTCTTCCGGCTGTTCTCCAAGGTCCCGCGTCCGGCATGACCATGCGTTTCACGATCTTGGGCTGCGGCTCGTCGATGGGCGTGCCTCGGGTCGCGCTCGGCTGGGGCGCCTGCGATCCGAACAATCCGAAGAACCGCCGCCGCCGCTGCTCGCTGTTGGTCGAGCGCTTCGGCTCCGGCGGCAAGAAGACCAGTGTGCTGGTCGACTGCTCGCCGGATCTGCGCGAACAGCTGCTCGGCGCGGAAGTCGACAATCTCGACGCCGTATTGATTACCCACGACCATGCCGACCACGTCCACGGCATCGACGATTTGCGCGGCATTTTCGTGCGCAACCGGCGCCCGCTCGACGTCTATATGGATGACGCCTGCGGCGACATCGTGCAGCGCCGCTTCAACTACATTTTTCACCGCCAGCCCGGGAGCGACTATCCGGCAATGGCATCGGCCCGAGGCCTTGTCGCCGGAACCCAATTGACCATCGACGGGCAGGGCGGCCCTATTTTGGTGCTGCCGGTGCTCCAGGAGCACGGCGACATCGCCTCGCTCGGCTTCCGTTTCGGCGATGTCGGCTATTCGTGCGACGTCAAGGCGCTGCCGCCTGCCAGCATCACGGCGCTTGCGGGCCTTGGCGTCTGGATCGTCGACGCGCTTCGGATCGCCCCGCATCCGAGCCACATGAACCTCGCCGAAGCCTTGGCGTGGATCGAGCGGCTACAGCCCAAGCGCGCGATCCTGACGAATTTGCACACCGACCTCGACTACGAAGCGCTGCGCGCCCAATTGCCGGCTAACGTCGAGCCCGCTTATGACGGCCTGCAGGTTGAATGCTAGGTCATCCGATTATTTCAACGATTCCAGCAACGCCTTGATAACACGCATATCTAGTAATCTTACATAGAAATATTCCATAATATGCCTTATGCGAATCTATTCTCACAAAATGAGACCGCCCTGTGCCCGGCAAATCGATCTGCGCGCAGCCCCTGTGGTAATTTGCGGTCGTGAAGCCCTCCCGCGACATCTCCCGGCTGATCGAGATCATGGCGGCGTTGCGTGCGCCGGGCAGCGGATGTCCCTGGGACCTCGAGCAGACCTTCGCCACCATCGCGCCGTTCACGCTCGAAGAAGCCTATGAGGTTGCCGACGCCATAGCCCGAGGAGACCTCGATGATCTGCGCGAGGAACTGGGCGATCTTCTGCTCCAGGTCGTATTCCACGCCCGCATGGCGCAGGAGCAAGGCGCCTTCGAATTCGGTGATGTCGTGCGGGCCATCACCGAAAAGCTGATCCGCCGCCATCCTCATGTCTTTGCCGACGCGCAAGGATACACAGCGCCGGCCGTCAAGGACCTCTGGGACCGGATCAAGGCCGATGAGAAGGTCCAGAAGGCCGCGCGAGCTGGCACCGAGCAGGAGCAGCCGGGAGCGCTGGCCGGCGTTCTGCTGGCCCTGCCCGCGTTAACCCGCGCGCTCAAGCTCCAGGAGAAGGCCGGCAAGGTTGGCTTCGACTGGAACGATCCCCGCGCCGTCGTGGCCAAGATCCGCGAGGAAGCCGATGAAATCGAAGCTGCCCTGGACGCCGGCCACACCCTCGACGCGGCCGTGGAGGTCGGCGACCTGCTGTTTGCCGTGGTCAATCTCGGCCGGCATTTGAGCGCCGATCCGGAGGCCGCCTTGCGCGCCACCAATCTCAAGTTCGAGCGCCGGTTCGGCTCGATCGAGCGCGCGCTGGCCAAGCGCGGCAAGATGCCGTCGCAAGCCAGTCTCGCGGAAATGGATGCGCTTTGGGACGAGGCCAAGGCCGCCGAGAAAGCAGCGCAAAAGCCCTAAATCCGGCCGGCCGTGGCGGCGGCGCCGAATTTCGCCCGCACCTGCGCCGCCTGGTCGGCGCTGCCGCGTACCGTCAAATGCATCTGCCCGTCGTCGCCGAATTCCCGCTCCAGCACCTCGGTATGGCGGTAGAGCCATGACAGGCCGGGCCCATCGGCCGGATCGAGCACCAGATCGATGATCTCGCGCGCTTCGGCGAGCCGGGCTTCGATCGCTTTGCCGAGCCGATCGAGCCCCTCGCCGGTTTGCGCTGACACCAGAACCGGACGCGCCCCGGCCGGTTGGCGCTCGGCAAGATTGGTGACGGCCAGGCGCCGGTCGGGATCGAGTTTGTCGACCTTATTCCAGACTTCGATCAGCCGGCGATCGAGCCCGGCATCGATGCCGAGCTCACCCAGGATTTTGACAACATCCTGCGATTGCGGCGCCGAATCCTCGTGCGAAATATCGCGCACATGCAGGATCACGTCGGCTTCGATCACCTCTTCAAGCGTCGCGCGAAACGCCGCGACCAGCATGGTCGGCAGGTCCGAAATGAACCCGACCGTGTCGGAGAGGATGACGCGATGACCGTGCGAGAGTTCAACCGCCCGCAAGGTCGGATCGAGGGTGGCGAACAGCATGTCAGCCGACAACACGCTGGCCTGCGTCATGCGATTGAACAGCGTGGATTTACCGGCATTGGTGTAACCGACCAGAGCGACGATCGGATAAGGCACTCGCTTGCGGCTTTCACGATGCAGCTTGCGGGTGCGCTTGACCTTGTCGAGTTCTTCCTCGATGCGCTTGAGCCGGTCTTCGATGACGCGCCGGTCGGCTTCAAGCTGGGTCTCGCCTGGCCCGCCGAGAAAGCCGAAACCGCCGCGCTGACGCTCGAGATGCGTCCATGACCGGACCAGCCGGCTCTTCTGGTAAGTCAGATGCGCGTGCTCGACCTGCAGGGAGCCTTCACGCGTGCGCGCGCGGCGGCCGAAGATCTCCAGAATAAGCCCGGTGCGGTCGAGCACCTTGACGCCCCAAGCCTTTTCGAGATTGCGCTGTTGCACCGGCGACACCGGGCAATCCATGATCACGACGCCGGCCTCGTGAGTCTTCACCAGGCCAGCAAACTGCTCGACCTTGCCCTTGCCGATATAGGTGGCCGGCCGAACTTCACCGAGCGTGACGAGGCCGGACTCCACGACATTGAGGCCGATCGCGAGCGCCAGTCCGACGGCTTCTTCGAGCCGCGCCTGCGGGCTGCGGTTTTCCGAAATTGCCTTGGCGCGCGCGCCGGACTGCCGCAGCCACGGCTCGATGACGATGGCGCGGCCAGTCTGCGTCGCAGCCGCGGTCAGCCGGTCAGACGCAGAGTCACGTGTGCGCGGTTCCAATTAGGCTTTTTCTGCCGCCGACGGCTCTTCGCCGCCTTCGAACAACTGGATCGGATGTCCGGGCATGATGGTGGAGATCGCGTGCTTGTAGACCAGTTGCGAATGCCCGTCCCGGCGCAACAACACGCAAAAATTGTCGAACCAGGTCACGACGCCCTGCAGCTTCACTCCGTTGACCAGAAAAATCGTCAGCGGGACTTTGCTTTTTCTGACGTGATTGAGAAACGTATCTTGGAGATTCTGCGCCCGTTCGGCCATTGCCGTTGTTCCATTTTTGCTCGCGTCTTCCGCGCGAGATTGCTTGTTGCCCGCAAGATGCTCGCAGTGCGGGTTCGCCTCAGGTCGAAGCCACGCCGTTCGCGGGTGCACTGGCATTAGATGTTACACGGCCCTTCGGTGCAAGCGATACTTCCAGGCGCGCGAGGTAAGCTATTGAATTACCACCATGATTCGGCCCTTCTGATCAGCTGATTTCTGCATAATCGTGGTAATCGTGCCGCAACGCCGTCGCGATCAATCCGGGGGCACCGTTGCCGACGGGACGCCCATCGATCCGCACCACCGGCATGACCGATTGCGTTGCCGAAGTGATAAAGGCTTCGCGCGCACCATACGCTTCTTCCGCGGTGAAAGCGCGCTCTTCCAGCATCAGGCCGTGCGCCTTGATGACGTCGAACAGAACCGTGCGGGTGATGCCGGCGAGGATTCCGCGATCGAGCTTGCGTGTCAGTAGTCGCCCTTCCCGATCGACGATCCAAGCGTTCGATGACGAGCCTTCGGTAATTCGTCCGTCCCGATCGACCAGCCACGCTTCACGGGCGCCTTGCTGGCGCGCCGCCTGCTTGGCGAGGACATTCGGCAACAGCGCGATCGACTTGATATCGACCCTCGCCCAGCGGTCGTCCGGCATCGTGATCACCGCGATGCCGTCGACCGCCATTTTCTCGTTTGCATTCACATCAATCTGCCGCGCCGTCACGACTAGCGCCGGCCGCGTGCCCGATGGTGGAAAGGCGTGGTCGCGCCGCGCGACACCGCGGGTCACCTGGATATAGACCAGCCCGTCGCGCACACGATTGCGGCGAGCAGTTTCTCGCAGCACCACGGCAAGCGCCTTGCGGGGCATTGGCGGCGTGATCTGAAGCTCCGACAAAGAGCGATCGAGCCTGTCGAGATGACGCCATTCGTCGATAAGGTGTCCCGCCCTCACCTCGCAGACTTCATAGACGCCGTCGGCGAATTGATAGCCGCGATCCTCGACCGAAACCGTCGCCTGCGCGTGCGGCAGATAGCGTCCGTTGACATAGGCAATGCGCGACATGGGCTAACCGCCGATACCGAGGGCTTTGAGCTTGCGATGCAAGGCCGAGCGCTCCATGCCGACAAACTCCGCAGTGCGCGAAATATTGCCGCCGAAGCGGCTGATCTGCGCCACCAGATACTCCCGCTCGAACATCTCACGGGCATCGCGCAACGGCATGCCCATCAGATGCTCGCCGCCATTGCCGTTCGGCATGCTCGGCACCATCGAGCCGACGTCGGGCGGCAGCATGCTGGCATTGACGACGACGCCGGGGTCGCCTCCGGCCAGAATCATCAGCCGTTCAATATTGTTGCGCAGTTGACGAATATTGCCGGGCCAGTCGTGGGATTGCAGGACCGCCATGGCATCGTCGCCAATCGTGCGCTTGGGCAGGCCGGTCGCCTGCGAAATCTGCTCCATGAAATAGTCCGCCAGCGTCGGTATGTCTTCGCGCCGCTCGGCCAGCGCCGGCACGCGGATCGGAACTACAGACAGGCGATGATAGAGATCTTCCCGGAACCGGCCGGCGGCGATTTCGGCTTCGAGATTGCGCGCGGTCGATGAGATGATGCGCACATCGACCGCGACTTTGCTACTGCCGCCAACACGCTGGAACGATTGATCGACCAGCACCCGCAAAATCTTGTTTTGGGTCTCGCGTGGCAGATCGGCGATGTCATCGATGAACAATGTGCCGCCGTGCGCCTCCTCCAGCGCACCGGTCTTGCGGCCTTCGGAGCCGTTGCCGCCGTCGGAGCCGAACAGTTCGATTTCCATGCGATCCGGGGTGATGGCGGCGGCATTCATCACGATGAAGGGTCCGCCGGCAAAATTCGACAATTCGTGGATGGTATGGGCGGCTAATTCTTTGCCGGCGCCGGACGGACCGACCAGCAGGATTCGGCTATTGGTCCGCGCGACCTTCTCGATGGTTTGGCGCAGTTGCGTCAGCGCCGCGGACTTGCCGACGAGAAGTGTCGGCGTCGGGGCCATCTGCTTGAGTTGCTTGACCTCACGGCGCAGCCGGAAATTCTCAATGGCGCGTTGCGCCACCAGAAGAAGCCGGTCGGCCTTGAACGGCTTCTCGATATAGTCGTAGGCGCCGTTCTTGATCGCCGCCACCGCGGTCTCGATGTTGCCGTGACCGGAAATCATCACCACCGCCAATTCCGGATGTTCCTGCTTGATCGCCTCGAGCAATTGCAACCCGTCGAGCGTGCTGCCTTGCAGCCAAATATCAAGCAGAACGAGATTGGGTCGTCGCGTCACAATCGAGGCCAGCGCGTCGTCGCTATTGCGCGCGGTGCGCGTCACATAGCCTTCGTCTTGCAGGATTCCCGCAACCAGCTCGCGGATATCCGCTTCATCGTCAACGATCAGGATTTCAGCCGGCATTGTCAGCTCTCATTTCGGCGGTTTCTGTCTGGCTTGCGCTCTTGTTGTCGTTCTTGATGGCCGGTTCGCTGGCAAAACGCATGCGCATCCAGGCGCCGCGCTGGCCGTGAATCTTTTCGGAAGCGTCGTGCAATTCGATGCCGCCGCCATGTTCTTCGAGAATGCGTCCGACGATGGCAAGACCGAGGCCTGTGCCCTTCTCGCGCGTCGTCACATAGGGCTCAAGCAGACGATTGCGATTGGCTTTCGGCAAACCGAGTCCGTTATCGATCACGTCGATATTGATGGTGTCGCCGTCGCGCGTCGTCGCGACCAGAATGCGGCCCTTGTCCAGTGTGCCGCTCGGCACAGCCGCGATCGCTTCGGTCGCGTTTTTTACGATATTGGTCAGCGCCTGCGAAATCAGCCGACGGTCGAAGCGTGCGAACATCGGGTCCTCGGCGAGATCGAGATCGAAATCGATGTCGCTATGGCCGACCCGCATCAGAAACGCGACCTGGCGTACGGTATCGGCGACATCTTCAGAAGAAAATTCAGGCTTCGGCGTACGGGCAAATCGCGAGAATTCGTCGACCATGCTCTTGATGTAGTCGACCTGGCGTACGATCGTGTCCGTGCATTGCTGGAATACGCCGCCATCTTCGCCAATCATGGTGCTATATTTGCGCCGCAACCGCTCGGCTGAAAGCTGAATCGGCGTCAACGGGTTCTTGATCTCATGAGCGATACGACGCGCAACGTCGGCCCAGGCTGAGGTGCGTTGAGCCGAGACCAGCTCGGTTATGTCGTCGAGCGTCACGACATAACCGTGATCGGAATCGCTGGCCTGTTCGCTGGTGACGCGCAGCGAGAGAATATGCTCATGGCCGGCGCGATTGATCTTGATCTGGCCGTGGATCGGGCGCGTCAAACCGGATTGGGCTTGCTGGAGGAATTCATCGAGCTCGGGAACGATTTCGTGTACCGGACGGCCAAGCGCTTCCGCCTCGCTGCGGCCGATCAGCTTTTCAGCCGAGCGATTGAGGATGCTGACGCAGCCGTGGCCGTCGACACCGATGACGCCGGCACTCGCGCCCGCCAGCACCGCTTCGGTGAACCTGCGGCGGCTGTCGATCTGATCGCGCGCACGTACGATATCGTCGCGCTGCGTGCGCAACTCCTGCGTCATGCGGTTGAATGTTTCGCCGAGATTGGCGAGGTCGCCCTCCGACTGACGCACTGGCACCCGCACAAAGAGGTTGCCGGTCGAGATCGCATTCGCCGCGCCGATCAGCCGCCGGATCGGCGATACCAGCCGGTTGGCAAAATCGAGCCCGATCCATACCGCAGACAAGAGAACGATCAGGGCGATCACGGTGTACATCAGGGCAAAGGCGACCTGGATGCCGGTGCGACGTGCGGCAATCTCGGCATATTCGCTCACCCCTTGCTCGGTGGCGCGCAACTGCGGCAGCACCCGCGGATTGAGCAGGCGTGCGACATAAAGATAAGCGTTGGTGTAGCCGCGCAGCTTGATCACCGCCGCGACGTAGTTGGCGTCAGGCAACAGCACGATTTGTGGCTCGTCTTCCACGATTGAAGTCAGCGCCTCGCGCGGCGGCAGAGTGAACACCTGACTGATCGGAACGTCGGCGCGATCGATTTCCTTGAGATCGCCGTCGAACTGGATGACTGCCGCGAGACCGCGGGCGGCGGCCTGAAATGTGAGGTATTGATGGAGATCGGTCGGGCTCTTGGCGAAGAATTCCTGGCCGCGCGACAGGTCGAAGCCCATCAGCATGATGTCGGAGCGTACGGTCTGCGCGTTCTCGCGAAGATAAGCCTGTGCGACGATCACCGAATTTTCGACTGCTTCGCGCATGCGCGAGGCGAACAGTTGGTCGAGGCCGCGGTCGAGCGTGATGCTGGCGACGATGGCGACCAGGATTGCCGGTGCCGCGGCGATGATCGAAAACAGCGCGACGATGCGGATGTGCAGTCCCGCCCCTGCACTGCCGCTGCGGCGCGCCCGCAGGATCTGGCGAACCTCGCGGACGATGACCGCGAGCAGGAGCAAGCCGGTGACGGCATTGACCAGGAGCAGCGTTACGACCACGTAGTGCGTCGGCGCGATTGGAGTGAGCCCGGCCAGCACCAGAAACGTGATTAAGGCCGACAGCATGGCGAGTGCGACCGCGGCGGGGCCAAGAATGCGGGGAGTGCGGCGCCCGAGGTCGCCGGGGACGTTTTCGGCGCTGACAACCTGATCTACGGTCATGAAATCCGGCTCGGCCTCAAGGGGCCGCCCAAGGCGGGACCCGCGCCGCGGGGGGTTGCCCGACGGCCCAAACAGCATCGACGACTGATGCTTTTATACAACAATGTTGCCGGATTACGACTATTCCGCGGCGCAAAAAGGCTCGGCCCGCGGCCTAGGCGCTGCTGAGGTAAGTCTGGCGAGGGCCCGATGGGCCGACGGCCTTAATTGCTGCCCCGATAAACCTGGATATCGAGGTCGCGGATCTTCTTGCGCAGCGTATTGCGGTTCAGCCCAAGCAGATCGGCCGCCCTGATCTGGTTGCCTCGGGTGGCCGCCAGTGCCGCCGACAGCAGCGGATGCTCGATCTCGCGCAAAATGCGGTGGTACAGCCCGGCCGGCGGCAGGCCGGCGTCAAAGCCGGCGAAATAGCTCGCCAGATGCCGCTCCACCGCACCGCCGAGGCTCTCGGTGCCCGGCGGCGGCTCGTCGGCGCCGACCGGCAGCACCGGCTGCGCCAGCTCGTTTTCGATCACCGCAGCGCTGATCGTCTCCTGCGGGTAGAGCGCGGCCAGCCGCCGCGCCAGATTTTCGAGTTCGCGCACATTGCCGGGCCAGCGGTAGCGTTTCAGCCGGTCGAGACCGGCCTGGTCGATCTGCTTCGCCGGCAGGCCTTCGCGTTGCGCCTGCGCGAAAAAGTGCCGGATCAGGTCCGGCACGTCCTCGGTGCGCTCGCGCAACGGCGGCAGCCGCAGCGGCACCACGTTCAGCCGGAAATACAAATCCTCGCGGAACAGCCCCTGCTGGATCAACTGCCGCAGATCCTTGTTGGTGGCGGCGACGATGCGAACGTCGCTCTTGATCGGGGTACGGCCGCCGACCGTCGTGTATTCGCCCTGTTGCAGGACGCGCAGCAGCCGGGTTTGCGCCTCCATCGGCATGTCGCCGATCTCGTCGAGGAACAACGTGCCGCCTTCGGCCTGTTCGAAGCGGCCGGACGAGCGGGTATTGGCGCCGGTGAAGGCGCCCTTCTCGTGGCCGAACAATTCGGACTCGATCAGGTCGCGCGGGATCGCCGCCATATTGACGGCGACGAACGCGCCGGCGCGGCGCTTGCCGTAATCGTGCAGCGCTTTCGCCACCAGCTCCTTGCCGGTGCCGGATTCGCCGGAGATCATCACGGTGAGATCGGTCTGCATCAGCCGCGCCAGGACGCGGTAGATCTCCTGCATCGCCGGCGACCGGCCGACCAGCGGAATGCTGTCGAACTCCTCCGGCTTGGCGGCGCTCTGGCGCTTTTCCTTCGGCTCCGACAGCGCGCGGCCGACAATGGCGATCAGTTCCTTGAGATCGAACGGCTTCGGCAGATATTCGTAGGCGCCGCGCTCGGAGGCGCGGATCGCGGTCATGAAGGTGTTCTGCGCGCTCATGATGATGACCGGCAGGTCCGGCCGCGCCTTGCGGATGCGCGGCACCAGGTCGAAGGCATTTTCGTCCGGCATCACCACGTCGGTGATCACCAGATCACCGTCGCCCTGGCTGACCCAGCGCCACAAGGTCGCGGCATTTCCGGTCAGGCGCACTTCGTAGCCGGCCCGCGACAATGCCTGGTTGAGCACGGTTCGGATCGCAGCGTCGTCGTCGGCAACAAGTATGCTTCCGGTGGGCATCGTCTGCCTCAACTTCTCTGTTCGGGCGGCGAGAACGAGACATCGCCCTCGCCGCTATAGACCGGCATCAACACGCGAAAGATGGTTCGGCGCGGCTGGGATTCACACTCGATGATCCCGCCATGGTCGCCGATGATCTTCGACACCAGCGCAAGCCCGAGCCCGCTGCCGGTCGGCTTGGTGGTGACGAACGGATCGAACAGATGCGGCATCAGGTCTTCGGGAACGCCAGGACCATTGTCCTTGACGCAAAATTCGAGCGGCAGCGAAACCCGGGCCTTGCTTCCCGGCACCGACAGGCGAACGCCCGGCCGGAACGCGGTGGTAAGCTGAATCTCGCCGTCGTTGGATTCGCCGATGGCTTCGGAAGCGTTCTTGACCAGGTTGAGAAACACCTGAACCAGCTGGTCGCGGTTGGCATAGACCTGCGGCAGCGACGGATCGTACTCTTCGATGAACCTGATGTTGCGGCCAAAACCGCTCTGCGCCAGCCGCTTCACGTGATCGAGCACGACGTGAATGTTGACCGGTTCGCGCTCGACCGGCCGCTCGTCGGCAAAAACCTCCATGCGGTCGACCAGCTTCACGATGCGGTCGGTTTCCTCGCAAATCAGCCGCGTCAGCGAACGGTCGTCGTCGCCGGCCGATTGCTCGAGCAGTTGCGCGGCGCCGCGAATGCCGGACAGCGGATTCTTGATTTCATGGGCCAGCATCGCCGCCAGCGCGATGACCGAGCGCGCCGCGCCGCGATGAATGAGCTGGCGGTCCATCTTCTCGGCGATGGTGCGTTCCTGCAGCATGACGACGACGTGGTCCGGATATTCCGGCAGCGGCGCGGCATAGAGATCGACCAGCCGCTCGCCGGGATTGCGCGGCGTCGAAAGATCGACCTTGTATTCGTTCACCGCGGCGCCGCGCTGGCGCACCTGCTCGACCAGCGGGATCAGCGGTGACCCGAACGGCACCAGGTCGCGCAACATGTAACGGCGCAACATCGGAATTGACGCTTCGAAGAACTGCTCGGCCGCGACGTTGGCGTCGGCGATCTTGCCGTCGCGCGCGACCATGATCACGGGATGCGGCAAGGCATTGAGCTGCGCGTCCGCAAACGACTCGGGCAATGCGGTTGAAAGCGCCGGTAACGATCTCATGCCGCCATCCTTCCGGCAAAGTCGTCGAACGCGTCGGCCAGATGCTGCTTGATCCGTGCCGGATCTTCGGCGGTCAGAATGCGCGCGCGGTGATCCTTGAGCGCCGCGGTCGGTGCCTGTGCGCAGGCCGCGGCCGCTTCAAGCGCCCAGCCAAGATGCTTGCGGGCGTGGCGACGGCCGACCGAATGTCCGTAATGCTCGATCATCTCGTCGTAAAGCGTGACGATGATGTCAAATTGCGTCGCCAAGGACGGTGGCGCTTCTTGATCGCCACCCCGGAGCGCCCGTGCGATCTGGCCGGGCAACCACGGACGGCCTTGCGCACCGCGACCGATCATCACCGCGTCGGCGCCGGACGCCTCCAAGGCAAGGATCGCGTCCTCAGCCGAGCAGATATCGCCATTGACGATGACCGGAATTGTGACGCTCGCCTTGACCGCGCGAATGGCGGCCCAGTCGGCGCGGCCATCGTAAAACTGACAGCGCGTTCGGCCATGAACGGTGATCAAGCGGACCCCGGAGGCCTGCGTGCGCCGCGCCAGCTCCGGCGCATTGATCGTGGCGTGGTCCCAGCCGAGCCGCATTTTTAGCGTGACCGGAATAGATACAGCTGAAACCGTCGCGTCGATCAGCGCCAGCGCATGGTCGAGGTTGCGCATCAAGGCCGAGCCGGCGGCGATCTTGGTCACCAGGCGCGCCGGGCAGCCCATATTGATATCGACGATGTCGGCGCCTTCCGCTTCCGCAATCCTGGCCGCCTCTGTCATCCAACGCGCTTCGCAGCCGGCGAGCTGAACGACATTGATCGCAACCCCTCGCCCGTCGCTCCGCCGGCACGCCTCGCGGCGGCCCTCGGCCAGCGCCGAGCTCGCGGTCATTTCCGAAACCACCAGTCCCGCGCCCAGTTTTTCGGCCATGCGGCGAAACGGCGCGTCGGTGATCCCGGTCATCGGCGCCAGCACGACGCGATTTGGCGCTTTGACCGGACCAATCGCCAATTCGTGGGTTGGGAGCTGTTTGATATTCGGCCTCACACGTGGTGCCTATCTATTAGGCTCTGAAGAAGTTGCCCATAGTTTAGACATTCTGACGTCCGCGGCAAGTGCTGCACTGCAAAATAACTGTTTATCACTGCGAAAGGCGCCGGGAGTTTCGGGCAGCGTCATAACGCGCTACATCGACCCGGAAGCCCTCAGGACCCCTGCGAATGCCCCGCGTTGCCGCCCTTATCGTTGCTGCCGGCCGCGGGCTCCGCGCCGGCGGCGACGTTCCCAAGCAATTCCGGCAGATTGGCGGGCAATCGGCCGTTGGCCTCGCTGTTTCGGCCTTCGCCGGGCATCCGGGCGTTTCGGCGGTGCAACCCGTCATCCACCCTGACGATAACGAACGCTTTGCCGCCGCGGCGGGCGGCATGGGCGTGCTGCCGCCGGTCCATGGCGGCGCGACCCGGCAGGCCTCGGTACGGGCCGGGCTGAACGCGCTGGCCGCGCAGGCGCCGGACATCGTTCTGATCCACGACTCCGCCCGGCCTTTCGCGTCGGCGATGTTGATCTCGCGCGCGATCGCGGCGGCCGAACAATCCGGTGCCGCCATTCCAGCCCTCGTCGTCAACGACGCGGCACGATTGGTCGCGGCGGATGGCACGCTCGCCGGAACGGTCGATCGCGCGCAGTTGCGCCTGGTTCAGACGCCGCAGGCATTTCATTTTGCGCCGATCCATGACGCCCATCGCCGCGCGGCGGCCGAAGGCCGCGACGATTTCGCCGACGATGCCAGCCTCGCCGAATGGGCCGGGCTGCGGGTGAGTGTCTTTGACGGCGAGCCGGGAAACTTCAAGCTCACCACCGAGGCCGATTTCGCGCGCGCGGAGACACTGATGCTCGGCGCGCTCGGCGACCTGCGCACCGGCAGCGGCCTCGACGTCCATGCCTTCGGGCCAGGCGATCACGTGACGCTCGGCGGTATTCGCATCCCGCATTCGCATGGCCTCGCCGGCCATTCCGACGCCGATGTCGTGCTGCACGCGTTGGTCGACGCCATTCTCGGTGCGCTGGCCGATGGCGACATTGGCGCGCATTTCCCGCCGAGCGACCCGCAATGGCGCGGCGCGTCGTCGGACCGGTTCGTCACCTTCGCGGTCGAACGTCTCGCCGCGCGCGGCGGCGGCATCGCCCATATCGACATCACCATCGTCTGCGAGGCGCCGCGCATCGGCCAGCACCGCGACGCCATGCGCGCGTCCATTGCGGGACTGTGCGGGGTCGACGTCTCACGGGTCGCGGTCAAGGCAACCACCAGCGAGGGTTTGGGGTTTACCGGCCGCGGCGAAGGCATCGCAGCCTTTGCCACGGCTACGGTGCGGCTTCCCTGGAATTAAGCTTTTGGAGTTGATCGATGCTGGATGACGATATCGTCGAGGCGGCGCGGCGGCTGCTCGATATCTGCAAGCGCAAGAATTTGCTGGTGGCGACGGCGGAATCCTGCACCGCGGGCCTGGTCGCCGGAACGCTGACCGAGGTGCCCGGCACGTCGAGCATCCTCGACCGCGGCTTCATCACCTATTCCAACGAGGCCAAGCACGACATGCTCGGCGTCTCGCGCGACATTCTCGACAGGCACGGCGCGGTGAGCCGCGAGACCGCCGAGGCCATGGCGCGCGGCGTGCTCGGCCATTCGCGCGTGCATCTTGCCATGTCAGTAACCGGCATTGCCGGGCCCGATGGCGGCAGCGAGCAAAAGCCGGTCGGGCTGGTGCATTTCGCGGCGGCGACCCGCAGCGGCAAGCTGGTCCACGCCGAGAAGCGCTATGGCAATATTGGCCGCAGCAATGTGCGCAAGGAGTCGGTGCTGCAGTCGTTCCGGATGCTGCATGATCTGGCCGAAGGCGAAGCCGCCAATCCGCCGCGCGCAGCGGTCTGAGTTTCAGGTCGCGGCGCGGCCATAGACCGCGTCGGCGCGCTTCTCGAAGGCGTCGGCGAACCGCCGGAACGCGGCGTCGAACATCGCGCCCATCAGCATCGCCAGCATGCGGCTCCTGAATTCGTAGTCGAGGAAGAATTCGACCTCGCTCGAACGCTCATCGAGGATGCGGAACGTCCAGCGATTGTCCATGCGGCTGAACGGGCCGTTGAGATATTCGACCAGGATTTTCAGGTTCGGCCGGTCAAGCGTGACGCGGCTGGTGAAGGTCTCGCGGATCAGTTTGTAGGCGACCGCCATGTCGGCGATCAGCACGTCGACGTCATCGCCTTTTGCCGTACGGCTCTTCACGCGCAGCGATTGGCATAGCGGCACGAACTGCGGATATGCCTCGACGTCGGCGACCAGGTCGAACATCTGCGTGGCGTCGTGGCGGACGCGCCGCTTGGTCGAGAAGTTCGGCATGATTTACTTGCGGCCCGCGCGCGCGGCCTTGAGCTTGGCGAAGTCCTCGCCGGCGTGGTGCGACGAGCGCGTCAGCGGCGATGCCGACACCATCAGGAAGCCTTTGGCGTAGGCAATCGTCTCGTAGGACTTGAATTCGTCCGGCGTGATGAAGCGCGCGACGGCGTGGTGTTTGCGCGTCGGCTGCAAATATTGCCCGATGGTGAGGAAATCGACATTGGCCGAGCGCAGATCGTCCATCACCTGCAGCACTTCGTTGCGTTGCTCGCCGAGCCCGACCATGATGCCGGACTTGGTGAACATTGCCGGATCGATCTCCTTGACGCGCTGCAAGAGGCGCAGCGACTGGAAATAGCGCGCGCCCGGCCGCACCGTCAGATACAGCGACGGCACGGTTTCGAGATTGTGGTTGAACACGTCAGGCCGCGCCGCCACCACGATCTCGGCGGCGCCGTCCTTGCGCAGGAAGTCCGGCGTCAGCACTTCGATCGTGGTCTGCGGGCACGCGGCGCGGATGGCGCGGATGGTCCGCGCGAAATGCTCGGCGCCGCCGTCGGCGAGATCGTCGCGGTCGACCGAGGTGACGACGATGTGCGCGAGGCCGAGCTTCGCGGTCGCCTGCGCGACATGCGCCGGTTCCTCCGCGTCGAGCGCGCCGGGCAATCCGGTCTTGACGTTGCAGAAGGCGCAGGCGCGCGTGCAGGTGTCGCCCATGATCATGAAGGTGGCGTGCTTCTTCTCCCAGCATTCGCCGATATTCGGGCAGCCGGCCTCCTCGCACACCGTGACGAGCTTGTGCGCGCGCACGATGTCGCGGGTGTTGACGTAGCCCGGCGACACCGGCGCCTTGACGCGGATCCAGTCCGGCTTCTTCAGCAGCGCGGAATCCGGCCGGTGCGCCTTTTCTGGGTGGCGCGGGCGCTCGTTGATGTCGAAGACGACGGCCATGACCGTTACTTACGAGCGCGCACGGCGCGCCGCAAGTTCCGCCTATCAGGCCCTTCTTATGGCACGCCAAATCAACAGGAAGATGATGGCGCCGATCGTCGCGGTGATCAGATTGCCCCAGAAATCGGGCATCACCTGCAGATTGAGCTTCTCGAACAGGAAGCCGCCGAGGATGGCGCCGACCAGCCCGACCGCGATATTGCCGAACAGGCCGCCGCGGCCGCCGAGGATGAGATGCGCGATCCAGCCGGCGATCAGGCCGACGATGATCCAGGAAATGATGCCCATGATTGCCTCCCGGCGTTACGCCGATTTCGGCGGCATGCGGTTGTTGGGCGTCGAATTGGAGATCGCCAGCTCGTCCTCGGTCATGTCGACGGCGATATCGCCGAACAACGGCGTCGACAGATAGCGCTCGCCGGTGTCGGGCAGCATGCACAGCACATTGTCGTCGGGCTTGGCGCCTTTGCAGACTTCGAGCGCGCCGGCAAACGTCGCGCCGGAGGTAATGCCGACAAAGATGCCTTCCTTCTGGGCGAGATCGCGGCTGCATTTCATCGCGTCGGGACCGGCGATGGTGATGATGCGGCTGATGACGCCCATGTCGACCGCGTCGGCGGTGATCTTCGGAATGAAATCCGGCGACCAGCCCTGCATCGGATGCGGCTTGAACGCGGCATTCGGTTTCGCCGGTGAGCCGTCGGGGTTGCGCTCCTGCGGCGAGTGGCTCGACAGCATCGGCGCATCGGCCGGCTCGCAGACCACGATCTTGGTGTCGGGCATTTCCTTGGCGAGCACGCGAGCGACGCCCTTGAGCGTGCCGCCGGTGCCGAATCCGGTGACCCAATAGTCGAGCTTCTCGCCCTTGAAGTCATTGACGATCTCGCGCGCCGTGGTGCGCGAATGCATGTCCGGGTTGGCCTCGTTCTCGAACTGGCGGGTCAGGAACCAGCCATGCGCCTTGGCCAGTTCGGTTGCCTTGTTGACCATGCCGAAGCCGCGCTCGGCGGCCGGCGTGATGATCACCTTGGCGCCGAGGAAGCGCATCAGCTTCCTGCGCTCGACGCTGAACGGCTCCGCCATGGTGACGACCAGCGGATACCCCTTGGCGGCGCAGACCATCGCCAGGCCGATGCCGGTATTGCCCGACGTCGCCTCGATCACGGTCTGGCCCGGCTTGAGCTCGCCGGATTTTTCCGCCGCCTCGATCACGCCGAGCGCCAGACGGTCCTTGACCGAGCCCAGCGGATTGAAGGCTTCGATCTTGACGTAGAGATTGATGCCCTTCGGCGCCAGTTTGTTGATCTTCACCACCGGCGTGTTGCCGATTGTTTCGAGAATACTTGCGAACTTTGCCATTGGATATGGCTCCCTCTCTTTTGTCATGGCCGGGCTTGTCCCGGCCATCCACGCCTTGCTTGCTGAAGCACAGCAGAGAGTAAGGCGTGGATGCCCGGCATAAAGCCGGGCATGACGGCGGTAGGCTACATATTCAACACACGTCCATAAGCGTCGAGCACGGCTTCCTTCATCATCTCCGACAGAGTCGGATGCGGGAACACCGTGTGCATCAGTTCTTCTTCCGTCGTTTCGAGATTCATGGCGACGACGTAACCCTGAATCAATTCGGTGACTTCGGCGCCGACCATATGGGCGCCGAGTAGTTGGCCGGTCTTCTTGTCGAAGATGACCTTGACCAGGCCCTGATCCTCGCCGAGCGCGATCGCCTTGCCGTTGCCGACGAATGGAAAGCGGCCGACGCGCACCTCGAGCTTCTTCTCCTTGGCCGCCTGCTCGGTCAGCCCAACCGAGGCGATCTGCGGCGAGCAATAGGTGCAGCCCGGGATCATCGCCTTGTTCATCGGATGCGGATTGAGGCCCTTGATCGCCTCGATGCAAATGACGCCTTCGTGCTCGGCCTTGTGCGCCAGCATTGGCGGGCCGGCGACGTCGCCGATCGCGTAGATGCCGGGGACATTGGTCTTGCTGAGGCCGTCAGTGACGATGGTGCCGCGCTCGATCTTGACGCCAAGCTTCTCCAGCCCGAGATTTTCGACATTGCCGACCACACCGACCGCGGAAATCACGCGGTCGACGGTGATGGATTGTTTGGTCTTGCCGTCATCGATCTCGGCGGTGACGCTGTCGGTCTTCTTGTCGAGCTTGGTCACCTTGGCGCCGGTCAGGATCTTGATGCCCTGCTTCTCGAAGCTCTTGCGCGCGAAGGCCTGAATCTCCTGATCCTCAACCGGCAGGATCTGCGGCAGCACCTCGACGATGGTCACTTCGGCGCCGAGCGTGCGGAAGAATGAGGCGAACTCGACGCCGATGGCGCCGGAGCCGATCACCAGCAGCGATTTCGGAATTGACGGCGGCACCATGGCCTCGAAATAGGTCCACACCAGCTTCTTGTCGGGCTCGAGCCCCGGCAGCACGCGCGGCCGCGCGCCGGTCGCGATGATGATGTGCTTGGCCTGATATTGTCCGGCACCGAGCGCACCCTTCGGCGCCTCGCTCTTCGATGCCTTCACCGTCACCTTGCCGAGCGCGTCGATCGAAGCCTCGCCCCAGATGACCTGCACCTTGTTCTTCTTCATCAGGAAGCAGACGCCGTCATTGAGCCGCTTCGAGACGCCGCGCGAGCGCTTCACGACCGCGCCGGCGTCGAAGCCGACATTGTCGGCCTTCAGCCCGTAATCCTTGGCGTGCTGCATGTAGTGATAGATCTCGGCCGAGCGCAGCAGCGCCTTGGTCGGGATGCAGCCCCAGTTGAGGCAAATGCCGCCGAGGTAATCGCGCTCGACGATCGCAGTCTTGAAGCCGAGTTGCGCGGCGCGGATCGCAGCGACATAGCCGCCCGGGCCGGAGCCGATGATGAGGACGTCGAAGGTGGTGTCAGCCATTTCGTGCCTCGGCTTCCAGCGCGTATTGCGCGACGCCATTGCCGAACGACCAGTCGTCAGTCGTCACCTGCACCATGTTGATGAACACGTCTTGTGGCCTCAGGCCCGGCTTTTCGCCGAGCAAAGCCACGATACGAGCGTACAGCGCTTTCTTCTGCGCCAGATTTCGTGTGTTGCTTACAGTGATCTGGATAAGCACGAAATCGTCACTACGGGCGATATCCATGTAGTTGCGGCTGAAGCTAAAATTATCGGCGCTGTGCTCGTTGATGACGATAAAGCGGTCTTCTTCGGGCACGTTGAAGGTCTCGCGCATTGCGCAATAGACTCCATCGCAGATCGCCTGCCGATAGTCCGGAGCCTTGCCGCGTCGCAGATCGATTCGAACGAGTGGCATCACACCACCATCATGACCGGGTTCTCGATCAGCCTTTTGAACGCCGTGATCAGCTCGGCGCCGAGCGCGCCGTCAATGGCGCGGTGATCGCAGGACAACGTCACGCTCATGATGGTCGCGACTTCGATCTTGCCGCCACGCACCACCGCCCGCTCCTCGCCGGTGCCGACTGCGAGAATCGAGGATTGCGGCGGGTTGATCACCGCGGTGAAGTCCTTGATGCCGTACATGCCGAGGTTCGACACCGACGAGGTGCCGCCCTGGTATTCGTGGGGCTTGAGCTTTTTCGTCTTGGCCCGCGCGGCGAGGTCGCGCATCTCGTTGGAGATCGCCGACAGCGATTTGGTCTCGGCATTGCGGATGATCGGCGTGATCAGGCCGAACGGCAGCGCCACCGCGACGCCGATGTCGGAATGCTTGTGCTTGAGCATGGCGGCTTCGGTCCAACTCACATTGGCGTCCGGAATGCGCTGCAATGCCAGCGCCAACGCCTTGATGACGAAATCGTTGACCGAGATCTTGTAGGCCGGCTTGCCGTCCTTGTCCTTGGGCGCGGCAGCGTTGATCTCCTCGCGCGCGGCGGTGAGCTTGCCGATGTCGCAGTCGATGGTGAGGTAGAACGTCGGCATTGACTGCACCGCGGCGGTCAGCCGTTGCGCGATGGTGCGGCGCATGCCGTCGTGCGGAACGACGTCGTAGCTGCCGTCCTCGTACAGCGCGCGGATTTGAGCGTCCGACATCGCCGGCGCGATGGCGGTGCCGGGCGCGGCCGCCGGCGCGGCACCGGGCTGGCCGCGCAAGCCTTTGCCCGATTTCGCGGCCTCGATATCGCGGGCGATGACGCGACCATGCGGGCCGGAGCCCTGCACCCGCGCCAGATCGATGCCGGCCTCCTTGGCGAGGCGGCGCGCCAGCGGCGAGGAGAAGATGCGGTTGGCGCCTTGCGGATGCTCGTCCTTCGAGACGGGCGCTTTCGCGCCCTCCTCAGGACGAGGAGCAGGTTTTGGCGCGGCTTGTGCCGGCTTCTGACCCTCATTCTGAGGAGCGCCCGCAGGGCGCGCCTCGACGGCTAAGGCCTTTGGAGCTTCGGCTTTCTTCGGTTCTTCTTTCTTCGGCGCCGGCGCTTGCGCGGTCGCGCTCGCCGCCGCCTTGACGTCCTCGCCTTCGCCGGCGAGCACGGCGATCACCGCATTGACCGCGACGTCCTGGGTGCCTTCCGGTACGACGATTTTGGCGAGCGTGCCTTCATCGACCGCCTCATATTCCATCGTCGCCTTGTCGGTCTCGATCTCGGCCAGCACATCGCCGGACTTGACCTTGTCGCCCTCTTTCTTGAGCCATTTGGCGAGGTTGCCCTTCTCCATCGTGGGCGACAGCGCCGGCATCAGGATGTTGGTCGGCATTTTATTGTCCCGCCGCGCTAGCGATAACAAACGGCTTTGGCGGCCTCGACCACCTCGGCGACCGACGGCAGCGCGAGCTTTTCGAGATTGGCGGCGTAGGGCATCGGCACGTCCTTGCCGGAGACGCGCGCGACCGGCGCGTCGAGATAATCGAAGGCGCGCTCCATGATGCGCGCGGCCACTTCGGCGCCGACCCCGGATTGCTGCCAGCCCTCTTCCACCGTGACGGCGCGGCCGGTCTTCTGCACCGAGGCGATGATGGTCTCGGTGTCCATCGGCTTGAGCGTGCGCAGATCGATCACCTCGGCCTCGATGCCGTCCTTCGCCAGTTCGTCGGCGGCCTTGAGCGCATAGCTCATGCCCATCGACCAGGTGACGATGGTGACGTCACTGCCGGGGCGCACGATGCGCGCCTTGCCGATCGGCAGCACGTAATCGTCGAGCTTCGGCACCGGCGAGGAATGGCCGTAGAGGATTTCGTTCTCGAGGAAGATCACCGGATTGGGATCGCGGATCGCGGCCTTGAGCAGGCCCTTGGCGTCGGCGGCGGTCGACGGCGCGATCACCTTGAGGCCGGGCACGCTGGAATACCAGGCGGAATAATCCTGGCTGTGCTGCGCCGCGACCCGCGCCGCGGCGCCGTTCGGACCGCGGAACACGATCGAGCAGCCCATCTGTCCGCCGGACATATAAAGTGTCTTCGCCGCCGAATTGATCAGTTGATCCATCGCCTGCATGGCAAAGTTGAAGGTCATGAATTCGACGATCGGCTTAAGCCCGGCAAGCGCCGCGCCGACGCCGAGGCCGGCGAAGCCGTGCTCGGTGATCGGGGTGTCGATCACGCGCTTGTCGCCGAATTCCTGCAACAGACCCTGCGTGACCTTGTAGGCGCCCTGATATTCGGCGACCTCCTCGCCCATCACGAACACGTCCTTATCGCGCCGCATCTCCTCGGCCATGGCGTCGCGCAACGCTTCGCGCATCGTCATCGTCACCATCTCGGTGCCGGCGGGGACTTCGGGGTCGGGTGCGATTTCGGTTTTGGCCGGCTCGGCGGCGGGCTTCGGCGCCTTGAGCGCCTGGCGTTCTTCGACCGGCGATTCCGACTCTTCGGCTCCTTCAGACTTCGATTGTTGCTTGCGCTCCTGTTTCGGCGCGGCGGCCGGTTTCGCTTCGGCCTTCGGCGCGGCGCCGGCCTTGATCGAGGATTTGTCCTCGCCCTCGCCCAAAATGACGGCGATTGGCGTGTTCACCGCGACATCGGCGGTGCCTTCCGGCACCAGGATTTGCCCGAGCGTGCCCTCGTCCACGGCCTCGACTTCCATCGTCGCCTTGTCGGTCTCGATCTCGGCGATGACGTCGCCGGATTTCACCGTGTCGCCCTCCTTCTTGAGCCATTTGGAGAGATTGCCCTTCTCCATCGTGGGCGACAGCGCGGGCATCAGGATGTTGGTCGGCATGAGCGTTTCGTTCTTTACTCGGCGGGGATCACAGCGAAGCGCTCAGCGGTAAATGTCGGTGAACAGTTCGGACGTGTCGGGCTCGGGATCGTTGGTGGCGAATTCTGCGGCGGCGTTGACGCGATCGCGGACCTCGGTCTCGATCTTCTTCACCTCGTCCTCGCTCACCCATTTCTTGTCGATGATGCGGTGCCGCACCATGTCGATCGGATCGTGCGTGGTGCGGACCTTGTCGACTTCCTCGCGGGTGCGGTACTTGGCGGGATCCGACATCGAGTGGCCGCGATAGCGATAGGTCAGCATCTCAAGGATGTACGGGCCCTTGCCGGCGCGGCACCAGGCGACGGCTTTCTCGCCGGCCGCCTTCACCGCGCGCACATCCATGCCGTCGACCTGCTCGCCGGGAATGTTGAAGGACAGGCCGCGCCGCGACAGATTGGTCTCGGCCGACGAGCGCGAGATCGAGGTGCCCATGGCGTAGCGGTTGTTCTCGATGATGTAGACGACCGGCAACTTCCACAGCTCGGCCATGTTGAAGCTCTCATAGACCTGGCCCTGATTGGCCGCGCCGTCGCCGAAATAGGTCAGCGAGACATTGTCCTTGCCGCGATAGCGGTTGGCGAAAGCCAAACCAGTACCGAGCGGGACCTGGGCGCCGACGATGCCATGGCCGCCGAAGAAGCCCTTCTCCTTCGAGAACATGTGCATCGAGCCGCCTTTGCCGTGCGAATAGCCGTGGCTGCGCCCGGTCAATTCGGCCATCACGCCCTTCGGGTCCATGCCGCAGGCCAGCATGTGGCCATGGTCGCGATAGCCGGTGATGACCTCGTCGCCCGGCTTGAGCGTCATCTGCATGCCCACGACGATGGCTTCCTGGCCGATGTAGAGGTGGCAAAAGCCGCCGATCAGGCCCATGCCGTACATCTGGCCGGCCTTTTCCTCGAAGCGGCGGATCGCGAGCATGTCGCGATAGGCGGCGAGATCCTGGTCCTTGCTGAAATCGGGGACCTTTGCCGCCGTTTCGGGCGCGGAAATCTGACTGGCGACGGCCATACTGCCCTGGCGCTCCCTGAAACCGGCTGGCTCGATCTTTTTCTGATCTTGGCGTCGAGTGGTGCAATTCCGCAATAGCTTAAATCGCCTCGCGGCGGAAGCGAAGCGGGCTCAGATCAGCTTTGAATTTAGGTGCGCGGCGCCCGGAAGATCGTGTCGCGACTACCGAGGCTTGAGCAATAAAGTAACGTCGCGGGGGTCGGCATAATCGAGCATGGCGCGGACCCGCTCGTCGAGCATGTCGGGGTCGATCCGGTCGGAGCGCAGCAGCGACACCCGATGGTCCCACATCGTCCGCTCGGCCTTCAGGCGCGACAATTCGCCCTTCATCTCGGCCAGCTGCTGCTCGAGGTCCTGCTGCGCGCGCAGGCCGTGATTGCCGCTGAAGGCGTTGACACCGAAATAGCCGATAAACAGCGCGGCCAGTGTGTAGAGCGCCAGACCTGCGAGAATCGACCGCCGCCGCCGATGCGTGACCATGGCGCGAAAATGCCGTGCCGCCGTTAAATTCGCTTTAACGGCGGGCTCTGGCGCGGGCCGCGCGGCGCTATTTCGCCGCCTTAAGCGCCGCCCAGCCGGCGAATTTCGCCTGCGCGCCCAACTCCTCCTCGATGCGGAGCAGTTGGTTGTATTTCGCCACCCGGTCGGAACGGGCCAGCGAGCCGGTCTTGATCTGCCCGCAATTGGTGGCGACCGCGAGGTCGGCGATAGTGGCGTCTTCGGTCTCGCCGGAGCGATGCGACATCACCGCGGTGTAGCCGGCCTTGTGCGCCATCTCGACCGCCGCCAGGGTTTCGGTGAGCGTGCCGATCTGGTTGACCTTGATCAGGATCGAATTGCCCAGGCCGCGCTTGATGCCGTCGGCCAGCCGCGTGACATTGGTGACGAACAGGTCGTCGCCGACCAGCTGGCATTTATTGCCGATCAGATCGGTGATCGTCTTCCAGCCCTCGAAATCGTCTTCGGCCATGCCGTCTTCGATCGAGACGATTGGATAGCGCGAGGCGAGATCGGCGAGATATTGCGCCTGCTCCTTTATCGAGCGGGTCTTTTTCTCGCCGTCATAGACATAGGCGCCGTTCTTGAAGAACTCGCTCGCGGCCGGATCGAGCGCGATGGCGACATCGTCGCCGGGCTTGTATCCGGCCTTCTCGATCGCGCGCATGACGAAATCGAGCGCCTCCGGAGCCGAGCCGATGTTCGGCGCGAAACCGCCTTCGTCGCCGACATTGGTATTGTGCCCGGCGTCGTGCAGCGCTTTCTTCAGCGTTTGGAACACTTCGACGCCCATGCGCAGCGCTTCGGAGAAGCTCGGCGCGCCGAGCGGCATGATCATGAATTCCTGGAAGTCGATCGGATTGTCGGCGTGCGCGCCGCCATTGAGGATGTTCATCATCGGC
>Ga0265313_10000111_pt1:0-77500 | contig 82880 bp, 73 predicted proteins | sample 4123metaG_FD_203122 | JGI IMG/M metagenome (GOLD analysis project Ga0265313, IMG submission 203122) | Rhizosphere microbial communities from Carex aquatilis grown in University of Washington, Seatle, WA, United States - 4-1-23 metaG | ecosystem: Host-associated > Plants > Roots >... | reverse complement strand
CGCGGTCCAGTCCGCGGACCGATGCTTGGCTGGCGAGGAGCGCGTCTTCGATGAGGTCATCGAGCGCCCGGCGCAAGCCTTGCCGGCGCGCGCGCGCCACTTCGGCCACGAGCGAGGTCGCAATGGCCACCTCTCCGACGCGCGCCGCATCGCCGTGGAGCGCCGCAGTGGTGGTTCGCGGCGCTGCGCCAGGACCGCACGCGAGCCCGGCGGGCAGCGCGACGATCGACGACAGGAGAGCCAGCATCCATGTCTTCACGGCCGCGCTCCGGGTCGCACGACCTGGACGGCGGCGCGCAAGGATACGACGCCGACCGCGAGCCAGTACACGGCGCGCAGGTCTTCTGCGCGCGTCATCGCCGCCTCGCCGGCGACGAACGCCCCGACCGCGCCGACCACGAGCGCAACGGCCAGCACGTCGACCAGCTTCATCGTTCGCAAGATATCAGTCGGCCACGCCCCACAGCAGGCCGGCGAACGCGAGAATCGCGAGGGATAGGAGGGCAACCAGGGCACGGCGAAGCCTCCGAGCGTTGGACGGGAAGGAGCGCGGGGCGTGGCGCTCGAGCGCGATCTGCGTCGAAGTGCCAATGACGGCGAGGCCAGCCGCCAGTGCGACGAACCGGCCGAGGAGGGATCGCTCGACGCCGGCGATTCGCCATCCGACGCTCTGGAGGACGCCGGCCAAGAGTGCGCCGCCCGCGACGTATGCGGCGTCGGCTCGAGTCGACCTCCTGAAGGGGCCAAGCGCGGGTGCTTCGGGACCACGGTCCTCGCTCTCTCCCGTCTTCACCGCGGGGGCGGCCGACACGAATGCGAAGAGAGCCCAGCCGAGCACTCCTGCGATGCCGCGAGACGCGTCCATCCGAAGAGGTCCGAGCCCGGCGGGAGCCGCCCACCAGGACACGGCGCAGGCGGCCACGAACCCCCAGAGCGATGCCGCGCGCGTGCGGTTGGCCCAGCGGCGTTCTCCGAAGACGCCCACCGCCAGGGCGACGAGGGCGGCGACAGCGCCCGCGCGGGCAAGCGTGGGGGCGCCGCGCGCCCACGCGCCCGGGGCGACGGTCACTCCCCACGCGTAGACGCCCGGGACGCTCGCCTGGGCGGCCACCCCGACCGAGGACAGACGCTCGAGTAGCCCGTCGACACGCATGGCGGAGGCAGTCTATCGTCCGGAACCCTGATTTGGGGAACGGCCCTTCAGCGGCGCACGAGTCGCTGCTCCGAGACCGTCGCTTGCTCGGTCTCGTCTTCGTCGCGAGCGACGGGAACGCCCAGCGCCGCCCAGAGCCCCCGGTCGAGGAGGTGGCTGGGCCTGACGTTCTGGAGCGCCGCGAGCATGACCGTCTTGGTGCCGGGGCGCTCGCGCTCGAGTTCGTCGATGAGGCGCCCAACCGCCTTGCGCTGCAGCTGCTCCTGGGAGCCGCACAAGTCGCAAGGCAGGATGGGAAAGCTCGCCAACTCTGCGAAGGCGCGAATGTCGTCTTCAGCGCAGTAGACCAGCGGCCGAATCACGATGTGGGCGCCCTTGTCGGCCACGAGCTTCGGCGGCATCGACGCGAGTTGGCCGGCGAAAAAAAGATTCAAGAAAAGCGTCTGAAGAATGTCTTCGCGGTGATGCCCGAGGGCAATCTTGCCGCATCCGAGCTCTTTGGCGACTCGATAGAGAATGCCGCGGCGCAAGCGCGAGCAGAGAGAACAATACGTCTTTCCGACAGGGATCTTGTCCGTAACGATTGAATACGTGTCCTCTTCGATCATGGTAAAATCGTACTTTTCGCGATCCATGTATTCGCGAAGGACGTGGCCCGGGTAGCCGGGGTGTCCCTGGTCGACATTGACCGCTTTGAGCTCGAAGCGGACGGGGGCACGGCGCTGGAGCTCGCGAAGGAGGTAGAGGAGCGTGTAGCTGTCTTTTCCGCCGCTCACGGCGACCAGAATTCGGTCGCCGTCGTCGATCATTTTGTAATCGCCGATGGCGCGGGACACGGCGCGCCCGAGCTTTCGCTCGACCAGTTCGCGAGTCGGCTCCGTCCGAACCATACTGCGCCCGTGCGCTAGCACGTCACCGAGAGGCGCGCTCGATCAGGGCGAGAAAGGTGAGGAGCGCGTGACCGGTCGCCCCCTTGCTCTGCGTCCACGAACTCGGTCGATCGGTGGAAGCCGGGCCGGCGATGTCGCAGTGGATCCACCGCGAGTCACCCACGAACTCGCGAAGGAACAGCGCCGCAGTGATCGAACCGCCGTGGCGGTCGCCGGCTTGCTTCAAGTCGGCGACGTCGCTCTTGACCTGCTCGCGCAGGTCTTCGAGAAGCGGCATCCGCCACATCTGTTCGCCCGATTGCTTCAGCGCCGCACCGAATTCGCGCGCCCCCTCTTCGTCGCTGGCGTACCAACCCGAGCACGTGGTGCCGAGGGCCACGACGCACGCGCCCGTGAGGGTCGCGTTGTCGACCAGCAGTGCCGGCGAAAGGGCGCGCGCGTACGCGAGGGCGTCCGCGAGCACCAGGCGCCCCTCGGCGTCGGTATTGACGATTTCGACCGTCTTGCCGTCGAGAGAGCCCCACACGTCGCCGGGCCGGTAGGCATCGCCGTCGGGCATGTTCTCGGCGCACGCGGCAATGGCGTGCACTTCGACCTTCGGTTGAATCGCCGCGACGGCAGCCATGAGGGCGACGACGTTCGCCGCGCCGCTCATGTCGTGCTTCATTTCGCCCATCCCGGCCGCCGGCTTGATGCTCAGTCCTCCGCTGTCGAAGGTGATGCCCTTGCCGACGAAGACCAGCTTGCGCGTGGCTTTCTTCGGCGTCCACGCGAGGTGGACGAAGCGCGGCTCGCGGGCGCTGCCCCGACCGACGGCGTCGATGAGTTTCATCCCGCGTTTGCGGATTTCGGCGAAATCGAAGACTTGGATCTTGAGCCCGCAGTCTTTTGCCAATTTCGACGCGGCGGCGGCGAAGCTCTCCGGGTACATCACGTTGCCCGGCTCGTTGCTCCAGTCGCGCGACAAGTTGACGGCCGCGCCGATTCGTTGCCCCAGCGCGAGCGCGGACTTGGCGCTGCCCTTGGGCGCGGACGCCAATCCGATGGCGACTTTGAGGAGCTCCGCCTTCGGCTTTCTGTCGCCGGTGAAGTACTTCGTGAATCGGTAGGCACCGAGCTCCAGCCCTTCGGCGATGGAACGGAGGTCTGCCTCCGGTCCGGCCGGGAGGACGAGGGCCAGCGACGCGGCCTTCTCGGAATTGGCCGTACGCGCTGCCTTTGCGGCAAACGCGCGGAGCTCTGGCGCGCCCACGGAACGCCTCTCTCCCAGGCCGAAGAGGAAGACCTTGTCCGCCGGCAGTCGGCCGAGCGTGGCGAGAGACAGGACCTGATCTCGTTTGCCCGTGAATTCTTCTTTGGCCGCGATCTTCGAAAGCGTCCCCTGAAGCGCCTGATCGACGGGCTTGAGGGCAGTGGGAAGCGACGTGGATTTGGCGGCCGCCTGCGGGACGCCGATGACGAGCACGTCGGCAGCGAGTTCTTGGGGCGGCGCCACACGAAATTGAATGTCGAGGGGCATCCAGACTCCGGAGGGGAGAAAAAGGGAATCGACTATGCCAGAGGCGGAGCGCGAAGCACAAGAAGGCGGCTTTCGACCCGCGCGCCGCTACCCGAGCGCCGCGCCCGAGAAATGCGTTACGCTCCTTACCCTAGCCGCGATGAGGCCACATCTCCTCTTCTCCAGGGTCGGCAAGGTCGGGCATCGGCGTCTTTTCGGACTGCCCTTGCTGGCCGCGCTCGCGGTCGCTGCTTGTGCCGAGCCGAAGGTATCGCTCGCCACGGGCCCGCGCGAATACGTGCCCACCGATTACCCGCAAGTACTCAAGAAGTGGACACGAAACGAGAACCTGATCGTCCTCTCGGAGCTCTCCGACGAGCTCAACGTCACGGCGACTTACGAGTCGTGGGACTTTCGGTGGGCGTACGTGATCCGCTACGCGGCAGACTATCGATTGACCATCGATCAGCGTCACGAGCTGCTCGAGCACACGCTGCAAGAGACGGCCAACGACCACGAGTTTTACGTCACCCTCTACGGAACGAGCTGGCGCTGGCTCGACTTGAGTCGCCCGACCAGCGCATGGATCGTGCGCCTCATCGACGACCAGGGCAGCGAAACGGCACCGGCGAGAATCGAGTCGATCCCAAAGCCCGGACCCCTCGAATATCGGTACTTCCCGTTTACGACGGTCTGGCGCCGCGTGTTCCGTATCCGATTTCCGCGTCAGGCCCCCGACGGGCGGCCGACCATCGCCAACAACGCTCGGTGGTTCGGGCTTCGGTTCGCGGGGGCGGCAGGAAACGAGGAGCTACGGTGGCTGGTCGAGTCCTCCGCCGATCGGGTGGCGACGTTCGGCGACCGAGCACCCTGAGGCTCGCGATCAGGCTCCGGCGAAGATTTCGAGCAGCGGAGGACAGGTGACCAGGAGTTCTTGGGCATTGGGCCGATCGGCGAAGAGGATGAGCGCCCCGCCTTTGGACGCGCGCACCGTGCACGGCGCGGGAGCGGCGAGCAGCACTTCGCTTGGAAATAGAAAATCTCCGGGCCTCAGCACCGAACCCGACGGCAAATCGTCGTCGCCGACGAGCTCGAGCTCCCCGGCTCCGACGATGAGAAGCCCGGGGATGGGCTTTCCGCGCGCCGCGAACACCTCGTGTTCGGAGAGCGCTAGCACCGTCAACTTGCTGGCGACTTGAGCGCGCAGCGCCGGATCGAATCGCTCGCCGAGGGGACCCATCGTAACCCCCACGAGCGCCTGGAAGCGATTGCCGGCCGCGCGAAGATCGTCCTCGACCCAAGGACAGGTGCGAAACGCCTCTTCGACGGCCCGCTCGTCCCAGGTCGCCACTCTGGTGTTCCCCGATGCGGCCACGAGGCGCACCGGGGTCGTGTGTTCGATCGTGCCGCGCGACCGGACGACGCTTCCCGCCTCCATGCGCTTCGCCGGCGTATCCAAAAACGTCGCAGCCAGATCGACTTGCCCGTGGAGGATGAGCGCCAACGCGAAGCCCGAGGTCTCCTCTTCCGGCAAGAGATCGTGGACGATTGCCGCACGCGCGAACGACTCCCGTGCGTCGTCGGGTAGATCGCTGAAGGCGTCGACGTCGGACAGATCGACTGCGCGGAGCGAGGCACGGAGAGGAACGCTGGATTGAATCTTGGGCTCCCGCCGGACGGGGAGCCGGGCGGCAGGCAGCGCGATGAGCCGGGCGCTCGTCACGACTTCATCGATGTCCTGCGGCCGGAGCTCGGGAGAAGCCCTGAGGGACGCCTCGTGCTCCAGCGCGGGGGTATCGGCATCGCCCTCGGCCCACGGATCAAGCATCCCCGCGTGCTTTTCGGCGGCGCTCGGAACACGCGGTTCCGCCGGAGTCGAGATGGACGAACGCTCCTCGTAGAGGACCGGCGTCTCCATCCGATCGCGTGGCAGCGAGGGGCTCGAGTCCACGATGACTTCGACTGACAACTCCTCGACTTCGTCGGGATGCGTCGCCCGACTCTCGTCGAGAAGAGTTGCGTTCGTGCGGACATTCGACAACGGAAAAGCGGAGAGGCTCGCGCTCTGTGTGTGTGGATGAGAAGCGAGCCATTCGGCGAGCTCCGCGCCGTCGTGGGCGAGCTCGAGCGCGCGGTCGTCTTGCTCGGCTTCGCCGGCCGCCTGCGCCGCCCGTCGCAGCCATATGAGCGCGTCGACTCGCTCGTTGCGCTTCCAGAGCGCCTCGGCCGTTTGAAGAGCCCACGTCACATCCTCGGTGTCCGAGTCGAGGGCGGGCGGGATTCCGGGCATGCGAGCGTATTCGTACCACGCCGCCATCACATCGCGCGCAGCAGATATACGCGTCCGTCGTCTGAGCCGACGACCACGGAGCCGTCGCCGAGGAGCGTCACCGGCGCATCGACGTCGCCTCCCGTCCGGAAGCGCCAAAGGAGGTCGCTCGCCTCGCCGACTGCGTACACGAAGTCGTCCTGGGTGCCGAAGAGGACGGTCCCCGTGTCGTCCTCCAGCGCCCCGCCGTGCACGCCGAACTCGCGGGCGCCCGTTCCCTGAACGGCGAATTGCCCGATGACACTGCCGTCGCCTGCTCGAACACGCACTTCACGCGGGGTGGGCCCGTATACGCCCGCCAGGACGTCACCGCTTCGCGTTACCGAGAGCGTGCCCCGCACATACCCGCCCACGTTGGCGCGCCAGATCACCCGGCCGTCGTCGGGATCGAGACGCACGATCTCGTCGCCGTCGGTGCCGAAAAATACCGCGCCGTCGTCGCCGACGGCCGGCGCGCCGTCGACGTCCGCGCCGAGATCGACGCTCCACGCGAGCGCGCCTTTCTCCGTGAGCGCGTACGCGCGGTGGTCCTGCGAGCCGAAGAACACTCGACCGCTCGGCCCGATTGCCGGCGAAGTGAACACTTTCCGCTTCGCCGCAAAACGCCACTTGAGATGGCCGTATGGCGTCACCCCGTAAACCGTTCGTCCGGCGGCGAAGACGACGATGTCGTCACTGGCCATTACCGGGCCCGTGTCGGCGTCCCCTTCGGTCGCGAGCGACCACTTCACTTTGCCTTCCGGCGAGACGGCCACGAACTTTTTGGAGTCGCTCCCGACGTAAATGGTGCCGTCGCGCGCGACGCACGGCGTCGCATAGACCCTGTCGCCGAGCGGGAGGCTCCAACGCTCGGTGCCGTCCTCGCGCGCAAGCGCGGTGAGCGACCCCCCGAGAGACGCGACATAGAGCGTCTGTTCATCGGCGGAAGTCGCAATCTGCGCTTCGATGGGACCGCCGACGTCGTGCGACCAAAGAAGCGCGGGGGCCGACCGGGGCGCGCCACCGAGCGCTCTGTGGGTATGGCGTGGATCGCCGTGGAGCATCGCGACGCCGCGCGCCGAGGACTCCGAGGCGTCGCCCGCCGAAGGCGGAGCTCCGACGCCGAGACCGTGAGGCAAACTCGGGGGCGACGCAAGCGAAGACGCCACGTCCGGAGGCCTCGACCAACCCGCGGCCGGCCCGCCCGCACTGCGCTTGTGGCGAGACGCAAACACCGCCGCGGCAAGCGTCATCGCCGCGAGGCCCGCAACGACGCCCGACCGGTTGCGCTTCACGCGCGCGTTACTACCGCGCCTTCGCCCGCGCCGCCTGCAGCCGCCGCCGAGACCTGCGCGCTTCCTCGACCCCGACCGCATGCGCGGGCTCTTCCGGACGGCGCCGAGCGAGCCAGCCGATGAGCGTGAGCCCGGCGAGGCGCGTGGTCTCCGGGACGGCCGGCCCGCCGATCAGCCGAGAGATGTCGTGGATGAGCCGTGCTCGCTCTTCGGCGCCGGCGCGCTCCGCCTCTTGCTCGGTTCGCGCCGAGGAACACGGGTCGGTTCGCGGCCTGGGGGACGAGTCCGGCGCAGGACCGTCGTCCTCGGATTCGGCGGCGCAGCTGGGTTCGTCGGCGGTGGTCACCCGCTGCACAACGACCGCAATTCTTCCGTTTGCCTCGTCGGTCCGGGACACGTGGGCGCAAGCATACCCTGCCTTGCGGAGCCGTCGAGCCGCCCGCTTTCAGAGGCTGTCGACCAGGACTTCGCGGTCTTTCGCGCCGTTGGCGGGACCTACGAGCCCGCGGCGCTCCATGGTCTCGACGATGCGGGCGGCCCGGTTGTACCCGAGCCCGAGCTTGCGCTGCAGCCAGGAGGTCGAGCAGCGGCGCGTCTCGGCGACCAGACGAACCGCGTCGTCGTAGAGGGGATCGCGCTCGGCGTCGGGCTCATCGGCGTTCGACTCCTCGTCCTCGCGAGGCTTGACGATGTTGTCGTCGTAGACGGGCTCTCCCTGAGTGCGGAGAAAATCGGTGACGCGCTGCACTTCTTCTTCGCTCACCCACGGGCACTGCACACGCCGGGTCTCCCCCGTTCCGTTGAGCTTGATCAGCATGTCGCCCATCCCGAGCAGGTGCTCGGCCCCCTGCTCGTCCAAGATCGTGCGCGAGTCGACTTTTTGCGCGACGCGATAGGCGATTCGGGTGGGAAAGTTTGCTTTGATGGTGCCCGTGATGACGTCGGTGCTGGGCCGCTGCGTCGCCAGAATGACGTGCATCCCTGCCGCACGCGCCTTTTGTGCGAGGCGCGCGACGGCAGACTCCACTTCTTTGCCCTGCTGCATCATCAGGTCGGCGAACTCGTCGACGACGATGACGATCCACGGGAGCTTCTCGGGGAGAGGTGCCTTTCCCTCGCCCTCTTGGGCACGAATCTCTTCGGGCAGACCGTTGTGGTCTTTGGCGATGACCGTGCGCGCGTTGTGGTTGGGGGCGTCGCCGCGTACGACCCGCGCGACCCACCCGTTGTACGTCGCGATGTTCTTGGTTCCCGCGTCCGCGAAGAGCTGATAGCGACGTTCCATCTCGTCGACCGCCCACTTGAGCGCGTTGGCCGCTTGCTTCATGTCGGTGACGACCGGCAGAAGCATATGGGGGATTCGATCGAACGGAGCGAGTTCGACGACCTTGGGATCGATCATCAAGAGGCGCAGCTCTTCGGGCGACCGCCGGTAGAGGAGCGACAGCAGCATCACGTTGAGGCCCACGCTCTTTCCCGCGCCCGTCGCGCCGGCGACGATCACGTGGGGCATGCTCGCGAGGTCCGCGTACATCGGGTTCCCGAGGATGTCGCGTCCGAGCACGATCGGCAGCGGGACGTTCAGGGCCTGAAAGCGTCGATCCTCGACCAGGTCTCGCAGAACGACCCGGACGCGCTTGTCGTTTGGGAGCTCGAACCCGATGCGGTTCTTGCCCGGGATCGGCGCGACGATGCGCACTTTGCGCGCGAGAGCCAAGGCGAGGTCGTCGGCGAGGCCTGCGACTTTCGACACCTTGGTCCCGACGGCGGGCGACACCTCGTAGGTGGTGACGGTCGGCCCCGGCAAGATGTCTTCGACCTTCCCTTGCACCCCATAGTGCGCGAGCGTCTCGACCAGAGTTTGGGCGTTCGCGAGGAGCTTGTCGCGATCGATGGCCAGGTTCGGATCGACCTGCTCGGCGACCAAAAGGTCCATACTCGGAAGGTCGAATGTGGCCGCCTTGCTCCCCGGAGCTTCCTCCGGCGCGATCCGTTCTTTTTCGAGGGCGGACGAGGTGTCCACGATCGTCGGAGCGGCCTTGCGCACGCGCTTCGCCTTCGGCGGCGCCTCGACGCTTGCCGCGCTCGCGTCGAGGACGAGAGCCTCCGACTCCGACGCGGCCGGCTGGACCCCCGCTTCTGGTTCCTCCTGTGCGGCCTCGGGCTTGGCGGCCTCGGACGGTACCCCCACCTCAGCGGGAAGCGCCGGCGCCGCTGGCGGCGCCGAGTCCCTCGAATCCTGACGCGGCTCTCTCGGCTTGCGCCGGGGCTTCGGGAGCGGCCCCTCCTCTAAGACGAGCGCGCCTGCCAGCCCGTCGTCCAGATCGAACGGGAGCGCGGCCACGATGGCCTCGTCCTTGGTTGAGTCGTCGATCCGCGGCTCTCGAGCCAGCCGGGCGATGTCTCGGCGCTCGCGCTCCAGCTCCCGCGCCCGCTTCCAAGCTTCGGCGACGGCCCGAGCCGCTGCCGCGATCCACGCGGCCACCCGCCTCACGATACGGACGACCAGACGCGCCAGGGCGATGAACGAAAACTCGGCACGGCCGATGAGAATGAGCCCGAGGCAGGCGAATCCGACGAGGAACGAACCCGCCGTCGAAAAAAGCGATCGCGCCAGCTCGCCGAACACCTCGCCCACCAGTCCCGACGCGGGGTGGGTCCCGAACGCCGTGCGCCCCTCGGCGCCGACTTCGACGAGGGCCGCGGTGACGATCGCCAGCAGCAAATCCCCGGCGACTCGGCCGGGCGTGACGGGACTCGGCTTTCCGCGCACCAATGGAATTCCCAGCACGAACAGCTCGAGCGGAAGCGCCCAGGCGACGACGCCGATGAGCGACACCAGCCCGCGCGCGACGGCCTCGCCGACCGGTCCGACCCAGGCCGCGCTCGCCGGCGTCGGGAGGGGCGGAGCGGCGCCCGCAGGGTCGCCTCGATACGACGCGAGCGCGAGCGCCAGAAAGAGCGCGACCGTCCACAATACGAGTGCGGCCACCTCGTGTTTGCGACCGTACGCCGACGCACCTCGACCGAGGACAGTAGGAACGCGCGTGTTGGCGGGTGCCCGCGAACTCTCACGCGAACTCTCGACCGAGGGCCTTGGAGCGAAGACCGGAAGGGGCATGCCTACGTAATCCCACATCACGCTAGGGCTCACCGCACGGACGGTCAACTTCCCGAAACAATTCCGATCGGACAGCGGGGGGCGTAGCATCGCCTGGCAGACCCACCCCCGAGGAAAAGGCGACAAAGGAATGCTTCAGCGGCTCGTAGGAAGGCGATGGCGGTGCCGGGAGTTGCTCGCGGCAGCGGTGCTCGCGGCGGGGATCAGCGCCGGCTGCGCCGTGAGCGAGTCGGACGTGCACCGGTGGGAAACCACGGAGGCCGGCCCCGAGAAGCTCTACTCGATCGTGACCCACGACAAGTACTCCTGGCCGCTTCGCGAGGAGGCAGCCCTGTCGCTCGTGCGGATGCGGTCGCGCAACGGAAAGCGCATCGGCCTCGAGTATCTGGCCATGGGCTACGACACCTCCCAGGGCAAAGTCCCCGGAGCTCTCTCGGTCGTCCCCGAGGAAGCACGCCGAGCCATCGTCGACGGGATCTTGCCCCAGCTTGTCGCGGCCATGGCGCAGCCGCCTCCCGCGAAACCGGCGGAGGGAAACCCCACGATTCCCGACCCGAGCGTCCCGTACAAGGACGCGGCGTTCGCCCTCCTGTCGCACGAGCCCCCCTTGGCCACCGACGAAAAGACGAAGGCCGACCTGTCGGCCGCGCTGACGCAGTGGGTTCAAACGGACTTCGAGACGCGCATCGACAACAGCAGCCAGCAGTTCGGCGTCGAGCAGATCATGCGCTTTCTCGGAGCGCCCACGGTCCGCGCGCTGCCCAGCTTCATCAACGAGAGCTCTTCGAAAGTCGACCGAGCCTGCTCGCTCATCGCGGACATCGGCGACGACGACACGAAGAAGCGAGCGGGTGAAGCGCTCGTCGCGATGGCCAAGAAGATCGACACCACCGAATGGATTGAAAAGCAGCGGGTGCTCGTCAACCAGGCGAACGCGAAGGCGAAGCTCGACGTCAAGCCGGAGCAAGTCGCCGCCCAGCTCCAGAACTACCAGGAGCAGGAGCTCGAGAGGGTCTTCACCTCGATGAAGCGCCTGGGCGGTCGGCCGGTGGTGGAATATTGCCTGACGTTCGCCCGCGACAAGACCAAGAGCGAAAAGATGCGGACCGACGCGTTGGCCGCGATCGAGAACCGCATCGACAAGAACGTCGCGGGCGACCTCAACGCAATTTTCGACATCTTGCGCGACGATTCGAACCCCGACAAAGTGCGGGGCGTCGCAATGGCTCGCTTCGGCGAGCTGCCCAAAGAGACGATTGTGCCGAGGCTCTATTCACTCTTCGACAAGAAGTGGCAGCTCCGGCTCGACGCGGCGCGCATGATCCTCAAGACAATCACGACGAGGGATCTCCCTGACTTCATGCGTCATCTGCCGCCGAGCGACCGCAGCAAAATGTCGTTGAGCGAGCCGATCACCTACGGTGCGGTCATCATGGCGATGGACCCGCAGGGAGGCCCCAAGCCTCGCGACGTGCTCAGCCAGTTCCTCGGATCGCCGCTGATGGGGGCCAAGCTCACGGCCGCGGGGTCGTACTACCAGGCCAAGAAATCCGAGGCATCGCCGCTCGTAGGCCTCGAAGAGGACCGGATGCCGGTGTCGAAATGCGACCCGGCGGATCAGTGCGGCTGGCAATGCGATGTCGCGAAGGCGCCCGGCTCCCAAGAGAAGGAGACGAAGACCGTCACGACGGTTGGAGAGTTCGTGAAGTGGTGCATCGAGCCTTCCCTGCAGGGAGGCTAGAGCTGTGCAAACCGTTCGATGGAGGGTACTTTAGGGACCGCCCGCCGGGAGTGAGGACTCCACCGGGCGCGTCAGCGACAATCCCATGAGCGCCGATCCGAACAAGAAGAGCGCCCGCACCTTCCAATGCCGTGACGTCCTGTGGGGAGCGTTCGAGCAGATGGCGCGCGACCTCGAGTGCAGCGTGGATTACCTCATCAACGAGGCGATGAAGCAGTACGCTCGCCAGCGGAGCCAGGACAATAGCCGCGCGCCCTACTCCGCGCCGCCGCGCGAACCATCGCAACCGAGTGGCGTGCCCGCTCCCACGGCTCCCGCGCGCGCCCCCGCCGGCGCGGCTCACGCGGCCCTCCAGCCGAGCGGTCGCATGCCGGGACCAGCGGGCCGTGCCCCACTTCCACCTCCCCCGCCGCCGCCGCCGCAAGGAGTGCGCGCGCCGATGTCGGCGCCCACGGCATCCGCCACGCGATCGACGCTGCCCCCCGCCGCGAGCCGCCCGGCGCCGCCGCCGTTGCCACGAACTCCAATGCCCCCGCCCGGACCGATTCCGGCTCCGCGAAGCACCAACGGCTTTGTCAGCGCCGCGGCCCAAACGGCCCCGCTCACGCTCGTCTATCAAGGGGAGCGATTTGCCATCAACAAGGATCGTTTCGTCATCGGCCGGGGCAAGCAGTCGAGCGACCTCACGCTGAAAGACCCGAACGTCTCGCGCCAGCACGCGATGATCGAGTTCCAGAACGGCGTGTACTTCATGGTCGACATGGGCTCGACCAACGGCGTCGAGTACAACGGCCAGCGAATCGCTCGAAAGCAGATCACCGAGGGGGACGTCTTTCGGATCTGCGACCACGGGCTCGCGTTCACGTACCGCTGACGCGATCGCGCGGTTGGGTAACCGTGACGCGCCCAGGCCTCCGGCCCATGCGTGCGCTGCCGCTCCTCGAGGCGCAACGCGCCGAGCTCGAGACGTGCGTCTTTTGTCCGAAGCTCTGTCGTAGCGCGTGCCCGGTCTCGAACGCGGACACGCGAGAGACCGTGACTCCGTGGGGCAAGATGACCTCGGCCTGGATGACCGCGCACGGCGACGTGCCGCTCGACCGCTCCCACGCTCGACCGGCGTGGGCGTGCACCGGCTGCTTGGCTTGCCGAGAATCGTGCGACCATCGAAATCCCGTGGCCCGCGTTCTATTGGACGCGCGCGAGGCGCTCGCGCGGCGAGGGGTCGCCCCCGAAGCGGCGCAGCGCGTTCTCCGCGGTTTCGAGCGGCACAACGAGAGGACGCGAGCGGCGGCCCGCCGTCTCGCCCCGCACGTCGGGCGCGCGCGCCCGCGCTCGGAAGCCGCGCTGCTCATCGGCTGCGGCTACCTGCGTTCGGCGCGACGCGAAGCGGGCGATGCGGTCGACGCGGCCGCCGGGTTGCTGGGCCCCACCGCGATCGTCGAGGCGTGCTGCGGACTTCCTTTGCGGCTGGCGGGAGGTGGCGAGGCGTTCGTTCGCCACGCGCGCGCGGTCGCCCAGTCGCTCGAGCCCTACCGTCGCGTGATCGTGGTCGACGCGGGATGCGCGCTCGCTCTCGGCCGCTCGTACCCGGAGGCCGGCGTGACGCTCGCGCCAAAGGTGGAGCTGCTCGTGCAGATCGCAGCGATCAAGCTCTCTGCGCTTGCGCCGGTCCCCTCCCCCGCCCAACCAGTGCGGTGGCACGACCCATGTCAGCTCGGGCGAGGCATGGGCGTCTATGACGAGCCACGCACCGTACTCGCGCGCTTGATCGGCGGGCCGCCTGCCGAGTTCGAGGACAATCGCGAGCAAGCCGTTTGCTCGGGTGGAGGAGGATTGCTGCCGTCGACGATGCCGGAGGTCGCGCACACGATCGCCGGGGCGCGGCTCGACGCGCACGCGCGCGCCGGGGGTGGACGCGTCGTGACGGCGTGCGCGTCCAGCCTGATGGCGCTGCGTGCGCGCGCGCGAGGGACCGGAGTCGCGGTGGACGACCTGGTGACGTGGATCGCGCGGGGGCTGCGGGCGGCGAAGACGCGGCGCGAGTGACCCGCGGCGGCGCATCCGCGACAGTCACCCCACTCGGCAACTGAATGACTTCTACCGGCGCGCGAACCGATCCCACTTGGAGGGCGCTCGTCCCGATCGGCAGCACGGCGAGCACGATGTCTTGGCGGCCGCGTAGTGCCAAGTCGAAGCTCGGATGCTGCGGGGTCTTGGCCAGGCGGGCGCTGTCGCGAACGGTCCGCTCCCGCGCGTAGTCGAAAGCCTCCTGAAGCGTGACGTTTCCATCGCCTTCGCGATCCGCGGCGCCCCGGAGGCCGGCCGCGAAGTGGTGCGTGAAGAACGAACCGCGAACGCTGTCGGTCTCGTGCGCGTCTTCGAATCCCGAGCTGGAGGACACGAGCGCCGTACCCTCCGTGTCGACGTTCAAGAGGTCCGCGGTGGTAAGAGGCGGCCCGACGCTCAGCCCCTTGGACTGCGTCCAGCTTCCCCCGCGGCAGGTGTCCAGAATGCCGACGCGGATACGGGCGCCGAGTCGTTCGACCCGCTCGCGCAGATCCGCCAGTGCGATCGGTTCGCCGTGCGGGAAGAGCGCCTGACCGTCCGAGTGCCCCGAATAGTAGAAGACGAAGAGGACATCTCCCCCGAAACCGGCGGTCGCTCTTGCCACCCCATCGAGCGTCGCGAGGAGATCGCTCGGATGCGGGTCGAGTAGAAGGTGAACGTCCGCCGCGGAGAATCCCCCCACCTGTTCGAGTACCCGGGCCAGCTCACTCGCGTCGTCGTGGGCGAAACGCAATGCCGGTCGATCCGGCGGCGGGTCATTGGCGCCGACGACGACGGCGACGCGCTTCATTCCGAAGGTCGCCGCTCGGGCGGGTGCGCTCGCTTGAACGGCCGCTCCCGCGAGAGCGGCAACGACGAGAAGAAGGCGGCGTGATCGCGTCATCGGTCGGGCTCCTTGCGCAAGTTGAAATCCGCTACCCACACGTCTTGCGTCCGCTCGGTGTTTGCGATCGCGTGCCGAAGGCGGCCGTCGTCCAAGACGGCTCGGCTGAGCACGACCGCGAGTCTCTCCTCGCCCGGATCGGCGTCCACGACGAGCGTGAACGGGAGCGGGTCGCCGGTCTTGGAACACTCGGCGTTCGACAGCCGCGCCCACCCGGTCCGCCCCGGCGCTGCGACGGCGACATGCTCGAGACCCTCGCACGCCACGCGCAACGCGAGTGAATCTCCGGGACGCACCGCCGAACGCCCGTCCCATACGTGCGTGTCTCCGGCCCGATGCACGAGAACCTGAACACCCGGGGCTCCTTTTCCGGCGAGATACACGACCGGGGTCGCGCGTTTTTCGCGGGCGAGGAGCGCCACGCATGCCGCGATTCCGAGCGCTCCGAACGCCAACCAGGGCAAGGCCGGCGCAGTCCTCGCCCGCAGCGATCGCGCCGGCCATCCGGGGGGCGCCGCGGTGTAGCCCCGGTCGTTTCGAAGCGCATCGAGGGACTCGAGATAGGCTCGGCAACGCCCGCAGCCCGCGACGTGCCCATCGATGGCGGGATCGCCAGATCGTCCGGAGGCCCAGAAGACGTCGAGCGCGAAGGCAGACACGTGCGTGCGTTCCCCGGTCGTCATGACGAAAACTCCTTCTTCAACGAAGCGATCCGTTCGTCGAACCGCGCCAGCATTCGCCGGACGGTTCGCTCAGACACGCCCAGGACGATTGCCGCCTCCGGTTGTGGGAGGCAGTCGACGCGGCACAGTACCGCGGCGGCGAGTTCGCCTTCCGGGACGCTGCTGGCCAGGGACACAATCGCCGCCCTCGCGTCCGTGCTCGCAGAGAGGTCGATCGAGCAGGGTAGATCGTGGGCGACGACGTCCAGCGCCCCGACCTTGTACCCGTCCCGAAGCAGATCGATGGCCAATCGCGTGGACGTTCGATAGAGCCACGCGATGATGGCGCGAGTGTCGTTCCCGCGGCCCATGCCGGACTTCCACAGTCGCAGGAAGGCCTCCTGCGCCACGTCCTCCGCGGCGGACGAGCACCCCAGCAAACGGCGGCACTTGGCCTGGATGGGCGGCAAGAAGCGGGCATAGGCATCAGAAAAATCGAGCGGCGTGGTCAACGAGTCTCAGGCCCCAGGGAAAAGACGCGCGAGCGCTCCGGATCCGGACACGAGGCGCCGCCGCCGTGCTGGAAAATACCCTTGAAGGCAGCGGAAGATCGACCACGTGCGCCGCGAGGTCCGGGACAGACGGTCAGGCCGCGGCGAGCGACCCGCACGAGTGAATGGAGCCCGCGATTTCAGTCGCGACCCTTCGCGGTTGCTTCCGCTGGGGCGCAAAAAACCTCGCGATCGAAGCGCGCCCTTTCCGATTAAGGTCGAGGAGGGACGGACGTGCCCCGGATTTCATGGTTCCGGGGGCGTCTCGCCCCAGCCTCCGGAGGTCGGCTCGAGAGCCAAAAAGACAAGGCCACCTCCTCGATTGGAAGCGCTGCTCGAACCACTGGAAAAGAGGCATTTTCAACGAGAAACGTCACGAAAACGGTTGGACCGGACGCTCTTTCAATGAACAAAGGCGCGCTGACAATGGGACGCGACACCCTGCCAACGAGAAAAGACGCGCGGACGATTGGCCGCGACACATCTTCGATTGAAACGGGACCCCGACCGTTTGGACCGGACGCTTTTCCAACGAGAAAGGGCGCGGGAACCATTGGACGCGACGCTTCGCCAACGAGAACAGATGCGCCGACCATTGGACGCGACGCTTCGCCAACGAGAACAGATGCGCCGACCATTGGACGCGACGCTTCGCCAACGAGAACAGATGCGTGGTGAGGCCCTACGCGATATTGTTGAACGAAAACGATGACTTGACCAGCTGCGGACGATGATGCCCGCGAATGGCCGATTGCCAGCTTTCTCGTGCCCACGTCACAGCATGCAGCACGCGGCACAAGCACAAGAAGAGGCCGACGATCAGACGGGCACGTTTGCGGATGCCCAATTCAAGGCCGCGCCCTAAGTTGAAAGGCGCATTGCTCCCCCCTTCGCAGCCGAAACCCCGCTCGACCGTCGCGCGCCGCGTGCTCCTCTCGTTTGCCGTCACGGGCACGGCGTTCGCGGTCACGCTCGGGTTGGGAGTGGTCGCGCAGCGCCGCGCGGCGGACGACAGCGTCGAGCTCGCGCGCGGGTACGTGCCGGTCGCGATGCGCCTGGCCCAACTGCGCGCGGCCCAAACGACGCTGTCGACGCTCGTCGACGGAATCCCCGACGAACGAGAGCCCGGGTCCACCCGCGCGCTGCTCGAAACGCTCTCGGGCGCCCGCCGCACGATGTTCGTCGAGACGCGCGCGGCGATGACCCAGACGCTCCCCACCGTCGGAAGTGACACGACGCGGACGCTCGCGCCGCGGCTCGCGGCGGAGCTCGACGCGGTCGAGTCCGCGCTGGAGACCGATCCCGCGCTGTTCGAGCGTCTCTTCGCGGCCTTCGCAGGGGGCGACCGCGACGCCATCAACCGCACCATCGTCTCCCTCGGCGCGCTCGAGCACGACGCCGACAAGCGGCTGCGCGTGCTCGCCGGGCGCGTCTCGGGCTCGATCGACGCCCTCTCGTCAGAGGCCCGCGAGCGCGAGCTGCGATCGATCTGGGCGCTCGCCGTCCTTGCAGCCCTCACGCTCGCCGTGGGCGTGGTCGTCTCGATCCACGTCCGGCGTCTGCTGGCGCCGCTGGCGCGCGTGACCGAGCGCGCGCGAGCCGTGGCGCGAGGCGACCTTACCGCCCGCGAAGTGGAGACGACCGACGACGAGATCGGGCAGCTCGAGGCGGCGTTCGAAAAGATGGTGTCGGGCCTCGCGCGCGCCCAGGCGCTCGCGCTCTCGAACGAGCGGCTCGCGGCGATCGGCAAGATGGCCGCGCACGTGACACATGAAATCCGCAATCCACTGTCGGCGATGGGCCTGAACGTGGAGCTCCTCGCCGAGGAGCTCGACACGCTCGGAGCCCACGAAGGGACGAAGCGCGCCGAAGTAAACAGCCTGCTCGTGGCGATTCAGCGCGAAGTGCAGCGCCTCGAGCAGCTGAGCGAAGAATACCTGGGCGTGGCGCGACTGCCGCAGCCGCGCATGGAAGCGGACGACGTGACGGCGGCGGTGCGCGAGATCGTCGCTTTCGCCCGTCCGGAAATCGAGCGCGAGGGGTGCACAGTCGAGCTCCACGTTGCCCACCCGCTGCCCCCGGCGCTTTTCGACGACGGCCAGCTTCGGCAGGCGCTGCTCAATCTGCTGCGCAACGCGCGCGAGGCGATGCCCCGGGGAGGTCCGATCGACGTGCACGTGATGGCCGAAGGGATGGGCGTGGTGGTCGAGGTCGACGACCGCGGCGGCGGTATCCCGGAGGAGATCCGCGCGCGCGTGTTCGATCCATTCTTCTCGACGAAGGGGGAAGGCACCGGACTCGGGCTCGCGATCACGCGGCACATCGTGCATGCACACGGCGGGACCGTGACGTGCGAGCCCCGCGAGGACGGAGGCACTCGCTTCCGCGTCGCACTGCCGATCGCGCCGGCCAAGACCGCCCGCCTGCCGAGCGCCGCCGCGCACGCCCGGTGACCATGCTAAGACCCCGCTCCCCATGCCCCGTATCGACGGCCGCCCGCTCGACGCCCTCCGCCACGTCGAGATGATCCCAGGCTTCCATCGCCCGTCCGAGGGCTCGGTCCTTTACCGAGCCGGCGGAACCGTCATTCTCTGTACCGCGTCGGTGGACGAGAAAGTGCCGCCGTTCCTCGAGGGAAAGAATCAAGGCTGGCTCACGGCCGAGTACCAGATGCACCCTCGGGCGAACGCGCGACGGCAGGAACGAGACGGACGCGGAAAAGCACCGAGCGGGCGAACGCAAGAGATCCAGCGGCTCGTGGGACGCGCTCTCCGTGCGGCCGTGAACCTGGAGAAGCTGGGCCCGCGAACCATCGTCGTGGACTGCGACGTACTCGAGGCCGACGGCGGGACCCGCACGGCGTCGATCACCGGGGGGTTCGTGGCGTTGGCGCTCGCGCTGGCGAAGATCGGCGGCCTACGCGCGCTTCGGGAGTCCGTCGCGGCGACGAGCGTCGGCGGCCTCGCCGGGCTCGGGAACGCGCTCGACCTTTGTTACGCGGAAGATTCACGGGCAGAGGTCGACTTGAACGTGGTCGCGACGGCGACCGGCAAGATCGTCGAAGTGCAAGGCACGGCCGAGGGCGAGCCCGTCGAGCGACGCGAAGTCGATGCGATGGTCGACCTGGCGCTCGCCGGAATCGCGAAACTCTCACAGGTGCAGCGCGACGTGCTGGCCGCGGCCGGGGTCGATTTGAAGCGTCCGGGGGCGTGAACGTGCGACGAGCGCGAAGACCCGCCCGATGAAGGACCCGGAGATCGTGCGACCCGAGCGCGTCGCGCTGGTCGTCGCGACCCACAACCGCGGCAAGCTCGAGGAGCTGAGGCTGCTCCTCGCGGGTTTGCCCGTGGACGTGCACGCCCTCGGCGATGTCATCGCCGGGGCGCCCGCGGTCGTCGAAGACGGTGACACGTTCGCGCAAAACGCGATGAAGAAGGCGCGGGCCGCGGGCCACGCCACGGGGATGCTGGCGTTGGCCGACGACTCGGGGCTCGAAGTGGACGCGCTCGGCGGGCGCCCGGGCGTGCGGAGCGCACGCTTCGCCGGCGAGAACGCGACCGACGCCGACAACTGCGCCGCGCTGCTCGAGGAGCTCGCGCGCTCCGGCAAGCCGCCGCCCTACCGAGCACGGTTCCGCTGCGTGCTCGCGCTCGTCGACGGACATTCACCCGACGCTCGGACGGTCGAAGGAGTATGCCGCGGGACGATCACGCTCACGCCGCGGGGCGCAGGCGGCTTTGGGTACGATCCGCTCTTCGTCCCCGAGGGCATGGCGGTGACCATGGCGGGGCTGTCCCGCACGGAGAAAAACCGAATCAGCCATCGCGCGCACGCTCTGGATGCGCTGCGGCCGCTGCTTGCTGGGAGATCGCGCCGGCTCGATCTCGCCTAGTCGCCGAGCAAATCGACGTGCACGCCGCAGCCGAAGACGAGCGCGAAGTACGTCTGCTGCGCGTCGGAAGGGATGGGCCCTCCGCCGGAAAATAGCGGCTGCGTCTCGCCGTCGGCCTGGTTGGGGGCGAATTGGATATTGCCGCTCGTGTCCGTCAGCGTGCCGCCCGAGAGGGTGATCATCGGCGAGAGGGTCGTGCGGGTGCTCAGGCGGATGTCGGCACCGAACCCCAAGCGGAAGAGCTCCAAACCGCTCGCGCTCCACGTACCGCTGCTGTTCGACACCTGGAATTTGCGCCATCCGAACGAGATGTCGCTCGCGAAGGAGACGGAGTCGACGTCTCCCGCGAGATACCGAAAGCCCACCCCGACGAAGGACGTCGAAGCGTTCGCGGGCGTGCCCTCGAACCGACGACCGGCCCCGACGAGGCCCAATTCGAGAGCGAAGTAAGGGATGTAACGTCGGGCCAGGCGCACGCCAATGTCGCCCTGGAGCGCCACGCCGCTGCGGACGAAGTTGCCGGTGGTCTCGACCCCGGACGTGCTGAACGGATCGATGTAAAGACCGCCGCTATACGCGATGAGGCCGCCGCTGCCGCCCAGCCACAACGCCGTCGTGGGCGCGTGCTTTTCTTCCGGCGCGTACGCCCGTCGACGGAGAGGCCCGTTGGGATAGGGTGGCGGCGGCGGGGATCTCGGGCCCGCGCTCGGTGGTGGAGGCGGCGGAGCCGGCGGCGGCGGCGCCGCGGGTGGGGCCGGCGGTGTGGCTGCCACGGGCTCCTCGGGCGGCGGGAGCGGTGGAAGTTCCTCTTGCGCGCGCGCGAACTCGACGAAAAGAAGACTGGCGACGAAAACAGCGGCCCGAATGTTCGCCCGCATGGCCGACCTCATGGCAAGAGTGCGCGGAGACGGGCGCGCACTCCATGAATCATAAGCGACGGACAACCTCGGCGCCCGCCACCGAAGCGACGCGTTTCCACGCGTCCGGAGGAAGAGGACATGGCGAAGCCGTACAAAGAGCTCGGCCGTTACGGGGGGGTAGGCATCGAGCTCGTGCTCGCAATCCTGATTCTCGGGGGCGCGGGCCACTGGCTCGACGAGCGCTACTGGCATGGCCGAGGTTGGGGGATGGCCGTCGGCTTCGTCCTCGGCGTGGCGGTCGGGGTGCGTAATCTGATGCGCACGGCCGCGACGATGCAGCGGGACATCGAACGGGCCGAAGCGGAAGATCCGGCGGCGAGCCGCTGGACCGTCGACGAGAGCTGGCTACACAAGGCGGATCCGCCCTCGACGACCGACGATCCCGAATCGGACGAGCCGGAGCACTCGAAGAAGAACGGGCACGTGTCATGAACTCGGCGAAGCACAGCCGGCGCGGGCCGCTCGACGCGCGGCTGCGCGCGACGCTCGTCACCGTGGTGCTCTGCGGTGCGGCGCTGAGCGTCGGAGGTCTCTTGTCGCGGGGTCCTTCCGCGGCGGTCTCGGTGGGTGCCGGCGCTGCCGTCGCGGCGGCAAACCTCTGGGCGCTCGCCCGAATCGTGACGGCGCTGCTCCCGAACGACTCGAGGTCGGCCCAGAAGGTGCCGAGCTCCGCGGCGGCCTGGTCAGTCCTCGCGGCGCTCAAGATGTTCGCCCTCTTCGCCGTGGTCTGGCTGTTCTTGCGCTACGCCGTCGTGACTCCGCTTGCGATGCTCGTCGGGTTTGCCGCGCTGCCCATTGGGATTGCCATCGGCTCGCTGGTGAGCGATAGAAGCGCGGAAGGGGAGCCGTAAAATCGCATCATGCCCGAGCACACCTCCTTTTTCAGCTACCTCATCGCGATGTTCCCGGCCCTCGGCCACAACCTGAGCGCCTTCGGCAGCTCGCTCTTCGGCCAACCGGTGAGCGCGCACGGGCTCGAGCCGCTCGTCGCCAGCTTGTTCGTCATGCTGGTGGTGGTCGGTCTGGCGCTCGGCGTCCGAGGACAACTCGTCGACCACGAAAAATCGGTCGTACCGGACGCGAACCTCACGCTGCGGACGTTTCTCGAGGTGTTCGTCGGCTTTTGGTACGGCACGATGAGGGACATGATGGGGCCGAGGCGTGCGAAGCGATACTTCCCGCTCGTCGGCTCGCTCGCGTGCTTCATCTTCTTCGCGAACGCGCTCGGACTCATCCCCGGCTTCGTGCCGCCGACGTCGAACTGGAACATCACGATGGGCTGCGCCGCCGTGGTGTTCGTGATGTTCAACTACTACGGACTCAAAGAGAACGGGCTCGGCTACCTGAAGCACCTCTTCGGGCCTTACATCGGCTGGTGGGGCATCCCGATCAATCTCCTGCTCTTCGTGATCGAAACCGTTTCGACGCTGATTCGGCCGCTGACGTTGAGCATCCGTCTCATGCTGAACATGGCGGTCGACCACCTGCTCGTCACGCTGACGCTGGGCATGGTTGCCCTGTTTTTGCCCGTCCCGGTGATGCTTCTGGGTGCGCTCGTCGTCGTCGTTCAGGTGATGGTTTTTTGCCTCCTCACGTCGATTTACATCTCGCTCGCGACCGAACACGAAGAACATCATCCGGAAACAAAGACGCACGGCGCCGGTGAGGCGTACGCCGCAACCGCCGCGCATTGAACGTGCGGACTAGCCTGCTGAGCTGAAAGCGACTACAAGGCCGCTCCAGCTAAACCATTGCACACGAAGAAGGAGCCATTGACGATGTCGTTCCCGAAGAAGTTCGCTCTGGCGGCGCTACCGTTCGCCGCGACCTTCCTCTTGCCGCTCCTGGCGTACGCCCAGGACGACCACTCGGGCTCGAACGTGTTCGACGTCCGGGCCTGGGCTGCGGCGGGCGCGGGCATCGCGATCGGGCTCGGAGTGCTCGGCGGCGCCCTCGGCCAGGGCCGCGCCGCAGCTGCGGCGCTCGAGGGGATCTCGCGCAACCCAGGCGCGGCGGCGCGCATTCAAACGCCGATGATTCTCGGCCTCGCGCTCATCGAGTCGCTGGTGCTCTTGGCCTTCGTAATCGCCTTCTTCTTGCAGGGCTTCGCCAAGGGCTGATCCCGCGCCGGACGGGGCGACCGAGCCGTCGTCCCGTCTTCGGTGCCGGCGATCGACCGTTATTCGGCGGGAGCGTCGCTGTCGCGGGCGGCGTCGCTAACGACGCCTGCCCCGTCGCCGTCAGCGCCTGCGTCTAGGCTGGCATCGGCCGCGCTGGAGCCGACGTCGGCTTCGGCGTTTCCTTGCGCGTCGGACGCATCGTCCGTGACGGAGGCGTCGGAGGGCGCGGTGGAAGCCTCGGATGGCGCGGTGTCGGCGACCGAGTTCGCGTCCATTGCGGGCGTCGATGTCGATCCGGCATCGGAGGAATCGGGCGATTCACACGTGGCCGGCTCGCACTCGAAGCGAAAACCAAGTCCGCCGTCACGGGTCTGACCCGGGAAGCACTGACACTGGTCGTACGCGCCCGGGCAACTGCTCGGATAGTTGCAGACGAGGCCGGTCGACTGGCAGGGCGCGAGCTCCGCGGCCGTTTCGGTGTGTGGACACGTGGTGCTCGCGTCGAGCGGCGTCAGGCAGGTCGCCGCGTCCGGCGTATCGACCGGGTTGCCGGCACCGTCTGCGCACTGAAACGCATGACCGTCGCACAGGCAGAGGATCGAAATCTGGGAAAAGCCGCACTGAATGGTCGGCCCGCATGTCGAGCCGAAGACCGTGCACGCCGCGCCGATGGTCTCGGCCAGCGTAGCGGGGCACGCCGTCTGGGCGACCGACGACGAACCGATCGCGACGACGCTGATGCTGCTGCAGCCCGCTCCGGAGGCCGCGATGACGATGCTCGGAGCTGCAATGCCGGCCCAGAGGGCCAATCGAAGTTGCGGTTTCATGTGGAAGACGCTCAGGAGACTGGTGGCTGCGGAATGCGGAGTTTGAAGGTGGCCCCCCGGCTCGACGACTGCACGGCGATGCTGCCCCCGTGCTCTTCGGCGATCTTCTTGACGATGGCGAGACCGAGCCCGGTGCCCCCCTTCTTTCCGCTCGTCACGAACGACTGGAAGAGGCGGTGCTCGATTTCCTTCGGAATGCCCGGCCCCGTGTCCGAGAACGTCAGGAGGAGCGACCCGTCCTCTTTGTCGCGCGTCACTTTGATGACGAACTTGCCACCGCGCCGGCCCATCGCGTCGACCGCGTTTCTGGCCAGGTTGTGGACGACCCGCAGGATCTTTCCTTCGTCGAACCGCGCGGTACCGCGCTCTTGCACGTCGACGACGAGCTCGACGCCGCGCCGGGCGAGGTCCGCCTCGAGCTGCCCGCGAACGTCGTCGAAGAACTTCTGGAGGTAGATCTTGCGAACGAGGACGCTCTTCTCGCCGCGCGCGAACTCGAGCACCTCGCGCTGCATCGCGCCGATGAGATCGAATTGCCGGAGGACGAGTTTCGCGTAGCGCTCGCGAATCCGTCGATCGTTGGACCCCTGCATCAACTGAACATAGCCGCTGATGACCGTCAGCGGCGTCTTTAGATCGTGGATCACGCTCGACAAAAGGCGCCCGATGGTGGTGAGGCGCTCTTCGCGTTCGCGCCCCTCGCGCGAGAGTTGGAGGAGAATCGCGGTCGACGCGTTCGCCGTGACGAGTTGGAGGAGCTCTCGGTCTTCGTCGTCGAAGGGCCGTCCGCTTCGTTTGTTGTAGATCGCGAGCGCCCCCAGGGGAGCGTGCTCGCCCTCGAGGGGAACGATGAGCGCCGTCTTCGTCGTCGCCCCTCCGATGCGCTCGTCGAGCTCCGGATCACGCCGCGGGTCGGTGTCGGCGCCGCTCGTGACGAGCACCTCGTTGTGCTGGATCGCCCAGCCGATGAGGCCCGCGTCGTCCGGGTACGGAAGGCGCTTCATCTTCCTCGTGCGCTCGTCGATGATGTAGAGCGCACCGGCCCGGCCTTCGGGATCTCGAAGGGCGACCGCTCCCATCTTTGCCTCGCACGCCCGCGTCGCCTCGCCCAGGACGGCGATGAGCAGCTCGTCGAGCGAGGTCGCTCGAGCCATCGCGCGCTCGAGGTCGAACAGCAGCTTCAGGTCGTCGACGCGATTCTCGAGCTGCTCTTTCGTGTCGAGAAGCTGGATGTTCTTCTGCGTGACGGACATGAAGAGGCGCGAGTTGTCGATGCTGACGGCCGCCTGGGTTGCCAGCGCCGCGAGAATCTCGGCGTCGTCGTCGGAGAACTCGCCGCGCTTCTTGTTGAGCACCTGCACGACGCCCATCGTCTTCCCGAGGTGGTTTCGGATGGGCGCCGCGAGGATCGATCGGGTCCGGTAGCCCGAGAGCATGTCCCACTCTGCGCTGAAGCGCGGGTCCTTGTAGGCGTCGCGCACGTGCAGAGGCTTGCCCGTACGCGCGACGTGCCCGGCGATTCCGTGGCCGATTTTAAGGCGGATCGAGCGGACCTCTTCCCCCTGGACGATTCGCGACACCAGCTCGTCGTTCGTCTCGTCGAGCAAGTAAAGCGTCGCGCGATCGGCCTCGAGCGCCTCGGTGATCTTGTCGAGAATGAGCTCGAGCAGCCGGTCGAGGTCGAGCGTGGTTCCGAGCGCAACCCCGACCTCCCGCAGCGCCTTGCTCACGCGCATTTCGCGAGAGAGGGCCGCCTCGGCGTCCGCCAGGCGGACATCGAGCGAACGAGCGGGGTGGGACTTCAGCGCCATCGGCTGCAACCATCCTAACAGGGCTGTGCGGCGGCAGGTCAGAGGCAAGTTGCCCCGATCGAAGGTGGAGACGAACCGGGCCCGAAGTCTGATAAGACTGCTCGCGGACGCTCCGACTGTCCTTTTTCCTACGGCTTTTCCGAGCCCTTCCCCGCAAATGACGCGTACGCTCATCGTCACACCGACCTACAACGAGTCCGAGAACTTACCGCGCTTCGTCGAAGCCGCTCGGTCTGCCCTGCCCCACGCCGATCTCCTCGTCGTCGACGACGGATCGCCCGACGGCACCGGGCAGATCGCCGACGCGCTCGCCGCGCGAGACCCGCACGTTCGCGTCATTCACAGGCCCGGCAAGCTTGGCCTGGGAACCGCGTACGTCGACGCGTTCCGCAAGGGACTCGGCGAAGGATACGACCGTTTCTACGAGATGGACACCGACCTGTCTCACGACGTCCGGTATCTGCCCGAGTTCGAGCGCGCGCTCGACGACGGCTACGACGTGGTGATCGGCTCGCGCAACGTGCCCGGCGGCGGCATCGAGGGGTGGGGGCCGGGCCGCTACCTTCTCTCCAAGGGCGGCAGCCTCTACGCGCGGACGATCCTCGGGCTGCCCATTCGAGACTTGACGAGCGGCTACAAAGCGTTTTCCCGCCGGGCGCTCCAGGCGATCGACCTCGATAGCGTGCATTCGAACGGCTACTCGTTCCAAATCGAGACGACGTACCGGGCGACCCGCAAGGGGATGCGCGTGAAGGAGGTGCCCATCGTGTTCGTCGACCGAACGCTCGGACGGTCCAAGATGAGCCGGAAGATCTTCCTCGAGGCGGTGGCGATGGTCTGGAAGCTGCGCTTCGAGTCGATGCGCGATCGGGTGAAATAGCCCCGGATCACACTTTGGTCGCGGCGATGACCACGTGGGGATAGGGCAAGACGTCCGGCACGCGGACCGTGCGCACGGAAAACCCGAGCTCCGTCAGCATCGCGTTCCATTCGCGGTGATGGCGATAGGCCAGCGGCTGGCGCCAGCCCACCATCATGCGGTCGAGCGCCTCGGTGAAGAGGAGGCCGTGGCGCGGCTCGGTGGTGATGTCTTTGACGAGCAGCATCCCTCCCGGCGTGAGCAGACCGGCGAGCCGCTCGAGCACCCGGCGCTGGTCTTCCCTCGGAAGGTGGTGCATCACGTCGAGCACGTAGGCGGCCTCGAACGGGCCCTCGAGCGCCGCGGCGCGCACGTCGCCCACGATGAACCTATGTTCGTGCAAGCCCAGCGCCGCGGCGACATGGCGAGCGATGCCGACGCGCCGGGCGTCCGGGTCGACGCCGGTGATCTGCCGGCGACGCTGGGTCTGGCCGAAGTAGGCGGCGAAGAGGCCGAAGCCGCAGCCGACGTCGAGAATCCGCCCGCGGTCGGTGAGAAGGAGGTCCATGACGCTGAGGAGCTTCGGACGCAGAATCGAGAAGCGAACGAGCGAGTACGCGCTCTCGACCAACGGAAGGGCGCGCACGATCTTGGCGATCGCGGCGCTGCCATAGACTTCCGGGGCCTCGGCGGCGCCCTGTTGCACGCCCCGAAGCTCGCCGCTCATCCAGGCCCCAGGGGTACGCTGCGGCGGATTGGACGGTCAAGGGATGACTCACGGGCCTGGCGGCTGGGGGGCGCCGCGTGGTACTCGATGCCCGTCTCACGCGCCCGTAGCTCAGCTGGATAGAGCGGTGGCCTTCGAAGCCACATGTCGGGGGTTCGAATCCCTCCGGGCGCGCTCGACCTCCACCGGCGAAGTGAACGCCGCAGGTGGACGGTGGGCGGAGCCGCCCCCTGGCCGGCGCTTCGCCCGGCGAGAGAGCGGGAACGGTCGCCCGTGAATAGTATAGTTATTCCGATGGTTTCACACGACATCACCAAAGCTGGCTAAGGAACCGGAGCACCCGTTCGAGCTGAGTTGCGCAGGAATGCCACGCGCCTTGGCGAGCGCTTCCCGCTTGACCGCGCATCGCATTGGGATACGCCCCACAAAGGGAATTGGATGACGGAGCCGAAGCAGCCCGAGTCGACAACCAGGAGGGTCACTTTCGATGCCCGAGGTGCCTACTTGGAATCGGTTGAGCTCTCATTCTACGGCGAGGCGCACCGGCGCGACTGGTTGGCACTAGTCGAGGCAACAAGAATGCGCGTCGACGACGAGGACAACGAGGAGACCTTCCGCAGAGTCAACTTCGTCGCCCTCCCTGCCGAGATCAAGAAGAGCACGTTCTACCTACGCGGCGGAGCACACCAGAAGCCGGGTGGAAGCGCGGAGCACCTCACGGTCCACTGGCATTTCGAGTGGGATCGGGCTCCTGGGGGCGAGCCTCCGCCCAGATTGAGACAGCGGAGCAACGAAGTCGGCGGCTACCCACATCTCCTGGAAGCGTTGGTTGCTCACTGGCCAGCGGCGGAAGTAATCGAAGGCGAGGTCAAGGGTCGGTATCTGGTGGACGCGTCCCGGTGGAGCTTGGCGTTTGAACATCGCGCTGGTCTCGACCGTGCCGAGCAGGTCGGCGCCTTAACGGTGAAGCGAAGCTCGACGGTCACGATGTGGTCGATCGAACCACCTAGCGGCCCCGTCGGCCGCCTGCTAATCGCCGACTTTCCTGATGCCGTGAAATCAATCTCAACGTTTGGGACGTTCCGCATAAGGCTAGGAACTCACATACTCGCGCATCTGGATCAGGCACTCTGGACCGGACTGGCCACAGTGCTCCGTCCAGAGCCCAAGGGGGAGCGATGAGCGGAGGAAGTATCCACACCGGGCAGGGCTGGCGACACTCTTTCCACTGGCACGAGCAGGGGGAGGAGGGTCTGAACGCCTTCATCGCCGAGATCGAAGAGGTCGTCCAGCGAGACCCTCCCGCCATCTCGCGTTCGGAGCTTGAGTCGCTCGCTGGTCGTGTTTCTGTCTGCGAGGTCGAACATTCTGCGTTGTCAGAGCGCGTCGCCTCACTCGAATGCGGCTCGACGGAGGAGTTCGCGCGTCGTCACATTCGACTGGCAGCGCGCGTTCGAGAAGAAGCCTTGAAGTTGAACGGCGTGACCGCGGCGTACCTACATCCGACGGAACTCTCATTCACGCTAGTTGGGCCCGCCTGGACACCGGAACTAAGCGAGGCTGGGGCCGTGCTCGCTTCGAGACTGCAGCACGAGCTGGTCCCAGATTTGTCGGTCCTTGTCGACGGGGGCTTCGAGGCCGCCGGCCAGGAAGCGCCGGCACTCTGGCACCGCCTGTTGCCATGACGCACGAGGAGGTAGCGCGTCGCAACTTCCTGTACGCGGCGACCGCCAAGCCGCCGGAGTGGCGCGTGACGATGTTCTTCTATGCAGCGGTACACGCAACGACTCACGTCCTTTTCGGCGGAAAGGACGTGCGTACGGAGTATTCGCATGCACAGCGCACGCTTGACATTGAGCGGCACGCCGAGCTGAAAAAGAAGGCCACCCAGTACCGAGAACTTCTGAAGCTCTCCATCACATCTCGCTACAAGGCGTGGGAAATCCCTCTGATCGATTCACAGATCAAGCGGGCCGAAACCCTCGCGACGGAGATACTGACGTTCTGCAAGGTCTTGTCGCCAGCCGTCCCGTCCTCGCCCTCCTCGAAGCCTCCGGACTCCCGATAGCGAGGCAGCAGGTCCAGCGGGCTTGCTTTGGGGCGAACGATCGCGGCCCCCACCGAAGCGGAAAATGCTGCCAGCGCCGGGAGACACGGACGCATCCCAACGGGTGAGGCCTTCGTGTGCCGACTGCAGGACCGCAATCTGTTCATTGCAATTCCCTGCAATCGACAGCTCACCCCCATTCGAGAACCTCATTGGTCGACGCCTGTTCGGTGCGATTCTCGAGTGGTAGAGTCGGATGTCATGCGCGAATCGCCAAAGCGCACGTGGTCTCAGAACCCCGCGGTTCGCAATTCATCCGCTCCTCGGTCTGTCGGGCGCATCGCGGGACTACGCTTGGTCAGCGCGCTGAACCTGGTATTGGGCTGCGGACAACACAACATCGAGAGCGCCCCGGCAGGACCAAACGCGGAAGCCTTGGCCGACGATGACGTTCCTTCACGCGACGCCGAGCTCCTACCGCATTTGGTTGCCTACGATAGAGTCGCCCGGTACGGGGTGGTCGCCCCTGAGACGAGCGCCGAGCGGTCGGTCGAGTCGCCCGGACGCAACTGCAGTCCGCCCTACACGGTCGACCCACCGACGGGCAAGAAGCGCTGGTTGCTCGAGTGCCTTGCAATGAGCGCCGGCCCTCCGGAGGACGAGCGCGCGTTGGATGAGGTTCTCTGGGGGCTTCGGACTGCGCCAGGCGCGAACGCGCGGCCGCGGGCGTCAGCCCCTTTTGCGGACGTCGGTCTCTTGACCATCAACTCCATTCCACCGTCGACGTGTTTCCTCGACGGCAAGCCCCTCGGGGCTACGCCGAAGATCCGCGTCACGGTGATTGCGGGTACGCATCAAGTGACGTTCGTCGGCGCCGACCCGGGCAAGACCAAAACGGTTTACGTCGACGTCGAGCCTGGCGGCGCGGCGATGGCTACCGCCAATCTCAATCGGTGAATGGCGAGCGCGGCCCAGCGCTCTGCCGGTCTCTGGTGCCGGCTCGGTCGTTGCCGACGCTCGGCGGCCGCTACTCCCGACCCGTATGCGGCGCCGCGCGCCCGGCTGGCGAGTCCGCGCGCAACCGTCGCACCGACGAGACTTCCGTCCGCTCGGCTGCCGCTTCGACGCGGTTTCGCCCGCGCGTCTTCGCCGCGTACATCGCCGCGTCGGCGGAGCCCACCAGCGCCTCGATGGCCCAAGGCGCGTCCGAGCTCGCGACTCCGACGGAGACGGTCACGCGCACCGGCTCGCCTCCGTCCGAGACCGCATGCGTCTCGGCGGCCACCGCGCGCCGCACGCGTTCGCCCGCGATTCGCGCTCCTGCTTCGCTCGTTTGCGGGAGCGCCACGACGAACTCTTCGCCGCCCCAGCGTGCGACGAAATCGCTTTTGCGCGCGACACCGGCGAGAATGCGCGCCACTCCCTGAAGCACCACGTCGCCGGCCGCGTGGCCCCGCTCGTCGTTTATCCGTTTGAAGTGGTCGACGTCGAGCAGCAGAATCGAGAGCGGGAACGCGTGGCGGTCGGAGCGCGCGCGCTCGCGCTCGATCGCGTCGAGGAACGCGCGCCGGTTGAGTAGCCCGGTCAGCATGTCGGTCGTGGCGAGTCGCCGCGCGTCTTCGTAGAGCGCCGCCATCTGCAGAGGCCCGCCGAGCTCCGTGGCGACGAGCGTGAGAAGACGCTCGTCTTCACGCGATATGCCCCGCGGTGTCGGCGCGAGCGCGATGACGCCCACCTGCGCACCTCCGAGCATGACCGGCACCGTCCTCGGCGCGGGTCCGTCGCCCGCCGAAGCGCGTTCGTCTGCAACGAAGTGAACGGGCCGCTCCGGAGCGGTGGCGAGCGCGGCGCGGACCGCGTGTTCGCTCTTTTCGCGATCGGCCGGGTGTCCGTGGACGAACACGGGCGAATAGGGGCGGCCGGGGACCAGCGCGAACCAACGGTAACTCAGAACGTCGCTGAGGAGCGCCGCGAGGCCGTCGAACAGCCGCTCGTGCTCTCCCGCGCTGGCCAGCGCCCGCACTTCACCGGCGAGCACCGATTCGAAGAGCGCGCCGTCGAGGATCGACGAGATTCGGTCGTTCAGGTTACGGCGGGACGCGTGGGCGGAGCCCACCGAAGGATTGTGCGCTGTCGGCGCGGCCGGCGCAAAGGTCGGAAGAAGCGCGATGAGGTCTTCGACACGGTCCTTTCCGACGTAGGCGGCTGCCCCCGCGGAACGCGCCCAGAAGCGCGAGCGCTTGTCGCCCGAGGCGGTAAGGAGCACGACCGGGACGTGAGCGGTCGCCGGGTCGTTGCGGAGAAGACGACAGAGCTGCACGCCCGAGAGGCCAGTCATGACCAGGTCGGTCACCACGACGTCCGGCGGACTCGCCACCGCACGCTCGAACGCGGTCTCGGCGTCGACGGCCTCGTCGACGTCGTGTCCCTGCGCCCTCAGCCGCTGACCGAGGAGCGTACGAATGGACGAGCTGTCATCGACGACGAGTACGCGCAGCACGGGCTTTCTCCCCTCGGCCTGTACTCATCGGTACGGTTCGAATGCCTTTCACTTGAATGGGCGCCCATCGCCGGCGCAGCACGATCGCTTACGCCGCCGGGACCGCCGCCCTCGCCTACGCGTCCGTCCAGGCTAACCGAGCGACCCTCGATCGAGCGCGGGCGCACACAGACTCGCAGGTACAGGCGTTGCTCGAGCGAAACGGGAGAGAGACCGCATGGACACCCACGCAACGGCCCCTGCGGCCGACGGCGCGTTTGCGCCCTTCCCCCGCGGGGCGGCTTCCCGCCCGCCATCGCTCGGCGCACGAACCTACGCACGAGCCTACCGGTACGTGCTCTGGCCCACCTGGGAGAGGTTCGCACGAGGTCGCACGACAGCGCGGCACCTCGGGTTCCTCGAGAAAATGCAGTGGCGCTCGCCGGAGGAAATCGAGCGCTACCAGCTCGGTGCGCTGCGGATGCTGCTCGCCCATGCCGGGAGCCACGTTCCGTACTGGCGAGAGACTTTCCGCCGCCTCGGCTTCGACCCCCGCGATGTGGTGCGCCGCGAGGATCTGGCTGCGCTACCCATCCTGACGCGCGAGATCGTTCGCGAGCGCTATCGCGAGCTCGTCGATCCCGCCCAAGCGATCATGAATCTCAAGAAGGGAACGAGCGGCTCGACCGGGACGCCGCTCAAGTTCGAGTATTGCCGCGAGAGCGAGTCGTGGCGTCAGGCGGTGCGCATTCGCGGTTACGCGTGGAGTGGGTACCGGCCGGGGCTGCGGACGTTCTACTACTGGGCGCTCGTCAGCGAGATGCCCGGGGGGGCCAGCGGCGTGAAGATCCGCCTCGACCGGCGGATGAAGCGCGAAGTGTTCGTCGATTCGATGTGCCAGGACCAGCGGGCGCGGCGCCGCGCGCTCGACCGGCTCCGCCAAGCCCGCCCCGCGGTGATCATCTGCTACACGCAATCGTGCGCTCAGTTCGCTCGATGGATACTCGACAATGGCCTTCGCGACTGGGACGACATTCCTGTCCTCTGCGGCGCGGAGGCCGTGCTACCGGCGGACCGAGCGGCGCTCACCCGGGCTTTCGGGCCGGTGTTCGAGACGTACGGATCGCGCGAAACGATGCTCCTCGCGGCGGAGTGCGAAGCGCACCAGGGGATGCACCTGAGCGAAGAGAACCTCTTGGTCGAGGTGACGCGCTCCGGAAAGCCGGCGGCCGCGGGGGAGGCCGGCGACGTGCTCGTCACGGATCTGCACAATTACGGGATGCCCTTCATTCGATACCAGAATGGCGACGTCGCCCGAATGGCGGGCTCTTCGGCCTGCGCCTGCGGTCGAGGACTGCGCAGGCTCGAGCGGGTGGAGGGCCGGCGGGCCGACACCCTTTGCGATCGCGACGGCAATCCGATCCCGGGCATCGTGTTCCACGTTCTCTTCAGTGACGCACGCCAAGAGATCGTGCGCCAGTTCCAGGCGGTCCAGCGCGTCGGCGGGGACGTCGTCCTTCGCGTCGTGCGCGGACAGGATTGGTCGCAGGAACGCTTCGACGGCGTCGTCCGGCGCCTCGAACAATACCTGCGAGGGCTGCCGTTTCAGGTCGAGTACTGCCGCGCAATTGGCCCGTCTTCCAATGGCAAGATGCGCACGATCGTCGTCGAGCACGCGTGAGTGTCGATCGCGAGCTCTCGGCGTCCTCTCCGGTGAAGCGGACCGCTCCTACGCCTAGCCCGTGAAATGGTGTACTAGCCTGGCAGAGGGAACCATGCCCGCGCCAGCCGACCACCCGTACGCTTCCTTCGTGCACCTCGTGCAGAAGCCCGCGCGCTACTTGGGGGGCGAGTTCGGGGCACGCACGAAGGACTGGGACGCCGCCCTAGCCCGGGTATGCCTCGCATTTCCCGACGTCTACGACATCGGGATGAGTCACCTCGGGTTCAAGATCCTCTACAAGCTGCTCAACGACGATCCGCGGACGCTCGCCGAACGGGCGTATGCGCCTTGGGTGGACATGGAAGCTCAGCTTCGCGGGCGAGGGCTACCGCTCGTCTCGTGCGAGAGCGCGCGCCCGCTGCGAGACTTCGACGTCGTCGGCTTCTCACTCCAGTTCGAGCTCACGTACACGAACGTCCTCACGATGCTGGACCTCGGCGGAATCCCGCTCCGGTCCGACGCCCGCGGTGACGAAGATCCGCTCGTCGTGGCGGGGGGGCCCACCGCGACGCACCCCGAGCCGCTCGCGCCCTTTCTCGACGCCATCGTGATTGGCGACGGGGAAGAGCGTGCGGGAGAAGTGGCTCGCGTTTGGGCCAGGTGCAAGCGCGAGGGGAAGCCACGCGAAGAAAGGCTGCGGGCGCTCGCGCGGCTCGCCGGGGTCTACGTCCCGTCTCTCTATTCGACGCGGGTCGATCCCGACACCGGCTTTTCCGTGGTCGACCGGCCGCTCGCGGCCGAAGCGCCGCTCCCGATCGTGCGCACGTTCGTCGACGACCTGAACCGGTTTCCTTTCCCGGACGACGGGCCGATCGGAGGCCCCGAGGCGATCTTCGATCGCATGTCGGTCGAGATCGCCCGCGGATGCACCGAGGGTTGCCGGTTCTGTCAGGCGGGCATGATTTACCGTCCGGTCCGCGAACGCGACCCGGAACAAATCGTCCAGACGATCGTCAGCGCCGTCAAGAAGAGCGGATACGACGAGGCAAGCCTGACCTCGCTCTCCACCGCGGACTACTCATGCATTGCGCCGCTCGTGAAGAAAGTGGCCGACGAGCTCGCCCCGCGGCAGGTGTCGCTCGGCGTCTCGAGCCTGAGGGCGTACGGCCTCGAGGAGAACGTCCTCGACGACGTCGCGCGCGTCCGCGCCACCGGCGTGACGTTCGCACCCGAAGCCGGAACCCAGCGGATGCGAGACGTCATCAACAAGAACGTGACCGAAGAGCAGTTGATGCAAACCGCCGAGCGGGTGTTCTCCCGCGGCTGGCAGAGCATGAAGCTCTATTTCATGATCGGTCTTCCGACCGAGCAAGAAGAGGACGTTCGCGCGATTCCGCGCGTCGGCGGCCGAGCGCGTGCGATCGGCAAGCGCGTGAAGAAGGCTCTCGGCGTCCCGGGCACGCCCAAAGTGGTCGTCAGCGTGTCGACTCACGTTCCCAAACCGCACACGCCATTTCAGTGGTGCGCGATGGACATGCCCGCGGACGTGGAGCAAAAACAGCGTTGGCTCCACGAGGAGGCTCGGGCCGCCGGAGTCGATCTGCGCGTTCACGATTGCGACACTTCGTGGCTGGAAGCCGTGTTCGCTCGGGGGGATCGCTCGCTGGCTCCGGTGCTCGAGCGCGCCTACCGCGCGGGCGCCCGATTCGATTCGTGGGAAGACCAAAAGAAGATGCACGTCTGGGAGGAGGCCTTCTCCGCCGAAGGGGTCGATCCTGCCAAGTACTTGGGAACGATCCCGACGACCGCGCGCCTTCCCTGGGATCATATCGACGTCGGCCTCGAAGACGGATTTCTGCTCCGTGAGTATCGAAAGGCTTACAAGGACCGGCTGTCCCTTCCCTGCGGAAAGGTGGCCGGCGCGTTCGTGCACGCCACGAACTTGAAGGACGCGGCGGCCGATACGAGAAACCTGGTTTGTTACGACTGCGGCATCGCATGCGACCTCGGGGCGATGCGCGAACAGCGCCTCGTCTTCCTCCGCAAACTCGGCGCCGCCGAGCCTCGGGCCGCCGCGCCGTCGCCCGCGGCTGGAGTGGAGGCGCGGCGCCCGCGTCCGCGCGAAGCCCAGGGCGAGCCCAGGCGGTACCGCTTCGTCTACGAAAAGCTCGGTCCCTCCGCGTTCCTGTCGCATCTCGACGTCATCCGAGCCCTGCCGCGGGCGTTTCGGCGGCTCGAGCTTCCGCTCTTCTACTCACGGGGCTTTCACCCGAAACCGGACATGATCTTCGGGCCGGCGCTGTCGCTGGGCGTCGCGAGCCTCGGCGAAGCGGTCGATATCAAGATCGCGGCGGACCTCGATCCCGCCGCGCTCCTCGAGTCTCTCTCGGCCGGCGCGCAGCGAGGGCTGCGATTCGCGGGCGGTGCCCTGCTCGGTTCGGGCGATTTCGGCATCACGCGGGTGGTCGACACCGCGCGCTACGCCGTGGGGATCCCGCTGGCCGCGGTGGTCGGGCGGGGGGGCGAAGGCTGGCTGCGCGAGCGGGTCGAGCAGGCCCTCGCCGCCCGAGAGCTGCCCGTCGTCCGGCGTATCGAAGGCATTGGCAAGCGTGTCGACGTACGCGGGTTCTTGCTCTCCCTCCAGGTAACGGAACAGGCGCGACGCGAACTCGAGCGCGCCGGCATCCTGGGCGACCTCGTGCCGCTCGCGGTCGACGTCGAAGTGCGCGGCTCGGGCGGGGTGAAAATCGCCGAGGTGATCGAAGCCGTCTGCGGCGATTCCGACGTTCCGCACAGGGCGGTCCGTGTGGCCCTCGGCGCTCGGCGCCCGGATGGAACGCTGGTGGCTCCCCTCGACCTGGCGGGCCTGCGAGCGCTGCGCGCGACTCGGCCGGAAGTGGCTGCGGCCCCGAGCGAAGCGGCTTCCGTCGAAACAGTCCCTGCGTAGGCGCCCCTCCAAAACTCAGAGATAGAAGCGCTCCCCTTTTCGAGCCATGTGTACGAGGAGCGGAGCCGGCCTCCAGCGCTCGCCGAAGCGATCCGCGTAACCTTGCACACGTCGCAAAGCGTCCGCGGCTCCAATCGTGTCGACATACCGAAACGGCCCGCCGCGAAATGGGGGAAAGCCGAGCCCGAGCACGGCGCCCACGTCACCGTCGCGCGGGCAACCGATGACGCCTTCTCCGAAGGATCGCACCGCCTCGTTGATCATCGACAGGGCACACCGCATTTGAATCTCTTCGACCGGAAGAGTCGTCGTGGGCCGAACCCCGAGCAGCGCATAGATTCCCGCGTCCGCCGCACGAGCCCCGCCCTCGGCCCGCGCCCGTTCGTCGTAGCGATAGAGGCCGCGGCCATTCTTGCGCCCATGGCGCTCGTCCACCACGAGCTCGGAGAGAGCTCGCGGTGGGGTCATCCGTTCGCCGAAGGCGTCGTGCAGCAGCTGGGCGACACGCGCGGCGACGTCGATCCCGACCTCGTCGAGGAGGCGGAGGGGGCCAATCGGAAACCCCCAGTCGATCATGGCACGATCGATGGCTTCGACCGCCACTCCCTCGCCGAGAAGCTGCGCGGCCTCGTGCACGAAGGGAGCCAGAATTCGCGTCGTGTAAAAACCAGGGCCGTCTTTGACCACGATGACCGTCTTCTTTTGGCGGCTGCCGAGTCCGACCGCAGTCGCCACGGCGCAAGCCTCGGTCTTGTCGGCGCGGACCACTTCGAGGAGCGGTATCTTCGCGACCGGGCTGAAGTAGTGCATCCCGACGACCCGCTCCGGGAGCCTTGCGCCCAGTGCGATCGTCGCGATGGGAATGGATGAAGTGGCCGACGCGAGCACACACGTCGGAGCCACCACCCCCTCGAGGTCGCGCACGATTCCCCTTTTCAGCACGGCGTCCTCGAACACCGCCTCGATCACCAGATCGGCGTGACGCATCCCGGAGTAGTCCGTCGTTGCCGAGAGACGCGCGAACGCGTGATCGCGGTCGAGGGAGGCGAAAGATCCCTGACCCACGCGGGCGTCGAGCTGCACCGAGACCGCCCTCATCGCATGCCCTGCCGAGGGGTCGTCCCGTTCCTTGAGCCGCACCGACACCCCCGACGTCACCGACACGGTTGCGATCCCGCCTCCCATCAAGCCGCCGCCGATGATCCCGACCCGCTCGACGTCGCGCGCTCGCAAAGAATCCTTCGAGCCTTCGCCGGCGGCGGAGCTCTTCTTCAGATCGGCCGTCGCGTCAGAAAGCTCCATCAGGCGGTGCGCCGTCTCGCTCACCACGAGCTCTCCGAACGCCTTTGCCTCCAGCTCCGCCGCCGCATCGAACCCCTTTCGGCCGAGCTCCTCGAGCACGTCGAGCGCGCGCTCGGGCGCTGGATAGTGGCCGCTCGTCTTGGCGCGCAACCGCTCTCGCGCCTTGGCGAATACGAGGGCGCGCCCCACCGGGTTTCCCTCGATCGCGAAAGCGACGACGTCGCGACGGCCGCTCCGCACCCTCGGCAGATTGCCGACGAGCGCCTTCGCGCGGCGGGCAGCCACGTCGAGCACGATCGCGCGAGCGCAGAGGTCGTCGACGAGGCCGAGCGCCAACGCGCGCCGCCCCGTGATGGGCTTGCCGCCGAGCACGAGGTCGATCGCCGCTCGACTCCCGGCGCGCTGGGCCACGCGAAGCATGCCGTTCGCCGACGGGATGAGCCCGAGGCCCACTTCTGGAAATCCAAGGGTCGTTCGCGGATCGTCGGAGGCGATGAGCGCATGACAGGCGAGCGCGAGCTCGAAGCCACCGGCGAGCGCCGCCCCGTGAACGGCAGCGACGAGCGGCTTCTTCAAGCCCTCCAATCTCCGCAGCAAGATGCCTGCGTCCCGGGCGAGCCTCTCGGCGTCCGTGGCGAACTTGATCGATCGGAGCAGGTCGATGTCGGTCGCCAGCGCGAGCGGCTCGGCCGCGGGTTCCGCGGCAGCGCCCGGAAGCTGCCGTCCCCGCGGGCCACCCGTGAGAACTGCGGCGGCGATGCTCGCATCTCGTTCGATGCGATCCGCCGCGGCCGCGAGCTGCGCCGCGAAGCTCGGCGTCAGCGCGCCATGAGCGCGCGTGGAGTCGAGCGTGACGAAGGCGACGCCGTCGCGGCGCACGTCGACGGCCACGTCGGCCGCGTGGGGTTGGTCGCTCGACACCGAGCGCGCGGCGCTCACGGCGTTGCCTCGAGCACGACGGCCGCGCCCAACCCGCCCGCCGCGCACACCGTCGCGAGTCCCAGCCCGCCGCCGCGGCGCCTCAGCTCGCGGAGCACAGTCGTGACCATTCGGGCACCGGTCGCGGCGAACGGATGACCGAGCGCGATCGATCCTCCGTGGACGTTGAAGCGGTCCATGTCGACCTCTCCGATCGCATCGCTCCGCCCGAGCCGCTCGGCCGCGAACTTCTTCGACGCGAACATTTTGAGGTTGCAGAGTACCTGCGCCGCGAACGCCTCGTGCATGTCGATGATCGTGAGATCGCTCAGCTTGATCCCCGCCGCGTCGAGCGCCTTGGGAGTCGCGTACGACGGTCCCATCAACATCCAGCCGCCCGGATCGAGCCCCGCGTACGCCCAGGACCTCAGAAAGCCGAGCGGCTCGTAGCCCAGCGCCTTGGCCTTCGCCTCGGTCATGAGAAGAAGAGCGCTCGCGCCGTCGGTCAGCGGCGACGAATTGGCGGCGGTGACGGTTCCGTACCGAGTGTCGAACGCCGGCTTGAGCTTCGCGTAGGCTGGGGGCGTCGAGCCCTGTCGAACGACGTTGTCGCGGACGACGGCTCGATCGAACGTCGGCGGTGGCAGGACATGCATTACTTCTTCCGCGAACACGCCGCTCTCCCACGCCTTCGCCGCGCGCACGTGGCTGCGGTGCGCAAACGCGTCCTGCTCTTCGCGGCCGATGCCGGCCTCCTGGGCCATCTTCTCGGCGCTCTCGCCCATGAGCAGGCCGGTCGAAGGCTCACGCGCAGCGGGAGGGATCGGTACCAAGTCCTTCGGCGACAGACAGGCGAACGCGGCGATCTTTTCGCGGAGTCCCTTCGCCTTGCTCGCCTCGGCCAAGGCTCGGGCAAGAGGCTTGCTGACCGTGATCGGAACGTCGCTCGCGCTGTCGGCACCCCCGGCCACGGCGACGGAGCAACGCCCCGCGAGCATCGCCTCGGCCGCGCTGGTCAATGCCTGGAGGCTGGTGGCGCAAGCGCGGCTCACGCTGAACGCCTCGATGGTTTTCGGCATGTCGGAGCCGAGGACGATTTCGCGCGCGATGTTCGGCGCTTCGACGCTCGGAGTGACCTGTCCGTACACGACGAGTTCGACTTCGCGTGCGGGGAGATCGGCGCGCGCCAGGAGCTCGGTGACCGCCAGTTTGGCGAGTTCCAGTGCGCTGACGTTCGCGAGCGCCGTGCCTCGCTTCGCGAACGGCGTGCGGAGGCCCCGGACGATTGCGATGCGATCCCGTCCCTGAGCTGCGAACTCGGCCCCTCGTCCGTTGGCCGTGGCCCTCATGGGGAGCATGCTCGCTTGTCCATTGACCTGCCGCCGTGGAGCCCGGGATCGACCCCCGTTGCCTGTGTGGACCTTCTAACGCAAGGTGTCAACCGACCGCGGCTGCTCGGGCTGTGCTAAGCCGCAGGGTCCGAAAGGAACGCGCGTCAATGCCCAACTTGACCGAAGCCCTGACCGACGAATCGAAGAAAACCGCCGTCGTGGACGATTGCATGGGCCTCATCGACTCCGAAGTGGCCGACAAAGGCGGGCTGACGGGCCTCGCGATCAAAGCGGGCTACAAGGCCGTGCAAGGGGTCAAGCCGGGCTTCGTCCGCCAGGCCGTGACCGACCTATTGCCGGAGTTCGCCCGGGCGCTCGACCCGCTGTACCAAGAAGCGAAGGCTCAGGGTCACGGCGTGCGCGAACACTTCGAAGCCAACGCCTCCCGCGTCGCCGACGCGCTGCTGTCGATAACCGACGAGAAGGCCAAGCGTGCGAAGAGCGCGATGGTCAAGGGCACGTACGAGAAGCTCCGCGGAAGCGCGAAGAAGAACGTCGAAGCCGCCGTGCCTCGCCTAGGGGCCATGATCGAAAAGCACACGCCGTGAGCCTGCGCGACTCGGTCCTCGTTTCCACCGACTGGCTCGGCGCCAACCTCGGCGCCCCCAGGCTGTGCGTCGTCGACGTCCGCGGCAAAGTGCTGCCGCCTGGCAGCCATCCGCGATACGTCGCGAAGCGGGAGGACTACGAGGCCGCGCATGTACCGGGAGCGGTATTCGTCGACTGGACTCGGGATATCGTCGATCCGCTCGATCCCGTTCCTGTCCAGATCGCGCAACCCGATGCGTTCGCGGCCAAGATGGGCGAACTCGGAATCGGAGACCACACGCTGGTGGTGGCCTACGACGACTACGATCACATCTTCGCAGGGCGATTGGCCTGGGCTCTGCGCTACTACGGCCACGACGCGGTGCGGGTCCTGGACGGGGGCTTTTCGCGGTGGATCGCCGAGGGCCGTCCGACGTCGCGCGAGACCCCCGAACGCGTGCCCGCACACTTCACGGCACGACCTCGACCCGCGCTTCGCAGAACGGCCGAGGAGGTGACGAAGTCGCTGGGCAAGAGCGATGTCCTTCTCGTCGATGCCCGACCTCCCGAGCAATACGAAGGGAAAGTCAGCGCTTCGGGCCGCGCCGGTCACATCCCGGGTGCGCGAAATGTGCCTTACGCTCGGTTGGTCGACCCAGAGACGGGCACGTTCTTGCCCGACGATCAGCTTTCTCGCGTTTTCGCGGAAGCGGGAATCGACGTCGCGAATCTGCCTCCCGAGATCGTGGTTTATTGCAACGGCGGCGTTTCCTGCACGGTGCCGCTCCAGGCGCTCCGCATGCTCGGTCGGGACGACGTGGCCGTGTACGACGGGTCTTGGAACGAGTGGGGGAATTTGTAGGGCTGCGTCCGGCTCTCCGCGACCTTCGGATCCGCGCCGCCCTCAGCCGAACTTCACGACGACCGACGGCGGAATACCCATTTCGATGGCGATGCCGCGTGGTTTCATGCCGGCGATTTGGATGCCACTTTGCAACCGATTTCGCTCGTTGCGGAGGCAACGCGACCGGTGACGTCGAGCGCGGCCTGAGCGGCTTGCTCGGCAACCTTTCTTGCCTTCTGGATGGGGTCGAATATCGGGGCCATGCCGGACCGTAGCGTAACAAATCGGCCCTCGCTCGAGGCGACGTAGCGCAACCTACCATCGACGAGTGCGGCGAGGACCACGTCTTGCAGCGCAGTCGTCGTCAGGCTCGGCTCGATTGCCCCCGAGGCGAGCGCAGCCCGCTCCTCCGAACGATGTCGCACCCGGGATACCCCGCCCCATGACCGATCGCCTTCGCACGCCGCCGCCTCGGGCGCTGCGAGGCGCCATCGTCGGCTACGGGTTCATCTCCGAGCACGGACATCTGCCCGCCTACTCGCGGCCGGGAGAAACGGACTTCGAGATCGTCGCTGTGGCAGACGTGTGCGCAGCGCGACGCGAAAAGGCCCGCTCGGCGCTTCCCGCCGCCCGCATCTACGAGAGCCACCTCGGCATGCTCGAAGCCGAGCGCGGGCGCATCGACTTCGTGGACGTGACAACGCCGCCCTCCGATCACGCACGCGTCGCGCAGGCTGCGCTGGCCCGCGGCCTGCACGTCCTATGCGAGAAGCCACTCGCCACCAGCGCGGACGAAGCACGAGGCATGGTGGCCCAGGCTCGCCAGGCGCGGCGCGTGCTCTTTCCTTGCCACAATTACAAACACGCGCCCGTCATCAAGGCCGTTCGCCGGATCTTGGACGCCGGCGAAATCGGTCGTGTGCGGCTCGTGACCCTACAAACGTTCCGGACGACGCACGCGAAGGGCGTTCGCGAGTGGCGTCGCGACTGGCGCCGCGAAAAACAGTTTTCCGGAGGTGGCATCGCGATGGACCACGGAAGCCACACCTTCTATCTCGCCTTCGACTGGCTCGGTGCCTATCCAACCTCGATCACCGCAAAGACGTCGACGCTCGGCAACTTCGATACCGAAGACAACTTCGCGTGCGCGATCACGTTCCCCAACGGCACGGCGACGGCACACCTGACGTGGACCGCGGGCGTTCGCAAGGTCATCTACACGGTTCACTGCGAGCGCGGAGCGGTGCGCGTGGAGGACGACGACGTCGAAGTCGCCGTGATGAACGGCGAGACCGACGAGGGACAGACCACGTGGAAGGTCGAGAAACAGGAAGTGGCGTCCGGATGGATGGACGCGAGCCACGTGGGCTGGTTCCGCTCGCTTCTCGAGCAATTTGCCGACGCAGTCCGCCGCGAGGACTTCGTCAGCCGAGAGACCGAGTCGAGCGTGCGTTGCGTGGAGCTCATCACGATGGCTTACGCGTCTGCGCTCCACGGCTCCCGCGAGCTTACGCTCTCGCAGACTCCGCTGGTGAGGGTCGCGTGATCGACCGCGCGTGTTCGCTGGCGCTCGTCGTCGTCGTGCTCGCCGCTTCGGCGGCCTACGCGATGCGCGTGGCGCGGTTCGGCGCCGCACGCCACTCGCGGGTCGATCGTGCGGGCGGCTCGCCGCTTCTCGGCAAAGGGCCGATGCAGATGGGCTATTGGGCCATGCACCCGGCGGCGAGCGCGTGCGTGGCGATCGGCATCGGGGCAAACGCCGTATCTTGGGGCTCTCTCGCCCTGGGGGCGTGCGCGGGTGTGTCGTTTGCGCTGGGACACTTCGGGGTGGGCGCGGCGTTCGGCTTCGTGTCGTCGATTTGCGATGCACTCGATGGAATGATCGCGCGCGAGACCGGGACCGCGAGCGAGGCGGGGGAAGTCCTCGACGCCGCCGTGGACCGTTACACGGAGCTCTTCTTTCTCGGGGGACTGGTCTTCTCGGCGCGGAGCGACGCGCTGGCCGTCGGCCTGGCGCTCGCCGCGACCGCGGGTTCGGTCATGGTCAGTTACGCGAGCGCGAAGGCCGAGGCATTCCGGGTGGAAGTACCGCGAGGCGCGATGCGCCGCCAGGAGCGCGCCGTGTACCTGGTGCTCGGCGCGGCCCTGACCCCTCTGGCCGCCGGGGCGGTGGCACGCTGGGGGCTGCCGACTTGGGTCGGACACGTGCCTTTGTTCTCCGCGCTCGCGCTCGTCGCGACCGTCGGCAATGTGTCGGCCGTGCACCGACTACACGCCGTCGCGCGGGCAGTCCGCAAGCCGTGCCGGTCCAAGTCGCGCGAGCCACACGGCTCGAAGGGTATGCCGGGAGACGCGCATGCTGCCGCAGGCGACGCGCTCCCCTGACGCCGACGAAGCCGGAGTCTGGCAAACGCTGGCCAGGCACCAGCTCGGAGCCATGGTCGCAGGTGGGCTCGACTTCGGAGCGATGATTCTTTGCGTCGAGTCGCTCGACGCCTCGCCCGTGGCGGGCACGGTCGTCGGCGCGGCGCTGGGTGCGCTCGTGAACTTCTGGCTGGGGCGGGGATGGATCTTCCACGCTGCGCCCGACCACCCGGCGAACCAGGCGCTTCGCTACGCGGTCGTCTCGGCCGCCAGCGGGGGCTGGAACGCCCTGGGCGAATACCTTTTGCATGACGTCGCGCGGGTGCAATACGTCGTCGCGAGGGCACTGGTGGCCGTGGCCGTCAGCCTGTGCTGGAACTTCCCGGTCCAGCGCCGGTTCGTTTTTCGCGAGGGACGAGCGAAATGACCCGCCCGTCTCACCCTCCCAACCAGAAAGCGCACGTCGCGACGGTAGTGCCCGGTCCGAAGAGCCGAGAGCTCCGCCGGCGCGAGGAAGCCCACATCGCGCCCGGGCTTCAGGGCTACGCCGTTCTGGCGGGTATTGCCGTGGACCACGCCGAGGGGAGCGCGGTCACGGACGTCGACGGGAACACATTCCTCGATTTGATCGGCGGGATTGGGGTGAACGCGCTCGGACATGCCCACCCGGCCGTCGTCGGGGCGATTCAAGGCCAGGTGGCCCGGGCGCACGTCGGCTCGTTCACGAGCGAAGCCCGCGTCGATCTCCTGGAGCGCCTGGCGGTGCACGCGCCGGACCCCCGGCTGCACAGGGCACAGCTCTACTCGAGCGGCGCCGAGGCCGTGGAGAGCGCGATGCGCCTCGCGAAGAGCCACACGCGCAAGCACGAGTTCGTGTCTTTTTGGGGTGCCTTTCATGGAAAGACACTGGGGGCGCTCAGCCTGATGGGGTCCGCTTCGAAGCACGGTCTCGGGCCGATGGCTTCCGGAACGCACCTCGTCCCCTATGCCGACTGCTATCGATGCCCGATTGGCGCGTCCTATCCGTCGTGCGGCATCGGATGCGTCGAGGTCGGGCGAAAGCAGCTCAAATCCACGTCCGCGGGCGCCGTCGCGGCCGTGTTCGTGGAGCCGATGCAGGGGACCGCCGGGAACGTCGTTCCACCGGACGACTTTCTCCCCGCCGTCCGCTCCGTCGCCGACGAACTCGACGCGTTGCTCGTCGCCGACGAGATGATCACGGGCTTCGGCCGGACGGGACTCTGGTGGGGAGTGCAGCACTCCGGCGTGCGACCCGACGTGGTGACGATCGGAAAGGCGTTTGGCGGAGGCTTTCCCTTGTCCGGCCTCTTGACCAGCGATGCCATCGCGAGCGCCAAGCCGTGGAGCAACCCGAGCGGATCGTCTTCGAGCTACGGCGGAAACCCCCTCGCGGCCGCGGCCGGAGCCGCTGCGATTCGCGCCATCGAAGGCGAAGCGCTCGTCGAGAACGCACGGGCGGTCGGCGCGTCGATGCTCGGCGCCCTCCGTGCCTTCGTGGATGACTATCCGTTCGTGGGAGACGTCCGCGGGCGCGGCCTTTTCATCGGGCTCGAACTCGTGCGCGACAAGAAGACGAAAGAGCCGCTCGCTCGCACCGTCACCCGCCGCATTTTCGACGCGTGCGTCCAGCGGGGGCTCCTCACCATGTCCTATGCCCCCAGCTTTCGCATCCAGCCTGCGCTGACCATCGATCGCGCGACGGCCATGAATTGCGTCGCGATTCTCCGCGAGGTGTTCGATCTCGTGAAGCGGAGCCGCGACTGGGAGAGCGGATGAGCGATGACGACTCGCTTCTTCCACCATCTTCGCTCGCTCTGGCCCGGATGGACGATCGCTACACCGCTGCCCTTCGTCGTACACGCGATCTGGGCGGCGGCGAGGAGGCAGTTTCACTGGGAGAACGCCGCGGTCCTCGGCCTGGTCCTCACGCTCTTCAGCGTCGGGCCCCGGTCGCGCAAGCTTCTTCTCGGCGCTTATCCGCTCGGGCTCGTCGGGGTGCTCTACGATTCGATGAAGGTCGTGGAAAACGTAGGACTGTCGCCCGGCGAGGTGCACCTGTGCGATCTGCGGGCGCACGAGCTCGCGCTCTTCGGCGTGGAGATGAAAGGGCAGCGCGTCACGGTGCACGACTGGTTTCAGGCCCATTCTTCGCCCGTACTCGACGGGGTCTGCGCGGTTCCCTACGGAATGTTCATCTTCGTTTGCGCCGCGTGCGCGGGCTGGTTGTACGTTCGAGACTACCCGCGCATGCTCCGCTTCGCTTGGTGTTTTTTTGCGCTCAATCTCGCGGGATTCGTGACGTATCACGTGTATCCGGCGGCAGCCCCCTGGTACTTCCACGCGCACGGCTGCCACATCGACATGAGAGCGCCCGCGAGCGAAGGGCCGAATTTGGCGCGCGTCGACGCCGCGCTCGGCGTCCACTACTTCGCGGGCATGTACGGACGAGCGAGCGATGTCTTCGGGGCGATGCCCAGCCTGCACGTGGCCTACGCGCTCCTCGTCGTCGTCGAAGGCTGGGCGGTGATGCAGACCCGCTGGCGAGCGGCGAGCGCAGCGTTCTTCGCGCTGATGTGCTTCGCGGCAGCGTACCTCGATCATCATTGGGTTCTCGACGAATTGGCGGGAATGGCGTACTGCCTCGGCGTCGTCGGCCTAGCCCGAGCGCTCGGCCGGTCGCGCGTGGCATCGCCCGCGCCGGTTGCCGCGTCGGCGTTCGCAGGGAGCTCGCAGGCGCTGTCGACGGAGAAGACGCCCACGCCGAACGGCGGGACATCGTGAGGCCCGCGTCGAGCAAGGCGGCGTGGGCGATCGCGACCTGGTTCGGCTGCGGCCTCGTGCCGATCGCGCCGGGCACGGCCGGTGCGCTCGGCGCCGTCCCGCTCTATCTGCTGGCGGTCCGCGGCGGGCGATTGGGGGTTCTGGCCGCGGCGGTCGCCGTCACCGCGATCGGTGTCTGGGCCGCGTCCGTCGTGGCCCGCGAGCTCCACAAGAAAGACCCTCAGCTCGTGGTCGTCGACGAGGTCGCGGGATTGCTCATCACGATGCTACCGGTCGCGGCGCCGTCCTTTCGTTCGGTGGTCGCCGGCTTCGTCCTTTTTCGGCTGTTCGATGTCGTCAAGCCCTGGCCGGTACGAAGCCTGGAGAGGCTGCCGTCGGGTTGGGGGATCGTCCTCGACGACGTCGCGGCCGGTGTTCTGGGTGCGCTCGCGATGATTGGCTTGCAGGCGTTGACCCGCTTCATTGGGCGATGAACGCGCCGCCGTCGCCCGGGTCGGTGCCCTGGTAGTAGAGGGTGTCGCAGCGATCGTTCGGCGCCGCTTCGCCGATGGTCGCGATGTCCGTGAAACGGCTGAAGGCCGACGTCGCGCTATCGCGCCATGCGGCGCGCTCGAGTCCAGATACGCCGTCGTGAAAGAAGAGAGTCAACGCGTCGGACGACGCGCCGGTCGCGTAGGTCGGCGCCGCCCCATTGGCGCTCGACAGCTCGGGATTTGCGAGCGGCACGCCGGTGGCCCAAGCGTCTGCCTGCACGTCCCATTTGGATTCGTAGAGCACCGGGGTTCCCCCCGACGAGGTCAGCGCGAAAAAGAAGGACCGGCCGTCGGCGCCCAGCACGGGCGCAAAGAACTGGTCGCCTACCTCCGTGGAAGCCATGGAATGGATTCGGTCGAATTGAAGCGGCACGGACGGCAACCACGCGGCGCCGACCGCAGCGCGATTGAAAGCCACGAATTTCGTGCGGTCGGCCGACACCGCGAAAACGACCATTCCCGTCGCGTCGAGCGCGACGCGATCCAGGGCCACGGGCGTGGACGTGGTGTCGATGGCGGACGGATCCCCGAAGGGAGCGCCGCGCGCCGCGCGATCGGCCACGTCGATCGTGCCGTCCGCGGAGGTCCACGCGATCGAGAGCTCGTCGGCGCCGACGCCGCCAAAGCGAGCGAAGGCAGCCTGGGGCACCGACGCGATTCGCAAAGACGCGCTCCATCGATGCGTCGGGTCGCAACGAGGTGCGGAATGGGGCGCGTCCGCCGGAAGCGACGCGTCGTCGGCGAGTGCGTCTATCGGCGGTTCGTCCATGGCCGTCTCGCCGTCTTCGGCGTCCACGGCAACGGCTGCGTTTCGAGCGCCGTCCTCGGGCGGCGGCTGCGGCGACGCGACGTCCGTCGAAGCGGCATCCGCCGCGGCCGCGTCCGCGACGGGGTGGGGTCGCGTGTCGTCGAGCGCGCCCGGAATGGAGGTCGGCGTGCACGAAAGCAAGAGGCCGAATGCGGCCCCTCGTTCGATCTTCAGCCGCCGCGAGTTCCGCATCGCGGAGTCACTCCGCCGCCAGGCAGTCGGCCTTTATCTGCCACTGAATGAGCGTGGGCGGTTTCGTCGTGTCCGACGTCGGGCTCATGGTCACCGTAAGGCGCAGGTTGCTCCTCGAAACGGCGGCGGGAGTGGCGAGGTTGAAGGCGCCCGTCGTCCCGGTATCGATGAGCGCGACGTCGAAGCCAGGTAGCACCGTACTCGTCGTCGCGGTGGCGAGTTCGACGGGCATCGTGGCCCCGTAGTCCGGCGGCCCGCCGTCGGCGGACGGGTCGGCCGACTGAGCGGCAAAGACGACCGAGGCGGTGTCCGGGATAGTGGCTTGCCAGTCGAGTTCTCGCCAGATCGGCCGCGTCCCTGCCGGGCAAGTGGCCGCGAAGTCTTCGGTAAATGTGGCGGGCTCGTAGGCCGCCGGAGCGGCCGTCGGCGAAGCGCTCGGGTTCACGGATTGCGAGCCACAGGACGTCAGATCGAGCAGCAAGAATTCGAGCGCCTTTTCCTGAGGCGTGAGGTCCGACCGCGCGCACGCCAGCGGAAACAAGTCGGACGAGGCCGAGCAAGTCGACGGGGTGCCGCCCTTGCACGCGTGGCTGGGACAATCGGTCTCCGCCCGGCACCCCCGGCACGAGCCGGCCACGCAGATCTCTCCGCCGCAGTCGCCGTCGCTCGTGCACGTCTTCACACACGTACCGGCGACGCCGCCCGCGCACGCTTCGGTACTGCCGCACTGCTCGTCTCGCGCGCACGGCTCGGTCGATGGGACGCACGCGCCGCTTGTGCAGACGCCGCTGGCGCACTGCTGGGGGTCTTCGCCCGTGCAGCTGCACACTCCGCCATTGCAAATGTTGCTGTCGCAGTCGCTGTCGCTCGCGCACGCCTGCGCGCTGCACGTGCTCGGCTTTGCGCCCGTGCAGGTAGCCCCGCTTTCACCGCAATCGTGGGAGGTCGCGCAGGGCGTCGGCGCGCACGTGCCAATCGTTCCAAGATTGCTGCACGTCGCGGTAAATCCGCAGTCGGAGTCCGTGTCGCAGATGCCGCCGGAATGGGTGAGCGCGGCGGACGACACGTGGAAGTCGGCGAAGCCTACGCGACCGCAGGCCTGGACGCCGGCGTCGACGGTCGCAAGAGGCGTGTCGAACGAAAAGTAGAACGGCTCGCCCGGCGCCGCGCGGTTGCGAATCCACTCTTGGGCCGGCGGGTTGACGCGGTCGACGTCGTGGCGCGCAAGCGTGAGCGTCAGCTCTCCCGGCGTGGTCGAGGCGCCCGCGTTCTCGAGCCACGTAGAGAACGCCCGATTGCCGGGGAGCGTCGTGTCGATGTCCGCGGTCGCCGAGCCGTACGCGTGAGAATCGAGGTTCCAGTCCGCGATACCGAAGAACGGATTGGGGAGCCCCGTCGCAGGGTTGGTAGGACTCGCGACGAGCCCCGGCGCGCCGCCGACGGACGCGTTGGCCGGAGTCGCGAGCCACGTGAAACCGAAATGCGTCGCGAAGACCCGTCCGCCGGCGTTCGCATACGCCGAAACGTTGTCGGCAAAGTCGTCATCGACCGGGTAGGTACCGCTCGGGTCGTTCGGGGGCGTGCCGGCGCACGGCAAGATGACAAGGTCGTAGTTCATCAGCGTGGCGAGGCTTCCGACGAGCGCCGACTTGGGAGGTGCCGTCATCGGGGGCGAGAAATCCATGCCCCCCCCGGCAAAGTCCACGTAGGAATCGATCCGTCGCGTTCCGCCGGGTATCTGAAACTCGGCCGGGTCGACGCCCATCTTGAGGAGAAGGCACTGGATGGGGTCTTGCCCCCCGGTGGCAATCGCCATTTTGGGGACGTCCGCTCGGCCGCCATAACCGTCGAATTGGCTGCGCGGCAGACGTGAGTTACTCGAATCGACCGTGACCGTCGTGCACTTCGGAACGCCCGAGAGCATGACTTCGCGGCGCCATCTACCCATCTGCACGACGAGCGGAATGGAATTGCCGGGGGCGACATCGGTCGACGGAACATTCGGCAAGACGAAGGACCCGTCGGCCGCGGTCCGTGCGAGGGTCACGGCGTCGATTCCGCTCGCGGCCTCACAAGAGTCGCACGACGCGCCCGGTGAAAACGGCGGGAGCGAGCCGGACGGGTCGCGCGGGACATAGACCCATGCGTTGTAGAGCGGACGGGCGCCCGCGGGGTCGTAGACCGTGCCGGCGAGGGTCGTCGGGCTGCCGCTGGGACAATCGGCCGCGACCTGACAGGACATCCCGCGACACGTCGAGGCGAGCGTGAGTCCGCCGTCCCCCAGGGCCGTTCCAGACGCGTCGACGTCGCCCGCGCCGCTGACGGTGAGCGTATACGGGTTCGGGTCGCATGGGTCCACGCATTGGGGCGACGTCGACGGACAGGCAAGGGTCGTCGAGAGTGCGCGGAGAGAGCGTGCGCCCGCCGGAGGGCCCACGAGGCTCCTGCCGACAAGTGTGTTCGTGATGCACGCTCCCCATCGGCCCCCCTCGCAAACGGACCGACCCATCGCGCACGTGACGTAGTCACCGTGGCGATCCGCCAACGTTCCACAGTTCGCCACGAGTCCGTCACCTTCGCACGCGCAGCCGGCGCGACCGGGCCCGCACGCCCCCTGCGCACTGCCGGGGATGGTCGCGCGGCCGTTTCCAGCCGTGTCGGCGATGGGGTCGTTCGCCTGGCAAGCCTGCAAGAGCCCGCCGAGGGCGAAGGCCACGCCGATGCGCGAAAGCCACCTTGTGCCCATTGGCGGTAGCCCCCCAGCCTTGTTGGCACAAGCGCTCTCGTCAAGACGATCTCGTCAAGAGCTCGTCAAGAGACGGTAGACAAAAAGAGGACAGCTCGAGCGAGGCAGCCGACCTAACGTTCGTTGGCAAAACGAGCGAATGACGATCGCGCTCGAACGCGAAATGGGCCGTCCGTTCGGGTGCGAATGTTGCTTTCGAACTGAAGTGCACGCCAAATGCGTCTGGAGTAGTTTTGGATCCGGGGTCGGCTATACTAAAGAGGCCAGGATTGCCTTATAGGGACGGTAGGATGGACGGAGGCAGCGAAGCCTTGCCGCCGCCGGGGGAGCCGGTGGCCCAGTCGAGCGGTCTTCCAGATCCGCTTTTGGCCCGCGCGCAAGCTCGGGTCGGAACCACATTACGCGACAAGTGGCGTCTCGACGTCCTCTTGGGAATCGGCGGAGCGGCTGCGGTGTACGCGGCGACACACCGGAATGGCAGTCGCGCGGCGGTGAAGATCCTACACTCCGAGGTATCGACGAGCACATTCGTGCGAGACCGGTTCCTCTGGGAGGGATACGTCGCCAATTCGGTGGAGCACGACGGGGCAGTCCGCGTCCTCGACGACGACGTGGCGGACGACGGGTCGCTGTTTTTGGTCACGGAGCTCCTGGACGGCGAAACGCTGGAAGAGCGGCGCCTCCGCGCGGGAGGCCGGATGCCGGAACACGAAGTGCTCGTGGTCGCCGACCAGATGCTCGATGTGCTCGTCGCAGCCCACGCAAAGGGCATCGTGCATCGGGACATCAAGCCCGAGAACATCTTCTTGACGCGCGCGGGGAAGGTGAAAGTCCTCGACTTCGGGATCGCAAGGCTCCGAGAACTCGCCTCCGGAGGCATGCAGGCCGGCGCGCTCATCGGGACCCCCGCTTACATGGCGCCGGAGCACGCGCGCGGACTCTTCGACGAGGTGGACGAGCTCAGTGACTTGTGGGCTTGCGGCGCGACGATGTTTCACCTGCTCGCCGGCCGCGGCGTGCACGATGGGAGCTCGATTCACGAGGAGCTGACCAACGCGATGACGCAGGCGGCCCCGGCGCTCGCCACCGTCCGACCCGAGATCAGCGCCGGCTGCGCGCGGGTCGTGGACCGCGCGCTGGCGTTCACGAAGGACAAGCGCTGGCCAGACCTCCGCGCCATGCAGAGCGCGATTCGCGAAGGCTATCTCGAATCGGTCGGCTCCCCGATCGCGTCGGCGCCGCCGCTGACGATCGATGCGGCCGTACCCAACCGCACCTTGGCGCCCGCCCGCTTGACGGCGAGCACATGGGGACCCACGAGCATTCGGCCGGTGTCCATCTCCGGCGGCCGGGCCAAGCCCGGTTGGGTCGCCCGAGCGCGGCTGCGAGACATGATCGTGGGCGGTCTCGCCGCGCTTTGCCTGGCCGCCGCCGGCTTCGCGTGGATCTCGGTCGCGGGTCACCACGATGCGCCCCGCAAGACCTCCGGTGCGGTGCAGACAGTCTCGGCCGCGCCCGCTCTGCCCGTGGTCGAAGCGATCTCGCCGTTGAGCCAGCCTGAGGTCTTGCCCGATCCGCCGCCGGTGCTGGACCAGCCCAAACCCGCGCCTCGAAACTGGTCCTGGCGCCCGTTCGCGCCGCGGCGCACGACCACCCTCGCGCCTGCTCCGCCGCCCTTGTCGGCGCCGCCGTTGTCCCCGGCTTCGCAGTCGCCTCCTCCGCAGACCCACCCAGCGTCGGACGTGCCGCTCGCGGCGCAAGGCTCGCCGCCGTCGCCGTCCGACTCCCCGTCTTGGGTCGACGATTCGCCTTCCTCGGCCGCGAGCCCCGACTCGCCGTCGCAGCCGGCTCCCCCGGCGCCTCAGCCAGACTGCCAGCCGCCGTATGTGGTCGACGCCAAGACTGGGAAAAAAATCTGGACCGTTGGGTGCCTCTGACGGCCGCCAAAGCTGAGCCGGCGCGCTCGGGCCCCGAACATGCTGGGCGCGGTGCGGCACGATGGCGTAAGATTGATCGATGAACAACCAGTCGCCGCGTACGCGGGGGACGACTCCAGAGCGTCTCGACGAGCCCTGCGGCGTCTGCGGGGGAGACCGTCGCATCGCGAACTCGTTTGGACTCACCACGACATGTCCGAGTTGTCACGGCAGCGGTCGGAGGCTCGAGACGGCGGGGTTCCATGACGTCACGAAGACGAAGGCTTCCCATCACCAGCAGCCCAAAAGGCAGGCGGAAGAAGTCGCGAAAGCCCAGTGGCCGACCACCTTCGAAGGCGCGCAGCTCGCCACCGAAGTGCGCGACAGCGCTGGCAGCACGACCGACGAAAAGGCGAAGCTGATCCGCGAAATCCTCGATTACGAGGACAGCCACGGCCAGTGCACGAAGACGTTCGCCAAAAAGATTCGGAAGCAGATCCGGCCTAGGACGTAGGGTCTGTCGGAGCAAGCACGATCGAGCTTCGCTCTCGTTGCTCTCTGCCGCCCACGGGGCTACCGGAAGAGCCCATGCTCCTCATCGGCCAATTCGACTCGCCGTTCGTGCGGCGTGTCGCCATAGCCCTCCACCACTACGGGTTCTCCTACGAGCATCGGCCGTGGTCAGTCTGGGCGCAGGCCGATGAAGTAGCCAAATACAACCCGCTCCGGCGCGTGCCGATCCTCGTCTTGGACGATCAGGAAGTCCTCATCGAGAGCGGGGCCATTCTCGACGCGCTCGACGAAATGTCGGCCGACGATCGCAGGCTTCTTCCTCGTGCCGGGCCCGTACGACGCGCCGCGCTTCGCGTGAGCGCCCTGGCCACCGGGCTCGCCGACAAAGCCGTAAGCCTTCTCTACGAGCGGGTGCTTCGAGGCGACGTCCTACGGAGCGCGGTTTGGACGGATCGTTGCCAAGCGCAGATCACGGCGACGCTGGAGCTCCTGGAAAAGCAGCGTGCTGCGGCCGGGGGGCCGTTTTGGTTCGGCACGCTGTCGCACGCCGACATCGCGGTCGCATGCGCGCTGCGCTTCGCGCGCGAGGCGCATCCCGCGCTATGGCGCGAGGCGGCGTATCCGTCTTTGAATGCCCACGCAGAGCGCTGCGAGGCGATGCCGCTCTTCAAAAGCGCCGTCCAGGCCCTTCACGTCGCGGTATGAGGAAGCGCAAGCGCGTCGACCAATCTCGGAATGTCGCGCTCCGGCACGGCGCAGAGCGCCACCCGAAGCGCCCCGCCGTCCCCAGCCCTCACCTGCGGGACGGCGTACACGCCTCGGGCGCGCATCGCTTCGGCCTTCTGCCGAGGTCGATCGTCGAAGACGGTGACGAAAAACCCTCCGTCGTAGCGCGGATACCGAAGCTTTCGGTCCTGCGCATGGCGGTTGAACGCGTCCACCCGGGCGCGTAGCCGGGCCTTCAGCGCGTCACGCTCGAGACTGCACGTACGAGACAATTCCGGATCGGAGAGAAGGCGCGCAATCGCGACGAGCCCTCCGCGATTGCAGTTCGACCAAGTTCCTCGGCTCGAATAGCTGAGTGCCGACTCCAGCTTTGCGCGCTCGACTCGATCGCCCACGCACGCGACGAGAGCGCCGACGCGAAGGCCATAGTGCGTAAACGACTTGCTCGCGCTCCACGCGAAGAGGACGGTGGCGCGGCCGACCAGCGGACCCAGATGACGCAAGAGCGCGCGCGGGTCCCGCGCGCTGTACAGAAAATACGCCAAGTCCACGAGGAGAGTGACGGGCCCCTCGTCGCCGCGGGCGGCGACACATGCGACGATCGCGCGCCACTCCTCGTCGGTCATCGAGTAGCCGGTGGGGTTGTGGCAGGGGTCGTTGATGACGACGAGCGCCCTCCCCTGCGCCTTCAGCAAACGCGCGAGGGCGCCGTCGAGGGCGGCTACGTCGAGCCCGCCGTCGGAGCGGAACATTTCGAACGTCTCGAGGCGGCGCTCGGCCTCGTCACAGAGGATCCCGTACGGCCCCCAGAACCAGCTCGTCGTCAGAAGCGCGTGACCGGGTTCGAGAAAATTCGCGATCGCGTGCCGTAGCGCCCCGGACCCGCCCGGAGTGGCGACGGCGATCGCGGCGGCCTTCAGCTCCGGCTCACCGCCGAGGAGGTCGTCGACGACGGACCGCAGAAACTCCGGCGTCCCGGCAATAGGGGCGTACGTGGCCCACTCGACCGGCGGGACTTCGCGCACCGCGCGCGCGGCGCTCGGGAGGATCGACAGCGCACCGTCGTCGTCGAGGAGCACGCCGATCGACGCATCCACGATGGATTCGCCACGGCGCTTGCGGTCGGTCGCCTCCGCGTGGAGCGCAAAAATGGGGTCGTCGGCGGGCCGTCCCTGGTGGGACGCAATGAGGTGCATCACGCGGGTTCTTCCTTATCGCGCGGCTGTCAGTTTGTCACCGAGGACGCCCGTCATCCGGCGGCGGTGACAGCTTGGCTTGAAGCGCGCGGTCGAATCGCACGTGGACTGCGCGTCACCCATGAAATTCAGCGTGGCACGTCCTATGCTGACCCATCGCCACGATGGTTCGCCGCTCCCGCCTCGGCGCGTTCGCGCTTTTGCCGGCGCTCTTCTTGGCGGCGGAGCCCGCACAGGCCCAAACGACGACCGCGACTTCGACTGCCACGGTGTCGGGGAGCGCGCAGCCCTATCCGGATCGCATCGTCAACGGCGTCGACCAGGGATACAGCACGCGCCCGCAGAACCTGACGCCACTCGGGATCAATTACGCCGACTGCACTTCGGACATGGTCCTCAAATTCAACGTCGTCCTGTCCGGATTCAGCGGCTCCCAGAACTTGCAGGTATGGGCCAGCAAGTCGAGCGACTGCACCGCGGCGACTGACCGCGGGGCTCTGGGTGCCGTTGCGGCGACCTGCTGGCCTGTCGCGCCCAACTATTGGCTCACGGGCCCCATCTACCTGACGCCCGTGACCCTGACCTTTCAGGTGCGCGTGCAAGACCTCGTCGGGCTACAGAACGCTCAGCTTACACCCCCCGTCACGTACAAGGCGCAGGGACCAGAGGCGTGCAACGCACAGTCGAGCTTCGCTGCGGTACCCCTGACAATCAACTTCGTCCCCGTGGATTCGAGCGGAAATTACGCTGGGACCGCCTACCAGTTCAGCCAACCGACGGACCTGGTCGGGCCCCCGGCGCCGAGCGGCGTGTCGCTCGCGGTCGGCGACACCCTGTTGTTCGCGAGCTGGGGCCTCAACACCGACTCCGACACGTCCGGGTACGACGTTTACATCGATCCCATTCCCGGCCACGAGGGCTCGCTGAGCAGCATTCCCGACGCGACGGTGCTCGTTTGCCCGGACACGGGAGTCGCGAGCATCCCCGATGCGGGGGACGCCGGAGACGGCGCGGACAGCGCCGACGGAGACCCCAGCGACGCGGGGGACGACAGCGGAGGGGACGGTTCAGCCGACGGCGATGACGGCTCGGCCAACGGAAGCGACGGTTCGGCCGACGCGGGGGTAGACGCCGACGCGGCCGTGGCCACCGCGCCCGTGGATGCCGCCTGCTACTTCATCAACGTCGGCGGAAGCAATGGTTCCACCGGCAGCTGCTCGAGCGTCGTGCTGACGAGCGGCATCGTGCAAGACAGCGGTGCCGCGGTGGCCGTGCAAGAGTTCGACGACGCGGGCAACCTGATCGACTCCGGCTCGTCCACGACCGGAAGCGGCGGCATCTCGACCATTCCGGGCGCAAACCTTGTCGGCACAAGCAACGGCGGCGTCACCGTCCCAGACCGCTCGACCGGCAGCTACACGATCACCGGACTCAAAGACAACGTCACGTACAACGTGGCCGTGGCGGCGGTCGACGCGTTCGGAAACATCGGCCCGCCGTCGACCGAGACCTGCAACACGCCCGCTCCCATCGAAGACTTCTGGAAGATCTATCGCGACGACGGCGGAAACGCGGGCGGGTTCTGCTCGTTCGAGACGATCGGCGCGCACGTGCCTTCGACGACGGGCATTCTCCTCTTCGGGGGCTGCGGCGCGCTCTTCGTGCGTCGACGCATGGCGCGACGCCGTTCGCGCCGGGGGCCGGTCGGCGCCCGCAGGAACACCCAGTGACAGTCGCGTCGACGAAAATGGGGTTGGCCCTGCTTGCAGCGGCCGGCGTAGCGATGATGCCCGGTCGCGCTCGCGGGCAGGTCGCCGCCGAGCAGGCCCTGGTGGGCCGGCATACGAACTTTCAGTCGCCTCAATACTTCGCCCTCGAACTGCGCTTCTCGCCGTTCACGCCGGACATCGACAGCGACCCCGCGCTTCACGGAACCGCGCCGTACGCGACGGCGTTCGGGACGAACCCTCGGCTCCTCATCGCCGCCGAGCTCGACTGGCAGGCCGCTCGGATCCCTCACGTCGGCACCATCGGGCCCGGCCTGAGCATCGGCTACGTTTCGGCGAATCGGCTCGCCGCGCTTGCGCCACCCCTGACCGGGGTATCCGGCGAGACCACGACGCTCGAAATCTTTCCGGTCTACGCGGTCGGCGTGCTGCGGGTCGACGTGCTCTGGCGCGAGGCGGGGATTCCGCTGGTCCCGTACGCCAAACTCGGCCTCGGAGTGGCCTATTGGCGTGCGTCGAACACGCTCGGCACGTCGCACTACGAGGGCGTGAGCGGGGTGGGAAGCTCCGTGGGCAGCCAGCTCGCGTTCGGGCTCGGTCTCAACCTCAACGTGCTCGACGAGTATGCCGCTCGAACCTTCGACGAGTCGGCCGGCGTCAACAGCACCTACTTCTTCGCCGAGTGGTCGCGCTCGGATTTGAACGGCCTCTGGTTTCAGCAGAACGCGCTGCGAGTCGGTGGGACGTATTGGACGTTCGGGCTGGCCTTCGAGTTTTAGGATCCTAGGCAACGAACACGTTTCGTTCGGTGCTCTAGCCATTCGTCGCCGTCCCGACACGCATTCGTCTAGTCCCCGACTTCGCGAGAAGACTTGCGGGAATCACGCCAGTCGGCGCATCGCAACGGGCTTGCGGAGCACGGACGACGTGCATCCCCGTATGGTGCAGCACGCATCCGCCCCAGCGTGGCATTCCGCCACGTGGCGAAAATGGCCGCGTTCGCCACTTGACTCGTGTTTTCGAGTACTTGCCGAGCTTTGCGAGGGGCACGAGCACTGCAATGAGCCCCCGACGCACGCGGCTCCTGGGCCCTTCTTGAAGACGATTCGCGGCCCGCGAAACGCAAGCGCCCCGTCATTCCGACTCGCATCGACGTGCGAGTGCGTGAGCGCGCGCTCCATGGCGCGGGGCACGGTCGAAACAGGGAAAACCAACCAAAACTTTCGAAGGAGATCCAGAGATGACCACGCAGAACAGCTCCGAGCGTCCCAAGAGCAACCGCGGTTTTGCTTCGATGGATATGGGCAAGCAGCGCGAAATCGCGAGCAAGGGCGGGAAAGCGGCGCACGCCCAGGGTCGCGCGCACGAATTTACCCCCGACGAAGCTCGCACGGCGGGTCGAAAAGGAGGAGAGGTCGTGAGTCGCGATCGCGCCCACATGGCGGCAATCGGCCGGGCAGGCGGCCAGGCCCGCGGGCGCAACCGCGCGCTGCAGGCTTCGCGCAGCCCGCAGCCGCGCGTCGAAGTGAGTCCTTCGAACGGCGCGGGGACCACGCACTCGGCGATGCAGGCCAGCGCGACGGCCGAATAGCCGTCCCTGTCCGCCCCCCTTCGGTCCGTCCCGCAGGGCCTAAGTATTCGTCACATCGTGTTGTGAACCGGCTGGTCCAGCTATTAAACCTCACCCCCCGGCCCCCTCTCCGCTTGCGGAGAGGGGGAGCAGCTCCGGTATCGCGAGACCCGCAGACACCCCTCTCCGCTTGCGGAGAGGGGCCGGGGGTGAGGTTCTGGGGGCCGCGAGGCAAAGGGGGCGCCCGGCGGGGGGCTTCTCTCGAAGGGCGTGCGCCGCCAACGGGTCGTCGTCGTCAACCGGTTGGCGCTCGATCGGCGTCAGGTCGGGACGGCTCCCGCGCCGATTCGCGAGGGCGCTGTCAGACGCTTCACCGCTTTCTTCCAGTCATCGTCCAGACCTTCGACCGGAATCAATCCCGTGAAGGGGCATTCTCTGGGAACACAGAGAATGTTGGCTTGGGGCTGGTAGCGCCCAAATACGTTGTCGTTGTTCGCGAAGAAGTTCTTCGGGTTGTAATAGTCCGCAACCTGCCAAAAGGCCTTGTATCCGATGGCGTCGACCGCCTCGAGCAGCTCGCGTGAGCGCTCGACGGTATCGTTCTCGAGGAAGAGCGCCGGTCGGCACCTCGCGATGGTCTCTTTCGCACCTGCGATGACCTTCGCCTCCATTCCCTCGACGTCGACTTTGATGAGCGTGCAGCGACGGAGCCCGAGCTCGTCGATGGGAACCACGTCCACCACCTCGCCCATGCCGTCGCCCGAAGGCGTCACGGCGCCGAAGTTGAAGGCCTGGCGTGGATTCATCATTGGAAACTTGAGCTGCTCCCGCCTTTCGCCCACTGCGGCGCAGAAGCAGGTGACGTTCGTCAGGCCGTTGAGCGCGACATTTCCACACAGCGTTTGGAAGACCAGGCGCTGGGGCTCGAACGCCACCACGACGCCCGTTTCGGTCACTTTCTTGGCGAAGAAGATCGTGTGCGTGCCGATGTTCGCCCCCGCGTCGACCACTACGTCGCCGGGCGAAAGAATTTGCCCGAGCACCGCTACTTCGTCATCACACCACTCGCCGTACAGGTCGAGCGAGCGGCCGATGAAGACATCGTTCACGTTGTACATCATCGTCCCATGCCGGCACTTCTTCACCGCCATGTGGGTCGACTCTACGAGTCGCGTCGGGAACTTCGAGCGATCGGCCATGAAGGGCAACGCAGCAACCCGCGTGCCGGGCCCGACAGTCTCGGACCGTCCGTGCTGCTACGCTGCATGGCGATGGCGCCAGCCCAACAATTTCGGGGTACCCGTCGTCTAGTCCGATTCGCCGCGCGCGCCGGAGCGTGGGTCCTGCTCTCCACGTGTACCGGGTGCGGCCAGTCGCCCGCAGCGGGTGACGGCGGAGACGCCGGAGCAAGCGTGGGAAGCCTCGAGGCGGGAGGGCGCTCCGTGGAAGACGCCGGAGCACCGCCAAGCCTCGCCGAGGCGGGCGCCTCGGTCCCCGATGCAACGGTGGAGTCCGGAGGAGCGCTCGACACGGGCGGCGCCGTCGACGCGCAACCTGGCACTTCGGACGCGGCTTCTGGCTACTTGGATGCGGCGGCGGACGGAGGTCTCCGTGCGGGAAGGCCCGATGCGGCGACCGTCGGCCCATCGAGCGGCGGCCCCGAGCAGTGCACGGCGCGAGCCCCGGTCGCCGCAACCTGGGCGCTGATCTGGTCGGACGAGTTCGACAAAGACGGAGCGCCCGACCCGTCCAATTGGGGTTTCGAGAATGGGTTCGTGCGAAACCAGGAGCTCCAGTGGTATCAATCGACCAACGCGACCGTCTCGGGCGGGCTGCTGACCATCGCCGCGCAGCGCCAGCAAGTCGCCAACCCGAACTACGTCGCCGGCAGCGCGGACTGGAAGCAAAGCCGCGCGGACGCGCAGTACACGTCGAGCTCGATGACCACGGCGGGCAAACGGAGCTTCCAGTACGGGCGCTTCGAGGCGTGCGCGCAGATCGACACGCGACTCGGAAGCTGGCCGGCTTTCTGGATTTTGGGAAACGGCGTCGGATGGCCGAGCTCCGGCGAAGTCGACATCATGGAGTACTACGCCAGCGGCGTCCGCGCGAACGTCTGCATCCCGTCGGGCGGCACGTGCGACTGGACCGGGAGCGTGAGCCAATCGCTGGCCCTTCTCGGGGGGAGCACGTGGTCGGCCAAGTTTCACTTGTGGGCGATGGAGTGGAACGCCACGGACGTGAATCTCTATCTGGACGACAAGCTCGTTTACGATTTCAAGGTTTCACGGGTCACCTCGGGGACGAATCCCTATACGGGAACCCCGTTCTATATCCTGGTGAACCTGGCCATCGGTGCCAACGGGGGCGATCCCTCGAACACCACGTTTCCGATGACGTACGAGGTCGACTACGTGCGGGTTTACGAGTAGGGATTCCTTGACGATGGCTGACTTCGGCGCTAAGGAGACGACCATGGTTACCGTGTCGAGTCGGCGTTGGTCGATGGCTCCGGTGCACGAGGCCTCTCGCCTTTGGACGAGTCGTTCGTCACGTGCGAACACGCGTCGCGCTTCCTGCAAGAAGCCGCTTGCGCGCGTAATTCGCAATTGGGCCGCGGAGGCCCTCCCCTAGGCGGAGTTTTCAGCGCGATTGCGCAGCGAAGGCCGCCCGGGGCAGACCCGAGGCGGCCTTCGTCGTTTCAGGCCTTCGAATCGTGAAGTGGGGCGCGCCAAGGCGGGCAGGGGCGCGCTCGTGTGGCGAGTCTTGTCTGCGCACGACGGGCTGGTGAACTCATGGTGTATTCGAAAGAAATCATTCAATTGAGCGTCGACGACGCGCTTCGCGCGGCCGCATTTTACGAGGCGCTGCTCGACTCGCCGCCAACGCTTCGGAGCGCCCGATCGACCGTATTCGACGTCGACACGCCGCCGCTCGTTCTCACCCTGGAAGAGCGTCCCCGCCCACGGCGATCGAAGGCCCGATCCGAGAGCACCTCCCGACCGGCGGCAGTCGGGCACGATACCCGGCCGGCGCTCGGCACGGGGGCGCGGTTGGCGCTGGTGCTGGGCGAACCGAAGCAGATCGGCGACGTCGCGATTCGCCTCCGCCGCGCTGGTGTTCGGCTTTGGATTCAGGACGAAGGACTCGAGGCCCACGACCCCGACGGCAACGCGTGGCGCGTGCGGTGCGTGCCGGCGATTGCGGGAAGGGCCGTCGTGACGGCCTTGGCCGACCCATTCCGGACGAGACGGCGATGAGAGGAACGAACCGCACCGCGTTCGGCGTCCTTTTCTCGATCTGCTTTTGTCATTTGAACAATGACATGTTGCAGTCGCTCCTCGCGGCAGCTTACCCGGCCCTGAAGATCGAGTTTCACCTCAGCTTTGCGCAGATCGGCCTCGTCACACTGGCCTACCAGCTCACCGCGTCCCTTCTTCAACCGATCGTGGGGCTCTATGCCGACCGCAGGCCGACCCCGTTCTCACTGCCGGCCGGTACGCTGTTCACGTTCACGGGGTTGCTCGTCCTTGCAGGAGCCGGCGGCTACGCGGGCCTCATGACCGGCGCGTGCATCCTCGGGGTCGGCTCTTCGGTATTTCATCCGGAGGCCTCACGGGTGGCGCGCATGGCGTCGGGCGGACGCCCCGGACTCGCCCAGTCGCTGTTTCAGGTGGGTGGCAATGTCGGATCGGCGCTCGGCCCGCTAGGGGCGGCGTTCGTCGTCCTCCGGTGGGGACGTCACGCATTGGGTGGTTTCTCGCTGCTCGCGCTGGTCTCGACCGCAATCCTCTACGGCGTCGGCCTCTGGTACAGACGTCACGGCCTCGCTCGCGTCGCCGGCGCCCTGGAGGCGTCGAACTCCGAAGCCCTGCCCGGGCGCCTCACCGCGACGCAGCTGCGCGCGTCGGTCGCCGTGCTAATGACGCTCATCTTCTCGAAGTTCGTCTATCTGGCGAGCTTCACGAGCTACTACACGTTTTATCTCATGCATCACTTCCGCATTTCGATGGCGAGCGCGCAGATGCACCTCTTCGCCCTCATGGCCGTCGTCGCCCCCCTCCTTCCGAGCCTCGGGAGTCGCTCGACTTCCCCATGATTCGCGCCGCGGTATCGTCGCTCGTCGACGCGAGCGGGCGTCGTCCAGGGATCGTGCTCGCGCTCGCGCTTTGCACCATGATCGTCACGTGGCACTTCGCGCTCCGAGTGCTCGTCAACCCCCATACGGACTTGCGAGAGCTCTTGCCTCGCGACAGTCCGGGGCTGAAGGCCTTCGAGCACCAGCTCGGCCGCGTCGGAGGCGGCGCGGCGCTGCTCGTCATCGCCGAGTCGCCCGACAAGAAGGCGAACGAGCGCTTCGTCGACGATCTGTCGGCGCGCCTGCGCGAGATGATGGCCGATCAGAAGCGAGGCGGCCCGCAGCTCATCGCTTACGTGGAGGACGGCGCGAAAGACGTTCGCATGTTTTTCGAACGTAACAAGTGGCTCTACGCGGATCGCAAAGATCTCGACAGCGCCTACGACACACTGGACCTCCAGATCGCCATCCGGAGTGGCCTCGTGAGCGACCTGGGCGACGAGGAGAGCGACAGCGCGGGGGGCTCCTCGGACGGCCCGGCCAAGAAACCCGCCCTGGGTCTGGACGCGTACCGTGAGCGCTGGAAAGCGAAGGCCGAGGAGCATGCCACGTTCACCAACGACTATTTCGAGAATGCGGACGGGACCGGCATCGGTCTCCGCATCCTGTCGCTGACGACCGGCATGGGAGACTCCGGCGGCGATCTCCTTCTCGAACGCGTCGGCAAACTCGTCGCCGACATGAAGCCCGCGTCGTACCAACCAGCGATGCGAGTGGGGTTCGCGGGAGAGATCGCCGCCGCCGCCGCTGAAAAGACTTCCGTCGTGACCCAGGCCGCTTGGGCGACGGCCATTGCCCTCGCGCTCATCGCGGCGGGCGTCGTCTGGTTCTACCGGTCCTTTTCCGCGCTCCTCGTCATCGCGTTTCCCGCGTTTCTCGGCGTCGGCGCGGCCTACGCCTTCGCGTACTTTCGCTTCGGTTACGTGAACACGACGGGGATGTTCTTGGGGGCCATCATCCTCGGCAACGGCATCAACTACCCCATTGTCCTTCTCTCCCGGTATCGGGAGTTTCGCGCGCGCGGTCAGGCGGCGGCCGAGGCACGGCGCGACGCGGTCTCGAGCGCGCTCCGCGCGGAGCTCGTGGGAGCGTGCGTCGCGTCGATCGCGTACGGTTCGCTCTCGATCACCCATTTTCGCGGCTTCAGCCAGTTCGGGTGGATCGGCTTCGTGGGCATGCTCCTCGTTTGGCTCTCGATGATTCCGTGCGTGCCCGCCCTCATCGTCGTCATCGAGGCGTTGCAGCCGAGGCTCCCCGTGTGGCTCCGGGACCGGCCCCCCAGCGTTCGCGCCGGTAGCCGCGTCATGGGGGCGATCGCGCGCGCGACCGCCAGCACGCCCTGGGCCTTCGTCGGCGCCGCGCTCGTTCTGACGGGCGTGGCGGCGTGGAAGATCCCCGCCTTCTTGCGCGACCCGTGGGAATACGATTTCGACCGTCTCGGCTCGCGCGCGAGCAAGCACGGCGGCGCAGGGGACTGGTCCGTGAAGGCCGAGACCATCTTCGGCGGCAAGATGAATGTCGCAGGTGCGCTGATGCTCGCCGATACGCCGGAGCAGGTGCCGGCGCTCAAGGCCCAGATCCTCGCGAACGACGCGGCCGACCCGAAAGGGGGGCTCATCGCCGACATTTCGACCGTGTCCGATCTGCTTCCCGGGTCGGTGGAAGAGCAGAATCAAAAGCTCGCCATCCTCGACCGGATCCGCGACAGGCTGACCCCCGCCGTTCTCGACGGGCTTCCCGACGACGAGCGCGCGCGTGTCTTGGAGCTGCGGCCTCCGGAGACGCTCCACGTCCTCGGAGCCAAGGACTTGCCCGTATTGCTCCGGCGCCGCTTCGAGGAGAACGACGGGCGCGTCGGCACCGTGTTCTACGTGAAGTACAAGAACGACGTCGTCTTCGCGGACGGGCACAATCTCCTTCGCATGGCGAAGGCGACCGACAACGTCAGGCTTCCGGACGGCAGCGTCGTGCAGACGGCGAGTCGCTCCACGGTGTTCGCCGAGATGATTCGATCGATGGAGATCGACGGACCGAGGGCGACGATGGCTTCCCTCCTGGCGGTCACGGCGGTCGTGCTGATCGCGACGCACGACGTGCGAGGGGCGCTCTCGGTCCTCGCCGCGCTGGTCATGGGCGTGACCTGGCTCGTCGGTTCGGCTGCGTGGGCCGGCGAAAAGCTGAACTACGTGAACTTCATCACGTTGCCGATCACGTTCGGCATCGGCTGCGAGTACCCGTTCAACGTGTACGACCGCTCTCGGCTGATGAAGGGGGACGTCGCGGGCGGCCTTTTGCGCGTAGGCGGCGCGGTCGCGCTCTGCAGCTTTACGACCATCGTCGGGTATGGCTCGATGCTTTTCGCCGACTTTCAGGCACTGGAGTCGTTCGGGAGGCTGGCGGTATGTGGCGAGGCAGCGTGCTTGAGCGGAGCGCTCTTGATGCTGCCAGCGCTCTTGAATCTTTGGGCCTCGCGTAGCCCAGCCCCTCTATCCGCTGGCCCATCGAAGCCCGTCGTGGACGCGGACGTGGACGTCTAGTGATTGGTCTCGTTCGTCCCGCGTTCGGAGACGGACCCTCGCTACCGCTTCAGTTCGCGCAAGAGATCGCCGTACACGCCGAGCACCTGTTGAAAGTGCTGCTCGACCGTGCGGGCCCGTGCAGCCGCGTCGAGCGATCGGGTCCGGCGCGAGCCGCGGTTCAGGATCGACTCGATGGCGGCGGCGCACGCCGCCGGGTCGAGGCTTCGATAGGTCTCGGAGCACGAAGACTCCGCGTGTTCGGCCGCGCCTCCGGAGTCGGGCACTACGATGGGAAGGCCGCAGGCGACAGCCTCGGCGATTCCGATGCCGAACGTTTCGTACGGTGAGCCGTGGACGAGCGCGTCCGCGCTCGCGAGGGCCGTCGCGAGACGTGCTCGGTCTTGCTCGAACCCGGCGAATCGAACGCCGCTGCACGCCCTGCCCTCGAGGGCGAGGCGCTCGGGCCCGTCGCCGAAGAGCACGAGGACGGCTTTGCGGCGCGACCTCAGGCGAGCGAAAGCCTCGAGCACCACGTCCCAGCGCTTTTCCATCGCGAATCGGCCCACACCCACGAGGAGGGCCGCGCCGTCGTGCTCGTCGCCCAGCCACTTTCGGCGCCACTCGTTCGCTCGAGCGGCGGGGCGAAACGTGCGGGTGTCAACCCCGAAGGGCGCGTGAATGACGCGAGGCACGCCCGCGGCGCGCAGATGCTCCGCTTGCGCACGACCGGCGGCGAAGGTGGCGTCGAAGGGCGAAAGCATCGCGCGAACGCCCTTCCAGAGGACGTTCGCCGTGAAGCGCGCGACGCTCCCGCCAAGATGCTTGCTGAGGGCGGGCTCGATGTAGACCCCGACATGATCGGAGTGCCAGAACATCGTGTTCAGGCGGGCAGCGCCCCGACCGCAGGCCGCGACGGCCGCCGCCGCGAGATAGGGGGAGTGAGCCTCGAGCACGTCGGGACGCTCGGCCCGTACGCGCTGTCGAATCCTGTCGACTCGGTGGAGCAGGTGGTAGGTGCGATCGTAGGGAAGGGCGGGCCCCGCAAGCCGGACGAGTCGCGATCGCCCCCCGGAGGCAACCTCGTTGCAAACGACGGCGTCGTCGTCGTAGGGCCCAGGAGCGATGACGCAGTGCCGGCAGTGGTGCTCGGAGAGGAAGCGACCCCGGTTCGTCAGGTGGCTTCGAATGCCTCCGCCTCGCTCCGAATAGAACTCCGTGATGTCCACGATCTTCAGGGCCGACCGCTCGTCGCGGCGCGGAGGCGACGCGACGGGAGACGGCACCGACCGTGGCCGCGACGCGGGCGGGGGATCGTCTGCCGTGTCGGCAGCGGAGGGAATCGAGAGGAGCGACGCGCGACGAACGTTCACGGTGAGGCCAATCGTGCTCACAGAATTGCAGAATCCCAATACGACTCGTACGCAAAGTACGCCAGTTCAGCCGAAAAGGCACGCCCGCGCTATCGGAGGGTCGCACCGCATCTCCTGCGCCAGTGTGCGCTCCCGTGCCGCCTTGCCTCGTTCGGGTCGCGAACGCGCACAAGTAGTCCGGGCAGCGCTGCCCCCTTGCGGCCAATCCGAACGCTCCAGCGCGTGGCGGATCGTCCACGTCGAGGCCGGGGCTGTGCTAATGCCCGCCCAAGGAGCGGCGAAAAGTCGCTGTTTCTGTTGACTCCGCGGCAAGAGCAGCGCTTTTCTCGCGGCAAGGGAGACTCGAAAATGGCGAAATCGAACGCGACGAAGAAAAAGACGCTCTCGAAGAGCGAGATCCTCCAGGCGGTGACCGACGCCATCGGAGAGGAAATCTCCCGAAAGCAAGTCAAGCAGGTGGTCGAAACTCTGGTGGACCTGGGTCATCGAGAGCTCAAGAAGAACGGCATTTTCGTCCTGCCGGGCTTTGCCAAGTTCGTGGTCGTGAAAAAGCCGGCGCGCCCCGCGCGGGAAGGCATCAATCCCTTCACCAAAGAGAAGCAGATGTTCGCCGCCAAGCCTGCTAGCAAGGGAGTCCGAGCGAGACCGATCAAGGCAATCAAGGATGCGGTGATCTGACCGACACGGGCGCTGCACCGCCCGGCAGCTCTCGCTCTGAAAGCGCTCATGCTGACCCTGGAACTGGATGACGACGAAATGCCCGATGCCGTCGAGGTTCACGACGACGGCCGGGTAACGGGCGTCAAGCCTCAGAAGGGCGACCCCGTGTACGAATCGTGGTCGGAGTTCTGCGAACACTACGACGTCGACCCCGGTGATCTGCTCGAAGAGGTCCTGGATCAAATCGATCCCGGGGTTCGCGCGGAGGTCGATGTCCGGGAGATCGACGAGCCGGACGACTACCTCAAAGCGTGCGCTCGCCTCACGAAAGACGAGGATTGAGGCTGCTTCTTCCGGCGCTTCGGGGTCGCCACTCGACGTGGAGTCTTGGTCCCCCCACGCTCGTGGGCGACGCCCATGCGCATTGGAAAGTCGAGCGCGCTGGTTGCAACATTCCTCGCACCGGCGCTTGCCCGAGCTGCGCCCAACGTGTGGGTCATCGATGACGGCGAGAAGATCCGCCGAGACGCGACGGCTACCGAGTTCGAGCGGGGCGCGGAGAATCCCGTCTGGCATCCGGGTGGACCCGTTCGCTTGTTTGCCATGCGAAATGAGTCCGTCGCACTCCAGGTGGTCGTCGAGGCAGGCCCTACGCCGATCGACGCGGCGACGGTCGACCTCGCGCGCCTGAGCGGCCCCGAGGGCGCCGCTATCATCGAGGAGGGCGGGGCGGATCGCACCCATCAGGGTGCCGCAATCGAGCGCTTCGTCGAGCACTTCATCGTGGTCCGACGCGCATCGGGGGGGCGTACACCGGGAGAGTCGCTGGGATGGGAGAGGGGCGCCGGGCCTCCGCCGCAAGCCTGGGTCGGCCCGGTGCCCGATGCCCTCATCCCCGTGGAGTTCGCTTCGTCGTCGAACGAATACCCGATGAGAATCCAACCGAACGCGAATGGCATCGTTTGGATCGATCTCAACGTCCGCGCCGAGCAGCCGCCGGGGCCTTACCGCGGACACATCGAGGTCTACGACGGGGCGCGCGCGCTCGCCGAAATCCCCGTGGAGCTCGAAGTCGTGGATGCTCGCTTGCCCGACCGGACCGCGGCGACGATGCTCTATTACGATCGGGATGAGCTGGCAAAGCGCGCCGGACCGGGCGCCGAGACGCACCTCTGGACGCTTCTCCATGCGCACCGCATTGCGCCTTTGCACGACGCCACGTCGCCGGAAAACGTGAGGCGCCAGATCGATGCGCTCTACGGGACGCTCTACACGCGCGAGCGTGGCTACGAGGGGCCTGGGGCCGGCATGGGCGACGGCGTCCTCAGCGTGGGTGCGTACGGGGCGCTAGGGCCTCCCGACGACAGGGCGATCGCGCGCGCGAGCGCCGTGGCCGACGCGATCGCCGACGCGAATCTTTTCGACGGCAACGATGTCTTCCTCTATGCGGCCGACGAGCAGTGCGCGAGCCCGTGGGGGGGCGGCTGGCGCTCGCGGCTGCGGGCGTCCGGCAACGCGAATGCCCGCCTCCTTCGGGTGGGATGGACGTGCTCGGATGACCCAGCGTCGCAACCGGTAGACATCGCAATCGTCCAGGCGGCTTTCGAATTGGGCCAAGTCCGCGCGGCGTACGGTCGAGGCAAGAGCGTGTGGGTCTACAACGGGGTCTTGCCCCGCACCGGGACATTCCTGCTGGACGCCGATGCGGTGTCGCCGCGGGTCAACGGCTGGCTCAGCGCGATGTACGGGGTGCCCCGCTGGTTTTACTGGGAGTCGGTGCACTGGTACGGGCAGAGGGGGACAGAGCCGCTCGATCCGTTCGTCGAGCCGGAGACGCTGCGCAACCGCGACGGCGATTGGGCCAACGGAGACGGCCTTCTCGTTTATCCCGGTGAGCAGCTCGATCGATTCCAGGAGCATTCGTTCGGATTCGAAGGCGTCTTTCCGTCGATCCGACTCAAGAACTGGCGTCGCGGAATCGAGGACGCGGGCTACGTTGAGCTCGCGCGCGCGCGCGATCCGGCGCGCGCCGACGCCGTGACGCATTCGCTGATCCCGAGAGCATTCGCAGACGCCGCGGGTGAGCGTCCGCCGAGTTGGAGCGCGCGAGGCGCGTCCTTCTTCGAAGCGAGGCGGTCGCTGCTCGCGATCGCGCTCGGCCACTTCCCTGGGCCGGAAACGCCCGGCGCACGAGCGCCGGAAGGCGAGCGGGACCGAGAAAGGCGAAGGGTCCGGAACTTCGGCGGGATGGCCGTCACGCTGGTCGCCGCAGCGTTCGGGCTCTTCCGTCTTCGACGGTGGTCTCGCCGGCGCTAGAGACTGAGGCATCCGAGGCATGATGCAGCGCATTCATGCGACGCCGCGCACGACCACCGGCCACAGCTTTCGGAACCCGACGGCGACGACTCTTCCGTCGCGCGAGACGATGATCGCGCCGTAGCGGCATTTCTCCACGATGCATCCCTCGGCCAGTTCCGCTCCGCGCTGCCAGCGCACGCTCTCGCCTTCGGCGAGCGAAGCAAACAGGCGAATTTCGCCTGCCACGCAAAGGAGCGCGGCGGGGGTCGGACCAACGCTGGGCGTAATCGCGTGGACGTCCGCGCGTCGGGCCACCCCGTCTGCGAACCACACGTCGCAGTGCCGGTCGAATGCCCAGAGCAGGACGCCCTTGGTTCGCTCGGAGCCGAGAAGCCGAACTTGCACGAGCGAACCCGGCGCGCGCCGCGAGGGAACGTGCGCTCGCCCTCCGAGCCTGCGCCGCGCCGCTTCGATGGACGGTCGCTCCGTTCCGCCGGGCAAATCCACGGTGGCCGCCAGCCCCTCGACGTCTGCGTTTGATGGTTTGCGTCCCATGGGCATCGCTCGCTCCTAGCCCCCTCTTCGCGCATCGCTATCCTGGGCCGCATGCACCGTCGCGCGTTCGGGCATGTGGCAGAAGTCGCATCGATCGGCCAGGGAACGTGGAAAATGGAACGCGACGATCGCGTCGAGGCCATCGCGGCGCTGCGCCGAGGTCTCGATCTCGGGCTCACACATATCGACACGGCGGAGCTGTACGGCTCCGGCGAAGTCGAGGAGCTCGTCGGCGAGGCCATCGCCGGTCGGCGCGATGACGTGTTCCTCGTCTCGAAGGTTGTTCCGGAGCACGCTACCTACGAAGGCACGCTCCGCGCCTGCGACAAGAGCTTGCGCCGACTACGTACCGACCGGCTCGATTGCTATCTTCTCCACTGGCCAGGCTCGCACGCTCTGGTCGACACGATCCGCGCGTTCGAGCAGCTACGGCGCGACGGAAAGGTCCGCTCCTGGGGATTGAGCAACTTCGACGTCGCCGATCTCGACGCGGCGCTCGAGATCTCGGGGCCGGGACGAATCGCATGCAATCAAGTGCTCTACCACCTGAACGAGCGCAGCGTGGAGCGCGCGGTCTTGCCTTGGTGCGAGAAGCACGGCGTGGCGCTCGTGGCGTACAGCCCGTTCGGCGCGGGAAGATTTCCTTCGACGCGCACCGTACCCGGCCGAGTGCTGCTCGAGATCGCGAAGGGCCGCGGGGCCACGCCGCACCAGATCGCTCTGGCGTTCCTGCTACGCCATCCGAGCGTGTTCGCGATTCCAAAGGCAGCGCGCCTTGCCCACGTCGAAGAGCTCGCCGGCGGAGCAGAAGTCGTTCTCACCGACGATGAGGTGCAAAAGATCGAGAGGGCGTTTCCTCGAACGGGCTCAGGCTCGCTTCCCATGATCTAGACCGAAGTTCCTTCACCCTTCCGTCTCCAGGGCCAATCGAAGAGCCTCTCAGAAGCCGAGCTGCGCTCCGACCTCCGGAGCAAACCCGAAGAGCGATGATGGCGAGCCGATCGCGGCCTGTCCTTTGAGGACGGCCGTGATGGCAACGCTCTTTCCGACGAGGAAGCGCGCCCCTGCGCCCAGAGCTCCGAACGCCGGTCCCGCCGTCAGCCACGCATTTTCGTTTTGGACCTTTCCGGTGGACAGCGCGACCTGGACTCCAATGTTTGCGTCGAATTCGCTGATCCCCGCCGCAGCGAGGATCAACGGCGCAATGGGGTTGAGAATGGCGTCTTTCCCGAAAAGGTACGTGAAGCGTGCTTCGAGGTGGATGGGCGGAAAGTTCGGTCCGGGGGCAGAGGCGGGGTCCGTGTTGAGAACGTACCCAGCGCGGGCTCCGATGAGAATGTTCGTGGTGAGCGCGTAATCGAAGCTCAGGAGAAGCCGAAGGTTCGTCGGAAGGAGGCCACCGCCAACGGAGTCGCCGTCGTTGGGCCCCGTCAGGATGCTCATGTTGACCGCTTTCGCGTTCGTTCCGGATCCGGGGAAGTTGGCGGAGGTGGACGGATCGACGCACTCGTAGCCCGCGGTGTTGGCCGGTGCGGTGCCGCTTGCGCTTAGTTTGCATGCTTTGTCGGACTGCGGCAGCGACATCACGTCGAGGCTGACTGCGAGACCGACCCAGATTCGTCGAAACTTTGGTCCGGTCGCCTTCTTCGTGCCTTCGCCTTTGCACTTTTCGTCGGCGCACGTGCCGCTCGCGCATTCGTCGTCGCTTTCGCACGCTTCGTCGGCGCCTTTCTTGGGGGCCGCACACTTGTCATCCGAACACGAGCCGCTGGAGCACTCGCTATCCTTCTCGCAGTTCTCCCCGTCGGCCTTCTTCTCGACACACGCCCCTTCGGTGCACTGCCCGCTCTCGCACTCACTGTTCTTCTTGCATTCCTCGCCGCCTCCCTTTTTCTGGACGCGGCAGCCCGGAAAGTCCGGAGGGCAATCACTCGTGGCGGCGCTCTCGGCACACTGCTTGGGAGGCCCCTGCCCTGGAAGGCTTGGGCCGGCGCCAGCGAGTTGCGCCTTGATCGGCACGCTGTAAGGCTTGGTCCGGCTCCCGGAGTTCGCGATCGGATCGTCGGATGTTCCGTACCCCTGGATGTAGTACTGGACGGCTCCCTCACCGACGTCTTTGCACGGGATGAGGCCCCCATAACCCGGCTCCACCTTGCGGAGCTCGATCGGCTTCCAGTCGGTCATGCCGGCGCCGCGGTATTTGACAACCACACGAAGCAGCTTCTCGGTTCCGACGTACTCCACGTAGACGGGTAGCGGAGTGCGGACGAGCTGAGCCGACGCCGGGACGTGGGCAAACTCTCCCGCCGGAGGCGCCCCGCCGCCTGCCTCCGGGGCAATCCCCGCGCCGACTTCGCTGCCGGCGCCCCCCGTGGACGGTCCGCCGCCGGCCCTCCGCTTGGCGTCGTTCCAAAGCCCTTCGAGCATCTGACTCTTGTACGAAGGATCGAGCTGGAGCGATGGGTCGAACCCAAGCGCCTTGACGAAAGCTGCGCGCCCGTCCTCGACCGATCCGCTGAGGATCAGCATTGCGCCCAAGTCGCGGTACAGGGCTCCCTTCAACGTCGCGGCGCACTTGTCGCCGGTGCACCTGCTGATCGCGGTCGCCAGCTTCTTGATCGCACCTGGATAGTTGACGTTGAGGCTGTCTTCCTCGATGGCCCTCTTCTGGAGCGCCTGGGCTTGCGCCTCGGTCGCCGGATCGGAGCCCATCGCCGGTAGCGCAAAGGACATTACCGAAGCCACGACGAGATACAGGAAGACGCGCCGCAGGACGGCGGCGAGCAGAGTGGAGTGCACTTAGGTATTCCTCCGGCAGCGCGCGAGCATAAAGCAGTTCACCGTCTCTTGGGGACACGAAACGCGACATTTGGCGAGCGAGAACACCGCGAGGTGCTGCTCGCCAAAAGGCGAGAGGCAGAGTCGGGACGCAAGGGCCGGTGCTGCGTTCCCGCTCGGAGCGAGAGCTCGAAGCCTGGTGATTTTCGTCGAGACGAGCGAGGCCGGCGGCGAGCGCGCGGAGCCTACTTCCGTGGGCGAGCACGCTCGACGCCGGGATCGCGACGCTATCGGCGAAAAGCGCCAGGCTTCGACTCCGTGCGGATGAACTGGACGCGCCGATTCAGCTCGCGATTCGCGGCTGTGGTGTTTGGCACGAGCGGCTGGTGCATGCCGTATCCCTTGGCGACCAGGCGCCGCCCCGCGAGCCCCTTGGAAAGGAGGTAGGATCGCACGGCTTCGGCGCGATCCTGGGAAAGCCTCATATTGTAGGAGTCGCCCCCGACGTTGTCCGTGTGTCCTTGCACTTCGAGATCGATTTCGGGGTTGTCACGGAGCACGCTCACCACCTCGTCGAGGATCCTGTAGCTGATACCCGGCCGGATCACTGCCTGGTTGAACTCAAACTGGATTTGTTGCGTGATTCGGATCTCTCTTTCCGTTACGACGACAAGAGATTCCTTTTTCGGGCAGCCTGGCTTGTCGCCCCCCTGGACACCGGGCGTGTTCGGGCAGTAGTCGTCGAGATCGGCGATCTGATCGCCATCGTTGTCCGGGTCGGGGCAACCGTCGTCGTCCTGAAAGCCGTCGAGGTCTTCCGGGGCGTTGGGACAATTGTCCTTGGCATCGACGATTCCGTCCGCATCGTTGTCGGGATCGGGGCAGCCATCGTCGTCGAGATACCCGTCCTTGTCCTCCGCCTCGTTGATGCAGCTGTCGCGGGAGTCCACGATGCCGTCACCGTCGGTGTCCCGGGCGGGCGGCTCGACCTCGACGAAGTCCCGCGACGAGCAGCGGTCTGGAGGGCTCATCGTGAAGGCTGCCTGCGCGTTCGGTTCCGCCCTTGTCAGGTGGAGGCGCGCACTCTCGAAGTCGCCTTGATTCAAGTCGACTTCCGCGAATTCGAGCTGGCTCTTCGCGATCGCCACTTCACGCGGCGCGCATCGTATCGCGCCATTCTTCAGCGCGTCTTCGACGGTGGCCGTCACCCCACGGATGCGACCGCGCAGGGCGGGCCCCTGAGAACACGCGCAAGCAAAGAGCGCAGGCGCGACGCTCCACGCCAGACATCGGCCGTTCATGGCCTGGCGCGCAGAGCAGCCTGGGTCAACTCGACGGCCTTGCCGGCGTACTGCTCGGCCTCGCGCGCGAAATTGACGGCGTCGGAGTAACTCGCTTCCGAGGCCTCGATCTGAGCCTGCTCGAGGTGTTCCTTCGCGCAGTAGTACTCGAACGGGGCCAGGTGTTCGGCCCCGACCGCCTTGGCTTCCTCCACGCGGGAGGATGCAGCGTTCACGGCTACCGCGTACTGCACTCCCCCGCACCCGCAGAGCGCGCTCAAGAGGGTCATCCCGAAAACGGGGTTCGAGACGCGCATCGCCGGGCGGAAACCGTACCGTCCACGGCGACGGGCGGTCAAGGAGCGGTGCAACTCATCAGTGGATCTTCGGATTGGGCCTAGAGCACCGAACGGTTTGGCGGACCGAGGATTTGCTGCGAGTTTCGCGCAGCGCGAGGCGCGACGACGAGAACTACTGGAGTAATTTGAGGAGGAGCAACGAAGCGATGCGAAGAAAATCGCGGCAAAGCCGACGGGAGTCAAACCGTTCGGTGCTCTAGACCCTTCGATACACGCCGACGACGACGCCGAGGAGCATCGTTGGTTTGAAGTCCGCAGCACGCACGTAGATGGGCGCCATGTTCTTGTTTGCCGGCTGGAAGCGAACGTGGTCCTTTTCGGGATAGTAATACTTGACCGTCGCTTCGTCGCCGATCAGCGCGACCACGATGTCGCCTCGGTTCGCGGTGAGTTGTTTCTTCACGAAGATGTAGTCGCCGTTCAAGATTCCGGCTTCGATCATCGAGTCGCCGTGGACCTTCAGGCCGAATACCTCGCGCCCTCCTTTCACGAGGGTACGGTCGATGTGGACCGTGTCGATTACGTGCTCCTCGGCGAGCAGGGGGAGGCCGGCCGCGACTCGTCCGAGCACGGGGACCTGCACGAAGTCGACGTCGTTCGCGGCAGGCTCGGCAGAGACGCCCGCGCTTCCCAGCGTCTGCGTGGCCAACGTCGTCGGGCGTAGCGCACGGGACTTCATGTCTTCCCGCGTCAGGTAGCCCTTGCGCTCGAGAGCGCGCAGGTGGTCGTTCACACCGTTGGTCGACCGGATCCCCATGCGCGCGCCGATTTCGCGCAGCGTCGGAGGATAGCCGCGGTCGTGGATCGACTGACGGATGAAGTCGAGAACCATCTGCTGGCGCTGCGTGAGCCCTTGCATCGTGCGAAAACGTTACCTGAACGGACGTTCTATCGTCAACAAATGGTCTCTTTATTGGCCGACGAGCACGCTGGAAGCCATGGTCAGAACTTCCCGCTCGACGTCAAGAACGTCAGCTTTTCGTTGGTCTCTCTCAGCCGGACGCTGAGAATTCGGACGCAGTTCCAAAGCACCTCGTAGGCGAGTTCCTTGTGCAAGAAAAGGAGGTCGTCGAACGCCTCCTTCGTGATGACCAGCGCGCGGCAGGGCTCGTGAACGCGCGCGTCGGCCGACCGGGGCGACTCGTCGAAGAGCGACATCTCGCCGAACACTTCGTTCGGTCCGAGGACGGCCAGAGCTTCTTCGCCGATTCCGGCCACCTCCCGCGAGATTCGGACCTTGCCCTCGAGAATGATGAACAGCTTGTCGCCCGGATCCCCGTATTGAAAGAGCTTGGTCCCGGTCGCATGGGACTCCTCCGCGGTCACACGCGCGATGAGCGAGAGCGCGGTCCGTGTGAGGCCCTCGAAGAAGGGAACGCGGGCGAGCTGCGCCTCGCGCTCGGTCGTCGGCATCGGGGCGGTCTGAGATGCGAACACGGCCATACGAGAGTACGACGAAATCAGCGCAACGTTGAGAAACCGTGCATCTGCACCGGTACGCCATGAAGTCAGCGTTCTCCGAGCCATCGCTCCGCGTCGAGCGCGGCCATGCAGCCGCTGCCGGCGGCGGTCACGGCTTGACGGTAGATCGCGTCTTGGGCGTCGCCGCAGGCGAACACGCCCGGAACGCTCGTGTACGTGCTACCGGGTTTGGTCTTGATGTAGCCGCTATCGTGAAGCTCGAGCTGCCCGCGGAAGAGGTCCGTATTGGGAGTGTGTCCGATGGCCACGAAAAAACCCGCGCAGGCCACGACGGTTCTCTCGTTGGTCCCGAGATTGTGCAAGCGGGCACCCGTGACCTCGCCGCGGCTCACTTCGAGCACCTCCTCGACGAGGGTGTCGTCGAGGACATGGATCTTGGGGTTCTTGAATACGCGCTCTCGCAACGTGTGGCTCGCGCGGAGGGCCTTCCCGCCATGCACAAGCGTCACGCTCTTGCACGGCCCGGAGAGGTACATCGCCTCCTCCACCGCCGTGTCGCCCCCGCCGACGATGACCACGTCCTGACCTCGGAAGACGGACCCGTCGGACACCGCGCACGCGCTCACGCCCCGGCCTTGAAGTGCGGATTCGCTCTCGAGCCCGAGCCACTTGGTTTGCGCACCCGTGGCGATGATGAGGGCGCGGGCTTCGCGTGGTGCGCTCTCGTCGCTGGACCAGACGCGAAACGGACGAGCGCTGAGGTCCACCTTCTGGACGTCGTCTGTGACGACCTCGGTGCCCTGCGCGAGGGTCTGCGCGCGAAACGCATTCATCAACTCGGGGCCGGCAATTCCATCGGGGAAGCCCGGGTAGTTCTCGACGCGGTTCGTGATCATCAGCTGGCCGCCGGGAATCCCCCCACGTACCAGCCCCTCGAACATCAGCGGCTCGAGGTTCGCTCGGGCTGCGTAAATCGCGGCTGCATGTCCGGCGGGCCCCGATCCGAGGACGATGACGTTGCGCACTTCGGCCATCGCGCCCTTCCTCAATCCTTGACGGGCGTTGCTTTCAGCGACGCGCGACCCTCCTTCACGTAGACGCTGAATTTGACGCGTTTGACACCATGCTTCTCGGCCAGCTGATCGCGATTCTTTCGCAGGATGACCGAGAACTTCTCGAACGTGAGTCCGTCGGTGGGCTCACCGCATTGCTTCTTGATGCGGATGAAATCTTGGTAAGCGGCACGCCACTCCGCACTTTCTTCGAGCGCGCTGCCGGATGCCTGAGCCATGACGTCCGCGGGCACGGTCGCAATCGTCGTTGCGTCCTCGTCCTCGAGGCCTTGGTAAGAATGGGCCACCGGAATCGGCGGCGGGGCTCCCCGTCCGAAGGCGGACGGGCCCCCGAGCGCCGTTGCGTCCCTCGGAGCCGCTGCCGTACGTCCGGCAGCCGGCACTGGAGGCGGCTTGGGGGCCGAGGGAGGTGGCGCGGCCAACGCGGGGAGCGGCGGGGCCTGACGAGCAGAGCTCGGCGACGCCGAGGACCCGGCAGACGGAGGAGAATCGAATGGACTGAAAGCTGGCT
>Ga0265313_10000110_pt1 | contig 82958 bp, 84 predicted proteins | sample 4123metaG_FD_203122 | JGI IMG/M metagenome (GOLD analysis project Ga0265313, IMG submission 203122) | Rhizosphere microbial communities from Carex aquatilis grown in University of Washington, Seatle, WA, United States - 4-1-23 metaG | ecosystem: Host-associated > Plants > Roots > Rhizosphere >... | reverse complement strand
CCGCGAGGTCCGTAGTGACGATCTCGATCAGATGCTCGAAGCTCTCGGCGCCAAGAAGGGCCAGCGCCGCGCGATGGATGCGGTCCTGGGTGGAGAGGTTGTCGCGGCTGTTGGCGAGAAGCTCGTCCTGCAGGCCGCGCAGGCGCGAGAGATCGCGGCGCAGCTTCTCGACCATGAACTGCTGCAGGTCCACGACGCTGTCGCCTTGCTGGCGCGCAGGGGCGGCCTGGCCGTCGAGCAGCTCGGGATGGCGAATGAGGAAGGTGGGGTGGCGCTTCAGATAGTCCACCACCTGGGCCGCGGTGAGGCGCGGCGCCGGAGCGACGGCGTCTTCGGGGCTGCGCGACAAGGGGCTAGCCCGCGGGTCTCACTGGGGCGCCCGCCTTCATAGGATCGACTGCCCGGTCTTCGCCCAGTCGGCGAGGAACGCGGTCAGGCCCTTGTCGGTGAGCGGGTGGTTGTACAGCTGCCGGAAAATCGCCGGCGGCAGGGTGACGACATCGGCGCCCAGCTTGGCGGCGGCCACGACATGGACGGGATGGCGCACCGAGGCGACCAGCACTTCGGTCTCGAACTCCGGATAGGCTTCGTAGATCTGCACGATGTCGGCGATCAGTCCCATCCCGTCGCTGCCCACGTCGTCCAGCCGACCGACGAAAGGCGAGATGTAGCTTGCCCTGGCCTTGGCCGCGAGGATCGCCTGGGCCGGGGAAAAGCACAGGGTCACATTGACGCGAATGCCGTCGGCGCGCAGCGCCTTGCAGGTCTTGAGGCCGTCGAGGGTGAGCGGGGTCTTGACCACGACATTGGGTGCGATGGCCGCGAGCTTGCGGCCCTCGGCCAGCATGGCCGCGTGGTCGGTCGCCGTGACCTCGGCACTGACCGGCCCGGGGATCACGGCGCAGATTTCCGCGATCGCGTCGACGAACTTCCGGCCGCTCTTGGCGATGAGCGACGGATTGGTCGTGATGCCGTCGATCAATCCGGTCGCGGCCAGCTCCCGAATCTCGGCGACGTCGGCGGTGTCGAGAAAGAACTTCATGCGCACTCGCGTCGAATCGGCGATGGTCGGCTAAAGTGTAGCCGATGCCCGAATCCCATGCCATCTTGTTGCCGCTCCCGCTCGCCGGTTGCTACGACTATCTGGGCGAGGGCGTAGCGCCGGGCGATTTCGTCGTCGTGCCGCTCGGCGGACGCGAAACTCTCGGCGTCGTCTGGGGCCCCGGCACGGGCGAAGTCCCCGAGGCCAAACTGAAGGCCGTGATCGGCCGGCTGGACGTGGCGGCGCTGCCTGAAATCTCCCGTCGCTTCATCGACCGAGTTGCGGCCTACACATTGGCGCCGCCGGGCCAGGTGCTGCGCATGGCGATGAGCGTCTCCGCCGCGCTCGAGACGCCGCGCCCGGTTGCAGCCTGGCGCGCCGCGCCTGATGCGGGGGATGCGAAGCAAACGCCGGCGCGAAAGCGGGTATTGGCGCTGCTCGCCGACGGGCCGGCGCGCACGACCATGGAGCTCGCCCGCGAGGCGGGTGTGAGCGCCGGGGTGGTCAAGGCCATGGCGGCGGCGGGGCTGGTCGAGGCCGTCGCCTTGCCCCGGCCTTCGCCCTTCGCCAGACCAGACGGCGAGCGGGCCGGACCGGCGCTTTCTCCCGCCCAGCGCGCGGTGGCGGATGGGCTGCTGGCCAGGCTTGCTTCGCCGGGCGTCACCTTGATCGACGGCGTCACGGGTTCCGGCAAGACGGAGGTCTATTTCGAGGCTGTTGCCGGGGCCCTGCGCGCCGGGCGCCAGGTTCTGGTGCTGCTGCCCGAGATCGCGCTCACCGGCCAGTGGCTCGATCGGTTCGAGCGGCGATTCGGCGCCCGGCCGGCGGAATGGCACTCCGATCTGACGGCAACGGAACGGCGCGCCGCCTGGCGGGCCATCGCCGCAGGCGAGGCACGGGTGGTAGTCGGCGCCCGCTCGGCCTTGTTTCTACCCTATCCCGATCTCGGTCTCATCGTCGTCGACGAGGAGCATGATGGCGCCTACAAGCAGGAGGACGGCGTCTGCTATCAGGCCCGGGACATGGCCGTCCTGCGCGGGCATCTGGCCGGCATTCCGGTGCTGCTGGTCTCCGCGACGCCGTCGCTGGAGACCTTGCACAACGTGGCGACCGGGCGTTACGCCGCGGCTCACCTGCCCGACCGCCATGCCGGTGCGGCCATGCCGCGCATCGCGGCCATCGATCTCAGGCGCGATCGTCCGGCGCGCCAGCGTTGGCTTTCGCCCGCCCTGGTGACGGCGCTGGAGGAGACCCTTGCCAATCAGGAGCAGGCCCTCCTGTTCCTCAATCGCCGCGGCTATGCGCCTCTCACCCTTTGCCGGTCCTGCGGCCATCGCCTCAATTGCCCCAACTGCACCGCCTGGCTGGTGGAGCACCGCCTGGCCGGCCGGCTGCAATGCCATCACTGCGGCTATCAGACGGCGCTGCCTTCCCGCTGCCCCCAATGCGGCCAGGAGGCGAGCTTCGCCCCTTGCGGGCCGGGGGTGGAGAGGCTTGCCGAGGAGGCGGCGGGCCTGTTTCCCGCGGCCCGAATCGTCAGTCTTACCAGCGACACCCTGGGCGGCCCGCGGGCGGCGGCCGAGATGTTCGATCGCATCGCCCGCCACGAGGTCGATCTCCTGATTGGGACCCAGATCGTCGCCAAGGGCCATCACTTCCCCATGCTGACGCTGGTAGGCGTGGTCGACGCCGACTTGGGTCTGGCTGGTGGCGACCTGCGCGCGACCGAACGCACCTACCAGCTGCTCAACCAGGTGGCGGGCCGGGCCGGTCGGGCCGAGCGGCCGGGGCGCGTGCTGCTGCAGACCTACGAGCCTGGCCATCCCGTCATGAAGGCCCTGGTCGCCGGCGACCGGGAAGGCCTGATGGCCGAGGAGCTGGCAGAGCGCGAGGCGGCGGGCATGCCGCCCTTCGGCCGGCTTGCGGCCCTCGTCCTCTCGAGCCATGACGGCGAGCGCCTTGATCGCTACGCCCGAGAACTCGCGCGCCTGGCACCGGCCGGGCCGGGGATAAGCGTGTTGGGACCGGCGCCGGCACCCATGGCGATCCTGCGGGGTCGCCACCGGCGCCGGTTCCTGATGAAATGCCGGCGCGACATCGCACCGCAGCCGCTGTTGCGCGACTGGCTGTCAAAGGTGAAGCTGCCGGGCACAGTGCGGCTTCAGATCGACATCGATCCGTATAGTTTCCTGTAACGGCGCCCGCGCTCACCCGCCGGCCCGCTTCAAAGTTCCCTTGTCTGGTATGCCCGCAAATATCCGGGACAGCCTGGCTCTTTGATTAGCTGCTTATTCAATTTCCCCCTGTCTCGGTTGCCAAGTGACAGGCCGAGAATGCTATAACTTATTGTAAAATCTCATTTCTTGACGGAAACCGGAATTCTTGATATGTAGGACAAAATAGAGGCGGAAAACTTAAATGCGACCAATTCGCAAAATCGTAAGAGACCGCCAGGGCGTCACGATGATGGAGTACGCCTTGATCGCGGCGCTGGTCGCGGTCGCCGCGGTCACCATTCTCAGCACCCTGGGCACGACCATCAGCACGGTGTTCAGCAAGGTGAACGCCAAGATGGCCTACGAAGCGACCCAACCCCCGGCGTCGGACCACCCCATCGTGTGACGCCGCGGCCGCCGGGCCGCGGTTGCGCGGGGGGTGTCTCTATGATAGATACGCCGCGCCTTTGGGCGCGGGGGTTTAGTTTCAAGGTGGAGATCCCGGCGCATCGTGTTGAGCTTAAGTACCGGATTCACGCGGAAATTCGGCACGGCGCGCGAGCGACGAATTTCTGCGACCCGGCGCGGGGTTTTTTCGAGTACGGCGCCCGGCGACGGGCGTCCTTCAGGGATACGGGGTCGTTCACTTGGCAGCCCAAGACACCGGCACCGCCGGGCTTGCCGCGCGCTATGCTGCGGCGTTGTTCGATCTGGCGGAGGAGGCCAGAGCGCTCGATGCCGTCGCCGACGATCTGCGGCAATTGCGGGCGATGATTGCATCCAGCTCGGACCTCTTGCGCCTGTTGCGCAGCCCGGTGCTGAGCCGGTCCGATCAATCGCGGGCTCTGGCTGCCGTGCTGAGCCAGGCCGGCGCCGGCGACCTGACCAGGCGCTTCGTGGGGTTGGTGGCCGAGAACCGGCGGCTGTTCGCCCTCTCCGACATGATCGAGGCCTTCCTCTCCGATCTCGCGCGCCGGCGCGGTGAAGTCACCGCCAGCGTCACCTCGGCAGCACCTCTCAGCGAGGAGCAGCAGGCCCATCTGGCCGACGCCCTGCGCCGGGCCCTGGGCGCGAAGGTTTCCGTCGAACTCAAGACCGACCGGAGCCTCATCGGCGGCCTGGTCGTGAAGGTCGGCAGCCGGCTCGTCGACAGTTCCCTCAAATCGAAACTCCAACGCCTGCAACTGGTCATGAAAGGGGTCGGATAATGGAAATCCGCGCCGCGGAGATATCCGCCATCCTCAAGCAGCAGATCGCCAATTTCGGCACCGAGGCCGATGTCGCCGAGGTGGGACAGGTGCTGTCGGTGGGCGACGGCGTGGCCCGGGTCTATGGCCTCGACAAGGTTCAGGCCGGCGAGATGGTCGAGTTTCCCGGCGGCATCCGCGGTCTCGCCCTCAATCTCGAGAGCGACAATGTCGGCGTCGTGATTTTCGGCGACGACCGGTCGATCAAGGAAGGCGATCTGGTGAAGCGCACCAACGCCATCGTCGACGTGCCGGTGGGCCGCGGCCTGTTGGGCCGGGTCGTCGACGGTCTCGGCAATCCGATCGACGGCAAGGGCCCGCTCACCGACGTGACCCGGCAGCGGGTCGAAGTGAAGGCGCCAGGGATCATTCCGCGCCGGTCCGTGCATGAGCCTATGCAGACCGGCCTCAAGGCCATCGACGCCCTGGTGCCCGTCGGCCGCGGCCAGCGCGAGCTCATCATCGGCGACCGGCAGACCGGCAAGACCGCGGTCGCCGTGGACGCCATCATCAACCAGAAGGCCATCAACGCCGGCGGCGACGAATCGAAGAAGCTCTATTGCATCTATGTCGCCATCGGCCAGAAGCGTTCGACTGTGGCCCAGATCGTCAAGACGCTGGAGGACAACGGCGCCCTCGACTATTCGATCGTAGTCGCCGCCACCGCCTCTGAGCCCGCCCCGCTTCAGTACCTCGCGCCCTACACCGGCTGCACCATGGGGGAGTTCTTCCGCGACAACGGCATGCACGCGGTCATCATCTACGACGATCTGTCCAAGCAGGCGGTCGCCTATCGTCAGATGTCCCTGCTGCTGCGCCGGCCGCCGGGACGCGAAGCCTATCCGGGCGACGTCTTCTATCTCCATTCGCGCCTGCTGGAGCGGGCGGCGAAGATGAACAAGGACAACGGTTCGGGCTCGCTGACGGCGCTGCCGGTGATCGAGACTCAGGCCGGCGACGTCTCGGCCTATATTCCGACCAACGTCATTTCCATCACCGACGGCCAGATCTTCCTGGAAACAGCTCTCTTCTACCGCGGCATCCGGCCGGCCATCAACGTCGGCCTCTCGGTCAGCCGCGTCGGCTCCGCCGCCCAGATCAAGGCCATGAAGCAGGTCGCCGGACGCATCAAGCTGGAGCTCGCCCAGTATCGCGAAATGGCCGCCTTCGCCCAGTTCGCCTCCGACCTCGATGCCGCGACTCAGCGCCTGCTCGCCCGCGGCGCGCGATTGACCGAACTCTTGAAGCAGGGTCAGTACAAGCCCATGCCGGTGGAGGAACAGGTGGTCGCCATCTTCGCCGGGGTGCGCGGCTATCTAGACCCCGTCGCGGTCGATCAGGTGGGACGCTTCGAGGCCCAGTTCATGGCCGAGATCCGCAGCAAGCACGCCGACGTGCTCTCCGCCATACGCAACGAGGGCGAGATCTCCCAGGCAACCGAGGGCAAGCTCAAGGGCATCCTGGACGGCTTCGCCAAGGGCTTCGTCTAGGACCGGGATCGACGGCCCATGCCATCGCTCAAGGATCTCAAAGTCCGGATCAACAGCGTCAAGTCGACGCAGAAGATCACGTCGGCCATGAAGATGGTCGCCGCCGCCAAGCTGCGCCGCGCCCAGGAGGCGGCCGAGGCGGCCCGGCCCTATGCCGAGCGGATGGAGCGGATGCTGGGGTCGCTGGCCGCCAGCATGGTGGGTCGGGAGGGCGCGCCGGCCCTGCTCGCGGGCAACGGCCGCAGTGAAACTCACCTGCTGGTCGTCATGACTTCGGATCGGGGTCTGTGCGGCGGCTTCAATTCCTCCATCGTCCGGGCGGCGAGGCGAAAGCTGCGTCAGCTCCAGGACGAAGGACGCCAGGTGAAGATCTTCTGCGTCGGGCGCAAGGGCCGCGATCAGCTCCGGCGCGACGTGGCGAACCTGATCATCGGCCATGTCGAGGATATCGGCCGCCCCCGGCTCGCCTTTCCGGCGGCGGCGGAGATCGGCAGCAGGCTGGTGGCCATGTTCGAGGCGGGCGAATTCGACGTCTGCCATCTGGTCTACAACAAGTTCAAGTCGGCGATGACCCAGATCGTCACGATCCAGCAGCTGATCCCCTTCGCGCCGCCGGCGGCTGGCGCAACCGCGCCGGGCGATGCGGCCTATGATTACGAGCCGGAAGAGACGGAGATCCTCGAGGCATTGCTGCCGCGCAATCTGGGCGTCCAGGTGTTCCGGGCGCTGCTGGAGAACAACGCCAGCGAGCAGGGGGCCCGCATGACGGCGATGGACAGCGCCACGCGCAATGCCGGGGAGATGATCAACAAGCTTACGATCTTCTACAACCGCTCGCGCCAGGCCTATATCACCAAGGAGCTGATCGAGATCATCTCCGGCGCCGAAGCACTCTAGCACCGGGGCGCAGGAGTTCGGGACCTCGGCCATGTTTCGATGGCCTGCGCCAATCCGGTGCTGAAACGCAACAGGAAGTAGCGGCTTCAAGTGAAAGCCGATACTGGGAACGAGAGGAAGTTGGACATGGCAGGCAATTCCATCGGCAGGATCACCCAGGTCACCGGCGCCGTGGTCGACGTGCAATTCGAGGGCGAGTTGCCGGCGATCCTGAACGCGCTTCATGCCGAGAATGAAGGCAAGCGCCTGGTCCTCGAAGTGGCCCAGCATCTGGGCGAGAAGACGGTCAGAACCATCGCCATGGACACCACCGATGGCCTGGTGCGCGGCCAGCAGGTGACCGATACCGGCGAAGCCATCATGGTCCCGGTGGGGCCCGAGACCCTGGGGCGAATCATCAATGTCGTCGGCGAGCCGGTGGACGAGCGGGGTCCGGTCTCGGCCGCCAAGCATCTGCCGATTCACCGCCAGGCGCCGGCTTTCATCGACCAGTCGACCGAGGCCCAGATCCTGGCGACCGGCATCAAGGTCGTGGATCTCCTGGCGCCCTACGCCAAGGGCGGCAAGATCGGCCTCTTCGGGGGCGCCGGCGTGGGCAAGACCGTCATCATCATGGAACTGATCAACAACATCGCGAAGGCCCATGGCGGCGTCTCGGTGTTCGCCGGCGTCGGCGAGCGTACCCGCGAGGGCAACGACCTCTATCACGAGATGATCGAATCCGAGGTCATCAAGATCGATGGGCCCGGTTCCAAGGTGGCCCTGGTCTATGGCCAGATGAACGAGCCGCCGGGCGCCCGCGCCCGGGTCGGCCTGACCGGGCTGACGGTGGCCGAATACTTCCGCGACGAGGAGGGCCAGGACGTCCTGTTCTTCGTCGACAACATCTTCCGCTTCACCCAGGCCGGCTCCGAAGTCTCGGCGCTGCTGGGCCGCATTCCCTCGGCGGTGGGCTATCAGCCGACGCTCGCAACCGACATGGGCACGCTCCAGGAGCGCATCACCACCACCAAGAAGGGCTCGATCACCTCGGTGCAGGCGATCTATGTGCCGGCCGACGACTTGACCGACCCGGCGCCGGCGACCTCTTTCAGCCATCTGGATGCGACCACCGTGCTGTCCCGCCAGATCGCGGAACTCGGCATCTACCCGGCGGTGGATCCGCTGGATTCGACCAGCCGCATGCTCGACCCCCGGGTCGTCGGCGAGGAGCACTACAAGGTCGCCCGCGACGTGCAGCGGGTGCTGCAGACCTACAAGGGACTCCAGGACATCATCGCCATCCTGGGCATGGACGAACTCAGCGAAGAGGACAAGCTGGTGGTGGCCCGGGCGCGCAAGATCCAGCGCTTCCTGTCTCAGCCTTTCCACGTGGCCGAAGTCTTCACCGGAAGCCCGGGTGTCTTCGTCAAGCTCGAGGACACGATCAAAGGCTTCAAGGGCATCGTCGCCGGGGACTATGACGACATGCCCGAGTCCGCTTTCTACATGGTGGGCACGATCGAGGAGGCGGTGGAGAAATCGCGCAAGATGGCGGCCGAGGCGGCTTGAGCTTGGCGCTGCCCTCGCCGGCACCGACGCCCCGCTTCCCGGTTTCGGTCAAGGGCGTCGTCTTCGTCGATGGAGGCGTCGTTCTGCTGCGCAACGAACGGGACGAATGGGAGCTGCCGGGAGGCAAGCTGGAGCATGGCGAGGATCCGACCGACTGCCTGGTGCGGGAGGTCGGCGAGGAGCTGTCGATCGGCGTCGCCGCCGAGCGTATCCTCGACTGCTGGCGCTACGAGATCGCCGGACGGGCCGAGGTGGTGATCGTCACCTACGGTTGCCGGACCCTCGAAGGCAAAGCGCCGCGGCCGAGCGCCGAGCACAAGGCGGTCGGGACTTTTGCCATCGACGAGATAGAAGGACTCAACATGCCCGAGGGATACCGCCGGTCGATACGCGACTGGCATCGGCTGGCGGGCGAGGGATAGGAAACCGACGATGGCCGATCTGATAGAGTTCGAGCTGGTATCGCCGGAGCGCCTCATGGTGAGCCGGGCGGTCGAAATGGTGGTCGTGCCAGGCAGCGAGGGCGATTTCGGCGCCCTGCCGGGCCATGCGCCGGTGATCGCCAAGGTGCGGCCCGGCGTCATCGTCGTCTTCGACGGCGGCCAGCCGAAGGAACGGATCTTCGTCGCCGGCGGCTTCGCCGAGGTGACGGCGGAGCGCTGCACGGTGCTGGCCGAACAGGCGGTGGCCGTGGCCGAGATCGACCGGGCCGCAGCCGACGCCGAGCTCAAGGATGCGCGGGACGATCTCGGCGAGGCGAAGGACGATGCCGGAAAGGCCGTGGCGGAAGCGGCGATCGCGGTGGCCGAGGCCAAGCTCGCCGCCCTCGACAACCCGGTCTATTGAGCCTTCTGCGATCGCGATCATGGATTCCTACGGCGCTTGACCACACGGCACGCAGGGAATAGCCGCGGCATTTTTCTGTCGGCCATGGGGCTTGCGCGCCGGCGCGGTGCGACCCACAATAGAAGGGAAAGAGCGGACTGAGGCCATGCAGCAGGAGCTTGTGCGCAAGAGGCATTGGACGCTGGCCGACATTCCATGGCGGCAGTTCGATGCCACCAAAGTCGACCCCGAAGTACTCAAGGTCGTGAAGGCTGCGGCCATGGTGGAGCATAACGGCCGGGACTATTCGGCCTATCTCTGCTCGGTCTTTCACGGCGATCCCGAATTCCAGGACGTCGCTCGCGGCTGGGCCGAGGAAGAAGTGCAGCACGGCAAGGCGCTGGCGGCGTGGGCGCGTCTCGCCGATCCCGCCTTCGATTTCGAGGCAAGCTTCAAGCGCTTCACCGACGGCTACAAGATCCCAGTGGATGCCAGGAGTTCCGTGCGCGGCTCCTGCACGGGCGAACTGGTTTCCCGCTGCATCGTGGAAACCGGAACCAGCTCCTTCTACGGCGCGCTCATGGACGCGAGCGAGGAGCCGGTGCTGAAGGCCATCTGCCGCAACATCGCGGCCGACGAGCATCGCCACTACAAGCTGTTCTACGACAACCTTCGCCGGTATCTCGCCTTGGAGAAGGTGGGACGCTGGAAGCGTCTGCTGGTGGCGATCCGGCGCATCCGGGAATCGGACGACGACGACGAACTCCCCTACGCCTATTTCGCCGCCAATGCCGGGCCTGAGGCGCATTATGACCGCCGGCGCTACGCGGCGGCCTATTCCTGCCGGGCCTTCGCCTCCTATCGCAAACACCACGTCCAACGCGGCGTCGCCATGATGCTGAAGGCCGTGGGACTGTCGCCCAACGGCCGCCTCAATGCATTGCTGACCAGGCTTGGCTGCTGGTTCATCGCGCGTCAGAACCGTAAGCTCGCCGTCGCGGCCTGATCCTCGCTTCCGCCTAAGTCCCGGCTTTCGAAACAGACTAGACTTATTCTAGTTTGCTATATATATTGCTATTTTAAGGCAATAAATTATCACGGTTCGGAATGGAAAACATGCATCGCCCGCGGACGTTTGCCCTCGCTCTCGAGCGCCTGCGCCGGGTCGGCTTGCGCCCGACGCGCCAGCGTCTGGCTCTGGCGAAGCTGCTGTTCGAGCAGGGCGACCGGCATGTCACGGCCGAGCAGCTGCATGAGGAGGCGGTTGGCGCCAAGGTCCGGGTTTCACTCGCGACCGTCTACAACAGCCTGCACCAGTTCACCCAGATGGGCCTGTTGCGCGAGGTCGTGGTCGAGCCGGGCCGCAGCTATTTCGACACCAACACCTCCGACCATCATCACTTCTTCTTCGAGGAAGAGGGCCGGCTGATGGACATCGCCGGCGACCGGGTGGAAGTCTCGCGCCTGCCCAGTCCTCCGGCTGGCACCCAACTGAAGCGGGTCGATGTGATCCTACGCCTGTCGGGGCGCGAAAGATAGTTTGTATTAATTCTAAAACAGTTGACAAGCGGCTTTTCTAGGCGCATATAATCCCTGCCATTCATGACACTGTTGGAAGGAGAGTGCCTATGCCGTCCCTCAAGGGCTCCAAGACCGAGGACAATCTGAAGGCCGCCTTCGCCGGCGAGAGCCAGGCGAACCGCCGCTATCTCTATTTCGCCCAAAAGGCGGACGTGGAGGGCTTCAACGACGTGTCCGCCGTGTTCCGCTCCACTGCGGAAGGCGAGACCGGCCATGCCCATGGCCATCTCGAATTCCTCGAGGCGGTGGGCGATCCGGCCACGGGCCTTCCCATCGGCCCCACCGGGTCCAACCTGAAGGCGGCCATCGCCGGCGAGACTCACGAGTACACCGACATGTATCCGGGCATGGCTCGCACCGCGCGCCAGGAGGGCTTCGAGGAGATCGCCGACTGGTTCGAGACCCTGGCCAAGGCGGAAAAGTCTCACGCCGGCCGCTTCCAGAAGGCGCTCGACACGATTAACTGAACCATCGGGTTTGCAAGACTGCCGGACCCGGCCCCGCGCTGTTCCATATGGGCGCGTGGGCCGGGGGCCCGGTTTCGTTTCATGTTTACCGGATCATTGGGCGGACTGTCGCCCCGGAATCGCCACGATGAGAGAAGGCAGCCTCGACGCGCCGACCAGGCATCCTCTTGCCTGGGACGATCCGGATTTCGCCGACCCAGCGAAACTGGACCAGGAGATGCGCCGAGTCTTCGACATCTGCCACGGCTGCCGGCGCTGCTTCAATCTGTGCGACAGCTTCCCGCGATTGTTCGACCTGGTCGACCAGTCGCCCGAGGAAATGGCGGGCGTGAAAAGCGAGGACTTCAAGGGCGTGGTGGATGCCTGCACCCTCTGCGATCTCTGCTTCATGACCAAATGCCCCTACGTCCCGCCCCATGAATTCAATCTCGACTTTCCCCACCTGATGCTGCGCTACCGCTACGCCGAGCGTCGGCAAGGCAAACGCGAGGGCATCGCAGGCGAGCTTTCCGAGACCGACCGGAACGGCAGGATCGGGACGGCGCTCGCTCCGCTCGCCAACTGGGCGATCGCGCGGGACAACAAGCTGACCCGCCCGGCGATGGAAAAGATCGCCCATGTCCACCGCGATGCGGCCCTGCCCAGGTTCAACGGCAAGACCCTGGTGCTGCAGGCGAAGGCCGATCCCATCCCGGTCGACCGCGAAGCGCCCGGCTTCGGACGCAAGGCGGTGCTCTATGCCACCTGCTTCGCCAACTATCACAACCCCGGTATCGGCCATGCCGCCCGGGCCGTTCTGGCCAAGAACGGGGTCGAGACGGAGATCGTCTATCCGCGCTGCTGCGGCATGCCCCAGCTGGAGCAAGGCGACCTGCCCAGGGTGAGCGAGACTGCCAAGGCGGTCTCGGCGGCGCTTCTGCCATGGGTCGACAAGGGCTACGACGTGGTGGCGCTCGTTCCCTCCTGCGCCCTGATGCTGAAGTTCGAATGGCCGCTCCTGGTGCCCGGCGACGCCTCGGTCAAAAGGCTTTCTCAGGCGACCTTCGACATCAGCGAATACGTGGTCGACATCGCCAAGCGCAGCGGGCTTGCGCCCGGACTGAAGCCGCTGGACGGCGGCGTGGCGCTTCACATCGCCTGCCATGCCCGGGCCCAGAACATGGGCCAGAAGGCGGCCGAGATGCTGGCTCTCATTCCCGGCGCCGACCTGAAGGTGATCGAGCGCTGCTCCGGCCACGGCGGGTCCTGGGGCGTGCGCAAGGAGCATTTCGAGACGGCCCTCAAAATCGGCCGGCCGGTCGCCCGCCAGGCCATGGAGTCCGCCAAGCCGCATATCGCCTCGGAATGCCCGCTCGCCGCCGCCCACATCCTTCAGGGGATCGAGAAGCTGGGGGGTGCCGTGCCCGAGAGCGCACCTCATCCCATCGAACTCCTCGCGCGCTCCTACGGAGTGTGACCATGGCTCGCAAGATCGAAGCCGCCGACATCCTGTCCTATGAGGACTACGCCCGCCGCCGCAAGGCGCTGCGCCAGGACATCGTGGCATTGAAGCGGCGGCGCCGGCTCGAGGTCGGTCCCGTGGCCACGCTTCATTTCGAGAGCTTCGAGACCATGCGCATGCAGGTCCAGGAGATGCTGCATATCGAGCGCGGCGGGGCCGAACAGCTGCCCGGCGAACTCGAGGCCTACAACCCTCTGGTGCCCGACGGGTCCGAGCTGGTGGCAACCGTCCTGTTCGAGATCGACGACCCCGAGCGCCGGGCCGCCTTCCTCGCCAAGCTCGGCGGGGTGGAGGAGACCGCCTATCTGGAAATCGAGGGGCGCAAGATTCGCGGCCGGGCCGAGGCCGACCAGGACCGCACCAGCGCCGAGGGCAAGGCCTCCTCGGTCCAGTTCATTCATTTCCCCTTCGCGGGCGCGGAGATTGCGCTGTTCCGCAAACCCGGCGCGCGCGTGGTCGTCGGCTTCGACCACCCGGCATATCCCCACATGACCGTGATGCCCGAAGACGTGCGCGCCACCCTGGCGGGGGATTTCGACTGAGAGAGACGGATCGCAGGCGAGGCCAGGTTCTGTTTACGGGATGACCCGCGGCCGGCCCGGTTCACCCAATCCGCATTCCAGTTCGGCGCGGTTCCACTTTCCCGTCTCCGCCGCCGCCACATAGGTGGTCTGGAGAAATTCCATCAGCGCCTGCCTCGGATCGCGCGCGGTGCGTACCGCATCGTAGGGCAGGATGAATTCGCCGAGTTCCTTGCTGAAGAACGCTTCGGCCGGACGCACGGGAGCAGCGGCGAATCCTTCCGGCGCCGGATAGGCATAGGCGTAGTAGGCCGCGTAGTCGATCGGTCCGCCGCCCGGCCAGAAGCCGGCGCTCGATACCTCATGGGAGTAGGCTTCCCGGGCCACGGCATCCGGCAGATGGGGCACGCCGCCGGGATGAAGCGGGGCGCGGCGGCCGGAAAAGCGGGTCACCGCGAGATCGAAGCTGCCCCAGAAGAAATGCACCGGACTCGCTTTGCCGAGAAACGCCGTGCGGAAATGGGAAAACACCTCCTGCGAGCGCAGCAATACTCGCCAGAACCGATTGGCGAAGTCGCGGTCATAGGCGCCGTGGCTGCGATCCGCACTGAAGGGAATGGCGTCCGCGATCTCGTTGGGCATTTCGTCGATGTCGACGCCGATCCCGAGCTCGGACAGCGCCTCCAACAGATCGGCATAGAACTCGGCCACGAACATCGGCCTCAACATGAGCTGGCGGAAGGTCCCCTCGCTGGTGCGCAGCCACAGCACATGGTCGATGAAGTCGAATTCGATCTGGAAATCGTGGGCGCGGTGGGAAATCACCGGGGTGGCGAGGCCGCGGGCCGAGACACGCAGAGTTACGTGCCAGGAATGATTGGCCCATGGCGTGAGCGCGAGGCGTACCTTGCCGACCACCTGCGTCCATAGATGCAGCGTGGCGCAAGTGTCCTTCCAGGCCGTATACGGCAGTTCCGGCCAGAGGGGAGCATCGGGCGGCGGCATGAAATCCTCCTTGGGCTGGCGCCGATTGGCGCGGCCACGCGCTGCCATTGAAGACTTCGCAGACCCGGCCGCGCAAGACGTCTGACAAGGCTCCAATTCTCGCCGGGCGCTTTTCCCGGCTACTCGTCGGTATCCGCCGTCACGGTGCAGATCGGTCGGTTCTTGTCCGCGGTGATGAAATCAATCAGATCCATCACCATGGGGACGCCGCGAAACCTCTCGGCCACGGCGTAAAGCCTTTCCGTATAGGAGCCCTGGCCGAGGAATATCTCCCGATAGGCGTCGCGCAGCGCCCGAATGTCGCCGGGCGGGAAACCCTGCTGGCGCATGCTGGCGACGTTCAGCCCCCTCAGCCGGGCCCGGTTGCCCGACGCGATCGCGAACGGCACGATGTCCTTGCCGACCGCGGTCGAGTTGCCGACCCTGGCATGCTTTCCGATCCGGCAGTACTGGTGGATGGCAGACTGGCTGCCGATGACGGCATAGCTGCCGACGGTGACATGACCGGCGAGCGTCGCCCTGCCGGCCAGGACCACGTCGTGCCCGATCCGGCAATCATGGCCCACATGGGCCCCCGGCAGGAAAAGCCCGTTGCCTTCGACGCGCGTCGGCGAGCCTTGCGCATCGGTGCCCGCATTCATCGTGACGTATTCGCGGACGATGCTGTTGGGACCCAGATCCAGTCCGCTCGGTTTGCCCTTGAATCCCACGTATTGCGGCGATTGGCCGAGAGATGCGAAAGGATGGATCAGGCTGCCCCCGCCGATGCGCGTCGGCCCTTCGATCACGACGCTCGCGACCAGAACGGATCCAGCCTCGATTTCCACGTCCGAGCCCACGCAACAATAGGGCCCGATCTCGACGTCGTCCGCGATCCGCGCGCCGGGCGCGACGACGGCGGTGGCGTGGATGCGAGTCATTTGGCCGCCCGTGGAGGCGGCAAGCCGGCGCAAAAATGGTGATGGCGCTGTCCTTCGGAGGGGACGACCGCCGGCCTCGTCCCCGGCCGTCGGTTATCCCACAGGGTGTTGTGCGAAAACCTCGCCATGGCACTCAATCATGGGGCATGGCTGTTGCCAGGTACCTTTGAGCCACAATCGATGCCAGTAGCCTAGCACATTGTTCCGGGCCGCCTTCAAGAGTACGGCTGCCTGCCTCTCTAGGCCCGTTTCGCCAGCTCCCCGAACACCTGCTTCAGGCTGGTCGCCAGCTTGTCGACGATCTCGCCAAGCTCGCTTTCGCTGGCGTTGTAGGGCGGGGCCAGGATGACATGGTCGCCCTTGACGCCGTCCACATTGCCGCCGGCGGGATAGCAGATGAGGCCGTTGGCGAAGCTCCGGTCGCGGACCCGCGCGAAGAGCTGCAGAGCCGGGTCGTAGGGCTCCTTGCTCGCCCGGTCGGCCACCAGTTCGATGCCGACGAAAAAGCCGCGGCCGCGGATGTCGCCGACGAAGGGAAGATTGCCGATGGCCTCGCCGAGCATGGCCATCAGGCGCGGGCCGTCCTTGGCCACCCGCTCGACCAGCCCGTCGCGCTCGACGATGGTCTGCACCGCCACGCCGGCGGCGCAAGCGGTCGTATGGGCGGTGAAGGTGTGGCCGGTCATGAGGCCGCCGTGGCGGGCCTGCATGGGCTGCCAGAGGCGTTCGTGATAGATGGCGGCCCCCAGCGGCAAATAGCCGCCGCCTAGGCCCTTGGCGATGGCCATGATGTCGGGCACCACGCCGTCGTGCTCCAGGGCGCGCCAGGTTCCACAACGCCCGGCCCCGCACATCACTTCGTCGGCGATCATCAGCACCCCAGTGCGCTCGCAGATTTCGCGCACGCGCCTGGCATAGCCCGTCGGGGCCGGCACGGCTCCGCCGGCGGCACCCACCACCGGCTCGAAGATGAAGGCGGCAACATGCTCGGCGCCGAGACGCGCAATCTCCTGCTCCAGTTCGTTGGCGCAATGCTCGGCCAGGTTTTCCGGCTGCACGCCGGCGGGCGGGCGATAGGCGTTGACCGGGGAAAGATGGCTCGCCTCCACCAGCGCGCCCTCGAAGGGCAGGCGCCGATCGCGGAAGCCCGACACAGCCAGCGCCCCAAGGGTGTTGCCGTGCCAGCTGCGCTCGCGGGCGATGAAGCGCCGGCGCGAGGCCTCGCCACGGGCGCTGTGGTATTGCAGCGCGATCTTGAGGCAGGACTCAACCGCTTCCGACCCGCTGGACACGAAGATCATGCGCTGGAGGCCGCTGCCCGCCCCGCAGCGCCGGCGGGCGATCTCGGTCAGCTGCTCCAGGGGATCGCTGGTGAAGGTGTAGCGGTAGCCGTGGGCAACCCGATCGAGCTGGGCCTTGATTGCCTCGTTCACTTCCTCGTTGCCGTGGCCCAGGCAGAACACCGCCGGTCCGCCCGAGCCGTCGATGTAGCGCCGGCCTTCCGTGTCGAAGAGATAGCTGCCCTTGCCATAGGCGATCTTGGGCAGCCGGGCGGGCTGCCAGGGGGACTGGGTGAGCGCTGCCATGAATTCGTCCTAGCTAATCCAGAGTCTGCGTATAAGGGCCGAGCGCCGAGCCTGGCGCCGGGTTCCGCGACGTTGGTTCTCCAACAACTGACCGGCAAGTAATTAGTGGAAATCCGGCCACGGATCAAATTGGGCCAGCCCGCTCTGGCAGGAGCGTTTCACCCTTGCCGAGGACCCTCGGTCGCAGCCAAGCTCGGGCGGGATGTCTTCCGTGGGGCAATTGACCAGGCTGATCATCGGGGCCCGTCATGCGGTGGTCTTCACCGGCGCCGGGATCTCGACCGAATCCGGCATCCCCGATTTCCGCAGTCCCGGCGGCGTCTGGAGCCGGATGCGGCCCATCACCTATGACGAATTCGTCGGCAGCGAGGCGATGCGCCGGGAGGCCTGGAACCGCGTGTTTTCCGGCGTGACCAAATGGGTCGGCGCCAAGCCCAACGCCGGGCATCTGGCGGTCGCCAGCTTGGTCGCCGCCGGCAAGCTGTCGTCGGTCATTACGCAGAACGTCGATAATCTGCACCAGGATTCGGGCGTTCCCGCCGACCGGGTCATCGAGCTGCACGGCAACGCCACCTATGCCCGTTGCCTCGATTGCGGGCTGCGCCACGAGCTCGCGGTGCTGGAGCAGAGCTTCCTCGGCCGGGGTGAAATCCCGGCCTGCCGCGACTGCGCCGGGCTGGTGAAGACGGCGACGGTCTCCTTCGGCCAGGCCATGCCGCGCGAGGCCATGGCGCGGGCCGAGGCGGAGACCCTCGCCTCGGACCTCTTCGTCGTCCTCGGCAGCTCGCTTTCGGTTTACCCGGCGGCGGGTTTCCCCCTGGTCGCCAAGCGCAATGGCGCCAGGCTCGCGATCGTCAACCGCGAGCCGACGGATCAGGACGGCTCGGCCGATGTGGTCATCCATGAGGGAATCGGCGCGGTCATGAGCGCCGTGGCTGCGGCAATCGAGCCGGCGCGACTTTCCCGGTGATGCACCGTTCCCTCGATCGCGCCCTGACTTTCACGCCCAGGCGGGCAAGAATCTCTGCTATGGCAGGCACCTCGAAGTCGCTGCCGGGTGGGACGATCCATAGATGACCGAGACCCTCGAACCTCGGGAGAAGACCGCCAGGATCCGGCGCTTCAGGCCATTGATCCTGCTGCGGGCCGCCTTCCGGCTGGTGGTTTCCATCGCCCTCACCTTGTTCGGGCTCACCATGGCGACCTTCGTCATCGGCCGGCTCATCCCCATCGATCCGGTGCTGGCCATCGTCGGCGATCGGGCGCCCCAGGACGTCTATGACGCAACGCGTCTCGAGCTCGGCCTCGATCAGCCGCTGTACCTGCAATATTTCCACTATCTGAAGAAGCTGCTGGCGGGCGATTTCGGGGTTTCCCTGTTTTCGTCCCAGCCGGTGCTGACCGATCTGCTGAACGTGCTGCCGGCCACCATCGAGCTGGCCACGGTCGCCATCGTCATCGGCGTTTTCCTCGGCCTGCCCATGGGCGTGGTCGCCGCCTCGAACCAGGGCCGCTGGCCCGATCATCTGATCCGGGTCGTCGGCCTGATCGGCTACTCCATGCCGGTCTTCTGGCTCGGCATCATCGGGTTGCTCCTGTTCTATGGCCAGCTCGGCTGGGTCTCGGGTCCGGGCCGGGTCGATGCCGCCTTCGAGGGTGCGGTCGACCCGGTGACCGGCTTTCTGCTGATCGACAGCCTGCTCGCTGGCAACACCGAGATCTTCTTCAATGCCCTCTCCCACATCGTCCTGCCGGCGAGCCTGCTGGGCTATGTCTCGCTCGCCTACATCTCGCGCATGACCCGCAGCTTCATGCTGGGCCAGCTGCGCCAGGAATACATCCTGACCGCCCAGCTGAAGGGGCTCTCCCGCCGGCGCGTCATCTGGCGCCATGCGCTGGGCAACATCATGGTGCCGCTCATCACCGTGATCGCGCTCAGCTATGGCTATCTCTTGGAAGGCGCGGTGCTGACCGAGACGGTGTTCTCCTGGCCCGGACTCGGCCTCTATCTGAAGAACTCGCTGTTCAACGCCGACCTGAATGCGGTACTGGGCGGTACGCTTGCGGTGGGTTCGGCCTTCATCGGCCTCAATATGCTGTCCGATGTGGCCTATCTCGTGTTCGACCCGCGCGCCCGATGACGTCCGCGGCCGCAAGCGGCGGGCTCAAGGCCTGGCTCACGAGCGAGTCGCCAGACAGCCGGATTCAAGCCAGGCTCGGACGCTGGTATGGCGGCTGGGTTTCCCTGCGGGGCAATCCCCTGGCGTTCTCCGGTCTGGCGATCGTGGTCTTCCTCCTGCTCGTGGCGCTTCTCGGGCCTTCGATCGTCACCGGCTCGCCCTTCGATCAGGATCTGCAGGGCCGCTTGGCACCTCCCTCGGCCGTTCACTGGTTCGGCACCGATTCCCTCGGGCGCGACATTCTGGTCAGGCTCGTCTACGGCTCGCGCATCACCCTCACCATCATCTTCCTGGTTTCGGTCATCGTATTGCCGGTCGGGCTGGTCGTAGGGACCGTGGCCGGCTATCTCGGCGGAATCGTCGATGCCGTGCTGATGCGGGTGACCGATATCTTTCTCGCCTTCCCGCGCCTGGTGCTGGCGCTCGCCTTCGTCGCCGCACTCAAGCCCGGGATCGATACCGCCATCATCGCCATCTCGCTCACCACCTGGCCGCCTTATGCCCGGCTTGCCCGGGCCGAGACCCTGACCATCCGCAACACCGACTACATCCAGGCGGCGCGCCTCCAGGGTGCATCGGTTGCCCGGCTCCTCTGGAGTCATGTCATGCCCTTGTGCCTGCCCTCGGTGATCGTGCGCCTCACCCTGGACATGGCCGGCGTCATCCTGACCGCCGCGGGGTTGGGTTTCCTCGGGCTTGGTGCCCAGCCCCCGGCGCCCGAATGGGGCCTGATGATCGCCGACGGGCGGCAGTATGTGCTCGACCAGTGGTGGGTAGCGACCATCCCCGGGATCGCCATCTTCACCGTCAGCCTGGGCTTCAACCTGCTGGGCGACGGCCTGCGCGACGTGTTCGATCCGAAGGGCCTGTGAGCCCGGGGCCCATGACCGAAACCCCGATTCTGGCTGTCGAGGATCTGGTCGTGCGCTATCGCGGGCAGCACCGCGAGACCATTGCCCTCAACGGCATCAGTTTCGTACTCGGGCGGGAGCGCCTGGGCATCGTCGGGGAATCCGGCTCCGGCAAGACCACCGTCGGGCGCGCCTTGCTGCGCCTGCTGCCACCCAGAACCGAGGTGACGGCCAGGCGTTTGGATTTCGCAGGCCAGGATCTGCGCGCCCTCGACGAGGCGGCCATGCGCAACATCCGCGGCCGGCGCATCTCCATGGTGTTGCAGGATCCCAAGTTCTCCCTCAACCCGGTGATGACCGTGGGGCGCCAGATCGCCGAGAGCTATCGCGTGCATCACAAGGCCTCGCGGAAGGAGGCCAGGGAACGGGCGTTGGCGATGCTGGAGGAGCTCAGCATCCGCGAGCCCGGCAAAGTCTTCGACCTCTATCCCCATGAGGTCTCGGGCGGCATGGGTCAGCGGGTGATGATTGCCATGATGCTGGTGCCGGAGCCGGCGCTGCTCATCGCCGACGAGCCGACCTCGGCCCTCGACGTCACCGTCCAGGCCCAGCTCCTGACCCTGATCGACGCCCTCATCCGCCGCCGCGGCATGGCCCTCCTGCTCATCAGCCACAACATCAACCTTGTCGCCTCCTTCTGCGACCGGGTCATGGTGATGTATGCCGGCCGGGTGATGGAGACCTGCCGGGCCGCCGATCTGGCCGAGGCCCGCCATCCCTACACCCGGGGCCTGCTCGCCTGCCGTCCGGTCGTCGACGAGACCCGCGAGGAACTCGCGACCCTCGCCCGCGACCCGCGCTGGCTGGAGGCGGCGGAGCCATGATCGCGATCGAGAATCTCTCCGTCACGTTCGGGGCGGGCCAGCGCCAGATCCGCGCCGTGCGCGGCGCCAGCTTCGCCATTCCACGTGGCGAGATCTTCGGTCTCGTCGGCGAGTCCGGCGCCGGCAAGTCGACCGTGCTGCGCGCGCTTGCCGGCCTGGTGCGGGCCGAGGGGAGGATCGAGATCGCCGGTAAGGCGATGACGGCCAGGCGCGGCAGGACCGATCTGCGCAGGATCCAGATGGTGTTCCAGGATCCCTATGGCTCGCTCAATCCCATGCACATGGTGGATCGGATTCTGGCGGAGCCTCTCGCCATCCATCGGCTGGACGACGTCGATCGACGAATCGGCCAGGCCCTCGCCGAGGTCGGGCTCGGCCGCGAGCACCGGTTCCGTTTTCCCCATCAGCTCTCGGGCGGCCAGCGCCAGCGCATTGCGATCGCCCGCGCCCTCATCGCCGGGCCGGAAATCCTGCTATTGGACGAGCCGACCTCGGCCCTCGACCTCTCGATCCAGGCCGAGATCCTGAACCTGCTGCGCCGGCTGTGGCGGGCCCACGGGCTTACCATGCTGCTCGTGAGCCACGACCTCGCCGTCATCGCCCATATGTGCCAGCGCATCGCGGTCATGAACCGGGCGGAGATCGTCGAGATCCTGCCGGTCGAGCGCCTGCGCCGGGGCGAGGCCGACCACCCCTACAGCCGCGCTCTGCTTGCCGCCAGCTACGAGACCGGCGAGACGGCCAATCCGGGGCGCCGGCGCGCGGCTCTGGAACAAGATCGAGTCAGCTTCAATCAGGCTCCTGGCTAACCGCCCGCTGCCTCCAGCCTGTAGGTTGCCCGCAGCACGCCGTTGGGGAAGATCCGGGAATCGATCAGCTCGAAGGCGTCGAGCTGGCTCTCCCCGCCGAAGATCGGCACCCCGGTGCCGAGGCAGATGGGCACCAGATGGAGTTCCAGCTGATCGATCAGGTCACGGGCCAGGAACTCGCCCGCGATCCTCCCGCCGCCCACCAGCCAGATGTCGGTATCGGTTTCCGCTTTGAGCTTTCGGGCAAGCTCGAAGACGCCGCCGGACCAGGTTTCCACCCCCGGGGGCGGTTCACTGAGCGCGCGCGATGTCATGACCACCGTGCGGTGATGGGGATGGGGCCAGTTGTCCAATTCGTTCAGCTGATCGAAGGTGCGCCGGCCCATGATCAGCAGCTTGATCTCGGACAGGAACTGGTGAAAGCCGTAGTCCACGGCCGCGAACGGCTTCAGCCAGTCGATGCGGCCCTCGCCGTCGGCGATGAAGCCATCGATGGTCGCGGCCACGTAGTAGCGGATCTTTCGGGCCATCCCCGGTTTCGCCTCTCAGATGCCGTCTCTCAGCCGAACCGGTCGCCACTTCGGCGGAAAACGCTTCAGCCTGTCAAGGTTGGAAGCATCCGAGGGAACGTCAAACCTTTCGGCTCGCCTGGATGATGCGTTCGAGCTTGTCGCTCAGCACGGCCGAGGTCAGCCTGCCGCCATAGCAGGCACCGGTATCGATGCCGATCCGGTTCGCCTTGATCTCGGGGTCGCGCTTCGGCGTATGGCCATGGACGACCACGACCCCTTCCGGCATGACGCCTTCGAAGTCCAGAAACGGCCGTCTGATCCAGAGCAGGGTTTCCCGCTCCTGCCGTGCAAGCGGCAGCGCAGGGTCGATCCCCGCATGGGCAAAGAACCAGCGCCCATGGCGATGGGCCAGCGGGAGATCCCGCATCCATTCCCGATGGGATGGGGTGACGGCGCCGCCGTAGCTCGCCTGCGTTTGCCGGCCGCCATTGGCGAGCCAGTCGTCGGGATAGGGCGCAAGGCAGAGCGCCTCGTGATTGCCCATGAGAAAAGCCGCCGGGAAGGGCAGGGGCCCCGCCATGAGAGCGCTGACCACGCCGCGGCTGTCGGGGCCGCGGTCGATGTAATCCCCCAGGTATACCGCGAGTTTGTCACCCGGCCGCGCGGCGGCGTCGGAGATGATCTGCCGGTGCAGATCGTCCAGCAGCGCCTTCTCGCCGTGGATGTCGCCGATCGCATAGATGGTGGTCATGGGTTTCGCTCCGGCAAGGCGCCGAGGATCGGGCTTTTCCGCTCGCGAGTAAACCCGAGAGACCGGCCGGCCGGCGCGGCAGGCTTCAATTCGCCTGTCATCTCCGCCATATATGCTGGCGAAGTCGCCGGGCGGAGCTCCCATGGATCAAGACATCATCGCCAAGCTGGAGCGGCGCCTCGGCCGGCTCCATGCTCGCCAGCGTCTCGGCATCGAAGGCGACCACGAGGCGCGGGTCTTCGGCGGCGGCCTCAACTTCTTCCACGTCGAGAATTGGCGTTCGGCCCAAGCCGTCATCCGCACGATGCTGACAGTCGCGGGCCTCTATGGTCGCGCAAGGCGCAATGCCGAGGCCGTGGTGGTGAAGGAGAACATTGTCGCTGCGCCGCGCCTGCCGCCGGTTTTCGAGGGCTTCACCATCCTCCACCTGTCCGATCTCCATGTGGACATGAATCCGGGCGCCATGGCGCGGGTGGTCGAGCTTGCGCGCGGGCTGCGCTACGACCTGGCGGTGCTGACCGGCGACTATCGCGGCCGGACCTTCGGCCCCTTCGAGCCCACCCTCGAAGGCATGGCGCGAGTCCGCCAGGCTCTGAAGGCCCCGGTCTACGGCGTGCTCGGCAACCACGATTCCGTGCGCATGGTCCCGGCCATGGAAGAGATGGGTATCCGCATGCTGTTGAACGAAGCCGTGGCGATCGAGCGCGACGGGCAGAGACTTCACCTCGCCGGGATCGACGATGCCCATTACTTCCGGGTCGACAACATCGAGAAGGCGGCGATGGGCCTGCCCCACGACGAGTTCTCGATCCTGCTGTCCCATACGCCCGAGATCTATCGCCAGGCGGCCCATGCGGGATTCGACCTGCTCCTGGCCGGCCATACCCATGGCGGGCAGATCTGCCTGCCCGGCTCGATCCCGATCACGCTCGACTCGAAACTTCCCCGGCGGCTGGGCGCCGGCGCCTGGCGATGGCACCAGATGGCCGGCTATACCTCGGTCGGCTGCGGTTCCTCGATCATCGCGGCACGCCTCAACTGCCCGCCGGAGATCACGCTTCACCGGCTGCAGCGCGCTCAGTAGGGCTGGTCGCGGATATGCGCCTTGTAGAGCAGGCGGGAGAGCAGCAGCTCGCCGACCAGGAAGAGGGTGGCGACGGCGAGAACGTCCGCCCAGCTCAACAGCAACGGACCCCGGCAGGCCAGTAGCGGCAGCAGGGATTCCGGAATCTGATCGAGCCCGATGGCCCGGCTGCTGGCCGGCCGGCCGAGACGCCGCTTGATGAAGCTCGAGAGCAGGTCGCCGGCCATGGCGAGGCCGGCCACGAGAATGCCGGTTTGCCAGCCGAGGCCGAGCAGGGTCGCTCCCAATGCCGTGGCGCCAAGGGCCAGGATCACGCCGCGGACCGTCTTGGAGGGTCCGAAGACCGGTCGCCCGTCGAAGAAGAGCGCGCCGCCGTCGAGCGGCGCGGAGAGATGGTCGCGAAATATTTTCTTGGCGATCACCGGGGCGCCATTGGCAAGCGCCAGCAGAATCAGAAGTTCCGCGATCCGCCAGGGCTGCACCGGGAATGCCTACCCCTCGCATTCCCGGTGGAAGAAGCACCGGTCGATGGTCATTTCTCCTTGAACACGTCGGAGGTGATGACCCAGGGCTCGCGCTTCGCCCCGTCGATCCATTCGACCATGGCGGGATGGGTCATGACGGCTTCGGCATAGGCCTCGTTGACCGGCTCCAGCTTCACCCCATAAGTGCGAAAACGGGTGACGACGGGGGCGAACATGCAGTCGGCGATGGAGAATTTTCCGAACAGGAACGGTCCGCCGGCGCCGAAGCGTTTGCGGCAGCCGGCCCAGATTTGCTGCACCCGGGCGATTTCGCCCTGAACCTTGCCGGCCCGGCTCTTGGCCTTGAGGTCGCGGCTGATATCCATGGGCAGGTTGCGGCGCAGCTCCGCGAAGCCGGCATGCATCTCGCTGCTGATCGCCCTGGCATGGGCGCGGGCCGCGGCATCCTTCGGCCAGAGCTGGGCGTCGGGAAATGTCTCGGCCAGGTATTCGGAGATGGCGAGGGATTCCCAGACCTCGATCCGGCCATGACGCAGGAACGGGACCTTGCCGGAGGGCGAGTGCTTCAGGATCTTGGCCTTGCTGTCCTTCTGGTCGAGGGCCACCAGGGATTCCTCGAAGGGCCTGCCTGTCTGCTTCAGGGCGAGCCACGGCCTGAGGGACCAGGAGGAATAGTTCTTGTTGCCGATCAGTAGGGACAGGCCGGCCATGGCGCGAACTCCAACGGAAAAGGGCGGCAGTCTCGCCCGTTCCAACGCGCCGAGACAACCCCCTTTTCAGCGACGGTTCCGCCCGCCATGCTGCGCATCACCCATCCACGCCGGAAGACCTTGAGGAATCCCGCCATGCTCGAGCATCTCGTCGACCGCGCGCCCGCCGGCGCAATCCCCATCGAGCCGATCCCCGAGGGCGGGCTCGAGCGTTGGCTCGCCGGGCAAGATGCTGTCGCGCGAGCCTGGGTCGCGGCCAACGGCTACAAGGCGAAGCCAGGCCGGCATCTGCTGATCCCCGACGAAGCCGGCAAGCTTGCCGCCGTGGCGCTGGGCGTGACGGGGGAAACGGACATCTGGTCCTATGGCGATCTGCCTATGGGTTTGCCCGATGGCGTCTACCGGCTTCCCGATGCGATGGAGAGCGAATCGGCGACGGCGGCGGCACTCGGCTGGGCGCTCGGCGGCTATGGCTTCGATCGCTACAAGAAGCGCGAACGCAAGCCGGCGCGGCTCGCCCTTCCCAGAGCCGCCGACAAGGCGCAGGCCCGGCGCGAGGCGGCGGCCATCTTCCTGGTCCGCGATCTGGTCAACACGCCGGCGGAGGACATGGGCCCGGCCGAGCTCGCCGAGGCGGCGCGCAAGGTGGCCAAAGCCGGCGGGGCGAAATTCTCTACCATCGTCGGGTCCGATCTCCTGAAGCGCAACTACCCCTGCATCCACATCGTCGGCCGCGCCAGCAGCCGCGCGCCGCGCCTGATCGACCTGCGCTGGGGTCGGCGGGGCCCCAAGGTCACCCTGGTTGGCAAGGGAGTCTGCTTCGACAGCGGCGGGCTCGACCTGAAGGCCTCCAATTACATGCTGACGATGAAGAAGGACATGGGCGGGGCGGCCCATGTCCTGGCCCTCGCCCAGATGATCATGGCGGCGGGGCTGGAAGTGAGACTGCGAGTCCTCATCCCGGCGGTGGAGAACAGCGTCTCGGCCAACGCCTACAGGCCGCTCGACATCGTCCGCTCGCGCAAGGGCCTCACGGTCGAGATTGGCAATACCGATGCCGAAGGGCGCGTCATCCTGTGCGACGCGTTGGCCGAGGCGGACACGGAAAAGCCCGACCTCTTGATCGACATCGCGACCCTGACGGGCTCGGCGCGCGTGGCTTTGGGGCCCGACCTTCCGGCCCTCTTCGCCAACGACGATCTGGTGGCCGAAGCGGTGCTGAAACACGGCAAGGCGGTCGACGACCCGCTCTGGCGCCTGCCTCTTCACAAACCTTACCGGAAGCTCATCGACAGCAAGATCGCCGACATCAACAATGCCGGCGACAGCCCCTTCGCCGGCGCCATCACGGCCGCGCTGTTCCTCGCCGATTTCGTCGATCCCGCCACCCGTTGGCTGCATCTGGATGTGATGGCCTGGAACCCTGCGGCCCGGCCGGGGCGGCCGGTGGGCGCCGAGGCGGTCGCCATCCGCGCCCTCTATGCGCTGATCGCCGGACAGGCGGGATCACGCAGGAGAAAGTAGCGCGGGCACGTTGGAGACCCTGCGCGAACCAGCTCGCTCAAGCGGATACCCGCGCTGAAACCGGGCCCGCTACCGTTCATGTCATCTCTGGTTAGTACTCCCGCTTCGGGTCGACCAGCGGGCTCATGGGCTCGCCGGCGGCGTGGCGCTTGATATTGGCGAGCACATGCTCGATCGCCGTCGGTACCCAGGTGAGGCTGGCATTGTGGGGGGTTACCGTTACCCGTGGATGACGCCAGAACGGGTGAGTCGGCGGGAGCGGTTCCTCGGCGAAGACGTCGAGGGTCGCATGGGCGATCTGGCCGGAATCGAGTGCCGCGAGCAGATCGCCCTCCACCACATGGCCGCCCCGGGCACAGTTGATGAAGAATGCGCCGCGGGGAAGCTGTGCCAGGGTCCTGGCGTTGACGATGCCGCGGGTCGCCGAGGTGAGCGGCAGGAGGCAGACCAGGATCTGGCTCCAGGCGAGAAGCCTCGACAGGCCTTCCGCGCCAGAGTGGGACATGACGCCAGGGATCGATTTCTGAGACAGGCTCCAGCCCGCTACCTGGAATCCCAGTGCCGCGAGCTTGGCGCCGGCGTCGCTGCCGAGCACGCCGAGGCCAAGCAGCCCGACCCGTCGTTCCCAGGCCGGCGGGCTCTCAAGCTCGTCGATCCACTCGACCCGGCGCTGCATCGCTTCCAGCTCCGGCATGTTCCGGTGATAGCGCAATACATGCAGCAGGACATAATCGCTCATGCCCGCGGTCAGCGCCCGGTCGATCAGGCGCACGATCGGCACGCCCGGCGGCAGGTCGGGATCAAGCAGCAGCTTTTCCACGCCTGCGCCCAGGGACAGCACCGCCTTCAGGCGCGGATAGCGCCGTAGCTCGCCCGGCGGATGGGCCCAGCTGAGGATGAATTCGATCTCCTCCACCGGACCCGTCTCGGGCCAGACCCGGAAATCGATCTCCGGCGCCTTAGCCCGGAAGGCGGCGCGCCAGGGCTCGGGATCGACGGTACGGCTGCATAACAATACGGCCATGGATTTTTCCTTCACATGCGCACGGCTTCGGTCTCGACGGCTTCGAGGGAGAAGGCGGCGGCGAGCAGCGCCCGGGTATAGGCTTCCTTCGGTTGCTTGAAGAGTATATCGGCCGCGCCCTGCTCGACGATCCGGCCGTCTTTCATTACCAGCACCTCGTCGGCCAATGCCCGGATGACCCTGAGGTCATGGCTGATGAAGAGATAGGCCAGGCGATGGCGGAGCTGGAGGGCGCGCAGCAGGTCGACGATCTGGGCCTGGACCGACATGTCGAGTGCCGAGGTCGGCTCGTCGAGCACGATCAGGCTCGGCTTCAGCACCAGGGCGCGGGCGATGGCGATGCGCTGGCGCTGTCCGCCGGAGAATTCATGGGGGTAGCGGAAGCGGCTTTCGGGATCGAGGCCGACCTCGCCCAGGGCCTCGACGACCCTGGCGTCGCACTCTTCCGGCGTCGCCCCGGCGGCGTGGACGGCGAGGCCTTCGCCGACGATCTCGGCGATGGATAGCCGGGGCGACAGGGATCCGAAGGGATCCTGGAACACGATCTGCATGGCCCGGCGCATGGGCCGCAACGCCGCCGCGCCCAGGCCCTGGATCGGCTTGCCGGCGAAGCGGATCTCGCCCCGGCTCGCCACCAGCCGGAGGAAGGCGAGGCCAAGGGTGGTCTTGCCCGAGCCGCTTTCGCCGACGACGCCAAGGGTGTGACCCTGGCGCAGCTGGAAGGAGACGCCGTCCACCGCCTTCACATGATCGACCACCCGGCGCAGCACGCCCTTCTTGATGGGAAACCAGACCTTGAGGTCGTCGACCTCGGCGAGCAGAGGCGCATCGGCGGCGGCCGCCGCCGGCCGGCCCTTGGGTTCGGCGGCGAGCAGGCGCCGAGTATAGGCGTGCTGCGGCCGATCGAAGATGTCGGCCACTTCGCCTTGCTCGACGATATGGCCGCCCGTCATCACCGCGACGCGCCCCGCCATCTTGCGCACGATGTTGAGGTCATGGGTGATCAGCAGCAGGGCCATGCCAAGCTTCGCCTGCAGTTCCTTCAGCAGAGCCAGGATCTGGGCCTGGATGGTGACGTCGAGAGCCGTGGTCGGCTCGTCGGCGATGAGCAGATCGGGCTCGTTTGCCAGCGCCATGGCGATCATCACCCGCTGGCGCTGGCCGCCGGAAAGCTCGTGGGGAAAGGCGCCAAGCCGGCGCTCCGCCTCCGGCAGGCCGACCAGACGCAGCAATTCCCGGATGCGAGCGCGCGCGAGATTTTCGGGCAGATGCTTGTGAAGCCTCAGCACCTCGCCGATCTGGCGTTCCACCCGGTGAAGCGGATTCAAGGAGGTCATCGGCTCCTGGAACACCATGGCGATGCGATTGCCGCGGATCTGGCGCAGGCGCTCGGGCCTGGCGCCGATCAGTTCCTCGCCCAGGAAGCGGATGCTGCCGCGCGGATGCCGCGCGCGCGGATAGGGCAGGAGCTGGAGAATGGAAAGGGCGGTCACCGTCTTGCCGGAGCCGCTTTCGCCCACCAGGGCCAGGGTCTCGCCCTTGGCAAGCGTGAAGGAGGCGCCCTCCACGGCCGCCACGGCGCTCTCCCCGGTGCCGAAGGCGACGGCGAGGTCCGTGACTTCCAGCAAGGGCCGTGCGCCGTCCGCTCTGCCGTTCATGCGAGGTTCTTGCGCGGATCGAAGGCGTCGCGCACCGCTTCGCCGATGAAGACCAGAAGCGTCAGCAGAATGGCCATCACCAAAAAGCCCGTGACGCCGAGCCAGGGCGCCTGGAGATTGGTCTCGGCCTGATGCAGGAGCTCACCCAGCGAGGGCGAACCGGGGGGCAGCCCGAAGCCGAGGAAGTCGAGCGCCGTCAGCAGCGTCACCGTGCCCCCGACCTGGAAGGGCAGGAAGGTGAGGGTCGAAACCATGGCATTGGGCAGCAAATGGCGGAACATGATCTTGCGGTTGCTGACGCCCAGCGCCCTGGCCGCGCGCACGTATTCGAAGTTTCGGGCGCGCAGGAATTCCGCTCTCACCAGGCCCACGGGCCAGGTCCAATTGGTCGCCACCATGATGCCCAGCAGCCACCAGAAATTGGGCGTGACGGCACTGGCCAGGATCATCAGCACGAAGAGCTGCGGGATCGAGCCGAAGATTTCGAGGAACCGCTGGAACGAGATGTCGACCCGTCCGCCAAAATAGCCCTGCACGGCGCCGGCAAGGATCCCGATGGGCGTGCTGAGCAAGCTGAGGATCAGGCCGAACAGCACCGAGATGCGAAAGCCGTAGATGACGCGGGCGAGCACGTCGCGGGCCTGGTCGTCGGTGCCGAGCCAATTGCGGTGATCGGGAGGGGTGGGCGCCGGGGCGGACAGATCGAGGACGGCGCTGTCGTAGCTGAAGGGGATGAGCGGCCAGATCATCCAGCCTTTCGCCTGGATGAGACCAACGACATAGGGATCCTTGTAGTCGGCCGCGGTTTCGAAATCGCCGCCGAAGGCCGTCTCCGGGTAGTCGACGAGAACCGGGCAATAGAAATGGCCGTCGAAGCGGACGAGGAGGGGCTTGTCGTTGGCGATGAAGTCGGCGAACAGGCTGGCGACGAAGAGTCCGACGAACAGCCACAGCGACCAGAAACCCCGCCGGTTGGCGCGGAAGGCGGCAAGACGGCGCTTGGTGAGGGGCGTCACCTTGAAGCCGAGGACTCGCGGCTGGGCCGTGGCGGGAATCGCCGCGGAGGTCATGTGGCCCGGCTCTCGAAATCGATGCGTGGATCGACGAGGGTGTACGTGAAGTCGCCCACCAGGTTCATCACCAGCCCGATCAGGCTGAAGACGTAGAGATTGGCGAACAGCACCGGATAGTCCCGCTGGATCAGCGCGTCGTAGCCAAGCAGCCCGAGGCCGTCGAGGGAGAAGATGATCTCGATCAAGAGGGCGCCGCCGAACAGCACCCCGATGAAGGCGGCCGGGAAACCGCCGATCACGATGAGCATGGCATTGCGGAAGACATGACCGTAGAGCACCCGGCGCTCCGTCAGTCCCTTGGCCCGCGCCGTCATTACGTATTGCTGATTGATCTGCTCCAGGAAGGAGTTCTTGGTCAGCATGGTGAGGGTGGCGAAGGAGCCCACCACCATGGCCAGCAGCGGCAGGGTCATGTGCCAGAAGTAGTCGGCGATGCGGGCCGGCCAGGTCAGGCTGTCCCAGTCGTCCGAGACGAGGCCGCGCAAGGGGAACCATTGGGCGAAGCGCCCGCCGGCGAACAGCAGGATCAGGAGGATGGCGAAGAGGAAGGCGGGTATGGCGTTGCCGATTGTCACGATGCTCGTGGTCCAGGAATCGAACCTGGTCCCGTCGCGCACCGCTTTTGCAATACCGAGCGGGATCGACACGAGATAGACGATGAGGGTCGTCCAGAGCCCGATCGAGATCGAGACCGGCATCTTCTCGATCACGAGGTCGACCACCGAAGTGTCGCGGAAGAAGCTCCTGCCGAAATCGAAGCTGGCGTAGTGGCGCAGCATGATCAGGTAGCGCTCCAGGAGCGGCTTGTCGAAGCCGTAGTATTTCTTGATCCGCTCGATGAAGGCCGGGTCGAGGCCGCGGGAGCCGCGATAGCTTCCCGTCTGGCTCTGGCCGCTGGTGGCGGAAGTCGTCCCGCCGCCCAACACTTCGCTTCCGCCGCCTGTGATGCTGGTGGTCGCCGACTGGGCCGTGCCCTGGAGCTTGGCCAGCAGCTGCTCCACGGGGCCGCCGGGCGCCACCTGAATGATAAAGAAGTTGAGGGTCATGATGCCGAGCAGGGTCGGCACGATGAGCAGCAGGCGGCGAACGAGATAGGCGAGCATCGGTTGATGGAGCCTCTTCCGGCGGTCAGCTCCGGCCGCGCGCCGTCAGGGCTTTGTCCTTCGCCGGATCGATCCACCAGGTATCGAAGCCCAGATCGTATTTGGGCATCACGGCGGGCCGGCTGAAGCGGTTCCAATAGGCGATCCGGTAAGCGCCGAGATGGAAATGAGGGATGACGTAGTAGTTCCACAACAGCACCCGGTCGAGTGCGCGGGTTTGGTAGATCAGTTGCTGGCGAGTGGGCGCGGCGACGAGCTCTTCGATCAGGGCGTCGATTGCCGGATTCTTGATGCCAACCAGATTGGGGCTGCCCGGCGAATCAGCCGCAGCGGAGCCCCAGAAGAAACGCTGCTCGTTGCCGGGCGAAAGGGATTCCCCGAATGCGCCCACCACCATGTCGAAATCGAAGGTCTGGGTGCGCTGCACGTACTGCGAGGAGTCGACCGTGCGGACCCGCGCATCCACCCCCAGGCGCTTGAGGCTCTGGCTGAAGGGGAGGGCGACCCGTTCGAGCAGGGGATTGTCCAGCAGGATCTCGAAGCTGAGCGCCTCGCCGGTCTTCGCGTTGACCCGCTTGCCGTCCTTGATGACCCAGCCGGCCGCATTGAGCAGCGCATCGGCCTGTCGCAGGTTGGCCCGGTTGTTGCCGCTCCCGTCCGTGTTCGGCAGGGTGAAGGCCTTGGTGAACACTTCGTCGGGGATCTTGCCGCGGAAGGGCTCGAGGATCTTCAGCTCCTCAGGTGAGGGCAGGCCGCTGGAGGCGAGTTCCGAATTGTCGAAGAAGCTCTTGGTGCGGACATACTGGCCGAAGAACAGATTCTTGTTGTCCCATTCGAAGTCGAAGGCATAGCCCAATGCCTCGCGCACGCGGGGATCCTGGAAGATCGCCTTGCGGGTGTTGAAAACGAAACACTGCATGCCTGATGGGATGTTGTAGGGAATCTGCTCCTTGACGATGCGCCCGTCCTTGGCGGCGGGCGTGTCATAGCCGGTCGCCCAGACCTTGGCGCTGATCTCCTGCTTGAAATCATAGGCGCCGGCCAGGAAGGCGATCTGGGCGACGTTGGGCTCCTTGTAGTAGTCGAAGCGGATCACGTCCCAGTTGTCACGGCCGATCCGGACCGGAAGCTTGGCGCCCCAGTAGTTCGGGTCTCGGCGGTAGGAGACGTAGCGGCCGACCTCGAAGGAATCGACCTTGTAGAGTCCGCTGCCGACCGGCGGGACCAGGGTCGTCTCGTCGAACGCTTTGTCCTTCCAATAATGTTCGGGCAGCACCGGCAGCTGGCCGAGAATTTCCGGCAGCTCGCGGTTGGTCGTGTTCTTGAAGGTGAACTTGACCTTGAGCGGCCCGACCGCCTCGACCTTCGCCACGCCGGCGTAGTAGAGGGCATATTGCGGATCGCCCTTGGTGGTGAGGATGTTGAAAGTGAAGACCACGTCTTCCGCCGTGACCGGCGTGCCGTCCTGGAAGCGCGCCTCGGGTCTCAGATTGAAGGCGACCCAGCTGTGGTCCTCGGGAAGTTCGACCGACTGGGCCAGCAGGCCGTAGGCCGTATCGGCCTCGTCCGGCGACTGGGTCATCAGGGTCTCGAACAGCGCGCCGATGCCTTCCGCTGCATCGCCCTTGACGATGAAGGGATTGAAGCTGTCGAAGCTCCCCATCGCGGCCCGCTTGATCTCACCGCCCTTGGGCGCGTCCGGATTGACGAAGTCGAAATGCTTGAAATCGACCGGATATTTCGGTTCGCCCAGGAGGGACAGCGCGTAATAGCTATGAACCGGGCTCTCCGCCCGAACGGGTGCGGCAACCCCGGCGAAGGCAAGCACGAGTGCGAGGGCGAACAGGCGGCGAGGCATGGAGACTCCAGGTTAGGGCTTCGACCGCTCAATATACGCGATGAGAGCCCTGGGGCCAGTTCTCTGCGGCAGGTTGCCTTACCATCGGCCGGAGGCTAGCTTCCGCCGTTCCCGCTTCCTTCTCTTCCCCCATCAGGAGCCCTCCTTGTGAGCCGCAAGATCAAGGCTGTCACCTTCGACCTCTGGGACACCATCGTGCATGACGATTCCGACGAACCCAAGCGCAAGGCCCAGGGCCTGCGCAGCAAGAAGGCCGAGCGGCGGCATCTGCTCTGGGAGGCCCTCAATAGGCTGGAGCCCATCGCCGAGAACACGGTGACACTCGCTTACGATGTGGCCGATGCGGCCTTCAACAAGGTCTGGCACGACCAGCATGTCACCTGGCGGATCGGCGAGCGGCTGGAGGTGGCCTTGAAGGGCCTCGGGCGGACCCTGCCGGCGGAGGATTTCGCCGAGGTCGTCCGCCGGCACGAGGAGATGGAGATCGAGATCCGGCCCGATCTCATCCCCGGCATCGGCGAGGCCCTGGCCGAGATCCACAAGCGCTATCGCACCTGCATCGTCTCCGACGCCATCGTCTCGCCCGCGCGCTGCCTGCGCCGGCTGCTGGAGAGCTACGATCTGGCGCGCCATTTCGATGGTTTCGCCTTTTCCGACGAGGTCGGTCATTCCAAACCGCACCGCTCCATGTTCGAATCGGCGGCCCGCCAGATGGGGGTCGAAATCGACGAGATGGTCCATGTCGGCGACCGCGACCACAATGACGTCAAGGGGCCGCAGAAGCTGGGCATGAAGGCCATCCTCTTCGTCGGCACCCGCAGCACCGACCGGGCCAAGACCTCCGCCGAGGCGATCTGCGAGCGCCACGCCGAGCTGCCGGGAGCTATCGACCGGCTGGCGGGCTGAGCCCGAGAACAGGGCATGGGAATCGCCGCCGCCGCCGGCATCGCAGCCTTACGCAATCGGGATTTCAACTATTTCCTGACCGCCAACTTCCTCGCCACCATGGCGCTTGCCATGCAGGCCGTGGCGCTGGGCTGGCAGATCTACGATCTGACCGGCAGTCCCTTCGAGCTCGGGCTGGTCGGACTGATGGAGTTCCTGCCGCCCTTCTGCCTCGCGCTGGTGACTGGCCATATCGCCGACCGGTTCGATCGCCGGCGCATCGTCGCCCTCGGCCTGCTGGCCGAGGCGGTTGCCGCGCTGTCCCTCGTGCTGATGATCCTGCTGCACAGCGTCTCGGTCTTCGGCATCTTGAGCGTCGCCTTTGCCTTCGGCGTTGTGCGCGCCTTTTCCACGCCGGCTCAGCGGGCGATGATGCCGAACCTGATGCCCGCCGGGGATTTTCCCAGCGCGGTCGCCTGGTCGTCGATCTCCTGGCAGGTGGCGACCATCGGCGGCCCCGCGCTGGGCGGGCTTCTCTATGCCCTCAGTCCCGCGGTGGTCTATGGCTCGACCGCGGCCGCTCTGCTGGCGGCTGCCGCGGCGACGCTCGCCATCACGCGGCGCGCGCCGACGGCAACGACCGAACGGCCCGACCTCACCTCGCTGCTGGCCGGGGTCGCCCTCATCTTCCGCCACAAGCTGCTCCTGGGCGCCATCTCCCTCGATCTCTTCGCCGTGCTGTTCAGCGGTGCCGCCGCCCTGCTGCCGGTCTACGCCAAGGACATCCTCCATGTGGGTCCCGCGGGGTTGGGCATCCTGCGCAGCGCCCCGGGCCTGGGCGCGGTGGCGACGGCGGTGCTTCTGACGCAGTGGCCCTTGAAGCGCCATGTGGGGCCGCGGCTCTTTCTCGCCGTCGGGATCTTCGGTGTGGCCGCCATCGCCTTCGGGCTTTCCACCCATTACTGGCTTTCCTTCGCCATCCTCGCGATCCTGGGAATGGCGGACAACGTCAGCGTCTATGTCCGGGGCTCGGTCGTGCCGCTCGCCACGCCGGATGCGCTACGCGGCCGGGTCGTCGCCGTCGAGGCGGTGTTCATCGGCGCCTCCAACGAGCTGGGCGCCTTCGTGGCGGGCAGCGGCGCAGCCCTCCTCGGGCCGGTGCTGGCGGTACTGACCGGCGGCAGCCTCACGCTCGTCGTCGCCTTGCTCTGGTCGGTGATGTTCCCTTCCCTGCGCCGGGTCGATCGGATGGAATCCGTGCGGGCCGACTAGGGTCTCTTGCTCACCAGAGCGAGCCCGCCGCGAGCGTGATGTCCTCCATGGTGATTCCGCGCGCCTCTTCGCGGCAGAGAAAGGCCGCCAGCGCGCCGATTTCCTCGGGCTCGATGATGCGCTTCTGGGGATAGGTGGCGGCGATGCCGGCGATGAACTCCTCCTCCGTGCGGCCCTTGCCCTCTGCCTTCAGCCAGGTGCGCACCGAACTCAGCATCATGCCCGTGTTGACGAAGCCGGGATTGATGGCGTTGCAGGTGACGCCATGGGGCGCGCCTTCGAGTGCCACGCAACGGGTAAGGCCGAGGATGCCCGATTTGGAGGCGCAATAGGCCGGGTTGTCCTTGGCGCCGATATTGGCCGCGGTCGAGGCGATGTTGACGATCCGGCCCCAGCCACGCTCGATCATGCCAGGCAGGCAGAGCTTGATCATCCGGTAGTAGCCGGTGAGGTTGATGTCGATCACGGCGTCCCACAGCGCGTCCGAGTGACCCAGGATCGGCTGCTCGGCGCCGATCCCGGCGGCGTTGCCCAGGATGTCGATCTTGCCGAAGACCTTGCTCGCCTTCTCGAACAGGGCGCGACAGGAATCGGTCGAACGGACGTCCAGCGGCATGGCCAGCGCCCTGACGCCATGGGCTTCGATCTCGCCCCTCACGCGCTCCAGCTCATCGGCCGATGGCAGATAGGTGTTGGCTTCCTCAGGCATCCTGGCGCCCTCGCCGAGGTAGGAGCCGATGGCGACATCGGCCCCCCTGGCCGCGAGCGCCAGCGCGATGGCACGCCCTTGTCCCGTGGCCCCGCCGGTGACGAGCGCCGCCCGGCCTTGCAGATAGCGGTCCATATCCGTCTCCCCGATTGCTGAAATTGCCCCACCGGCAAAAATCATTCCGGAAATCGATTTCCCATGTTAGCTATCGCCGTGGCAAGTAAACGAATGACGCCGCCAGTATGAGCGCGGGAACCGGGGATCGCGGCGGTTCTTCTCGGGCGAATTTGTCGGCCGCACAGCTCTTCGCGGCCTCGCTTAAGCGCCACGGCGTGTCGCTGGTCTTCGGGCAGTCGATCCCCTCTCTGATCCATCTCGCGGCGCCCGAGTTCGGCATCGCCCAGATCGGCTACCGGACGGAGAACGCCGGCGCGGCCATGGCCGACGGCTATGCGCGCATCTCCCACAAGGTCGGCGTCGTCACCGCCCAGAACGGCCCGGCGGCGACATTGCTGGTGGCGCCGCTGGCCGAGGCTTTGACCGCATCGGTGCCGGTGGTGGCGTTGGTGCAGGACGTGGCGCTGGGCAATTTCGACCGCAATGCCTTCCAGGAGCTGGATCACCTGAAGCTTTTCGCCGGCTGCTGCAAATGGATCCGGCGGATCCACACCGCCGACCGGATCGAGGATTACATGGACATGGCCTTCGCCGCCGCCACCAGCGGCAGGCCGGGGCCGGCGGTGCTGCTCTGCCCTTATGACCTGATCGGCCTGTCCGCGGCGGCCGGCTCCGGCCGCAGCGCGGCGCTCGGCCGCTACCCGCTCGACCGGGTACTGGCTGACCCGGCGCAGATTGCCGCCGCTGCCGATCTGCTGGCAGCGGCCGAGCGCCCGCTGGTGGTCGCCGGCGGCGGCGTGCATCTCTCCGACGCGGCGGCGGAGCTGGCGGCGCTGCAGGAAAAGGCCTCCCTGCCGGTCGCCACCACGACCATGGGCAAGGGCACCGTCGACGAGCGTCATCCGCTGTCCCTGGGCGTCATCGGCTATTTCATGGGGCCGGGCGGCATGGCCCGCTACCAGCGGGCGCTGATCGACGAGGCCGATGCGATCTTGCTGGTGGGCAACCGGACCAACCAGAACGGCACCGATTCCTGGACCCTGTTGCCCCGCGGCGCCCGTTTCATCCATCTCGACATCGACGGCGCCGAGGTCGGGCGCAACTACGAGGCGCTGCGCCTGGTAGGCGACGCGAAGCTGACCCTGGCGTCCCTGACCAAGTCACTGCTGGCCCGGGATCTTGGCAAGCGCCAGGCGTGGCGGCCGATCGTCCAATCGCGCATCGCCGCCGGGCGCGAGCGGCATGTGGCGGAAGCAACACCGCTCACCCATTGCGCCGCCAAGCCGATACGCCCCGAGCGCCTGATGGGCGATCTCGCCCGGCTGCTTCAGCCCGACGATATCGTCGTGGCCGACGCCAGCTATGCCTCGATCTGGACCACGAACTACCTGACCGCCTTGCGGCCCGGCATGCGATTCCTCTCACCGCGCGGCATGGCCGGCCTCGGCTGGGGCCTGCCTATGGCGCTGGGCGCCAAGCTCGCCGCACCCGGCCGTCGCGTCTTTTGCCTGGTGGGCGACGGCGGCTTCGCCCATGTCTGGTCGGAATTGGAGACCGCGCGGCGCCACGGCATCGACGTGGTCCTGACCGTGCTCAACAACCAGAGCCTCGGCTACCAGCGCCATGCCGAGGACGCCCTCTTCGGCGCCCATACCTCGGCGGTGGATTTCATGCCCGTCGATCACGCGGCGATCGCCCGGGCCTGCGGCCTCGCCGGGGTCACCGTGATGGAACCGGGCGATTACGCGCCGGCGCTAGCGCGGGCCGCCGAGGGCCCGGGCAGTACGGTCATCGACGCGATGGTCGACCCCGACGCCTATCCTCCCATCACCCTGTTCGAGAACAAGACCATCGGGCGGCACGCGCCGCCCGCGGAGGGCCAGCGATGATTTATGCCGAATACATCGAGCGCGACCGCTTCATGCCGATTGAGATCTTCCGCCAGCTGGGCGACCAGTCTTCCTGGACGGCGGCCGAGGACACTCTCGTCGGCAGCTTCGGGCGGACCATGCGGCTTGGCCCCATGCCCAGCTATCTCGCCTTCTGGCAATGCAAGGGCATGGCTCGGATGGACGAATGGGAGGCCCATTTCAACTCGCCCGAGGCCCAGTTCGACCACGCCGAGAAGGCGACCCATCGGGCCATCCACCTGCAGCATGGCGGCTGCTACGACGAGCTCGTCACCGGCCCGGCCGTGGATCGCGCCAAGCTCTTCTGCATCGAATATTTCCCGACCCCCAGCCGGATTTCCAGCGACGAGATCATGCTGCGCTACAGGGCACGAGCGGCAGCCCATTCGCAGGCGACCCTGAACTTCGTCATGCGCCGGATTGGCCGTCTGGGACCCGGGCCGGGCGGTCTCGCGGTCTGGAGCTTCGCCGATTATGTCGCCCTCGAGCCCTTCGAACGGGCACGGGACGACGAGGATCCCCTGCGGCCGACCGAGGTCGGCATCTATCGCTGGTTCGGACGCGAGGTCCTGTGACAGGCGGTTAGTGGGTCAGTTTGACCCCCATGCTTCGACAAGCTCAGCATGAGGGTCAAACAAACCGACCTCATCCTGAGCCTGTCGAAGGATGATGCCACCGAATCGACTCATTACAGAGAGTCAGGCCGGCTTGCTTCGCCTACCGCCGAAGCTAGACTGCCCGCCAGCGTATCGAAGGAGGCACGGAGCATGGGCGAAGCGGCGCGGTTCCTGGTGATCGACGGCTACCACAAGGCGGGGCGGGACGAGCTCGCCGCCGGCGGGGCTTCGGCCGCCGGCGACCTCTATGTGCGCATGCTGAAGAAATGCTTGCCGGGCGCGGTCTGCGACGTGGTCCATCCGGCCGATCCGGGCGCGAGCCTGCCCAAGGGCGCCGCGCTGGAACAATATGACGGCATCGCCTGGACCGGATGCAGCCTCACCATCTACGAGGACGATCCCAGGGTCGGGCCGCAGATCGAGCTCGCCAAGGCGGCCTATGAATCCAAGGTGCCGAGCTTCGGCAGCTGCTGGGCGGCGCAGATGGCGGTGGTCGCCGCCGGCGGCATCGTGCGCGCCAATCCGCGCGGGCGCGAGATGGGGATCGGGCGCAAGATCGCGCTGACGCCCGAGGGCCGCGGCCATCCCCTCTATTTCGGCAAGAGCGCCGTGTTCGATGGCTTCATCAGCCATGTGGACGAGATCACCCATCTGCCGCCGGGCGCCGTGCTGCTCGCCTCCAACGCCTTCACCCACATCCAGGCCGTCGCGGTCAGCCACAAGGGCGGCCAGTTCTGGGGGCTGCAGTACCATCCGGAATACGACCTCCATGAACTGGCGCGCCTCACCTGGTGCCGGATCCCCAAGCTCACCGCTCTCGGCTTTTTCAAGGATCGCGAGGCGGGAGAACGCTATGTCGATCAGCTTGAGGTCCTCCACCAGGACCCAAGCCGCAAGGACATCGCCTGGCTCCTGGGGATCGACGACGACGTCATGAACGAGGACGTGCGCCTCGCCGAAGTGCGCAACTGGATCGACAGGTTGGTGCTGCCCAGCATGCGGCACTGAGGCGCTTCCGCACGTCAGACTCAGGCGTGCCCTATTGGCGAGCCTTCAGTGCCAGGCGAGGAGCCTCAGCGCAGCCTCATGCATGCGCCGGTCGCCGGCGGCCAGCACTTTGTCGCCTGACTTGAGATCGAGGGGCTTGCCCTGCCAATCGGTGATGATGCCGCCCGCCCCCTCGATCACCGGGACCAGGGGCAGGAAGTCGTGGAGGGCGTTGTTGGCCTCGATCACCAGGTCGTGGAAGCCCGACGCGATCAGGCCATAGGCATAGCAATCGCCCCCATAGATGGGGAGACCTACCGCCTTGCGCACCCGCTCGAAGGCGGCGGTTGCTTCCGCGGTTGCGAACATATGGGGCGAACTCGCGCCCAGCACGGCGAGCGACAGATCGGCGCAGGCGCGCACGCTCACGGCATGGCCCTGGAACCGGGTGGGATGGCCATGGGCGCCGATCCAACGCTCCCGCAGCGCGGGGTGGTCGATCACCCCAAGCAGGGGCCGGCCTCGATGCAGCAGCCCGATGAGCGTGCCGAAGAGCGGCCGGCCAGAGATGAACTGCTTGGTGCCGTCGATGGGGTCGAAGATCCAGACGAACTCGGCATCGCGCCGCTCGGCGCCGAACTCCTCGCCGATCACGCCATGGGCCGGATAGGTGGCGCCGACGAGGGCGCGCAGCGCCGTCTCGGTCTCCCGGTCGGCGATGGTGACCGGACTCATATCCGCCTTGGTGATGACTTCCACCGGCTGGCGGAAGTAGCGGCGCACGACCTCGCCCGCGGCGTCGGCGAGCCGCTCGGCGAAGGCGAGGAATTCAGCCGGGCAGTCCAAGAGACCCGCCGTCCCCGTCAGGGAAGCGGAACCGGAGAATCCGCCTGCTGGCGCAGCCAAGCGATAAGATTGGCCCGGTCTTCCGGGTTCGGCAGGCCCGCGAAGGTCATCTTGGTGCCGGGCACATAGGCCCTGGGGCCGGTCAGGTAATTGTCCAGCTCCTGGTAGGTCCAGGCCTTGTCAGCCCGCGCTTTCATGGCGTCGGAGAAGGAATAGCCGGGCACGGCCGCGGCCTTGGAGCCGACGATGTTCCAGAGGTTCGGGCCGACCTTGTTCGGGCCACCCTTGGTGAAGTCATGGCAGGCCTGGCATTTCCTGGAAACCTGCTGGCCCTTGGCCGGATCCGCCGTCTTCAGGCGATCGGCGATGGGCGCGACCGTGGCGGCCGCGGTCTCGCTCGCCGTAGGCTGGGCCGTCGCCGCGGCCGTCGTCGTGGCAGCCGCGGGCGCGGCCGCCGCTGTCTTGGCGTCCTGATAGGCCTTTTCGGCGGCCGCGATATCCGCGTCGCTCGGCAAGGCCACCGGAGAATCAGACTGTTGGCGCAACCAAGCGATGACATTCGCCCGGTCTTGCAGATTGGACAGGCCGGCGAAGGTCATCTTGGTACCGGGGACATAGATCCGGGGGCCCGCCAGGAACTTGTTCAGCTCCTCATAGGTCCAGACCTTGTCGGCCCGCTGCTTCATGGCGTCGGAGAAGGAATAGCCGGCGACCGCGTCGGCCTTGGAGCCGACGATGCCCCACAGATTCGGCCCAATCTTGTTGGGGCCGCCCTTGGTGAAGTCGTGGCAGGTCTGGCATTTCTTGGCGGTGGCCTGGCCGGCGGCGACATCGGCCTTGGCGATCAGGCCAGAGACCGGCTCGATGACCGCAGGCGCACTGGGCGCTGCCGACGGTGGCGCGGCCGTCTCGGCGACTTCGCCATGGGGCTTCACCAGCTCCTCGGCGACGAAGCCCGTTACCATGCAAACCAGACCGCCAAGCAGAATGGCGCCGACGATCTTGTTCAGCTCCAACGATGCCATTTCACGAAACCCCGTCGACAGAACCCCGGCCCCGAGCCGGGCGGCGGCGGAATGTAACGGCTTCACCCCAGGCTGTCCAATGGACGGGCCGCCGCATTTCCTGGTTTTCCCGGCTTCGACCGGGGGATATCTTGCGCCGCCCGAAGGCTCTGGGCGGCGGCTTTCGCGCGACGCGGCAATATGTCGCGCCCGTCGCCGCCGGGCCGGCGCATAGCGCCGAGCAGTTTCTCAAAGGCCATTGATGAATCCGCTGATCGTCATTCCCGCCCGCCTCGCCGCAACCCGCCTGCCGGGCAAGCCCCTGGCCGACATCCATGGGCAGCCCATGATCGTCCATGTCTGGCGCCGCGCCATGGCGGCGGGGGTCGGGCCGGTGCTGGTGGCGGCCCAGGAACCCGAAATCGCGCGCGCCGTAGAGGCCGCCGGCGGGCGGGCGAGGCTGACCCGGGCCGATCATCCCTCTGGATCGGATCGAGTGTTCGAGGCCCTGGAGGCCGAGGACCCGCAAGGCCGGCACGATGTCGTGGTCAATCTCCAGGGTGATCTCCCGACCCTCGATCCGGCCCTGCTGGCCAGCGTGCTGGCACCGTTGGCCGATCCGGCAGTCGAGATCGCCACGATCGCCGAGGAAACCAGCGATCCGGAAGAAATGGAGAACCCCAACGCGGTGAAGGCCGTGCTGTCGCTGAGCGCCGACCGGCGCGTTGGCCGAGCCCTTTATTTCACAAGGGCGCACTGCCCGGCGGGAGAGGGCCCTCTCTTCCACCAGATCGGCATTTATGCCTATCGGCGTGCTGCACTCGCCCGCTTCATCGCCTTACCGCCGTCGCCACTCGAGCGGCGCGAGAAGCTGGAGCAGCTGCGCGCGCTCGAAGCCGGCATGCGCATTGATGTCGCCATCGTTGACTCGGTTCCGCACGGTGTCGATACTCCCGCCGACCTCGCGCGCGCCCGCGCCCTGCTTCAACCCCGGAGCGGATCCCCCGAGAGCCGATCATGACCGACGCCGCCCGCAGCATCGCTTTCCAGGGCGCGCCCGGCGCCTATTCCGATCTCGCCTGCCGCAACGCCAAGCCCGGTATGACGACCCTGCCCTCGGCCACCTTCGAGGAAGCCTTCGCCGCCGTGCGCGAAGGCCGGGCGGAGCTGGCGATGATTCCCATCGACAATACGGTCGCCGGCCGGGTCGCCGACATCCATCACCTGCTGCCGGGTTCCGGACTGCACATCGTGGGCGAGCATTTTCAGCCCGTCGTGCATCACCTGCTGGCGCCGAAGGGCGCGACGATCCAGGGGCTGAAGACCGTGCACAGCCACGTCCATGCCCTGCCCCAATGCCGCAAGCTGATCGCCGAGCTAGGCCTGAAGGCGGTCGTCCATGCCGACACGGCGGGGGCAGCGGCCGACGTGGCGGCGCGCAACGACCCGAGCGAGGCGGCGATCGCCTCCGAGCTCGCCGGCAAGATCTACGGCCTTGCTTCCCTGCGCGCCAACGTCGCCGATCTGGACAACAACACCACCCGCTTCATCATCATGCGGCGCGAGCCGGTCGATCCCGATCCGACCAAGGGCCCCGTGGTCACCAGCTTCGTCTTCCGGGTGCGCAGCGTTCCCGCCGCTCTCTACAAGGCGCTGGGCGGATTCGCCACCAACGGCATCAATATCACCAAGCTCGAAAGCTACATGGTGGACGGCGCCTTCACGGTGGCCCAGTTCTACGCCGAAATCGACGGCCACCCGGAGCGCCGGCCCGAACGCCTGGCGCTGGAGGAGCTGAGCTTCTTCTCTCGCGAGGTGCGCATCCTCGGCGTCTATCCCGCCGATCCCTTCCGCCGGCGCGCGGTCGAATAGGGCAAGCGTTACGGGTTGTTCGCGCCTTCCGCCCTCCCTCACATCATGGCCGGGCCGCCCGAAGGGCGAGACCCGGCCATCCACGCCTTGGCAGCTTGACGAAATGCTGGACGTGGATGGCCGTGACGATCCGCGGATCAAGCCCACGGATGGCCATGACGGGAAGCGGCAGAGGCCAGCGACGGTGTCTGCTTGGGCATTTCTGATGCGGTGCGCGGAATTGTCTTGAAGTCCGCCGCGCTTGTCCTACATTCCGGCCTGAGACGCACGCGCACGTGCCAATGGCCCCTGGTGGTTATGCTACGACGTTTGGCGTCCTTTGTTGGTTTCTCCGGCCCGTTGGCCGAAACCTTTGAGGGACTTCGAGATGGTTGTAGCGGAGCCTTGGGCCGCCCTCCATTCATCTGAAGCCGCTTTCTCAACCGCCGCCGAGGTTTTCGGCGCCGGAACGGTTTCGTCCATCGGCCCTGGGATCTTCCGCGGGATGTGCCGCGGCAAAGGGAGCAGGCCATGACGATTCTGGTTCTTCAGCACTGCCCGGTGACCCCCGTCGGCATCGTCGGCGAGACCTTGCGCGCGCGCGGCGCCAGCCTCGATATCCGCATGCCGCATCACGGAGATCCGCTGCCTCAGACGCCCGACGGCTTCGATGGCCTGGTCATTCTCGGCGGGCCGATGCATGCCGGCGACGATGCCGGTTATCCCGCCTTTCCGCCGATGCTGGCGCTGATCCGCCGCTTCCACGATCAGGCGAAGCCGGTGCTGGGCGTGTGCCTTGGCGCCCAGCTCATCGCGCGCGCTTTCGGCGCCGGGGTTTATCCTTTCGGCGGGCTCGAGATCGGCTATCTGCCGGTGCGCCTGACCCCGGCGGGCCGGTGCGATCCGCTGCTGAAGGGGCTCGCACCCGACTGCAACATCATGCAGTTCCACGAGGACAGCTTCGATCTGCCGGCGGGCGCGGTGCGGCTGATGTCCAACCCGACTTGCCCCAACCAGGGTTTGCGGGTCGGCCGGACGACCTATGGCTTCCAGTTCCATTTCGAGGTTACCGAGGCCGACGCGCGCAACTTCCCGCGCGATTGCTGGGGCTCGGTCGAGCGCCACTACGGGGAGCTGGCCGAGATCGTGGCTGCCGACGTCGTCCGCTCGGTCGAGGCGCATTTCGAGGAAGGTGCCGCCTTCTGTCGGTCCGTCACCGGCCGCTGGCTCGACCTGGTGAATGAGCGCCGCGCCTGGGCCGAGCGGCCGCACCGCCAGCGCCGCAGGGCCTGATCCCTAGCGTTCGCTAGCGGCGGCCGGCGATCCAGTCGTCCACCAGGCGCCGCGCGATCGAATCGCGCCGCGGCAGGCGGAAGACTTCGTTCTCCGGCGAGGCCATGAGCTCGTCGCGCGTGTACCAGCGCGCCTCCTCCAGCTCTTCGCCATCGACTTCTATGGCGTCGTGGAGGGCGCGCGCGGTGAAGCCCAGCATGATCGAAGCCGGGAAGGGCCAGGGCTGGGAGGAGTGATAGGCGACGTCGGCGAGCGGCAGGCCGGCCTCCTCGGCCACCTCGCGGCGCACGGTATCCTCCAGGCTTTCGCCCGGCTCGACGAAGCCGGCCAGCACCGAGTGCATGCCCGCCGGCCATTGCTTCTGGCGCGCCAGCAGGATCCGCCCCTCATGCTCGATGCGCATGATGACGGCGGGATCGGTGCGCGGATGATGCTCGGCGGCGCAATCCGGATTGGTGCAACGGCGCATATGCCCCGCCTCGCGGCTTTCGGCCGGGCTGCCGCAAACGCCGCAGAACCGGTGGCGCTGATGCCAGTGGATGAGGCCGCGGGCATAGGCCAGCATCCCGCCTTCCTCGCGACCCATGATGGCGCCCACGCTGCGCAGATCGGCGAAGCGCAGGCCGGGCAGCGCCGGCGGTTCCTGGTGGTGGGAAACATCGACGGCGAAATGGGCGACCTCGCCGACAAGGCCGAGCAGGGCGATGGCCGGCGCAGCCTCGACGAGCTGCGCCGCCGCGGCACGGTCCAGCATGGCGGCCATGGGCTGGTCGGAATCGCGCAGCAGATTCTGCCCGCGCCAGACCGGCAGCAGGCGGCTCGCCGGATCGGCGAGGCGCTCGGCCAGCCAAGCCTCGTCGCGCCGGCGCTGGGCCATGCGATCGAGCGCCGTGGTGACATAGAAATTGGATTCTTCGCGAGTCATGAGCCGTGAAACGTCGCATGAGGCGGGCCTTGCGGCAATCGTTCTGGCAGCGCCGGCCGGCGGACTGCGAACGCCCTTGCGAAGCCCGGCGGCAGGCCCGATATTGTCCCCGGGAGGCCGGCGGCGGGCGTGCGTCTCGCCAACCCGGTCAGGTCCGGAAGGAAGCAGCCGTAACGAGTTTCCGCGCGGGTCGTCGTTCGGTCTCCCACCGCTGATTCACCGGCCCGCGCCCCACATGACCGACACTCTGGCCACCGCAACGCCGTACCGCGTGCTCGCGCGCAAGTATCGGCCGGCGACCTTCGCCGACATGATCGGCCAGGAAACCCTGGTGCGAACCCTGACCAATGCCATCGCCCGGGGCCGCATCGCCCAGGGCTTCATGCTGACCGGCGTGCGCGGCGTGGGCAAGACGACGACGGCGCGCATCCTGGCCCGGGCCTTCAACTGCATCGGCCCCGACGGCAAGGGCGGGCCGACGCCCGAGCCCTGCGGTCAATGCGTCCACTGCAAGGCCATCGCCGAGGACCGCCACATCGACGTGATCGAGATGGATGCGGCGAGCCGGACAGGCGTGGGCGAAATGCGCGAGCTGATCGATGGCGTGCGCTATGCGCCGGTCGAGGCGCGCTTCAAGGTCTATGTCATCGACGAGGTGCATATGCTTTCCACCCAGGCCTTCAACGCCCTGTTGAAGACCCTGGAGGAGCCGCCGAGCCACGCGAAATTCATCTTCGCCACCACCGACATCCGCAAGGTGCCGGTGACGGTGCTCTCGCGCTGCCAGCGCTTCGACCTGCGCCGGGTGGACGCGAGCACGCTCAGCGAATACTACGGCCGGATCGCCGCCGCCGAGGGGGCCAAGGTCGCCCCGCCGGCGCTCGCTCTCATCGCCCGGGCGGCCGACGGCTCGGTGCGCGACGGGCTTTCCCTGCTCGACCGGGCGCTGACCCTGGGCGAGGGCGAGATCGGCGAGGATCAGGTGCGCGACATGCTGGGGCTGGTCGACCGCTCCAGGGTCTTCGATCTTTTCGATCTGCTGATGAAGGGCGAGGCGGCCCCGGCCCTCGCCCTGGTCGGCGAGCTCTACCAGTCGGGCGCCGATCCGGCGCTGCTGATCCAGGATCTGCTCGACCTCACCCATTGGCTGACACGGATCAAGCTGGCGCCCGAGGCGGCGGACGACCCGGCCGCTTCCGAGATCGAGCGCCGGCGCGGGCGGGAGATGGCGGTGGCGCTCACGCTTCCGGTCCTGACCCGAAGCTGGCAGATGCTGCTCAAGGGTTTGGCCGAGACCAGCGGCGCGCCATCGCCCCTGCAGGCGGCGGAGATGGTCTTGATCCGCCTGATGCATGCCGCCGACATGCCGCCCCCGGGCGAGCTTGCGCGGCGACTCCTGGAAACCGCCGAGACGGGCGGCAAGGCGCTCGGGGCCTCGACCGTCCAGCCTGTCGCCTCGTCACCCGCGCCTGTTGCCCAGGCCGTGGGCGGGACCAGCACGCCCATGGCGCTTCCCAGCGCCGCGCCGAGCCCACGGCCCATGCCGGAGAGCTTCGCCGAAGTGGTGGCGCTGGCCGATGCCGAGGGCGATCTCATTCTCAGGACCAATCTTGCCCGCCACGTGCATCTGGTGCATTTCGAGCTCGGGCGGATCGAATTCCGGCCGGGCGCACAGGCCCCCGCCAATCTCGCCAACAAGCTCGGCCAGCGCCTCGGCGAGTGGACCGGGCGGCGCTGGATCGTCTCGATCTCGGGCGAGGCGGGGGAAGCGAGCCTCGAGCAACAGGCCGCGGCGGCGGCCGATGCCGTCAGGGCCGAGGCCGAGCGCCATCCCCTGGTCCAGGCGGCCATGTCGCTGTTTCCCGGCAGTGCCATCGAGGCCGTGCGGACACTGGAGATCGCGCCCGCGGCCGAGCCCCCGGAGGCGCCGGATCAGGCGGAGGAGAACTCATGAAGAATCTCGGACAGATGATGAAACAGGCCCAGGCCATGCAGACGCGCATGGCCGAAATGCAGGCCGAGCTCGAGCGGGTCGAAATGACCGGCCAGGCCGGCGGCGGCATGGTCAGGGTCACCCTCAACGGCAAGGGCGACATGCGCGCGATCAAGATCGACCCCAAGCTCGTCGTTCCGGCCGAGGTGGAAGTCCTGGAAGACCTGATCCGCGCCGCCACGAAGGACGCCAAGGACAAGGTCGAAGCCCATATGGCGGCCGAGATGGGCAAGCTGACCGGCGGGCTGGGGTTGCCGCCGGGCATGAAGCTTCCTTTCTAGCGATCAGGGTCATGGCATTCGATACGCATGCGACCGCATTGGCAGGCAACCCTCTCCGCCCTTCAGGGCGGAGAGGGTGCGAGCGAAGCGAGCGGGTGAGGTGGGCACTGCCGCCAAGAACACCTCACCCTCCCCGTCTCTTTTGCGACGGGTCCCCTCCCTCTCCCCGCTTCGCGCGGAGAGGGAACTAGGCGTTTACTCTCTGGCTATGGCTGCGAGCGATCTCGAGCGGTTGATTCAGCTTCTGGCCAGGCTCCCGGGGCTGGGGCCGCGTTCGGCGCGGCGCGTGGCGCTGCATCTCCTGAAAAAACGGGATTCCCTGATGCGGCCCCTGGCATCGGCGCTCGCCGAGGCGGCGGAAACGGTGAAGAGCTGCGCCATCTGCGCCAATCTCGACAGTCAGGATCCCTGCGCGATTTGCTGCGATCCGAAACGCGATCCGGGGGTCATCTGCGTCGTCGCCGAGGTCGGCGATCTCTGGGCGCTGGAGCGCAGCGCCGCCTTCCGCGGCCGTTACCATGTCCTGGGCGGCACGCTGTCGGCCCTCGACGGCATCGGGCCGGAGCAATTGGGCATCGCGGCCCTGGTGCGGCGTGCCTCCGATCCAGCCATCAAGGAAGTCGTGCTCGCGACCGGCGCCACGGTGGAAGGGCAGACCACGGCCCACTACATCGCCGACCGGCTGGCGGATCTGCCGATCACCGTCACGCGCCTCGCCCATGGCCTGCCGGTGGGCGGCGAACTCGACTATCTCGACGACGGAACACTGACGGCGGCCCTCAAGGCGCGCAGGCCGGTATAGCGGCCCCAGGGCCGGCCATGCCGAGAACGTCCTTGCGCAGCCGCAAGAAGGCGCGGCGCTCCAGCTGGCGCACCCGCTCCTTGCTCACGCCCAACTCGCGGCCGAGTTCTTCGAGGGTTGCCCCAGTCTCGGCCAGCTGGCGCGCCTGGATGATGCGCCGTTCGCGAACCGGCAGGCGTCCCAGCGCCGCGGCAAGCAGGCCGTGGCGGTGCTCGGTGTCGTCGGCATCGCTGACGATCTCCTCCGGCGTCGGGCGGTCGTCGGCGAGTATATCCTGCCAGCTATCCTCGCCGGTCTCGCCGAGCGGCGCATTGAGAGAACTGTCGGCGGCGGAGAGGCGCTGTTCCATCGCCTCGACCTCGCGTGGAGCGACGCCGAGGGCATCGGCCAGACGTTGGATCTCCCCCTCGCTCATGGTCCGCCGCGTCGGGTCGCCGATGCGCTGGCGCAGGCGGCGCAGGTTGAAGAACAGGCTTTTCTGCGCCGCGGTCGTGCCGCTGCGGACGATCGACCAGTTGCGCAGGACGAAGTCCTGCATCGCCGCCCGGATCCACCACGTGGCATAGGTGGAGAAGCGCAAGCCCCGGTCGGGGTCGAACCGGGTCGCTGCCTCCATCAGCCCGACGGTGCCTTCCTGGATGAGGTCGCCGAGCGGCAGGCCATAGCCGCGCATGCGCAAGGCCGCGGCGACCACGAGGCGCATGTAGGCCAGAATCAGCTCGCCAAGGGCCGCCTGGTCGCGCCGATCACGCCAGGCAAGCGCCAGAGCCTGCTCGCGCTCGCGGTCGAGATAGGGTGCCCGCATGCAGTTGCGGATGTAGCGGATCTCGGCCTGGTCCGATCGGCCGTCGGTGCGTTCTGCCATGATTCGATTCTCCTCCCCCCTTGAATACGGCGGGAGGAGCGGATCGGATGATCACGACTCGATCAAATCGTCGACATCGCCGCTGGCGAGGAAACAGGCGGCGACGAGCGCCCCCCCGAAGCCGCAGCCGGCATCTATGGTGGTGCTGAAGGGACCGTTTTCAGGGCCGCCATGACCAGGGTCATAGCCGCGCACGACCCGGGCGAACCCGCCATAGGCCTGGTCGAGCCGGCCGAAACCCTCGCCACCCCACCAGAAGGAATCGATCTGCTCGGAAAAAGGCCGGGCGGGATCGATGCCGGCGCTGACGAAGAGCAGTCGGTGGTCGTCGGTGTAGGCGGCCCGGCGCAGGGCCGCCATCAGCTCGAAATGACCGGGATAGCCCTGCATGGTGCTGCGCAGCGCGCTGGTCCAGCGGGTCATGCTGAGGGCGCCTTCCCGCGTGCTGGCCATGCCTAGGCGCTGATCGCCGCCATAGGCGGCCAGGGTTGCGTCCACGCCCTGGTTGAGCATCCACTCCAGCACCGAGCGCGGATTGGGAGCGAACTGCAGCTGCAGCAGCTTCTGCCACATCTCTTCCTGGGCGCCGCGCAGATAGGCAAGGTCGCAAACGAATGTCCCCGGGCGAGCCAGAAGCCGCCGGCGGAAATCGAGGACCTCGTCGAGGGTGCCGCGGATCTGATGGCCGCGGCCCAGCAGGTTGCCGAGATAGACCAGCCGGTCGCCCTGGGCGAAGCGCAGCGCAAGCGCGTCGTGAAGCCGCGCCAGGCGATCGGCCTCGCCATGGACGGCGGCGATGGCCCAGACGCGCCTGGCGGCATGGAGCAGGGCGAATTTGTCGGGATCCCTGGCCACTTCGCGCCCCCGAACTCTGCCGCAACGGTGCCGCCCCGCCTCGTGAAAGGCGGGCGCGGCCGATGATGGTTGAGAGTTTAGGCCGCTTTCAGCAGCTGTTCGAGCTTCTGTGTCGCCGCCTGTTCGTCGATGGACTCTACGGCGGCGAGCTCGCGCACCAGCCGGTCCAGCGCCGCCTGGTAAATCTGGCGCTCGCTGTAGGACTGGTCGGGCTGGTCGGCGTTGCGATGCAGGTCGCGCACCACTTCGGCGATGGAGACGGGATCGCCGGAATTGATCTTCGCCTCGTATTCCTGGGCCCGGCGGCTCCACATGGCACGCTTGACGCGAGACCGGCCTTTGAGCGTGGCGAGCGCGGTATCCATGATCTTGCGCGTCGACAGCCGGCGCAGCCCGGAGTTCTTGGCCTTGGCGACGGGCACGCGCAGCGTCATGCGGTCCTTGTCGAAATGAATGATGATGACCTGCAGGCTGTGACCCGAAATCTCCTGGGTCTCGATGCCGATGATCCGGCCGACCCCATGGGTCGGGTAGACCACAAAGTCTCCTTTGCGGAATCCGATGTCCTTGCTCACGGTTTTTTTGACCTTTGCCTTCAGTTGAGACGATTTCATAGCCGACCTAAGCCCGGGCGCAGTCACAAGCTCCTCCCCCATGGCCCGCGCATTATCGAGCCAAGCCGTTTCGTCCCCCTGATCCCGAAACCGGGCGGAATATGCCCGTACGGAAGTGTCACTCGCCGCCAATGCCGGCCGCCGGAGCGGCCTTCACTGTGACATCATAGTAACAGATTCGAAGCCCAGATTCAATAAGTGGCGTAACTTACTGTTATATTTAAGGTTTTCCGGGATTCGGGCTGAAATGTTTGGAAAATTTGTCGGCGACGCCCTTCCACTCGTCGGCGTCCGCCGGGGCTTCGCCCTTGCGGGTGATGTTGGGCCAGGACTCGGAATATTTGCGATTCAGCTCCAGCCACTGGTCCATGCCGGACTCGGTATCCGGCTTGATGGCTTCCGGCGGGCATTCCGGTTCGCACACCCCGCAGTCGATGCATTCGTCGGGGTGGATCACCAGCATATTGTCGCCGACATAGAAGCAATCGACCGGGCAGACCTCGACGCAGTCCATGTACTTGCACTTGATGCAGGCTTCGGTGACGACATAGGTCATGGGCGTGCTCGCGGACTATCCTTTTGGGCGGGCGTCGGCTGGCAGGCCCGTCCTGTTTCGAGGCAGGGGAACATGCAGCAACGCAAGCGCCCGCGCAACCGCGTTGCAAGTCCGGTTTTTCGACGGCCGCCGGCTTGCCAGCCTTGGGGCGAGGCGGCAAATTGGCGCATGGCCGAGACATCAGACCGGCCGGCCGGAAGCTTCGAGCGCCGCGTGCCGGAGGGTGACGACCGCAGCCGGCTCGTCTGCCGCGATTGCGGCTACATCCAGTATGACAACCCCCGGATCGTGGTCGGCTCCGTCTGCCGTTGGGAGGAGCGTATCCTGCTCTGCCGTCGCGCCATCAATCCACGGCGCGGCTTTTGGACTCTGCCGGCGGGCTACATGGAACTGGGCGAGACCACGGCCGATGGGGCCAGGCGCGAGGCCTGGGAAGAGGCCCGGGCGAAGATCGAGCTGCAAGGCTTGATCGCCGTCTACAACATCCCGCGGCTTTCCCAGGTCCAGCTCATCTACCGCGCCGCGCTGATGGTTCCCGACGTGGAAGCAGGACCGGAAAGTGCCGAAGTGGGGCTGTTCGACTGGGCCTCGATACCGTGGGAGGAACTGGCCTTTCCGTCGGTGCGCTGGGCGCTTGGCCACTATCGCGCCGGCGCCGGGGAAGCCGGCCGGGCGGTCGAAGGCAATCCGCCGGGCGAGTGGGGCGACTACTAGGCATCAGGGCGCTGGTCCTGGTGCATTTGCAGATGCCGGGGGTCAAGGATTCGAAATCGAGCCTGGCCCTGGAAGTAGTGAAGGACTCGAAGGCCCTGCCTTTGTCGCGCAGGGCAGGCGGTGAAGCAAACCAAGCGCCGGATGAGGATCTTCCGGTATGATCTCAGCCGTGTGTGCCGGCAGGGGGCATCGTGGCCATGCTCTGCCGCCGGCGGCGGGCCTTCAGACAGTCGTGCCTTCCCGACCTGGAGAGAAGAGCAGATGCCAAATCCCTCCGACTACATCGATACCGGGCGCTATCCCATCGACAAGGCCGGCCCCGAGCGCGACGCCCTCGTCGCCGGCCTGCGCCAGGCTCTCGACACGGATGGCTGCGCCGTTCTGAAGGGTTTCGTTCGCGCCGAGCGCATAGATGCGCTGATCGAGGAAAGCGACCGGGTCGCGGTCCACGGCCATCGGAATTTCAGCCGGACGAATCCTTATTTCACCAGGGATCGGCCGGACCTGCCGGCAAGCCATCCCTTGCGCCGGTTCTACGACCGGTCGAACGCCTTCGTTCCGGCGGACAATTTCGGCCCTGAAAGCATCCTGCGCGCAATCTATGAATGGCCCGCCTTCGGTCCGTTCATTCAGGAGGCCCTGGGCGAGACGCGGTTCTTTCCCTATGCGGACCCGTTGGCCGATGTGATCGTCAACCTGGCCGAGGCGGGCGGCGGCTTTCCCTGGCATTTCGACACCAACAATTACACCGTGACCCTGGCGATCCAGAACGCGGAGTCCGGCGGCGATTTCCAGTACAGCCCGCGTCTGCGAACGCCGACCGACGAAAACTATGCCGGCGTGGAAGCGGTGCTGGACGGCGATCAGCGCCTCATTCGCACTCTGCATCTGGAGCCAGGCGATCTGCAGATCTTCAAGGGGCGCTATTCGCTGCACCGGGTGACGCCGCTTTCCGGCGCCCGGGTCCGCTATGTGGCGATCTTCAGTTTCGTCGAGGAACCCGGCATGGTTGGCAGCCCGGAGCGAACGCGCCAGCTCTACGGGCGCGTCCTGCCGGTGCATCTGGAGCGTGCGGGTCTGAGGGCCGATGCGCTGATCGACTGAGCGGGCGGATAGGCGCCCGTGGCCTAAAGATGGATCAGCACGTTGCCCGCGGCCACCAACACCGCCGCGGCGATGCGCCAGGGGCCGAAACTCTCGCCCATGAACAGGCTGCCGATGGCGGCGGCGAAGACGACGCTGGTTTCCCTGAGGCTGACCACGCCCGCCATGGCCGTCTGACCCATGGCCCAGACGACGATGCCGTAGGCGAGGGTCGACATGACGGCCGCCCCCAGTCCCGCGTGCCAATGCCGGGCGACATAGGTCCAGAGCAACTGGCCCCGATGTCGCCAGGTGATGATGACGAAGGGGAAGCCATCGATGACGAACAGCCAGGCGATGTAGCCCAGGCTCGAATGCGACCGGCGCACCCCGAAGCCGTCGATCAGGCTGTAGAGCACGATGGTGAGGCAGGTGAAGAGCGCGAACAGGATCGAGCGCGCATGATCGCCGCGCGGCCAGCCTCGCCCGAACATCAGGCTGACGATGCCGACGGAGACCAGGCTGACGCCCAGCAGCTGCCAGAATCCCAGGGCCTCGCCGCCAAAGACGGCGGCGCCGAGCGCCACGAACAACGGCGATAGGCCGCGCGCCAGGGGATAGACCAGGCTGAACTCGCCCGTCTCGTACATCCGCGTCAGGCCATAATAGTAGCCGATATGCACGCTGACCGAGCCGATGATGAAGGGCCAGCTGGCCGGTGCCGGGATCGCCGCGAGAGGCAGCAGGGGCAGGGCCACGATAGCGGTCATGAGCACGACCATGGCCACGGCCAACTGCCGGTCGCCGCCGATCTTGACCAATGCATTCCAGCAGGCATGCAGGATTGCCGCCAGCAGCACGAGGAGGAGAATGAACACCGGCGATGTCACGGCGGAGATGCCGGGCTTGGGGATTGGGTGGTCAGGCGGAATCGGACCTTTGGACGAGGCGTTGGAGGACGCGGCTGCGGGCGCTCTCGGGCAGGGCGACGACCACGCGGTTGAGGCGCCAGGGCTCGGCCGCGTGAACCAGGAGGTGATAGAGCCCGTCATAGAAATAGGTGTCGTAGCGCCGGGCCGAAAGCCAGCCCACCAGTCGGCGCGGCGACTGGCCGTAGTCGGCCAGCGCCCTGTCCACGGCGATGAGCAAGGGCGGCGCATCGGGCCGGCTGAGCAGTCCTTCGGCCCCTTCCAGGACGCTGAGCTCGTAGCCTGCCACGTCGATATGGACGAGGGCGCAGGGTCGGCTCGGGAGAACCTCGTCGATCGGGACGCTGGCGATGCGCAGCAGGTTGCTTCGCCGCGTCCAGTCGCGCCTCGCCGGGATGCGCCGGCGCCCGGTGAGGGTCTGCCCGTCAATGAAGGGATCGACCATCCGCCTGCCGCTGACGAGCCTGGCGTGCACCTGGACGTTGGCGAGCCCGTTGCGGCGAAGGTTTTCCTCCAAGCAAGGGCGCAGCGTGGGGCTGGGTTCGAAGGCCTCGACCCGGCCTTCGGGGCCGACGATGGCCCCGGCCAGCACGCTATAGATGCCGATATTGGCGCCTACATCGAAAACCGTGTCGCCGGGAGAGAGGTAGCGCAACAGGAAGCCGAGCCCATGGTGATCCACCTTGGCGCGACCGGTCGGATCCAGCAGCGTGAGACCGCCGCCGAGCTCTATTTCCCGGCTGCCGGCGGCAGGCCAGGGCCCCCGGCTCCGGACCGCGGCCATGAAGTCGCTCCAAAGCTCCTTAGGCTTGGCTTCCCGAGGCTTCAGCAAGATGCCGTCCGTCCCCACAAATGTCGGCCAAGCAACCATAGCATGGGGGTCAATCCCGGCGGGCTCTCAATCACGGCCCTGTGCATGGGGGCGATCACGGTTCGGGCGAGAGGCCCAGCAGGGAGCGGGCAAAGGGTTCGGCCTCGAAGGGACGCAAGTCGTCGATGCCTTCGCCGATGCCGATGGCGCGGACCGGCAGGCCGAAGCGTTCGGCCAGCGCCACCACCACCCCGCCCTTGGCCGTGCCGTCGAGCTTGGTCAGCACCAGGCCGGTCACCTTGGTCAGCGCCAGGAAGGTCTCGACCTGCTGATGGGCGTTTTGGCCGATGGTCGCGTCCAGCACCAACAGGCATTCCTGCGGCGCCTCGGGGTCGAGCTTGCGCAGCACGCGGACGATCTTGGTGAGCTCGGCCATCAGATCGGCCTTGTTGTGGAGCCGGCCGGCGGTATCGATCAGCAGCAGGTCGGTTCCTTCGGCTTGGGCCCGGGCCAGGGCGTCGAAGGCGAGACCCGCCGGATCGGCCCCGCTCTCCCGCGCGATCACTGGTACCCCGCTGCGCTCGCCCCAGATCGTCAGCTGCTCGATGGCGGCGGCGCGGAAGGTATCGCAGGCCGCGATCAGCACCTTGCGCCCTTCCTGCCGATAGAGGCTGGCAAGCTTGCCCAGCGTGGTGGTCTTGCCGCTGCCGTTGACGCCGACGATGAGGACGACGAAAGGTTTCTTCCCGGGATCGATGGCGAGAGGCTTTGCCACCGGCTCCAGCATGCGGGCGATGGCGGCGGCGAGGGTTTCGCGGACCTCGGTCTCGCTCACTTCCTTGCCCAGGCGTTCGCGGCCGAGTTCCGCCGTCAGCTTGGCCGCCGTCGCCGGGCCGAGATCGGCGCCGATGAGAAGGTCCTCGAGTTCGGCAAGGGTCGCCTTGTCGAGGCGCCGGCCACCGAGGATGCCGGCGATGCCGCTGCCCAAGCGCGCGGAACTGCGCTTCAGGCCTTGGGCAAGGCGCCCCAGCCAGCCTCTGCGGCCGCTTTCCTTCGCCTCGTTCACCTAGGTGCGCCGGCCGATCAGCCGCCCGTCCCGGGCCGCCTCGATGGCGAGGCTCAGAATCTCCCCCGGCCGCCCGCCCTCGAATTCCACCTCGGCGAAGCATTCGCCATGGCCCTTGCCCGGGCGCTCGACCAGCACCCGCTCCTCGACGCCGACGCGGCCGGCGAGAAAACGCGCGGTCGCCAGCTTGCCGCGCTGGCGCAAGCGCCGCGCGCGCGACTTGGCGAGAGCTGGAGGAACCTGGGGCATCCGCGCGGCCGGCGTGCCGGGGCGGGGGGAAAAGGGAAACACATGGAGGAAGGCGAGCTCGCAGTCATCCACCAGGGCGAGGCTGCGCTCGAACATGGTCTGGTCCTCGGTCGGGAATCCGGCGATGAGGTCGGCACCGAGCGCGATCCCCGGCCTGAGATCCCGCGCCCGAGCCGCCGCGGCGACGGCGTCGCACCGGCTGTGCCGGCGCTTCATGCGCTTCAGGATGAGGTCGTCCCCCGCCTGGAGGGAGAGATGGAGGTGGGGCATCAGCCGCGGCTCCTCGGCGATGAGCCGCCAGAGATCGGCATCGATCTCGCCCGGGTCGATGGAGGAGAGACGAAGGCGCTGCAGCGCCGGCACCTGGCGCAGCAGCCGGCGGACCATCTGGCCCAGGCCCGGCCGGCCCGGCAGGTCGCCGCCATAGCCGCCGATGTCGACGCCGGTCAGCACGATCTCGACCACGCCCGCTTCCATCAGCCGGCGCGCCTGGGCGACGATGGCGCCGAGCGGAAGGCTGCGGCTGTTGCCGCGGCCGAGCGGGATAACGCAGAAAGTGCAGCGGTGGTCGCAGCCCTGCTGGATCTGGAGAAAGGCGCGCGATCGCCCGGCGGCCGTCGAGACCGGATGGGCTTCCACCCGCGTCGCTGCCATGACGTCGCTCACGGCGACCCGCGGGCCTTCGCCGGCGGCCAGCCGCCGGAAGCTCTCGGGTGCCAGCTTCTCTTCGTTGCCCAGCACGCTGTCCACCTCGGGCATGGCGGCATAGCGCGCGGGATCGATCTGGGCGGCGCAGCCGGTGACGACGATGCGCGCCTGGGGATGGTCGCGTCGGGCCTTGCGGATCGCCTGGCCCACCTGGCGCTCGGCCTCCGCCGTGACCGCGCAGCTATTGATCACGATGGCGTCTTCGAGGCCCGCGGCCGTCGCGTGGCCGCGCATGACCTCCGCTTCGAAGGCGTTCAGCCGGCAGCCGAAGGTGACGACCTCGAGCATCGCCGGCGCGCCGCTAGAGAGCGAGTTCGCCGCTGAAGCTGACGGCGACCGGCCCCGTCATGCGGACATGATTGTCCGCCAGCCATTCGACCCAAAGGCTGCCGCCGTCCAACAGGATTTCCGCCCGCCGGCCCGTGAGCTTGCGCCTGGCGGCCGAGACGAGGGTGGCGCAGGCGCCGGTGCCGCAGGCGCGCGTGATCCCGACGCCGCGCTCCCAGACCCGCATGCGGATGCGATCGGGCGCGATCACGCTTGCGACTTCGATGTTGGCGCGCTGAGGAAACAGGGGATGGCGCTCCAGCACCGGCCCGAGGCCAGCGATATCCACCGCCTCGGCATCGGCGACGAAGAACACTGCATGCGGATTGCCGACATTGACGGCGGCCGGATCGCTGAGGGCCCCGAGGGCAAGATCGAGATGCAGCGTGTCCATAGGCTTCGCCAGCGGGATGTCGCGCCAGTCGAGGCGCGCCGGCCCCATGTCGATGCTGACCTGTCCTTCGCCCGCTGCTTCGGCGTCGAGCAGGCCGACGGTAGTCTCGATCGCTGCATGGCCGCTGCCCTTTTCGCGCATCAGCAGGTCGGCGACGCAGCGGGCACCGTTGCCGCAGGCCTCCACCTCGCCGCCATCGGCATTGCGAATGCGCATGTAGGCGTCGGCGAGGCGGCTCCTGGCCGGCTCGATCAGGATCAGCTGATCGCAGCCCACGCCCGTGCGTCGGTCGGCGATCGCGCGCGCCTGCGCCTCGTCGAGATCCACCTTGCGCCGGCGCGCGTCGATGACCACGAAATCGTTGCCGAGCCCGTGCATCTTGAGGAAAGGAAGCCCCGTCATCATCGGCGCTATATGGGGCCTCGCCCAATTCAAGTCCACGGGATTCTCAAGGACAGCCGGCCGTTCGACAGGCAATATCGCCCGGCCATCCTTGCCCGACCACCTTCGTCCAACTGGGGACGCGCGATGCGAACGCCGCTGCCGCAATTCCCGAATTTTCATGTGTTCGATCACCCTTTGATCCAGCACAAGCTGTCCCTGATGCGCGCGCGCGGCACCTCGACGCTCCTGTTTCGCCAGCTGTTGAAGGAGATCGCCCTGCTCATGGGCTATGAGGTGACGCGCGATCTGCCGATGACCAGCGAGCGCATCGAGACACCGCTCGCCCCAATGGACGCGCCGACCATTGCGGGCAAAAAGGTGGCGGTGGTGGCGATCCTGCGCGCGGGGCTCGGCATGGCCGAGGCGATGATCGAGCTCATTCCCGCGGCGCGAGTCGGCCATATTGGTCTCTACCGCGACCCCGAGACCAAGCGGCCGGTGCAGTACTTCGTCAAACTGCCGGAACCAGAGGGCCGCATTTTCATTCTCTGCGATCCCATGCTGGCGACCGGCTATTCGGCGACGGCGGCCATCGAAGTCCTGAACAAGGCCGGCGTAGCCGATCGGGATATCCGCTTCCTCGCCCTGGTCGCAGCACCGGAAGGGGTCGAAGTGCTTTGCCGGGCCCATCCGGAATTGCGCACTTATGCCGCGGCTCTGGACGAGAGGCTCAACGACCACGCCTATATCCTGCCTGGCCTCGGCGACGCGGGCGACCGCCTCTTCGGCACCAAATGAAGATCGCGGCCCGGGATTTCCTGGCCATGCCCTGGAAGAACGGCCAGGGTGTCACCCGTGAGATCGCGCGCGAGCCCGCCGGCGGCGAGCGGTTTCTCTGGCGGCTGAGTCTGGCCGAAGTCGCGGTTTCGGGCGACTTCTCGCTTTTCCCCGGCTATGACCGGATCATCGCACTTGTCGCCGGCGCGGGCATGGAGCTGGAATTCGAAGAAGCGCCGGCAAAGCGCCTGGACCGGCCGTTCGAACCCTTCGGCTTCCGCGGCGAATGGCATTGCCGCAGCCGGCTGCTGGGCGGTCCTTGCCGGGATCTCAACTTGATGGTGGATCGCAGCCGGGCGGTGGGCAGGGCCGAACGTCTTGTTCTCACCGCCGCGGCAATAGGGCGCAACGCGGGCGAGGGATGGCTTTTCGCCTACTGCGCCGAGGGGGAGATCGAGATCGGCGGCGAGCGGGCGGTCGCTGGCGAAGTGCTCAAGCTCGGATCGGGCCGCCACGGAATCGCGGGGCGTGGCCTTGCCGTCGTGATGACGGTTGATATGCTTTCCAGCCAGTGACGCGAGGAAGGCCGAGAACAGCTCGTCGCCGGGATCGGTGCTTGCCGACTATGGCCAAAGCTTCACTTTAACGTCTCGCCGGATCGGCAATGATTGTTTCAGGCCGCTCGCCGAGGCGGAGTTCCTCGACGCGCGCGGTTTTGCTATGTGAAATCGCCGGACCAAGGACCAGAGGTCGATCATGGGCAAGCTGATGAAATTCTCCTGTGCGACGGTTGCTCTATGCGTCCTTGCCCTGACGTTCGGTGTCGCGCTTGCTGCCACCGATCTCGCCAACACGACCTGGAGCAGTTCCGCGGATAGCGGTTGCGGCATCGACATCCGCTTCAAGGCTGACGGCACGGCGACCGTTTTCAAGACTGAACTCATGGCCTTGCACCGAGACACCGCCCACTGGACACAACAGGGCAGCGAATTTCATCTGACATACGACACATGGAGTGGTGGAATTGAGGGCGGCTTCTGGGACGGCGGCAACATGTTGGGCATAGCCGTGACATCGATCCGTGCCACGGAGACTTACCAGGACGATACCGGGGCCACTCACGCCCGAGAATGCACGTTTGAGGAAAACAAATAGGGTCGGTCGCCCAGCGCGAGGAGAGTTCACATCTTCCGCGGCAAGTGGCGCGCCACGAAGGCCGAGACGAGCATCCAGGCTCCGCAGGCGATGAAAACGGAGCGGATGTCGAAGAAGCTCAAGAGCACGGAATAGAGTGCTGCCGGCAGGACGTCGGCGGCATCGATGTAGGTCCGGAACACGGTCGCCATCTGGGGGCGTTCCAGCGGCCGCACCGCCCGCAGGAACGGGATGTTGCCGAGCCCGTCCAGCACCATGACGTTGAGGGCGCCGGCCAGCAGCAGCCCGGCCACGACCCACGGCCAGTCATAACAAAACGCCGCGGCGATGGTCGCGGTGCCGGCCCCGCAGAAGCCGCCGATGATGAGCTTTCGGATGCCGCGGCGCTGGGCGAGGCGGCCGATCCAGACGGCGCCCAGCAGCACCGCGTTCCCGGCCGAGAGCAGCAAGGCTGCCGCCATCTCGCCCTTTCCCGACTGGAGCATGTAGATCGAGGGATAGACGAAGAACATGCCCCACCAGACCGACCGGCTGAACGGGATGAACCAGCCGAGGCGCAGCCGGGGCTGGGAAAAGAACCGGCGGATGTTGCGAAGCGGGTTGGGGGCGGGCCGGGTGGCCGCGGCGACCGCCGGATTGTCCTGGATCCTCAGATACCAGAAATAGACCAGCAGCATCGCGGCCGGCGTTGCGCTCACCAGCGCCGCCGCGCCATGGCCGACCTGGTTGTAGAGATAGACGCCGAGGGAAGGCCCCGCCGTCCAGGAGAAGGCGCTCATCATCAGCTTCAGCGGCTCGGAACGGATCAGGTCGCGCTTGTGGATGTAGTCGAGGATATAGAGGCTGAAGGTGATGTTGAGGCTGGCCGCGCCCAGCGAGCGCAGGAGCATGGCGCTGATCTGGCCCGTCAGGCTGAAACTGGCCAGGCTCGCCGCCGAGGCCATAAGCATCACCAGACCGGCGGTATAGATCCAACGGCGGCGGTAGCGCCGGATCAGGAACGGGATGATGAAGCTGGCGGCGGAACCCAGGATGGCGATGGAGAAATAGGCCAGGCTGACGTCGCGGGCTTCCTTCAGGATGGTATAGGCCTGAAGCGGAATGATGGCCGCCAGCACCGAGCGGGACAGGGATTCCAGGGTAAACATGATGGCGAACACGGCCGCACCCGGCCGCGTGACCCTGTGCAGCCAGACCGACTGCTCCCCCGCCATCGCCATTCGAGCGCAATTGGTAGCATCGCGCGGCAGGGGCTGTCGAATTCGCGCTTGCCATGGTGGGACGGCGGCCAGCGCATGGCTGAACGCTTTTACCTATGAAGGGCGGGATTGCCGTCGCGTTCGTCCGGCTATCATCAGGAACGCCGTCCCCGCCAGGGCCGAGATCAGCGAGCCGGCGATGACGCCAAGCCGAAGTTCGGCCGCATGGGCGCCGTTGTCCCAGGTGAGGCTGCCGATGAAAAGACTCATGGTGAAGCCGATCCCGGCAAGCAGGGAGACGCCGTAGAGCCCGGCCCAGCTGGCGCCTTCCGGCCGCTCTCCAAGACCGAGCTTGATGGCGAGCGCCGCCGCCCCGAAGACGCCGATCTGCTTGCCGAGGAAGAGGCCAAGCGCGACGCCGCCGGCGATCCCTTCCAGGAGCTGGCCAGGCCGGATCTCGGCCAGCGACAGTCCGGCATTGGCGAAGCCGAAGAGGGGCATCACCAGGAAGGATGTCCAAGGCAGCAGCCCATGCTCCACGCGACGCAACGGCGCGCCATCGTCTTCCTTGCCCAGCGGAAGCGCAAACGCGGTGGCGACGCCGGCGAGCGTGGCGTGCACCCCCGACTTCAACACCAGGATCCAGAGCAAAATGCCCAGCAGCGCATAGGGCGTAATGCTGCGGACCCTCAGGCGGTTGAGAATGGCCATGAGCGCCAGCACGATGCCGGCCAGCGCCAGGGCCAGAAAGCTGAGTTCGCTGGTGTAGAAGACGGCAATGACCAGGATCGCGCCCAGATCGTCGAATATGGCGAGCGCCAGCAGGAAGACCTTGAGGCTCTTGGGCAGACGGCTGCCCATCATGGCCATTGCCGCGAGGGCGAAGGCGATGTCGGTCGCGGTCGGGATCGCCCAGCCGGCAAGCGCCTGGGGATCGCCGCGGTTGAGGAAGGCATAGATGGCCGCCGGCAGCACCATGCCGCCCAAGGCCGAGGCGGCCGGCAAGGCCGCTCTGCGCCAGCTCGAGAGCTCCCCTTCCACCATCTGACGCTTGATTTCGGCCCCGACGACCAGGAAGAACAGCGCCATCAGTCCGTCGTTGATCCACAGCAGCAAAGGCTTGTCGAGCTGAAGCGGGCCTGCGTGGAACCCCACTGGGGTCGCCAGCAGCAGGTCGTACCACGGGGCAAGCGCGCTGTTGCTGACCACAAGGGCGAGGAGCGAGGCCGCGAGCAAGACCAGCCCCGACGCGCTTTCCAGCGCGACGAAGCCCCGGATGGCGCCCGTTAGGCGGCGTTGAGACATCTCGATCATGATTTGGGCCCGGCTCTTCTGCTATAGGAAGACCGCGACCATCGCAATCAGGGGAATGCCATGTCCGCAACCGAACTGACGCGCCTTTCGGCGCTTGCCGCGGTCGAGCTGTTGCGGCGCGGCGAGACGACGCCCGCCGAGCTGATCGAGGCGGCCCTGGCGCGCATCGCCGCGACGGACGAGGCGATCCACGCCCTGCCCACGCTTTGCGCCGATCGGGCGCGCGCGGCGGCCAATCGCATCCGGCGCGACAGCCCGCTCGCCGGCCTGCCCATCGCGGTCAAGGATCTGGACGACGTGGCCGGCGTGCGGACGACCCGCGGCTCGCCGATCTATGCCAATAACGTGCCGCAACGCTCCGACATCATGGTCGAGCGCCTGGAGGCGGCGGGCGCCGTGGTATTGGCCAAATCCAACACGCCGGAGTTCGGCGCCGGCGCCAACAGCTACAACCAGCTGTTTCCCGATACGCGCACGCCCTGGGACACGCGCGCTACGTCCAGCGGCTCGTCCGGCGGCTCGGCTGCGGCACTGGCCGCGGGGCAGGTCTGGCTCGCTACCGGCTCGGACCTCGGCGGATCCTTGCGCACGCCGGCAAGCTTCTGCGGCGTGGTCGGCTTGAGGCCGAGCCCGGGGCGGGTGGCGAGCGGCCCGGGAAAGTTCCCCTTCGACACCCTGGCCGTCGTCGGTCCCATGGCGCGCACGGTCCCCGATACGGCGCTGATGCTGGACGCCATGGTGGGGCGCCACGACGAGGACCCGATCTCCCTCGAGGCGCCGACCACGGCCTTCCTCGCTTCGGCGCGGTCGCCCCGCCTGCCGCGCAAGGTGGCCTATTCCCGGGATCTCGGGATTTGCCGCACTGCACCCGCCGTGCGCGACGTCGTCGACCGGGCGATGAAGCGGCTGGCGGCCCAGGGGGTCGAAGTCGTCGAGGCGAACCCGGATTTGTCCGACGCGCCGGCGATCTTCAAGACCCTGCGCGCGGCCGGGTTCGCCGCCGGGCTCAAGGATGAATACGACAATCACCGCAACCTGCTGAAGCCGGAAGTGATCTGGAACATCGAACTGGGCCGGCGCCTCGACGCCGATGCCATCGGCCGGGCGGAGTGCGGCCGCGGCCAGCTCTACCACCGCATGATCGCCTTCATGGCCGACTACGATCTGCTCCTGGTGCCCGCCGCGATCCTGCCGCCCTTCGACGTGAACATCCGCTGGGTACGCGAGCTGGAGGGCGAGACCTTCGACAACTACGTCGAATGGATCCGAATCACCTATGCGCTCACCTTGAGCTCGCTGCCTGTGCTCTGCATTCCCTGCGGGCTCACGCCCGAGGGCCTGCCCATCGGCCTGCAGCTGGTCGGCCGGCCCCGGGGCGAAGCGGGGCTGTTTTCGGCCGGGGCGGCCCTGGAAGAGCTGTTCGGCATCGCCAAGACCCTTCCCATCGACCCGCGAACGCCTTGATTTGGTCGTGTTTTTTGCTCTGCAATGCCAGATTCCCCAGCTTGTTAAAGGAGATTCCTGGCACTATATTGCATTGCAGAAGAAGGCAGCCGGCGGTTCGGCTGTGGGGGTTCGGGAGCCAATATGCTTGAGCTGCAGGGTCTATACCTCGAAGACCTCGAAATCGGCATGACGGCCGTCTACAGCCGGACCGTCACCGAGGCCGACGTGGTACTGTTCGCGGGCATTTCCGGCGACAGCAACCCCCTCCACCTGGACAGCGAATACGCCAAGGACACCCTGTTCAAGGGCCGCATAGCCCACGGCATGCTGACGGCCAGTTTCATTTCCACCGTGCTCGGCACCAAGCTGCCGGGGCCGGGCTGCATCTATGTCAGCCAGAACCTGAAGTTCCGGGCGCCGGTGCGCATCGGCGACACGGTTAAGAGCCGGGTCACCGTGACCGCCATCGACAAGGACAAGGGCCGCGTGACCTTCGAGACCAATTGCACTGTCGGCGATGTCGTCGTGATTTCCGGCGAGGCCATTCTCATGGTCCAACGCCGCCCGGTGCCCCAGGCGGCCGAGTAAGCGCACTCCAGCTCGGGCCGAAGCGCCACCTACACAGGGGCGGACCCCCGCGTTATCTTGCGCCCGCCATGCGGCTTTTCAGACATCACACCGAGATCCCGGCCGAGGCCCGCGGCGCCGTCGTGGCGCTGGGCAATTTCGACGGCCTGCATCTGGGTCACCAGCGGGTGATCGGCGAGGCGGGTCGGATCGCGGCCAAGCTGGCGGCACCCTGCGCCGTGCTGACCTTCGAGCCCCATCCGCGGGAATACTTCCAGCCTGGGCGACCGGCATTCCGGCTGACGCCCTTCCGCATCAAGCTGCGCCAGATGGAGGCCATGGGGCTCGACTATGTGTTCCTGCTCGCCTTCGACAAGGCGATGGCCAGCCGCAGCCCGGAATCCTTCATCGTCGAGGTTCTGGGCGAAGGCCTGGAGCCGGCCCATGTGGTGGTCGGCTACGACTTCGTCTTCGGCAAGGGGCGCAGCGGCAACGCCGGGCTTCTCGCCGACCTAGGCCGGGCGGCGGGATTCGCGGTCAGCGCCGTGGGCGCGGTCGCCGACGGCGAGGGCGTCGTCTATTCATCGACCAAAGTGCGCGAGCGCCTGCTGGCCGGCGATCCGGCCGGTGCCGCCAAGCTGCTCGGCCGGCCCTGGGAGATCGAAGGCCGGGTCGAGGGCGGCGAAAGGCAGGGGCGCCTGCTCGGGTTTCCCACGGCCAACATCGCGCTCGCCGGTTATCTCGTGCCGGCGCAGGGCATCTATGCCATCAAGGCCGGCATCGATGAAGGCCTCGAGACGCGCTGGTTGCCGGGCGTGGCCTATGTCGGCAGCAAGCCGACCCTGGGCGGCAAGCGGGTATTGCTCGAGGCCCATATCTTCGATTTTACCGGCGACCTCTATGGCCGGCATCTGCGCGTGGCCCTGCTCGACTACCTCCGGCCCGATCAGGCCTTCGACAGCCTGGATGCGCTGAAGGCCCAGATGGCCCTCGACGGGCGCGAAGCGCGGGCAAGACTCGCGGCCTATGCCGGCCCGCCGCCGGGCCATGCGCTTGCCAGGGCCAAGCCGAAACTGGTCGAGGGTGCGACGATGAGCGTCTATGAAAGTGCCCTGCGCCCGCAACGAAAGTGATCGGATGACCCGCGACTACAAATCGACCGTTTTCCTTCCGCGCACGGATTTCGCCATGCGCGCCAACCTGCCGGACCGCGAGCCCCAGACCCTGAAGCGCTGGCAGGAGATGGAGCTGTTCAAGCAGCTTCGCGCCACCTCGAAGGGCCGCCCGAAATTCGTGCTTCATGATGGGCCGCCCTATGCCAATGGTGCCATCCATATCGGCACCGCCCTCAATAAGATCCTGAAGGACGTGGTCAACCGGGCCCAGCAGATGCTGGGCAAGGACGCCAATTACATTCCGGGCTGGGACTGCCACGGGCTTCCCATCGAGTGGAAGATCGAGGAGCAGTATCGCGCCAAGGGCAAGGACAAGGACGCCGTTCCCATCGTCGAGTTCCGCCGGGAATGCCGCGAGTTCGCCGACTACTGGATCGACCGGCAGCGCGAGGACTTCCTGCGCCTGGGCGTCGAGGGCGACTGGCGCCATCCCTACACCACCATGGCCTTCGCCGCCGAGGCGCAGATCGTGCGCGAGATCGGCAAGTTCCTATTGAACGGCGGCCTCTTCCGCGGTTCCAAGCCGGTGCTCTGGTCGGTGGTCGAGAAGACGGCGCTGGCCGAGGCCGAGCTCGAATACCACGATCATGTCTCGACCACGATCTATCTGCGCTTCCCCGTCATCCGCAGCGACGACCCGATCTTCGGCGCCGCCGCCGCGGTCATCTGGACGACCACGCCCTGGACCATCCCGGGCAACCGCGCCATCGCCTATGGGGAAGCCATCGACTACGTGCTGATCCGGGTCGGCGCCGTGAACGACGGCGCCGCGCTCAAGCCCGGCGATCAGTTGATCGTCGCCAGGGACCTGCGCCAGTCCTTCGAGGCGGCGGCGGGAATCGCCTCGGCGGAGGTCGTCTGGTCAGGCCCGGGCACGCGATTGGCGGGGATCATCTGTCGGCACCCGCTGGCCCATCAGGGCTATGACTTTCCGGTGCCTATGCTCCCCGGGGGGTTCGTCACCACAGAGCAGGGCACGGGCCTCGTCCATATCGCCCCCGGCCATGGCGCCGACGACTGGGAGCTGGGCCAAGCCCATGGCCTGGAGGTGCCCCAGACCGTGGACGGCGATGGACGCTACTACGACGGGGTGCCGCTGTTCGCCGGCAAGCGCGTGCTGACGCCCTCGGGCAAGAAAGGCGACGCCGACGGCGCCGTCATCGCCGCCCTCAAGGCCGCGGGCCATCTGCTTGCCGAGGGCAAGCTCACCCACAGCTATCCCCACAGCTGGCGCTCCAAGGCGCCGCTCATCTTCCGCAACACGCCCCAGTGGTTCGTCTCGATGGACAGGAACGGCCTGCGCGAGAAGGCGCTGGCCGCCATCGACGACACGGTGTTCGTGCCACCCCAGGGCCGCAACCGGCTCTATTCCATGATCGAGACCAGGCCTGACTGGTGCATATCGCGCCAGCGCGCCTGGGGCGTGCCCATCGCCGTCTTCGTCGACCGCAGGACGGGCGAGCCTTTGCGCGATCCCGCGGTGGTCGAGCGCATCGCCGCGGCCTTCGAGCAGGAAGGGGCCGACGCCTGGTTCGTCAGTCCGCCCGAGCGCTTCCTGGGCGAGGGCCGCGATCCGAAGGACTATGAGCAGATCCGCGACATCGTCGACGTGTGGTTCGAGTCCGGCTGCACCCACGCCTTCGTGCTCGAGCGCAATCCCGATCTCGCCTGGCCTGCCTCGCTCTACCTCGAAGGCTCGGATCAGCATCGCGGCTGGTTCCATTCATCGCTCCTGGAAAGTTGCGGCACGCGCGGACGGGCGCCCTACGATGCGGTGCTGACCCACGGCTTCGTCGTCGACGAGCAGGGCCGCAAGATGTCGAAATCGCTCGGCAACACCGTCTCGCCCCAGGATGTGCTGAAGCAATACGGCGCCGACATCCTGCGCATCTGGGTCGTCGCATCGGACTATTCCGAGGATCTGAAGATCGGGCCGGAAATCCTGAAGCATCATGCCGAGGCCTATCGGCGCCTGCGCAACACGCTGCGCTATCTCCTGGGCGCGCTCGACGGCTTCGCCGAGGCCGAGCGCCTGCCGGTGGCCGAGATGCCGCCGCTGGAACGCTGGGTGCTGCATCGCCTGCGGGAACTCGACGTGTCGTTGCGACGGGACATCGAAAGTTATGACTTCCATAGCCTGTTCACGGCGCTGCACAATTTCTGCGCCGTCGATCTTTCGGCCTTCTATTTCGACCTGCGCAAGGACGCGCTTTATTGCGACCGGCCGACGAGCAAGCGCCGGCGCGCCTGCCGCACGGTGCTGGATCAGCTCTTCTCCTGCCTCACGGCCTGGCTCGCGCCCGTCTGCTGCTTCACCGCCGAGGAGGCCTGGTGGGCCCGGGGTGCGGGGCCCGAAGCAAGCGTCCATCTTCGGGTCTTCCCCGAGCTGCCGGCCTCCTGGCGCGACGAGGCCTTGGCCGAGCGCTGGAATCGCCTGCGCGACCTGCGCCGGGTGGTAACCGGGGCGATCGAGCTTGAGCGCGCGGCCAAACGGATCGGCTCCAGCCTCCAGGCCCACCCCACGGTCTTCGCGCCCGCTGCCTATGCCGATGCGGTCGACGGGCTCGACCTGGCCGAGCTTGCCATCACCTCGGTCGCCACGCTCAAGGTGGCACCCCCGCCGGCCGGTGCCTTCACTCTTCCCGATCTGCCCGAGATCGGCGTGGTGGTCGGCACCGCCGAGGGTGAAAAATGCGAGCGCTGCTGGCGCGTCTTGCGCGAGGTCGGCCATGGCGGAGAAGCCGGCCTTTGCGCGAGATGCGCAGAGGCCTTGGCATGAAGTCGCTTCGCATCATGGGTCTCTCGGTGGCGCTGGCCGTGATCTTTCTCGACCAGCTGAGCAAGCCCCTGATGCGCGACTACCTTGCCGGCGGGGACGTGACGGTGGCGCCCTTCTTCAGCCTGGTGAGCGCCTGGAACAAGGGCGTGGGCTTCAGCCTGCTCACCCTTCAGGGTCCGCTCGGGCCCTATCTTCTCTCGGGTCTGGCGCTCCTCATCACCGCGGCACTCCTGGTCTGGCTGTTCCGCCTGGACCGCCCGACGCCGGCGGTCGGGCTCGGCCTCGTCATCGGCGGGGCGCTGGGCAACGTGACCGACCGTATCCGCCTCGGCGCCGTGTTCGATTTTCTCGATGTCCATCTCGGCGGCTATCATTGGCCGGCCTTCAACCTGGCGGATTCGGCGCTCTCGCTGGGCGTCGTCCTGCTCGTTCTCGACGGGTTGTTCGAGGGCCAAGGAAAGAGTAAGAATCCCGCCCGTCCGGAGGTCTGAGATGCGGTATGGGCCCCTGTTCTTGATCCTTGCCGTCGGTGTTGGTGTCGGCGGCTGCGATGCTACACGCCAGGCACTTGGCCTGGGCAAGACCGCGCCGGACGAGTTTGAGGTCGTTTCCCACGCGCCTCTCACCATGCCGCCCAGCTATGTACTGGTGCCCCCCCAGCCGGGCGCGCCGCGGCCGCAGGAGCTTTCGGCGGCGGCGACGGCCGAGACCACACTTCTCGCCAATTCCAGCAGCGGCGCGCTCACGACCGACAGCGGCAACGCGTCGCCAGGCGAGCAAGCGATCCTTTCCGAGGCCGGGGCCGCGAAGGCCGATCCCAATATCCGCGCGGCCGTGAACCAGGATGCTGCGGACGAACGCGAGGCCAGCACGGACTTTATGGAAAAGCTGATCTTCTGGCGGCCGACGCCGCAGCCGGGCACGGTCCTCGATCCCCAGAAGGAACAGCAGCGCCTGCAGCAGGACGCAGCACTCGGCCAGCCGCCGACCGCCGGCGGACCGACGCCCACGATCGTGCGCAAGAAGCAGGCCTTGCTGGAAGGCATCTTCAACTAGCGAGTCAACTCATAGACGCGCTTTACGGCAGCTTGCCTGGGTCCGCTTTGAATCAGTGAGCGGCTGTCTATTGCGGCAGCTGGCACTTCCAAGATGCCAACATAAGACGCTGGCCGACTGCGCAGGGATCGCGCCTCAAGGCAATGAGGTCATGCCGGCCTGCCTGCGCCTGCGAAGCAAAAAGATAAAGAGCCAGAGTCCGCCGCCAACACAGAGCAGCAGCACCAGCAAACCCGCAAAGCGTAGCGGCTCAATCAGACTTCCGACAATCAGGTCGACCAGAGTGAGTAGGAGTCTGTAGGCCTCTGCCGCATACTGAAAAACACTCATTGGAGGCTGACGACCGCCGCGGGCGCAGGAGTCACTGCGGATGTGCTGGCGAACGCTGACGCCGATATTGCCATCAGTCCCACGCTCGACATCGGGCCAATTCGCTTGAGGGTCTTCACCACACTTCTGGTCATTGCTCTTGCCTTTGCAAGGATCGGCTTCGAGGCAATTGCACTTCGAAGCACTGAGGCAGGCGCCGAACCGATCCGGTCTCGGCGAACTTGATTAAATCTTGCGCGGCACATCGTGGGACTGACGCACTGGCCAAGCTAGCGTCCAACCAAGGGGTCGGGAGTGCGCCGCGAACGCTGAAAGGGCAGAGTCAGCGGATTGCAGATGATTTCGGAGGCACTACGTTCAAATCGGCCTTCCGAGATTGATCTGGTTGGAGTTGGCGAGCGCGCCTGCGCCGGCGCCGCCGAGCACGGGGGCTACGCTGCTGACTCGGATCAACCGATTTATGATCTGCCTCCGAGTTGCGAATTTTCCGAATAATTCCATGATGTCCAGAAAATGATGCCGCTATAGAATGATTACAAGTGTTCAAAATTGGACATGAAATATGAACAAGGTTACTTAAAACATCCGCGTAAACGTAAAGTCAAATAGGATTTTCACCTGCATTTGACCTGGACACGGAAAACGCGGCAGGTGCCGAAGCGTTGTGCGTTTTTGCACCGATCCCCTGAAAAATCGTTTGTGCCGTCAGGTCTTGGCGGAGCCGCGGGGGCGACGATGCGATTCGCCGACCTGGAATTGTGCCGATTTGTACATCCAGGGCGCCGCGAGTGCTTCAGGAATGCTGCAGTGCGCGGTCCAGTACGGCCTTGAGCCGGGTCTGGTAAAACCGAAGGAGTATGTGAGTCATGGTCACGATTCTGGTTATCGTGCTGTTGGTCCTGCTGCTTGGCGGGGGTGGCGGCTATTATGGCTACAATCGATATGGCAACAGCGGCTTGGGCGGTGTCGTCGGCCTGGTGCTTCTCGTATTGGTCGTGCTGTGGTTCTTCGGGATACTAGGCGGCACACACCATTTCACTTGATGCCGAGTGGCAACTGACGCGATCGACTTTCTTGGACAAGCGCTACCTCCGGTAGGCACGGAAGTTCGACACGTCACCATTCGCTCGCTTCACAGGCAATCCGGCAGTAAACTTAAATAATGCGCCTTTCGAATGCGCGCCTCACCAAAGGTAGACCATGCGAGTGACAAGTCCGGACAAGGGCAATGGATCGCGGCCGCATATGAAGGCGCTGCCTAGGCTGTCAACGACTCCGAAATTCGACGCCAAGGCCTTTCTCTCGTCGGTCGGAACCGGGAAAACCGTCGTGAAGTACGCGCGCAAGAAGACCGTATTCCGCCAGGGCGATCCCGCCGATGCCGTCTACTATATCGAGAGCGGCAAGGTTCAGCTTGCCGTGGTGTCCGAACATGGCAAGCAGGCTGTCGTCGGAATCCTGACTGCCGGCGATTTCCTGGGAGAGGGTTGCCTTGCCGGCCAGCCCTTGCACATCGCCTCGGCGATCACGTTCGCGGAATCGACGGTCTTCAAGATTGAGAAACAAACTATGATCCGCGTGCTTCAGGCAGAACCCACGCTCTCCGAGATGTTCATGGCGTTCCTGTTGTCGCGAAACATCCAGTTTGAGGCCGATCTGATCGACCAGCTATTCAATTCGAGCGAGCGCCGGCTTGCGCGGATGCTTCTGCTGCTCGCCAATTTTGGCAAGGAAGGAAAGCTGGAGACGGTCATTCCGAGGATCAGCCAGGAGATTCTGGCGGCAAAGGTGGGAACCACACGCTCGCGAATCAACTTCTTCATGAACAAGTTCCGCAAGCTGGGATTCATCGAATACAACGGCGGGCTGAAAGTGCATAGCAGCCTGCTGAACGTCATAGTTCACGACTGAGTCCGGCCGCATAAAGAACGGTTGGACTTGGCGGCGCCTTGGATGGAGGCCGGCGGTCATAGCCAGGCGCACATTTGAGGCCGGAACCTTCAGACGAGACGTTGGCCGGCCGGGCCATTTCACTATTGGACTATAGCCTGCGCTTCAAGAGCAAGTGAGCGTCCCGACGTTCCCGTGGGCTCGGCGACCCTCCGGCGCTGGACAATCGATTCCCAAGTTTTTGATTCGAGGTTGAAGCAGCCCGGCGATCGCTGGGCGCTGCCTGCTTCGGTGACATCGACGTCATAGCTGGGGCCCCGCTTCGGGGCGATGGGATAGGTGTTCAGCGTCGAAGTATTGATGCGGCACTTCGCGAGTCATTCCGGTCCAGCAGCAAACATGCTGCTTGGCTGTTGATATTTTCGCCCCTGGGCGTGGTTCAAGTCCCAAAGTGGGGCGTCGATTCACGCTCCCTGAACCACTTATTCAGCCAGACAAGGATCGGCACCCGCGCGTGGACGAGGGTGCGCGACTCGGGCTAGCTTCCGCCCTCATGGCCATCCGTCTGCTGCCGCCCGAGATCGTCAACCGCATCGCCGCCGGCGAGGTGGTGGAGCGGCCGGCCTCGGCCGTGAAGGAGCTGGTCGAGAACGCCATCGATGCCGGCGCCAGGCGCATCGATGTGGTGCTGAAGGACGGCGGGCGGACCCTGATCCAGGTCGTCGACGACGGGATCGGGATGACGGCCGAAGAGCTCTCCCTCGCCGTCGAGCGCCATGCGACCTCGAAACTCGCGGGCGACGACCTCACCCATATCGCGACCCTGGGCTTCCGGGGCGAGGCCCTGCCTTCCATCGGTGCCGTGGGCCGTCTCGCCATCGCCAGCCGGCGCCGGGGTGCCGACAGCGCCTGGCGCATTGCCGTGGAGGGCGGCGCCAAGGGCAGGCCGGAACCGGTCGGGCTCGCCGCGGGCACGAGAGTTGAGCTTGCCGATCTCTTCTATGCCACGCCGGCCCGGCTGAAATTCCTCAAGTCCATGCGCAGCGAACTCGGCCACGCCGAGGATGCTTTCCAGCGCCTGGCCATGGCCCATCCGGAGATCGCCTTCAGTCTTGCGGACGGCGAGCGCGTGCTGCTGCGCTACGCCAGCCAGCCCGGGCTTCTCGATGACGAGGCGGCGCGGCTGGAACGCCTCGCCGCGGTCATGGGTCGCGAGTTCGCCGACAACGCGCTTCCCATCGCGGCCGAGCGGGAAGGGGTCAAGCTCACCGGTTTCATCGGCCTGCCGACCCTCAACAAGGCTACCTCGGCCCAGCAGTTCCTGTTCGTCAACGGCCGGCCGGTGCGCGATCGCCTGCTCCATGGCGCGGTGCGCGGCGCCTACCAGGATTTCCTCGCCCGCGACCGCCACCCCCTCGTCGCGCTGTTCCTGGAGATTGCCGCCGAGGACGTGGACGTGAATGTCCATCCGGCCAAGGCGGAGGTGCGGTTCCGCGATCCCGGCCTGGTGCGCGGCCTGATCGTCGGTGCCGCGCGCCACGCTCTGGCCGGCGCCGGGCATCGGGCCTCGACCACGGTGGCCGCGGCCGCGCTGGGCAGCTTCCGGCCGGCTGCGGCGCCGGCCGGTCGGCCCGGCTGGTCGGGCCCGGGCTGGGACAGCAGGGCGACGACACTGCCGCGCGTCGTGGCCGAGGCAGTGGCCTCGGTCTACGCGCCGTTCGAAGGCTTCGAGCGGCCCCAGGCCCCGGCGGCCGAGGCGGCCGGCGAGGGCCAGCCGGCGTCGGCTTATCCCCTGGGCGCCGCCCGGGCGCAGCTGCACGAGACCTACATCGTTGCCCAGACCGCCGAGGGGATCGTCATCGTCGACCAGCATGCGGCCCATGAGCGCCTGGTCTATGAGCGCATGAAGCAGGCCATCGGCGCCGACGGCGTCCAGCGCCAGGGGCTGCTCATCCCCGAGGTGGTGGAACTCGATCCCGCCGCTGCCGATCGCCTGGTCGCCAGGGCCGGCGAGCTCAGCGAACTCGGCCTGGTGCTGGAGGCCTTCGGCCAGGGCGCGGTGGTGGTGCGCGAAGTTCCGGCGCTGCTGGGCGAGGTGGACGTGAAGGGACTCGTCATCGACCTCGCCGACGAGATCGCCGAATTCGGCGGCGCCCTCTCCCTCAAGGAAAGGCTGGAGGACGTCTGCGGCACCCTTGCCTGCCATGGCAGCGTCCGGGCGGGCCGGCGCTTGAGCGTGACGGAGATGGACGCGCTCCTGCGCCAGATGGAGGCGACGCCCCATTCCGGCCAGTGCAATCACGGCCGTCCCACCTATGTCGAGCTGAAGCTCGCCGATATCGAGCGGCTGTTCGGCCGGCGGTGAGCGAAAGCAAGACAGGCCCGGCACCCAAGCCGCGCGCTCCGGTTCCCCGCGCCATCTGGATGCTGGGGCTGACGTCCCTGTTCATGGACATGAGCACGGAGCTGATCCAGAGCCTGTTGCCCTTGTTCATGGTCTCGGTGCTCGGCGCGCCCATCGCCGTCGTCGGGCTCATCGACGGCATGGCGGAGGCGACCGCGTCCTTCACCAAGATCCTGTCCGGCGCGCTGAGCGATCAGTTGGGAAAGCGCAAAGCCTTGGCGCTGGCGGGCTACGGCCTCGCCGCGCTCTCCAAGCCGCTCTTTCCCCTTGCCCAAGGGCTCGGCGCAGTCTTCATGGCGCGGTTCCTCGACCGGATCGGCAAGGGCGTGCGCGACGCCCCTCGCGACGCGCTCATCGCCGACATCGTGCCGCCGGAATCCCGGGGCGCTGCCTATGGGCTTCGCCAGGCCCTCGACACCCTGGGCGCGCTGGCCGCGCCGCTCTCGGCCTTTGCCCTGATGTGGCTTTTCGCCGGCAATTTCCGTCACGTCTTCTGGTTCGCCTGCATTCCGGCGCTGTTCTCGGTGCTGACGCTCGCCCTCGGTGTCCCCGAGCCGGCGCGGAAGCGATCGGCGGAGCGCCCGCCGTTTCCGTTGCGGCCGAGCGAACTTGCGAAACTGGGCAGTCGGTTCTGGCTGCTCATCGGCGCGATCCTGCTGCTCCTCTTGCCGCGCTTCAGCGAATCCCTGCTGCTGCTACGGGCATCGGGTCTCGGTCTCGCCCGCGCGCAAGTGCCCCTGGTGATGGCGGCGATGAACCTCGTCTATGCGCCGGTCGCCGCCCCGGCGGGCCGGCTCGCCGACCGCGTCGGCCGCACCCCGCTTCTCTTCGCCGGCACTGTCGTGCTGATCGCCGCTCAGCTTCTGTTGGCTTTCGCCGGGAGCCCCGCCCTGGTCTTCGCCGGCGCCATGCTGTGGGGACTGCAAAACGGCTTGATCCAGGGCGCCATGTCCGCCCTGGTGGCCGATGCCGCGCCCAAGGACCTGACCGGTACCGCCTTCGGCGTGTTCAACCTGGTCTCGGGCCTGGCTGTCCTGGCGGGAAGTTGGGCCGCCGGCGAGATCTGGGACCTGGCCGGCGCTTCAGCCAGCTTTCTTGCCGGCGCGGCTGCTGCGGCGCTTGGGCTCGCCGCCCTCGGCCTCCTCGCCCGGCGACGCACTACCTGATTTCGATCTCGGCCGAGAAACTCCGCTCCTCGAAATCGCTGATCCGAGCGTCGAGTCGGAATACCCATTTGCCCCGAAGCGAGATCTCGTTGCCCATGAGCCGGTAGAGACCGGTCGCCGCGCGGAACGGGGCGCGGCGGATCGGCTCGATGTGCTTGCCCGGTTCGGCCATGCTGAGCTGAACCGACTGGGGATCGAAAAGCTTGTGGTCCGGCCCGATGAACCAGATCCGGGTCATGTTGAATCCGGCCCGCGCCGGCGTAACGGTGATGATGGCGGTATAGCCGCCCGCGCTCATGATGGCCGAGGGCGCGCCCGCGCTCGCCTCCCTGTTGGCTTCGGCCGCCTCCTCGAGGCTCCGCGGCGGGACCAGATTCCCCAGCTCCAGCGCCAGCAGGACGATGACGGCGAAGAGGAGAAGCTCCAGGCGGATCGAACGCTTGAGCGCCGCGGCCGCGCCGGGCCTGCCGAGAGCAAGGGCGGGGGCGAGGCGCAACCGATTGACGAGGGCGAGCGAAAGAAGCACGGCCACCGCGAGAAGCTTGCCGAGCAGCACGAGGCCGTAGCTGGTGGCAAAGAATGCCGAGAATCCGCCGAGCTGCACGGTCGAAAGCGCGATCCCGCTGGCCAGCAGCAGGGTCACGGCCGGCGCGCCCCATTGGGAAAAGGTCAGGAGGCGGCTGGCTGCGAGCTGTCCGTCCTCGCGCTTCAGCGCCAGGAGCAGCGGCGGCAAGGATCCCATCCAGAATCCCACCATCAGCACATGCACGCCCACGGCCGGCGCGGTCAGCCAGCGCGGCGGCGCCGTCGCCGCGTGACCGGTAAGCGCGAAGCCCGCCACCGCAGCCACGATGCCGAGGCCGGCGAGCCATTCCGCATTCTGGCCTGCGAGGCGGGCGGCGAGACCCAGGAGAACGAGACCGGCGGCAAGGAAGAGCGCGCTTGCGCCGAAGCTGGAATGGAACCCGAGGCTCCAGGTCTCGGCTTCGAACAGCGTCGCCATTGGCCCCGCACGAAACAGCGCCCCGTCCAGCCCGATGCCGAACAGCACCGTCAGCACGCCGACGACGGCCGCGACTTCGGCCTGGCGACGGACCGCACGCTTCACCGCGGCCGCCTCGCCCATGAGCAGCAGGCGGAACAGCGTCCCGCCCAATGCCGCGAAGCTGGCGCCATAGAACAACAATTCGTCGAGATAGAACGCGAGGCGCCAGCCCTTGTCCGCCGGTATGGCGGCGGACGGGACGGGCGCGGGTCCGGCGGCCGCGGTCTGGCCCACGCTGAAAATGATCGAGCCGCCGACGACGTGGGAATCGAGGGAGACGATCCGGTAACTGACGAGATAAATGCCCTCGCCCAACCCGTCGGGCAGGCGGATCTGGATCTCGGCATCGGCAACGTGGACGTCTTGCGCGCTGACGAGCGAGCGGCCGTTGCGGTCCATGACTTGAACGGCAATGGCGCTGATCGGTTCGTTGAAGACGAGCCTCACCTCGCCCGGTGCGGCAGCGAGGACCGCGCCGTCTTCCGGCGTGGCGGAGATCAGCACGGCGTGGGCGAAGGCGCTCCTCGCCCCGCCGAACAGCAGGGCGAGGACCACCAGCAACAAGACGTTGTGTCTTGTCATGGGCTCAGTCGTTCTCGGGCGGCGCGCTGGTGAGTTTCAGGCCGGGCGCCGGATTGTCATAGTCGTCGGCGCTCTTGCCTTCGGCCGGGATCTGGATCCAGCGCTCCTCGCCCTTGGCGCAGATCTGGATCGCCGGGAAATAGAGCATGGTCCCCGGGCGCGAGGGCAGCCGGGCGCGGAAGACGAACTCGTCGTAGAAATCGTCCGGCAGGTTGCCGCCGGACCAATCGATCTCGCCGACCGCGGTGGTGATCTTGATCCCGTCGTCGACGAAGGGCGGGTCGAGGGGCTTCACCTTCAGGGATATTTTCCAGCCCGGCTTGGGCATGGGCTTGGTCTCGATCACGCCCTCGGGAATCTGGACCCGGAGGCCAATGGTGGGCGAGCCGGCGCAGCCGTGAGGCACGCGCAAGACCGCCTTGTAGAATCCTCCAGCGGGCGATTCCGATGTTTCAAGTGTGATATGGGCGAAGGCCGGCAAAGCGGTCAGCAGGGCCGCGGCGGCGACGGCGGCGATGGCGAGCTTGGTCATGGGCGCATTTCTCCTGGGCTAAGGTCCGAGTCCGGGTGGCAACGGACCGGCGCCCGGTCGAGGTGAGCCTCGATGGGGTCTCGGCCGGCCGCGGCCGGTCAATCTTGGAGCTCAGGCGATTGCCGGGGGCGCTCTGGGTGCGGCGGAGGTGTAGCGGGCGAGGGCGGGGGATTCGCTCTCGGCAGGCTGGAGCAAGGCGAAGAGGCCCACGCTCTGGGGCGCGACGGCGTCAGGCACGGCCGGCAGGAAATGCCCCGTCAGCTGCAGGGTGAGGCAGATCTGGCAATCATGGGCCGGATCCGCGGCCTTGCCCTTGGTGTCGTCGGCCGGACTGCTGCGATGGGCGAGAGGCGAGTCTGGCGCCAGGCAGAGATCGGCGCTTGCGGCCTCGGCGCTCCCGGCACCGAAATCGAGCGGCATGGGAATCATGCCCGCCGCGAGTTGGATCAGCAGGGCCAGCACGCCCAACCAGGCGGCGGCCCGGCGCAAGGCGAACGGCCGCCGGGCGGGGCCTCTCCTTCGGACCCTTGCGCGAGATGCAGTCATGCCGTCAGCACGATCTTTCAAGAAGTGCCCGGAAACTCTAGCATCATTGGCACGGACCTGTCCCCTGCGGCGCCAGGTCGCGTTCAGCCGGCAAGCATGTCGGCCGCACGCAGCAGCAGAATCCGCGCCTTGCCGTAGCGCCGCTCGTCCAGCCGTTCGAAGCCGGGCGGCGTCTCGAAGCGGGCCAGCTCCACGCCTGGCAATTCCAGGCTTGCGATGGCGCCGGGCGCGAACCAGCCGGCCTTGGACAAGGCCGCCATGGCCGGGCCAGCCAGTCCGCTGCCGTAGGGCGGGTCGAGGAAGACCAGGGTTGCGGGCTTTAGGGGCCGCGGCGGGTTGGCGACACTGGCGAGGATGAAGTTCGCCTTTACCCCCAGGCGCTTGGCATTGGCCCGGGCGCAATCGAGGGCCGCGCGGCTTGCGTCCATGAATACGGCCTCGGCGGCACCGCGGGAGAGCGCCTCCAGTCCCAGTGCGCCGCTGCCGCAGAAGGCATCCAGCACGATCGCGTCGACCACCGCCGAGCCGCCGCCTTCGACGAGCCGGCCATGCTCGAGGATATCGAACAGGGCCTGGCGGGCGCGGTCGGCGGTCGGCCGGATGTCCCGGCCCTCGGGCACCTCGAGCGTCCGGCCCTTAAGCCTGCCCGCGACGATTCTCACGGCTCGCCTTCAGGCCGAGTTGCTCGCGCAGAACCTTGGGTGGCACTTCCTCAAGCGCGCGCTTGGCCAGATGGCCGAGCTGGAACGGCCCATAGGCGACGCAGATCAGGCGATTGACCTTCCAGCCGAGATGCTCGCAGACCTGACGGACGTCGCGATTGCGGCCCTCGGCCAGGCTGATGCTGAGCCAGGCGTTCTCGCCTTGCTGGCGGTCGAGCGCAGCCCGGATCGGGCCATACTCGACCCCGTTGATGCGCGTAGCCTTGGCGAGATCGAGAAGCCGCGCCGCATCGACCCGGCCGTTGACGCGCGCCCGATACCGCTTCAGCCAACCCGTGGTCGGCAGCTCCAGCCGGCGCTTCAGCTCGCCGTCGTTGGTCAACAGCAGCAGCCCCTCGGCCTGGGGATCGATCTCGCCCACGGGCATGAGGCGCGGCAGGTCCTGAGGCAGCAGGTCGTAGATGGAGGGCCGGCCTTGGGGATCCTTGGCCGAGGTCACCAGCCCCCGGGGCTTGTGCAACCGGAAAAGCCGGGCGGGCTCGGCCGCCGGCAAGGGCTTGCCGTCAACGAGGATGCGCGCCGCGGGGCCGACCACCAGAGCGGGGCTGCTGAGCTTCTTGCCGTCGACGATGACGCGGCCGGCCGCGATCCATGCCTCGGCCTCGCGCCGAGAGCAGAGGCCCGCTCGCGCGATCCGCTTGGCGATGCGTTCGCCCGGCGCCGGATTGGCGCCGGGCGCGCGTGAGCCGCCGTCAGCGGGCGGCGGCGATGAAGGCATCGAAGATCTTTTCGTCGCCAACGCTGATGGAATATTCCGGATGCCACTGGACGCCGAGGCAGAAGCGGTAGCGCGGGTCCTCGATGCCCTCGATCACCCCGTCGGGGGCCAGCGCATCGACAATCACGCCGGGTCCCACGGTCTTCGCCGCCTGGTGATGGGCGCTGTTGACCTGAAGCTCGTCGGTGCCGCAGATGCGCGCGAGCAAGGTGCCGGGCACCACCCGCACGGCATGGCCGGCTTCGGTGCGCGGGTTCGGCTGCTCGTGGGCGAGCGCCTCGGGCATTTCGTCCGGGATGTGCTGGACGAGCGTGCCGCCCAGCACCACGTTCAACAGCTGCTGGCCGCCGCAGATGCCGAGCACGGGCAGGTCGCGGGCAAGCGCGCCCTTGGTCATGGCGAGCTCGAAGGCGGTGCGCCGGGTCTTCAGCTTGACCGTGTCGTGGCGGGTGGTGGCGCCGAACAACGCCGGATCGACATCGAAGGCCCCGCCGGTGACGACGAGAGCGTCGATGCGCTCCAGGTAGGCTTCCGCCTGTTCCGGTTCATGGGGCAGCAGGAAGGGCAGGCCCCCGGCCCGGGCTACCGCCTCGCTGTAGTTCTGGCGCAGCGCATACCAGGGCAGCTTGGAATAGCCGCCCGGCTCCTCGGAATCGAGGGTGACTCCGACGATCGGCCGCTGCTTGCCGTTGGCGCTCATGCCAGCTCTCTCTCCCCCGGCGCTGCATCCAGCAATTTGCGCAGGGCCGCGATATGCTCCGGCCCCGTGCCGCAGCAGCCGCCGATGATCCGGGCGCCATGAGTTTGCCAATGGGCGGCATGGCTCGCATAGGCCTCGGCGTTCAGATCCTCGCGCAAGGGGAGGAGACCGCCGGTCTCGAGTTCCCAGTCCTTGGGCACCGGCCGAAAGGCATTGGCATAGCCGCCTGCCGGTCCGCGCCCAATGGCGGCCAGCGCCGGCATCGCGGCGGCGATGGCCTCGGGCGCGCAGCAATTGGCAAGGAAGGCCGAGACGGGAAGATGGGCAATTGCGGCCGCTGCCTCGGCTACGCTTTCGCCGCTGCGCAGGCGTCCCGACCGGTCCTCGTCCAGTGTCCAGGAAACCCAGACCGGCTTGCCGGTTTCGGTGGCCGCGGTCGCCGCGGCCAGGGCTTCGGCCGCGCTCGACATGGTCTCGCAAATGAAGAGGTCGACGAAGGGCGCCAGCAGCTCCGCCTGCTCGCGATAGAGGGGCAGGATCTCCTCGGGCTCGCCCACGAGATCGGGCCGATAGCTGCCGCGCAGCGGCGGCAGGCTGCCGGCGATGGCAATCTCGCGCCCGCCCGCTTCTCTCGCTTCGACGGCGAGCTGGCCGGCGAGGCGGTTCAGTTCGGCGAAGCGATCCTCGATCCCTTCTTTCGCCAGATCGCGGCGGATGACGCCATAGCTGTTTGTCGTGATGACGTCGGCGCCGACCCGGATGTAGTCGAGATGGACCTGGCGGACTACGTCGGGAGCCACGACCAGCGCGTTGGCGGACCAGATGGTGTCCAGGATCGGCACCCCGCGCCGGCGCAATTCCCGGCCGGTGCCGCCGTCCAGCAGCAAAGGGCGATTGAATTCGAAGGCTTGGGCCAAGAAGGGGTCTCCGCTGTTGACCGGCCGAAGCTATAGCGGCCGCGGCCGTTGGGTAGTGTCTTAAATTTCAGCCGGGAATATTGAATGTCGGCCCTTTGGTTACGGTCCCGTCTGACGCCACAAATTGCACTGTTATCTGACGCGGGCCGGCCGCAGGCGCTTCCCTTAGCAATTGGTCGAGACGAGCATAAAGAGTCGGATGCCCGTTCGGCTTTTTGGGGTCCGCCGTGACTGCGACATGCCCGCCCTTCACGCCCTTGAATGTCATATGAATCGAATCATTGGCTTCGCGCCAAACGCTGATCTCAGCGTAGACGGCTCGTCCCTTCTTGCTTCTTCTCATGGCCGGGCCTCCTACCCGCTCGTGCGTTCTACCAGTTCGTCAAGCGACCATAGCCGGTTCTCAAGTACGATAGCCATTGCCGGCGTCATGGGTAGGCTGCGATGCAAGCGCACAAAGTTGTAGTGCGCAAAGTGGAAATGCACGGCAGCCCATAGGTTTTCCATCTTCTTGGAGAAACCGAGGCTGAGCCGGGCGAACCGCTTCATGCTAGTTCGCGTCGACAATTTTGCCCCCCACAGGGCTAGTCGAGATGAACTCTCTTCCTGGATTGCATACAGTTTCCGTCTTCTGTTTCTCGACCAGCCGTGGCGGTGCATAACCATACCCTACGTGTTAGTACATCTGCACTACAGATGTGCCCAGCCTCTTGATATGTCAATACGTCTGCACTACATTTTTTGGAATGAAAACAGACACCTTACAAATCCGCCTTAAGCCAAACGAAAAAGAAGCTTTTGAAAAGGCTGCGCAACTATCGGGGATTGCTCTTTCGGCCTGGGTTCGGGAACGGCTAAGAAGGTCCGCAATCCGCGAGTTAGGTGAGGCTGGCCAGCAAATTTCGTTCCTGCAGGAAATTTTGGAGGGGCCCAGCAAATGAGTACAAAAGGACTGGGCATCAATGCTCATGACGTAGGGATCGGAGCGACCCTCAATCAGCATTTGCTCATGGTACCCCCGAACCAGCGGTCATATGCATGGGAAACATCCCATGTGCAGACCCTGTTCGAGGATCTTTCCGGCGCAATCTCGGCAGGAAACCAACCGTATTTTCTCGGCACCCTCGTGCTAACGCAAGGGGACGCTGACAGGCTTGAGGTTGCCGATGGTCAGCAGCGCCTAGCTACAACGTCCATCCTGATCGCCGCGATCCGCGACTACCTTGAGGGGGTGGGTGCGCAAGAGAAGAAGGCTGCTCAGAAATACACCTCTGAGTATCTTCTTATCTATGATGAAACTAGTGGCAAAAATACTCCAAGGCTTCAGCTTAATTACGAGGACAATGACTTTTTCCTTAACCAAATTCTTATCTCTCCCACCGAAACGACCCGTCTGAATTTAGAACCGACGATTCCTTCGCATCAACGTCTCTATAAGGCCGCGGCCCTCGCCCGCGATCACGTTAACAACGTCGTTTCGCAATTTGCAAAATCCGATAAGGCGAAGGAACTCTACAAGTGGGTCAAATTCTTAAG